>WFLX010288754.1_pt1 | contig 11826 bp, 9 predicted proteins | sample 4967041 | NCBI WGS metagenome assembly WFLX01 (sample SAMN12857096, study PRJNA449069) | gut metagenome | isolation source: stool from male and female vole | host: Microtus ochrogaster | place: USA:Florida | collected 2017 | reverse complement strand
CTGTCATAAAGAGACACCGCAAAATATACCTGACCTATTAAGCCAGCGAAACGGGAGTCAACTACTGTAAGGAAATGCTTATTGCTGACGAAAATGCCGATCTGCTTGATCCGCTGAGCTGGAAAAAAGAGCGGATGCCTGTTCTGAAAACCGATTGGGACAAGGGCATTTACGGACCGGGACACAATTCCTTTACCAAAGACGAAAAGGGAAACGATATCCTGGTGTTCCATGCCAGAACCGAGGCTGAAATAGTGGGAGACCCGCTCTATAACCCCAACCGCCACACTATGCTTCAGCCGATACGGTGGACGGACACAAAGCCGATTTTCAGCTATGATAATGAAGGCTTATAATATTATTGGACCGAAACTTTTATAAAAGGTAATTAGGAGGGGCTAAACATGGCAAGTTTGTCTTTGAAAAATATTTACAAAATCTATCCCAACGGCTTTGAAGCGGTAAAGAACTTTAACTTAGAGGTTGAGGACAAGGAGTTTATCATTTTTGTCGGACCTTCCGGCTGCGGTAAATCCACCACTCTCAGAATGATTGCGGGTTTGGAGGACATTTCCGACGGTGAATTTATGATTGATGGAAAGATCATGAACGATGTAGAGCCAAAGGACCGCGATATCGCAATGGTATTCCAGAACTATGCGCTCTACCCCCACATGTCCGTTAAGGATAATATGGCGTTTGGTCTTAAGCTTCGCAAAACACCCAAGCACGAAATCAACAAAAAGGTAGCGGACGCATCTCAGATCCTGGATCTTTCCGAACTGCTGGAGCGCAAACCTGCGGCTCTTTCGGGCGGTCAAAGACAGCGTGTGGCTATGGGACGCGCTATTGTCCGTGAACCTAAGGTATTCCTTATGGACGAACCTCTTTCCAACCTGGACGCTAAGCTGCGTGTTCAGATGCGCGCCGAAATTTCCGCGCTTCACCACAGATTAGGCGCAACTATTATTTACGTTACCCACGATCAGACCGAAGCTATGACGCTCGGCACAAGAATCGTCGTTATGAAGGACGGCATTATTCAGCAGGTCGCTTCGCCCCGCGAGCTTTACAACAATCCTGTAAATCTGTTTGTGGCAGGATTTATCGGTTCTCCTCAGATGAACTTTGTAAACGCCGAGTGCAGGGCGCAGAAAGACGATATTTATTTGGATTTTGACCGCTTCAGCATAAAGCTGCCTGCTAAACAGGCAAAGGTGCTGAAGGAAAAGGAATATGTGGGCAAGAAGGTTATTATGGGTATTCGTCCCGAGAAAATCTTTGAAAACGAATATGCATTAAACACACACCCCGATACGCAAATCGAGGTCAAAATCAACGGTTATGAGCTTTTAGGATCCGAAGTCCTTTTATATTTTAATCTTTTAGACGAGAAGCCCGACGATGTGCAGCGTCAATTCACCGATGACGCTTACGAAAATGTGAAAAAGGTTCAGTGGACAGCCAAGGTTGACGCTTCCACCACCGCGCGTTTCGGCAACACCATTAAGGTTGCCCTCGATCCTAACCAGATCCACACAATTGACAAGGAAACCGAAGAAGCTCTTGTGAATTGATTTCAATTCTCAAAAAATAAAATTTAAAACTTTAGGAGGAAATTCAAGCATGAAGAAAAAATTTTTAGCAGCTGCACTTGCTTCCGTTATGGCAGTTACAAGTGCTACTGCAGTGTCTGCGGTTGAGCTTGGCACTATCTCCGGCGATCTTAAGGTAGAAGGCGGATTAGTTTCAAGTGCAACAGACGCTGTGGAAATGAAGGACGGCGAGAGCTACACATTCAAGTTCCACAACAAATCCAATGGTGACGCGAATTGGCATAACTTCGCTATTTTTGTAACAAGCGCAGTAGGTGCAGATTACACGGGTGCTGATCAAGAACTTCTTGTTGTCAGAGCTGATAGATATGCCGTTAGCCCCTCTCCCGCAACTGATTTACCCAGCTGGGGTCCTGATGGAGATGAATGGAATAATGCTAATCTCTGGAAGGCAGAAGTTAATTGGGATAATTGGCTGTCCGATATGAAGGCAGGTGTAGATGTTGAAGCTACAATAAGCAAAGATGGCAATAAGTTTGCTTATAGCGCTAAGATCGGCAATAATACAATGAGCTTTGAAGCTACATCCGGCGGAGCAGCTTTGCCTGACACAGTATATGTGTTCTTAACAGGTGAGCAGTGCGAATTGACCGGAATCACAGCAACAAAGACCCCCGAAGAAACAGAACCTGAAGTTCCCGATGATACAAAGGCTGAAGAACCCGCTCCCGAAGTAACAGAGCCTGAAGCTACACAGCCTGAAGCAACCGAACCCGAAGCTACAGAGCCCGAGCAGACAGAAGAACCTGCTGAGCCTATCAGCTTAGGCGACCTTAACGTGACCGCTTTCTTTGGTGCAAAGACAAATACTGTTCCCCTCAAGAGCGGCGATACTTACACATTCACCTTTAACGCAAAGTCCAACGGCACTAACAACTGGGACAACTTCATTATGGCTATAGCTGATGTAGCTGATACTGCTGCATATCCTGAAAATGGCGCAGATCATGAGGTTCTCGTTATCAGAGCTGACAACTGGGGCTGGGGCGGCGGATTGTCCGACATTGTAGCTCCCGACGCAGCAGACGGCAATAAGTTAGCATTTGTGACAAATATTGCTGATGAAAATGCTGATCATTGGGCTGAATGGGCAGCTATGATGCAGCAGGGCTGTGATGTTACAATCAAGCTGACAAGAAACGGCAACACAATCACATATAACGCTACTATGGGCGATTATTATGTTAATCTCATAGCTACCTCCGGCAAGGCTCTTCCCGATGACCTGTATGTATTCTTAACAGGTGAAAACTGCGATTTGACAGGAATCACAGCTACTCCCGAAGCTAAGACCTCCACTTCCACACCTAAGCCTACTCCTGACACAGGTGTAGCAGCTCCTTTTGCAGTAGCTGCTGTGGCAATAGTTTCTGTTGGAACATTGGTAGTTTTGAAGAAAAAGTCTAAGTAATTAAAACCCTACTAACAATTAAGGGACTCCTGAATGAAAGGAGTCCCTTTTTGTTTTCCCTTGATAGTGATTAGGATTTCAATTAAAAACGCTCATAGAATGTTTTTAATTGAAACAGCATTAGTTTTTTATAACTACTTGGAGTCTGCTCCGCCGTACTGACTCAAGATAATCCCCGCCAGCTTAGGATTCTTATTAGTGATCCTCACAGGGATCTGTGTTCTTTTTTCAAAAATAAACATATCTCACCTATATCCTTTCAGGCGGCCAAGCGCCCTTTAACCAATCCCAGCAGTTATCGTCCCTTGCTCCGCACGCCTGAAGAGGATAGCAGCTGTTTTCAAAGGCGTCCTTACAGGTCTTGTACTGTCTGCAAGCCTCCCTGAACATCTCAATAGCTGTGGTGTCATTGGGATGAGTATCCAGATAGAGCTTTAAATCCTGCATATAAAAGGACGCTTCGTCAACTGCCTGTAACAGCTTACAGCAGCTTTGACCGTTATTTGCCATTATAAAGCCCCCTCTCGTATTCGCTTATGGTAATGTTCAGCTCGGGAAAAATCGTTCCCTCTGCTAAAGCCTTTTGCGGTGAATAAACCTTTCCCACACATTCCTGAAAAGGCACATAGCTGTAACCGATGCGGAAATCCATTCGTCTGTTGTTTCCGCAGTGACAGTCAGCTTGCATTTGTGGCTGATTATACATGTGTTCTGTTCCTTTCTTTAATATTGGGCAATTATGACCTTCGGTCCGCCGTAACTGCCTTTTATATTTTATGCGGAGCGTGAGAAAGGGTGATTTTATGTGAGGCGTAATAAAAAAGGGACTGCATTTCGCAGTCCCTTTTGTTTTAATAGCTGGCTTAATCCTCTTCAACCCCAAACTGATAGCTCGTAACATAATGATAAGCCTTGCCTGCCTTCAGAANANAGGAAGGAAATTGGGGCTTGTTGGGACTGNCTGGGCAGANCTGNGTNTNAAGACAGAACGCGGTCTGCTTTTNNATGANCCTTCCGCCCTTTCNAACTTCACCGCCCAGTCCGTTGGCGGTGTACAGCTGCATTGCAGGCATATCCGTACGGCAGGTGAGGGTGCGTCCTGTGGTTTTCTCCACTGCATACGCCGCCATGGGAAGCTCCTCTTCGCCCTTTTTTCCGACTCTTAAAACAAAGTTGTGGTCGTAGCCGTCAATATCCTTGTTTCTTATGGGACGAAGCTCTGTAAAATCAAAAACAGTNCCNTTNACATCGGCAATTTCNCCGCTTGGAATAAGNGCATCGTCTACGGGAGTGTANTTGTCCGCGAANATCTGCATTTCCGTGTCCATAACNTCNCCCTCGCCTTTAAGGTTGAAGTAAACGTGGTTGGTNAGGTTAANAACGGTATCTGCGTCGGATTCCGCATCATATATGAGTGTCAGAGTGTCCTTTTCGTCAAGAATATATTCAACGGTAATAGCCACGGTGCCGGGGAAGTTTTCCTCGCCATCGGGGCTGGTGTAGCCGAAAACTACATGGTTTTCACCGCTGTTCTGATCGTATTCCGCAGCCACAAGCTCCCACACTCTTTTGTTATAGCCCACCGAGCCGCCGTGAAGAGTGTTGTTTCCGTCATTTTTAAAGAGTGAGTATTTAACTCCGTTTAATGTAAACTCGCCCCCGCCGATACGGTTGGCAAATCTGCCTATCAAAGCGCCTTGGGAGGAGGTACCGTTTATGAATCCCTCTACATTGTCATAACCCAGAACCACATCGGCAAAGTTTCCTTCGCGGTCGGGAACCTTAACGCTCATGATAGCACCGCTGTAATTGGTAAGCTTTACTTCCGTACCCTTGCTGTTGGTGAGGGTAACGACCCAAAGCTTATAGCCGTCGTGAAATCCCGCTGTTTCTTGCTTTATCATTTTAACAACCCCTTTTTTATTTGATGATTACTAAAATTATAGCATTTTTTATTATAGATGTCAATTCATAAAGTCCGAATATCATTTTCTTGACTTTTAAAAGCCTATAAGATATAATTAAAAAAGTATAAAAAAATTCTATCGGAAACGGAAAAAGGGGACTGCTATGGAATATTTAAAAAACCNTATCAAATTCAGCAAGCCCGGAGATTTCGGCAAGTGGGAGCAGGAGTGTCAGCCCATAGGCAACGGCNATATGGGAGCAAGTTTTTTCGGCGGANTATNCAAGGAAAAGATCGTTCTTNACGAAAAAACTCTCTGGACGGGANGANCTTCCCCCTNGCGCCCGGACTACNGCGGAGGAAACAAGGAAAACCGTTACCCTTATGTCAAGCAGGTTCAGCAGCTTCTGGCAGAGGGCAAGTACAGCGAGGCAAAAGAGCTTTTGTCACAGCTTACAGGCTCGGATCAGGGTTCGGGAGCCTATCAGCTTCTGTGCAATCTCTATTTGGAACAGGATTTTGACGAATCTGCTGTGAAGGATTACTCCCGCTGCCTTGATATGGACAGGGCGGTTTTCACCGCGGAATTCACCTGCCGCGGAGTGCATTACCGCCGCACCGCATTCGCCAATTACCCTTCAAATGTTATCTGCATAAAGCTTGAAGCGGACAAGCCCTCACAGATAAACACCAAAATATATTTGGGAGAAATTCAGGAGGGCGGACAGATTAAGACCGAAAACCAATCCCTGACCTATTTCGGAGCGATAAGTGAAAATCTTTTGCGCTACGGTATGGAAATCGGAGTGGAAACAAGCAACGGAAGCGTTTTCTGCAATGGGGACAGCTTGGTTATATCGGGAGCGGACAGCGCAGTGCTTTACATAACCGCTTCCACCGATTACAGCCCCTCCCTTAAAGATAATTACAGAAACGGCATTGACCCATTGATCCCCGTTTCCCAAAGACTTGATAAGGCAGAAGAAAAAGGCTTTGACAAGCTTTTTGAAGAGCATGAAATGGACTATACCGAGTTATTTGACCGCTGCCGTCTTTCCTTAAACGGAGTAAACGGAGAGCCGGAGGACTCCGACAAGCTGGTTGAAGGCTACAAAAACGGCGATCTGCATTGTAAATCAATGCTGGAGGAGCTGTATTTTCAGTTCGGAAGATATATGCTTATAGGCAGCTCACGAGCAGGCACCCTGCCCGCTAACCTTCAAGGCGTGTGGAATGAAACAAACACGCCTCCATGGAACTGTGACTACCACACAAATATAAATTTACAGATGAACTACTGGGGCGCGTACAACACCAACCTTGCCGAGACCGCTTACCCCTTGGTTGACTTTATAGACGATCTGAGACCCGCAGGAAGAATCACTGCCAAGGAATACTACGGCATCGAATCCACAGATGATAATCCCGAAAACGGCTGGACGGTCCACACGGCGGTAAATGCTTTCGGCTGGACCGCTCNCGGCTGGGACTTTTACTGGNGCTGGTGTACCGCCGCGGCNNCNTNNCNNNTNCAGCATATATGGGAATACTTTGAATTTACGGGAAACAGAGAGTATTTTGACCGGCGCATTTACCCCATAATGGCGGAAATTGTAATATTTTACAGCAGGTTGGAGATTTTTGACGAAAAACAGCAGAGGCTTGTTTCCTCCCCAACCTATTCCCCCGAACACGGACCTGTTACCGTGGGAAACACCTATGAGCAGTCCCTTATAGAACAGCTTTACCGCGATTTTATCAAAGCAAGCGAGCTTTTGGGCAAGGATGAACAGCTGAGAGAAAAGATAAAAAAGGACGTTGAACTGTTAAAGCCCTATCATGTAAGCAAGAGCGGACTTGTGAAGGAGTGGTTCGAGGAGGACGAGGAGGATTTCGACCGCTCACAGATTCAGAAAAACCACCGCCATATAAGCCACCTTATGGGACTGTACCCCGGAAAAATAATTACCGGCTCAGATCCCAAGCTTATGGAAGCGGCAATCAATACCATGAACGATCGAGGAGATCGGTCTACGGGCTGGGCGAGAGCCTACAAGCTCAACCTGTGGGCAAGAACGGGGGACGGAAACCGCGCTTACAGCATTTTCAGCGGACTTCTCTCCGACTGTACCTTTAAAAACCTCTTTGACTTCCACCCTCCCTTCCAGCTTGACGGCAACTTCGGAGGCAGTGCGGGAATTGCGGAAATGCTTCTGCAAAGCCACGAGGGCTATATAAACCCCTTAGCGTCCCTTCCCGATGTATGGAGCGATGGAGAGTTTGAGGGACTTTGCGCAAGAAACGGCTTTGTTGTAAGCACGGCTTGGAAAAATAAAAAAATAGTTTCCCTAAAGGTCTTGTCAAAAAGGGGAGAAAAGCTTATAATAAAGTGTGACCCCGCAAAAATTTCCTGTGAAGGAAAGAATGTTGATTACACGGAAAAAGACGGTTTGGTTATTTTGGACACGCAGAAGGATAAGGAATATATTTTTGGATTTTGATTTGGAGAATAAATTATGATACCGGCTGTAACACCCAACGAACTGAGGACGTCGGTGGCATTTACAGGCTACCGCCCCTCAAAATTACCCTACCTCAACGATGTAGAGGGACCCGAAGCCAAGGCCTTGTACAAGGCAATCTATGATGAGTTTGAAAGGCTGGTATTCAGAGATTACAGGTTCTTTCTCACAGGGGGCGCACTGGGCTGTGATCTTCTTGCGGCGGAGGCTGTGGTTGCGCTGAAAAAGAAATACCGCAAAAAGCATATCGTTCACGAGCTTTGCATTCCTTGCTACAACCATGACGCAAAGTGGGAGGAAAAGGACAAAAGACGGCTTGAAGAGATCAAAAAAAGCAGTATTGTGACCTATGTCACCGATTCCGATTACGTTAACGGCTGTATGCAGAAGAGAAACAAGTATATGGTGGACACCAGCTCCGTTCTTGTGGCAGTTTATGACGGAGTGAAGGGCGGAACAAAAAATACCGTGGAGTATGCGCAAAAGCTTGGCAAAAAGCTTATTGTAATTCGCCCCAGAGGTATGGTGAGAATGCAGTTTATAAATACTGTTGAGGATATAGAGCAGCTTATTCTTTTGGACGAAAGCAATGATTGGGAATGAAACAAGGATAATACTAATTCACGATTGAAAGCAGACAAATTATTTGCGAGGATATTTTGCGTCTTGCAAGAAAGATGACGACATCAGGCTGACGCCTGCCGAGGATGATGACGCAGCAAGACACAAAACAGACCGCAAAGAATGTCTGCTTTCAATCGGGGATTAGTATGAATTAAGGAGAATATAACTATGTTTAAGGACAGACTTTTTAACGACGGCTGGCAGTTTTTCCTGTGCGGAAATGACGAGTTTACCGCAGAAAATGTAGAAGGGGAAATCTTTACCGATGTGGAGATCCCCCACGACTGGCTTATCGGCGACACCCGCAATTTGTACAAAAGCGGCGACGGCTGGTACAGAAAGACCCTTGCAGTTACCGATGAAATGCTTAAGGGAAGAGTTTTTCTCTCCTTTGACGGCGTGTATATGGACAGCACTCTTTATGTCAACGGAAAAGCCGTTGGAGATTGGAAATACGGCTATTCAAGTTTTTCCTTTGACATTACCGATCATCTCATAAAAGGCGAAAACCGTATACTTGTTGTTGCAAGACATAAATCCCCGAATTCCCGTTGGTACAGCGGTGCGGGAATTTACAGAAATGTTTGGCTGAAGATCAGAAACAGCGAGTATATAAAGGAAAACGGTGTTTACATCTCTCCCCGTCTTGAAAATGGAGAGTGGAAGGTATATATTGATTCCGAAGCCGTGGGAGAAGGTAAAACAGTTCACTCCATAATAGACGAAAAGGGAACGGAAATCGGCAAAGGCGAGGGCAGAAGCTGCGTCATAAATGTAAAAGATCCAAAGCTGTGGGATATTTACCAAGGAAATCTGTATACCCTTCGTACCGATTTATACAGCGGAGATACTGTTGCAGACAGTCAGAAAAACATCTTCGGCTTCCGTACGATTTCACTTGACCCTCAGAAGGGCTTTATCCTCAACGGCAGACACGAGAAAATTCACGGCGTTTGTATGCACCACGATCTTGGCGCTTTGGGTGCGGCAATGAACGAGACCGCCTTAAAACGCCAGCTTGATATTCTGAAAAGCTTCGGCGTAAACGCAGTACGCACAAGCCACAATATGCCCTCTCGGGAGCTGGTGCGTTTATGTAACGAAATGGGTATTCTCCTTGACGATGAAAGCTTTGATATGTGGGAGGGAGCAAAAACCGAGTTTGACTATGCCCGTTTCTTCCCCGAATGGTACAAAACTGACGTTGAGGCGTGGGTAAAGCGCGACAGAAACAATCCCTCCGTCTTTATGTGGTCAATAGGCAACGAGATAGCAGACACCAACAGTTCTTTGAGAGGCCTTGAAGTTGCAAAAATGCTCAAAGAAGAGGTTCTTAAGCACGACCCCAGAGAAAACGCAATAAGCACCATTGCTTCCAATTATATGGCTTGGCAAAATGCTCAGAAGGTTGCGGATTATCTTAAGCAGGGCGGATATAATTATGCCGAGCGCCTTTACGATCAGCAGCATAAGGAGCACCCCGATTGGTTCATCTACGGAAGTGAAACCTCTTCGGCAGTGCGTTCCAGAGGAATATACCACCTTCCCGCCTCGGCGGATATCCTTACCCATGAGGACTTGCAGTGCAGTGATATGGCTAACAGCTGCGTAGGCTGGGGCAGTCCCATGGAAAAGGCATGGATAATGGACAGAGACCGCCCATACTGCGGCGGTCAGTATGTGTGGACAGGCTTTGACTATATCGGAGAGCCCACCCCTTACAGCACGAAAAATTCCTACTTCGGAATAGTGGACACAGCGGGACTTAAAAAGGAAAGCTATTATTTTTACCGCAGCGTCTGGACGGACGGAAAAACCGATCCCTTTGTACATATCCTTCCTGCTTGGGATTTTAACGAGGGTCAGGAAATAGAGGTAAAGACCTACTCCAATTTGGAGGATATTGAGCTGTTTTTCAACGGAAAGTCATTGGGCAGACAGCATATAGATCTGAAAAAAGGCACCGTGCTCCATGGCAGCTGGACAATAAACTACACTAAAGGTGAGCTTACGGCAAAAGCCTATGACGAGCAGGGCAGGGAAGCGGCAGCTGACCGCCTGTCATCCTTCGGCGAAGCGGCAAAGCTCAGAGTTATTGCCGAGAAGGACAACCTCAACGCCAACGGAACCGACCTTACCTTTATTATCATAGAAGCTGCGGACGAAAAGGGAGAGCCTGTTGCCAACGCAAGAAACAGAGTCAATGTAAAGGTTGAAGGCGCAGGAAGGCTTTTGGGCATTGACAGCGGCGACTCCACCGATTATGACAGCTACAAGGGCGGCAGCAAAAGACTGTTCAGCGGAAAGCTGGCGGCAGTCATAGGCACCACACGTGAAAGCGGAGATATAAAGGTAACTGTTTCCTCAAAGGGACTTTCCGATGAAACAATTACACTCAAAGCACTGCCTTGTGAAATAGAAGAAGGCACCTCCGAGCCTCACGGCTTTTATCCTGTTTATGTACAGCCCGAGGACAACAGGATCTCCGCAAGAAAAATCGTCCTTTCGGCAGACAGGATCGATTTGAGCAAGGACAATCCTTCCGCAAAAATCACAGCGAAAATCCTCCCCGAAAACTCCGACTTTAAGGATATAAAATTTAAGTGTGTTATGGAAAACGGCGTTGCAAGCCCCATTGCAGAGGTTGAAGGAGAAGGCGGTACCGCAGCTGTCACCGCTAAGGGAGACGGTAAATTCATTCTGAGAGCAACCTGTAACAACGGCTTCGACCATGCGGAGATAGTCAGCGACATCTGCTTTACCGCAGAGGGCTTGGGTGATGCGCTGACGGACGGATATAAGTTTGTTTCCGCCAGCTATTCCGCATTCTCCAATGTTAAGCTGAGCTTTATTGACAAGGGAGCGGTTTCAAACATTCATGAACGCACCGTTATCGGCTTTGACAATGTCAATATGGGAGAATTCGGCAGCAAAAAGCTTACTCTATACATAGGCACCTGCAGCGGCAAGGGCATAGACGTGGAGATCTGGAACGGCGATCCCGAAAACAGTAAATCAAGGCTTATTGATACGGTAAATTTCCCCAACAACGGCGGCTGGGACAGATATATGCCCGCAGAGTTTGAGCTTGGGGAAAGAGTAAGGGGCATAACCTCTCTTGCCTTTGTTATCAGCCAAAACTGTATCTTCGGCGGATTTGAGTTTGCTGCCGAGGATAAGGCAAAGGCACGGCTGTACGCTTCCGAGTATGACGAGATATACGGCGATGACTACACCGTCAGCGGAAAGGTTATTGAAAAGATAGGCAATAACATCGTTGTAGGATTCACTGATCTGGATTTCGGAGCAGAGGGCGTTTCCAAGGTAACGATAAGCGGCAGAACCCGCAATACCTCAAATTCCGTTCAAATAAGATATACGCCTGAGGGAGAGAGCCAGATAACACAGGCTGTAAGCTTTGCACACAGCGATGATTATTCACAGCAAAGCTTTGACATTGACAAAATCAGCGGACAGGTTGATAATCTTGCTTTTGTGTTTATGCCGGGATCTGATTTTGATTTTGAGTGGTTCAGGTTTGAATGATCTATTTTCTATATATAATTAAGGGGCTGTAAAAAACTGCCCCTTTATTTTTTGCTAAAATTTTCTGACAGAGCCGTAAAAATCAGCACAACACCTCTAAGAGCGGGTTCCTGCCTGTACAACTGTCTTGATAGCACGAATTTTAAAAATCGACCGAGTTTGGAGTTTTTGCCCAGCTTTTTAAGCAAAAACTCCAAACTC
>WFLX010112532.1_pt1 | contig 11826 bp, 11 predicted proteins | sample 4967041 | NCBI WGS metagenome assembly WFLX01 (sample SAMN12857096, study PRJNA449069) | gut metagenome | isolation source: stool from male and female vole | host: Microtus ochrogaster | place: USA:Florida | collected 2017 | reverse complement strand
AGCAACAACCTGATTCTCGCCGTTACCATAAACTTTAGACAAATTTTTGGCTTCAATTTTCATAAAAAAGCCCTCCTTATCGTTGATAAGGAGAGCTTACAATATAAATCTCAAGAAACGCTCAAGGTGTGAAATTTATTTGAATAGACGCGGTAGCAATCGCGCCTCCTACTAGACTATTCTCCAGCCAGAGGTTTCCACCATGCTTCAAACATAGGAGATTACTGCTATACAACCCCATGCCAAAATGTTCGGCGCTTTCCTCCAGCTTCCCAAAAGGCTTTGGCCCACTTTTGAGCAGTTCGGCAGGAAATCCGGGGCCATCGTCTATGACCGACAGAAATAGGACATTTCCTTTTACGGCGAGAGTAATCTCTAATTTTGTTTGAGCAAAACGCGCTGCATTTCCAATCAGGTTTTCCGCCACGGTCAGAAATATCCCGTGGTCCATTCGGATCGCTCCCGTATCCGGCACAGAAATTGCAATATTCAAAGCAGGAGCAAGTAATCTTGACGTTTCCTCCAACTCTGCCCGTAAAGTAGAGAAAGCCACTTCGCTGCTCTGCACCGGCATCTGTTCCATGCGCTGAATACTGCTCATGGCCTCAACATACTGTTCTATTCTCAAAGTGTAGCTTTCCAAGCGTTCAATGGCCTGTTCATCTTGCGTACCCTTTCGCAGTAATTTAATACTACCTTTTAGGACTGTAATGGGGTTTCGCAAATCGTGGGCAAATGCCGCATTAAGCCGTTTGCGTTCCTCGGACTGCCGCCACAATTCTTGATTTGTTTTCAAAAGTTTCAGCCGCATAGTTTCAAAAGCCGCGCAGATTTGACCGAGTTCGTCTGTCGATACTTCTGGAATGGAAAAGTTGAGGTTATTTGCCCTGATGTGCTCTGTGCCGTCCCTCAATAGATCAATCGGCTTTTTCAGCTTGATGCGATAAAATAAGACGGCAGCAATCCCCAAACCGCTGACAGGGAGTACAATGCAGGATAGCCATTGAAAATATGTCAGCAGGGTTATCACCCGCTGTTGGGCTTCTGTCGGCTGTTTCAGAAGTATTGCAACACCATCCGAGCTAATTTCTATACCGCCAGATGGATAGCCACTTTTTATGGCGTTACTCACAAGGAACACCAATAAAACCAACAGCAAAGAAATCAGGATGCACCATACCGACAGAAAAAAGAAGGACTTCTTCAAGCCCATATTCTTTAAGCGTTCCATCTGTAACCGCACCCCCAAACTGTTTCAATATAGCTGTGGAGTGTATGTGCCGCCAGCTTTGACCGGATTTTTCGGATATGCTCCATGATGGTATCGCTCTTTCCGTCCCCATCAATTCCCCATACTGTTTCATAAATCCGTTCCCGGTCAAATACTTGCCCTGCGTTCAAAGAGAGTAATTCTAGTATGTCAAATTCCCGCTTGGACAGTGTGATTGGTTCATTATGAATCGTCACGGTTCGGGCGGAGTAATCAATCGCAAGTTCTCCAAAGAATCGTACTATGGATTGGCTGTGCCGCCGCTGTTCCCTTCGCAGATGCGCGGCAATTCTCGCCGCCAGCTCGTCCAGATCAAAGGGCTTTACGATATAGTCATCGGCCCCGGCTTGAAAGCCGTTGATTTTGTCAGCCGATTCGATACGNGCCGTCAGGAANAGAATCGGGCAGGTAATNTGTTCCCGTATGGCTTGGCAGACGGTTAAACCGTCCATTNCCGGCATATTGGATGTCCAGCAAGATCAAGTCCGGCTGCNTTTCCGNTTNTTGTATTGCTTCTNNTCCGCTATAAGCNNTTAAAACTTCATATTNCGGAGAAAAGTAGGTATTCATCATATCAACGATTCCGCGTTCATCATCCACAACCAATATTGTCTTTTTCAGTTCTGACACCCCCTCTGTGTGTATTGTGTCCATTTTATCGCATAAATCTCAAGAAATGCTCAAGAATAGTATAATTGCTTGGTTATAAAATCGCCAATCAATTTCTATCTCATCTGATGTAAGCACATTTCCCCTTTCCAATGAAAATCGAATGTTATTCATTTTTCATAATATTTTTACTCTCCAGAATTTCTTTTAAAGTTCTCGGCATAAACCCAATAATATCTACACNANCATTATAAGCATTCTGAACTTTAGAAATATATTGATTGGTTTCATTATCAAAATTNTTATGGATATGNCCATAAAAATGTAANACANCCCTATAATATCCATCCCATTCGACCATAGGNTANTGACAANAANCANTCTGNGTCNCATTNTCNTNAACCATTTTNATNTCANCNATCTCAATGAAATACTTCTTACATACATCATCGTTATCTGTTACTCTACTATTCCAATTATCAATAATAACCTTGTCCATTTCTTCTACTGTATTAAATGGTCTATTTGACAACCTGAGGATATTATTGTGTCCAAAGTGTGTATCTGCAATATAATAATTCACTATTTTTCACCCTTCCTTTTATTCCTTAAAATCATACTTTCATTTCATTTAATCCACCATGCTTTATCTTCCATTTCTAATGAAAAACTTTTATCCACAAACAATGGTATATTATAGCTTTCTTTTTTCATTTCTCCTGCCTCGTTCTCTATTTCTTTTCTTAATTTCTTTGCCATTTCACTATGGTCAACAGTTTTAACAAGTTTGCCATTATCAAATACTAATTCTTCTAAAACTTCATATGCCCACGCTCTCTGATATCCCATATGTATATAATATTTATTTATAAAACCTTTCCCTATGAGGATCTTACCAGTGTATTCCATATATATATTTAAATTTCTATAAATATGATGTCCCATATACTCAAAAGATTCTTTACCCTCTTTTTGAGGATTCACATTATTTATTTCAGGATAATAATCATCCTCAGCATTTATATATAAATTTTTAAGTACAATTCCTTTTGCGGAAACCTGATAATCACACCAATATCCATTCCAACATGCCGTACAACATGCAATTGGTTTTATCCCATAATCTAGCGGCTTGAACTGTATAGGATTACTAATTGCAACTATTGAATAGTTATCTCCTTTGTATATAAACTTGTCTCCAATTTGTGCTGTCATTAAAAAACCTCTCTTTCCTTCGATAAAATCAATCCCATTTTTTGTCAAATATACTAGTTCTCCTGCATTTACAATTACTCAATCGTATCTCAAGAATCAAAAAAGGTCCTCAGTACCCAACTTAGGAACCCAGAACCTTTCATAAATTTGAACGGTGTTCGCCCGTTTTGAATTAAGTGGAGTAGACGGGAGTCTGAACCCAACGGGTTCGACTCAGCGCCGAATCCTTTCTTAGTGGAGTAGACGGGAGTCGAACCCGTGTCCAAAAGCCCATTCCCTGTCCTTCTACTATCATAGTCCGTTATCTTAGCCGGTCTTGCTCCGGCCTGTTCCCGCCTGCAAAAGGAAACGAACACCCTTTTACATTTAGTAGCTTCATCATACGCCTATGCGCGCAAAGCTTAACGCATATCGTTTCTCACATCTTTGATGCCCGGATTCCGAGGTGTGAGTGCCCCGGAGCGGACAAGCCGCCTAGGCGGCGTCACCCACAGCGTGAGCTGAAACTAGTTCAGCTTAGGCTGCAAGTGCATACTGATAATTGTCTTCAGCGTTTATTTTAGATTGCGAACATAGTCCGCGCCGCGATTAACGTGTCGCAACGGATAGCTTCTCCAGCTGCAAAGCCCCTGTCGAAACCTTGACTACCCCTTATATATTCAGTATATGCAGTTTTTCTCTTTCTGTCAACCGGTACGTTTTCTTTTTATGTCTGTTTCCTGTCTCAGCCGTCCATAAATTCTTCACCATAAATTCTTCACCTTAAATTCCTTTTCTGCCTCCCTGCGCTGGTCTTTCTTGGCGATGTCGGCTCTCTTGTCATAGAGCTTTTTACCTCTTGCAAGTCCCACCTGCACCTTTGCCCTTCCGTCTTTAAAATACACTAACAAGGGTACCAGCGTGTATCCCTTCTCCTTGATTTTACCGGCAAGCTTATTGATTTCATATTTGTGCATCAAAAGCTTCTTTATTCGCAGAGGGTCTTTATTAAAGATGTTTCCTTTCTCATAAGGACTTATATGCATTCCATAGACGAACACTTCCCCGTTTTCAATACGGATAAATGCTTCCTTGATGCTGCATTTTCCCATGCGTATGGACTTGACTTCCGTTCCATGGAGGGCAATTCCCGCTTCATAGGTTTCATCTATAAAGTAATCGTGGTATGCCTTTTTATTGTTGGCGACTAATCTTTGCGCTTCTTTTTCCTTCGCCATTTTTTCTCCTCTCTTTCCTTTTCTGACTTTCCTGCTCCTCTGGCTTTTCTTACTGCCTTACCTTCCTTTTCTTCTCTTTTAGGCTTTCCGATTTTTCCTTTCGCTTCGGCTTTTTCTCCCCTTTTCACCCTTTCTCTTGTTGCTTCTCTTCCTGCCTTTTCTCCCCTTCCGGCTTTTCTTTCCCTCTTTGCTTTTCCAGCTTTCACAGGCTTCTTTTCCAATCCGTAAGAAGTTTGTTCCTCTTCATCCCCCGAAAGTTCAAAGTCAATGGTTCTTGTCACTTTATCGCATGCCGCCACAATGATTTTTACAGTCATTCCTATCTTAAAACTTCTGCCGGTGATGGCTCCTCTGACCTCATTTGTATGATTCTCAAAATAGTATGGCTCNCNCGGAAGTNCGGAAATAGGAATCATGCCCTCCACCGTATTGGGCAGTGTCACATAGATGCCCCATTTTGTGGTGCTGGAAATCACTCCCTCGTACTCCTGCCCTACGCGCTCTTCCATGTACTCCACTTTCTTTAGTTTATCAGTTTCCCGCTCTGCTTCATCCGCCTGCCGTTCCGTGTCGGAAGAATGTTTTGCCACCTTGGGCAGAATATCCCGGTAATGTTCCACTTTTGTATCATTCATTTTTCCCCGGAGCTGTTCCTTGATAATGCGGTGAATCTGCAAATCCGGATAACGGCGGATGGGGGATGTAAAATGGCAGTAATAGGGACAGGCAAGACCAAAGTGCCCGGTACAATCCACGCTATAGACCGCCTGCCTCATGCTGCGCAGCACAAGCCGGCTGATTATCTGCTCTTCCGGAGTTCCCTTTGCCTTTTCCAGAATTCTTTGGAAATCTCTGGGATGAATCTCAGCAGCTAACACTTCTTTTTTTCTGCTTTTGCCGACTTTTCCTGTTTTACTAGCTTTATCTATCTTGCCAGCCTTTGCGTTTACGCCGCCCTTTAAATAATATCCGAAACTGCTAATCTGAGCCGCAAGCTGTTCTAATTCCTCTTTGTCCGGCACGCCGTGGGTACGGTACACAAAGGGAAGCTCCAGCCAATAAAAATGCTGCGCCACGGTTTCGTTTGCCGCCAGCATAAAATCTTCAATAATGTCTGTGGCGGTGTTGCGCTCACGTACCTTAATTTCTATAGGATGCCCTTCTTTATCCAAAAGAATTTTGCTCTCCGGGAAATCAAAGTCAATAGCGCCCCTTTTCTTTCTCTCCTCCCGAAAAATCCGGGACAATTCTTCCATTTGCTGAAACATTGGCACTAGGGAAGCATACTTTGCATATTCCGGCTCTCTGTCCACAATGGCTGCATCCTCCAGAATCCTGCTGACAGCGGTATAGGTCATGCGCCTGTCTACACGAATCACTGTCTCACAGATTTCATAATCCGTAATCTCACCTGTGGGGTTCACATTCATAAGACAGCTTAACGCCAGCCTGTCCTCGCCCTCATTCAGGGAGCAGATACCGTTTGAAAGAGCATGTGGCAGCATGGGGATTACTCTGTCCACCAAATAAACACTAGTGCCTCTTTTTAACGCCTCTTTGTCCAAAGCGGAATTTTCCTGCACATAGTTGGTGACATCCGCAATATGCACCCCAAGATGATACTGTTTTCCGTCAAAGCTTAAACTGACGGCATCATCCAAATCCTTGGCATCCTCTCCGTCAATAGTCACCATGGTCAAATCCCTCAAATCTTTTCTTCCTGCCCTGTCCGCCTCCGAAACCGGCTTTGCCACATTCTCCACCTGTGTCATCACCTTATCGCTAAATTCCACAGGAAGTTTATAATTTTTCACAATGGAGAGAATATCCACACCGGGGTCATTGACATGCCCGATAATCTCTGTCACCCTGCCTTCAGGACTCCTGCGTTCATTCCCATAATCTATCAGCTCTACTACTACCTTATGTCCGCTCACCGCCTGCTTAGAATCTTCCACCGGAATAAAGATATCTTTTGGCAGCAGGGTTGTATCCGGTACCACAAAGCCATAGTGCTCATTGCTTTTTTCAAATGTTCCCACCAACTGCGTGGTGCCACGCTCCAAGATTTTTACCACCCTGGCTTCCTCTCTGCCTCCCCGTCTAGCACCGAGCAGGGCAATCTGCACCACATCCTTATGAAATGCGCCGTTTATTTTACTCTTTGGCACATAGATATCCTGTTCTCTGTCTTCCACCCGCACAAAGCCGAAGCCTCTGGCATTGCTTAAAAAAGTACCTGTGAGCAGCAATTCTTTTTCTCTTTCTTTTCCTTTTCTATAATGCATCATTTCACTCTTTCTGTCATATCCGTCAGCTACAAATCATCATAAGAAAAAAATCTCGCATAGCGAGATTCTTTCTTAAGCAGGAGTTAAAAAACATTTAAATTCAGTACCATCGACAGCACTATGAACAATACTGCAAGTACCTTTGTTCCTCTGAGTAACATTCCCTCTCCGGAGCGCCCTTTATTCTTGCCCCAGAAAGTTTCGGCGGCACCGCTGATGGAGCCCAGGCCAGCAGATTTGCCTTCCTGCATTAATACCAAACCGGTAAGCGCTATACATATTAATATAAATATAACTGTCACAAAAATCCTTAACATTGCAATTCACACCTCCTGTCATACCAAACAAAGATAATCTTACCATAAGATGCTTGCAAATTCAACTGTTTTTCTAAAATTTTCTTATCTAAATTTCTCACCGGTTTTATATCATTAAATCTTTTGAAAAGGCTCCATATACTGCGCCGCGGTTCCCAATTCCTCTTCGATACGCAAAAGTCTGTTGTATTTTGCCACACGGTCACTTCTGCAGGGCGCGCCGGTTTTAATCTGTCCGGCATTTAATGCCACCGCAATGTCCGCAATGGTGGTGTCCTCCGTCTCGCCGGAACGGTGGGAAATAATTGCCTTATAACCGTTTTTATGGGCCATTTCCACTGCCTCCAGCGCCTCTGTCAGAGTGCCGATTTGATTGACCTTCACCAAAATAGCATTGGCGGCGTGAAGCTTGATACCTGCATCCAACCGCTTTGTGTTGGTCACAAACAAATCATCTCCCACTAACTGCACACTTTGCCCCAGCCTGTCCGTCAAAGCTTTCCAGCCGTCCCAATCATCTTCCGCCAGACCGTCCTCGATGGATATAATGGGGAACTGCTTCACCAGCTTTTCATAATAGTCAATCATTTCCTCCGTATCCCTGATAATCTGCTCACCTTTTAAGCTGCTTTCCCCTGCAAAATAGTACTTGCCCGTCTTTTCATCATAAAGCTCACTGCTGGCCGCATCCAGCGCAATCTTGATATCCTGTCCGGGAGTGTAACCCGATGCCTCAATTGCCTCCACAATCAAAGATAACACACTCTCAGCATCCGCCAGATTCGGTGCAAAACCGCCCTCATCCCCCACACCGGTGGAAAGTTCCTTTTTCTCCAGAATTTTCTTTAAATTGTGGTAAATTTCCGCACATATCCGGAGTCCTTCTGCAAAATTTTCCGCCTGCACAGGCATAATCATAAATTCTTGAAAGTCCACTGTGTTTGCGGCATGTTTTCCGCCATTTAAAATATTCATCATGGGAACGGGAAGAAGTTTGGAGCCTGTCCCGCCCAGATAGCGATATAGGGGAATCATTAAAGCTGCTGCCGCCGCCTTTGCCACCGCCATAGATACGGACAGCATGGCGTTTGCCCCCAGATTTCCCTTGTTATCCGTTCCGTCCGTCTCCATTAACATCCGGTCAATCACAATCTGCTCCAAGGCATTTTTTCCCAGAAGTACGCTTGCAATCTTTTCATTGACATTTTTCACAGCATGCTGCACTCCCAGCCCAAAATATCTGGTTTCACCGTCCCTCAGCTCCACAGCCTCAAACTGTCCGGTGCTTGCGCCGGAAGGAACTGCCGCAATTCCCTTGTAATACTGTCCGTCATTGTGATTTAATACAGTAACCTCCGCCTCCACTGTTGGATTTCCTCTGGAATCCAGAATCTCCCTTCCATGAATTTCTTTGATTTCCAAATATTGCTGCATAAAAAAGCCTCCTTCTTTCAGATACCATCATTTTCAATCAGTATATCCGCGAAGGAGGCTTTTATTCTTTTGTTTTCAGGTCTTATTACTGAACTGCATCCATGTCAAACAGTGCCATCTCTAACTTAGCCAAATCATTTTTGTTGGGGGTATAAAGCTTGTTCTGCAACTCAATTCTTATGGTAAGCTCAGCAGGCTCCTCATAGGTTATAGCTCCCATTGCTGTGTTCATGCTGTCCTTCATGAGTTCCATCAGCTTTTCCATCTGCTGGTCCTGAGACAGTGACGCAACTGTGGGATCACCCTGCAGATTCATCACAGCTGTCATATAGTCTTCCATCATGGGAGCAAAAATTACCATCTTCTCATATGTAACTTTTACATTATAGGAACCGTCTTTCTGCTTTTCTGCTGCTCCTACTGTATACTTTACCTTAGAGAACATATCCTTGAATGCACTGCGGAATTCCTGCTCCAACTCATCTGAAACATCGATTCCCTGCAGGAAAGCATTTATCTCTGTATCAATGCCCTCCTCATAAATCTTTGCAGCCTCTTCTGCCGTTCCAAGCTTTAATTTTACCAGACCGCTAGAATCATTCTTATATGAATTATCCAACGTAGCCTTTAAATAAGCTGCTGCATCAAATTTTGCTCCGCATCCGCCAAGAATGCCTACCAGCATTACACATACCAGCGCCAATGCAATCTTCTTTACATGTTTCATTGTTTTTCTCCTTTTCTCCTCATATAAAATGTTGTTTATTGGGTGTACGATGTACAATATACATTGTACACTCAATGAACNACTTTACCNCAGATATTGGAANCTGTCAATATTTTATCTGTTATTTTAAGANCAAAAGAGAGGTTCCTGTCATCTCNTCTGGCTGTGTTTTTCCCATAANCTGAATCAGGGTGGGCACAATGTCCGCCAGACAGCCGCCTTCCCTCAAGGTATAGGCTTCGTCATAATTTACCAGAATGAAAGGCACCGGATTGGTGGTATGCGCCGTAAAGGGCTCGCTTGTATCATAATCCACCAATTGCTCCGCATTGCCATGGTCTGCACAGATAAACAGAGCGCCATCGGTTTCCTTCACCAGATTCACGATTTCACCCACGCATTTGTCAATCACCTCAACCGCCTCTATAGCCGCTTCCAGCACACCGGTATGCCCCACCATATCCGGATTTGCAAAGTTGCAGATAATCACATCATAGTAAGGCTCGCCCTTTTCGTCTTTTGCAGTGATGGCTTCGCTGATTTTGTCACAAACGGTATATGCGCTCATGCGGGGCTTTTTGTCATAGGTGGGCACATATTTGGGAGAGTTCACCAAAATGCGCTCCTCCCCTGCATTAGGCTCCTCCACGCCGCCGTTAAAGAAAAAGGTGACATGGGCATATTTCTCGGTTTCCGCAATTCTCGCCTGCTTACACCCGTTTGCCGCCAGCCATTCGCCAAAGGTATTGGTGACCGCAATCTTGTGGAACGCCACTTCTTTATTTGCAATGGTAGGATCATAATCGGANANGCACANATATTTGATATCCATGCGGGGNCCCCTGTCAAAGCNCTTAAAATNATCATCACAGAAAGCNCTGGTAATCTCTCTCGCGCGGTCGGGACGGAAATTGAAGAACACAATAGAATCCCCATCCTGAACAGTGGTGACGGGCTTTCCGTCTTCCACCACTACGGTGNGCTTTACAANNTCATCCGTCTCTCNCTTGTCATAAGAATTCTGGATTCCACAGATACCACAGGCTGCCGTAATGCCTTCACCCTTGGTCAAAGCATCATAAGCCAGCTTCACGCGATCGTAATTATTATCCCTGTCCATAGCATAATAACGCCCCATCACGGAAGCAATCTTTCCTACGCCGATTTTCTCCATCTCAGCATTTAATGCCTCCGCAAATTCCTTGCCGCTGGCAGGGGGCGTGTCCCGCCCGTCCAAGAAGCAATGGACAAACACTTTCGTCAGTCCGTTTCTTTTTGCCAGCTCCAAAAGTCCGTACAAATGGNTATTGTGGNTGTGTACACCCCCGTCTGACAAAAGTCCCATCAGNTGAAGCNTGCTGTNATTTNTCTTGCAGNTTTCCACTNCCTGAANCAGGGCGGGATTTTCAAAAAAGGTTCCGTCCTGTATCTCCTTGGTGATTCTGGTAAGCTCCTGATATACAATGCGCCCTGCGCCCATATTCAAGTGTCCCACCTCGGAATTCCCCATCTGCCCCTCAGGAAGTCCTACTGCCATGCCGCTGGCGTTTCCCTTCACAAAAGGATATTCCTTCATCAGCCTGTCCATAACAGGGGTTTTTGCCTGGGCTACTGCATTTCCGTCCTTCCTTTCATTTAATCCATACCCATCCAAAATCATTAAAACAACCGGTTTCTTGCTCATGTTCTCTTCTTTCCTTTCCCTCTTTCAACAGCATGACCCCTCATCCCTGAAAAGCCATGAGGGGTCAGCCGTCATTTTTATTGTTACCTGTTCTCGTTTACATAAACCTTCACACGGCTCTGAATAACCTCTGCCACAGCCTGTGCGCTCTTCTGTCCTTCAAAGAAAGCCGCCACTTCCTCAGTAATAATATTTTGTACATTGGTATTCCTGTAAGCCCGCTTATCAACAGACTCTATGAAAGCGCTGATTTGGTCAGTCTCTTCTTTGGTCATAACAGGAATCACAATTTCCTCACCATTGATATAGTATGTGTTTTCATACTCCACCTTATTGCCGTTCTCATCTTCATAATAAGGCTTTTCCATTGCGGTTGCAAGCCATTTTTCATAGGAAGACCTGTTGGTGGGTATCTGCCAGCCCATATCATCCTGATATTCCTCTGTCAGATAATAGCGCAAAAACTGCCATGCTCCTTCCTGATTTGCAGACTTGGAAGAAATTGCATAAAAATCGTTCACGGTGATTACACTTCCCTTGCCGCTGTCCGTAGGGAAGCCTACAAAATTCACCTCTTCCCCGAAAGAACCCTTAATGCTTCGATTTAAATCCTGCATATTGGACAAATACACTTCCATCAGCAAGGTTCTGTCATCTCTCCATTGGGAGCCGTAATTCATCCAATAGTCATCACCCCAATTTTCATAATCCAGCTCTTCAGGAAGCGTATTGGCATATTCCAGCATATCGATAAAGTTCTGGGAGTCAAAATTGCATTTTTCCGTAGACACAGCCACAAAATCACTGCCGCAGTAAGTCAGCATGTTATAGATGATACTTTCCCTTTTCATCTCGCCAAAACCTAAAGTTCCCTCCGTTCGGGAATCCATTATCTGGCGAAACTCATCCATGGTCCATGAGGTTCTGTCTCCCAAAATGGATTCTTTCCTATTGAAATTTTTAACCGGAAAATAAGAAACACCTAATAAAAGTTTCCATTCCATTTTTAAACAATAAACCGCTTTTTCAAAAAATTTCGTTTTGACCACTTCTTAACCTTTT
>WFLX010093776.1_pt1 | contig 11827 bp, 16 predicted proteins | sample 4967041 | NCBI WGS metagenome assembly WFLX01 (sample SAMN12857096, study PRJNA449069) | gut metagenome | isolation source: stool from male and female vole | host: Microtus ochrogaster | place: USA:Florida | collected 2017 | reverse complement strand
TCGATACAGCACTGCTCCTGTGTCTGAAGGTCTTTGATCACATCCATCTCTTTCTGACTTAATGCCATGTTTCTACCTCATTTCCTGTTATTAGGGAAAGCAGAAGATATCCTTCGCTTATGGATATTTTTTCCTTCCCTTTCTCTAGTATAAACGTCAGAAAATGTTTTATACATCAGAAAAGAAATATACGGCGCCTTTATCCGGCAAGCAAACTACCGACAACACTGATAATAAGCCCGATAATAAAGAAAAGAAAAGGCAGTCCCCACCCAATCATAAGAAAAATGAGCAAAACCCATCTGGCAGCTTTATATTCCTTCCGCCGCGCGGCCTCTCCCTCAGCCCCCGGCAGCTGCATCTGCATACCGGATTTGGGAGACCATGTGTAGGTAATCTCCTGATTGGGGATTCCCTGATTGGGATTATATGGCATTAAATCACCATTAATAGATATATTCTGACCTGTGGCATAAGAATCCTGTCCATGATAATGTGTGCCGTCTACCACTTTCCCCGCCAGATGCTTATCGTCTGTCGTCCGGCACCAATGATTGCGGTGTCCTGTGCTGATCACTTCGCCATTTAACGTCACCGTATTATCTTCATCAGGCGAACACACATGCCCGCAAAATGGGCATTTGGGGCTGTTATTCATCTCTGTTGCGCATACCGGGCATAACATATTTGACCTCCACGCTGCGACTGTTTTTTATGGCTCTGCTTTTAACAAAGACATTGAGTAGTTAATGGCTCAAGTTTTGGCACAGCACAAAACCTGAGGGTTGAAAAACAGCGTTTCCCAACCTTATATTCTACTGCAATTATTTTATCACAAATCCATGAAAAAGCCAAATATACCTCTATAAGCAGATTGTACGTATTTACTGGTGCAAAAAGTTTGCTTGACATAGCAAATAACATTTGATAAGATAAACCGTGGACATTGAAAATGTTCCAGACGCTGCTGTAGCACAGTCGGTAGTGCGTCGCATTGGTAGTGCGGAGGTCACGGGTCCGATTCCCGTCAGCAGCTCTTGAAATCCCCCTAAATAAGTCCATGTATTTAGCAAAATATATACATAGACTTATTTTTTACTTAGAACAAATTCCCTTTGACTGAAGAATAATTTCTAAAGCAATAGAAGTGCTTTTCACACTAACAAACCCTTTAGCAACTCCCTCATGCATTACAATATATCGAATCGCCGTCAATGGAATCTTGTAATTCTCTAATACCAGATTTATAATCCTGTGTCACCACATAAATAACCCTGTCTTCTGTACTATTCTCTCTAATGGTGATAAGGACCAGTCCTTTATTTCTTTTATCATTCTCCCATATATCTTTAGTTACTATGTAAGAATCACAAGTTTCATAGACCCCCTGATCCAGTTTTTTACATCTGTGTCCATCAATTATTAATTCATCCATTCCATATACAATATAATCTTTCATAATCCTTTTCCCTCACAAATGAACGCTGGAATTTCTTGAAGGAACGCCGGAGCAGGTATCACCTGCCCCTATGCTTTTCTTTCCTTTTCTGCTGTTTCAGTGTAAACTGCCGCTGCTTCTCTGCTTCCCGTTGTTCCCTGTTCACAGTTTTGCGTTCAATTTTCAACTGCTCCTGCTGTAATTTCAAAGCCTGCTGCGATCTTGTTCCAATCCCGGTATTCTGCACCTGTTCCCGTACTTCACGCTGCAACCGTTTAGGATTGCGATAAGCTTCTTTTACATCAGATGCCACAACCGGACTAAATCGAAGACGATAGTAGTTTTTCTGACGGCAACCATATATCTCATAGTCTATTGGTTCTGTACCAAATGTAACTTTGCACACAGATAATTTACCCTCTGATATACGTTCAAAGACACCTACCCAAAATGGTTCCTCAAAAAATACTGTCAATCTGCCCGATACTGAAATCGACCTGTTGATTTTGTCCATTGACAATTCCTCCTTAAAATAATTGTACTGAGCAAAGAATGGACGACCCTAAGGAGGGAGGGCTACTTACACCAAATCGGTGCGACCGGACTACCTACCGGTTCTGCAAGATACGCTTGCGTTGTGTTTTTATCTTTGCACCTAAATATTACCATATAAACATCATTTCACGCAAATAAAAAGATGTACTTATTCTTCTTTTCCCGTTCTTGTAGTATAACATCTTATATGTATCTTTTTACAATTGATATATAGATTTTAACTAATGCATACTTAGTAAAGTAAAACCGTTTGTGACTACATATTATGACGCTATTCGGCAGGGGAGTAAAAAATCTAGGCAAAAAGGATTCTGCCACCACTTTATCCCAGCATATGCATATACGGATAAAAAGCCAAAAATAAAACCAGATGTATACGTGTCCTATTAAATTGTTTTGGATTTCTCAAGCCTATAACTATTATAACTGAAAGGCAGTTGTTTTCAGAGTTCCAGTATCCGCTATTTATAACTGATATGCGCCACCTTGACTGTCAGATAAAAAACGAAAAAAGACCAGACTCCAGATATAATCTGTTGTCCGGTCTCTTTATATTTAAGTATATCTTTATTTAGGAATATAAATTACATTTGCCAGTCTTTTAATTTCCCCAAAATCGTTCAAATTAAATACCAAAACCGCCATATGTCTCATAATCATCTGATTTCAGTGCATCTCAAAGTTCAAACTTGATATTTTCCCCTACAGAAGTATCAACGTCAAATATCCAATAGCGTAAATTACCACCCACTTCTTCTGTATTTTCTACTTCATCCACTCGCAGCCTTCATTGATAAAACAATAATAAATTTTAAGTATTCCAGCTCCCATTGAGCCATCTGTCCAGATTTTGAGAGCTGCATTCCAGTATAGCACTTCAAAAATATATTTGTCGTTTTGTATTAAAACGATGCAAAATATTATTAGTCTATTTTCACTCCATACCTATAATTATCAGGGTACTCAAAATCATAAATATCCTCCCCATAGGGTATATCCAATGTATGGTTTTCACTTAACACATATTCTTTCCCCTTAATTTTAAATACACTGCCCGGCTCATACTTACAGAGTACTCCCCCGTTTTTTGTCAGGCTTTCATATAGCTCATTATATCGTTCCTGAGTGAAAACCACATTACTGTTCTTTCCTGTAGAATAGAATCTGGTTGTCTCTGTATCCCCCATTTTCACCGTGAAGAAACCTGGCTGTATGCCCGCTTCCTCCAGATATGCCTCTACCTCACTCAATGGAAATCTTTCTGCAATATAGACGGTATCTTTGGCAGTACCAATATAATTCCAAAACATAGAGTACCTCTCTAATGTTCCATCGTAAGGTGCACCTCTTAAAAACTCCGAAAAGATAGATTCCGGTCCATGATTATTTGTATATAAATAATGCTCTTTGCCATCTCCTGATACATATTTAAAGTATTGGTTCTTACCAAAATCGATACAATTGTTTTCTGCTTTTATCTCTTTAAGTCCGGATGTGTTAATGGACGGGATCTGATCAGAAGTAAATGTTCTTCCGTCACGCAAAAAATGCACATTTCCTTCCGATTGCACATATGAATTATTATTGTTAATGAGTGTCAGAATATCCTCAGATATATATTTTGTTTTCTTTCCACTGTTTACAGTATAAGTGCTAAAACAGATATCCTCATTGTTACTTTTTACAAAAACATCTCTTTTTGTTTGTATGCTTTTTTTCCCCAGCAATATATTAATCAGCCGTTTTTCAGAATTTTTGTTTCTTGTTTTCTGTGCTAACAATAGATTTGTCACTCTAACCTTCATAACACTTTCCTCCACTACTATTATATACCTTCCTCATGACTATGTTTACCATCATGAGAAAGGCATAAATATATTAACACTCAAACAACTTTCATAGAATAATGGTTATTTTGTCATCAAGATACTCCGAGGTAACCGGATATACAAATTGGAATCTTATGGTGGGCGTAAGCGTCGTGTTTTTTGAATATTCGAATGTGATTTGCCAGTTACTGCGTACTGGCATCGATAATGAAACTAGCCCGCTTTTACTCCATGTATACCTATTCAGATTAATTGTATTATTTGTTGTATGATTTCTAACAGAAATACCGCTAACGTCTGTTGAATAGATATTGTCTACTGACATTGAATATACAATTGCATCTTCAGGTATATCTGCTTCCCCGAGTAAATTAGCTTGAACAACACGGTCTGAACCCGATATTGTTACATCACCAAGTTCAACGTAACAGGATGCAACAGTATAGACCGGATCTCCAACATGCATTGAATAATCCAATGTGGATGACAAATTGGTATAAATTCTTACATAATAATAACCTGAAGTAGCCGCACTAAAATCATAAGCCCTGCTGCCAAATCCCGTTTTTACATATTGAGCTCTTATTATGGGAATGGAGCTGAATTCAGAATACACTTCAAAGTTGAAATATGAATCGCCATTGAGTGTTACATATTGCGTTCCGGCATCCAAATAAACCTTAAACCAGTCATCATCACCTGATCGCGTATCTCCATCTACCACATACTGATCCGGTTTACTGCCACTAAGTGCTTGTGCAGGTATCTCATGGTTTGCCATAATCGTCATCGCGGTTTCTCTGGTATTATTAGGTTCCGTTTCTTTCACCGTCGTAGCCGCCTGTACCGGCAGAGAGATAATATTCATCAAAGTAACGCACGATAATACCACTGCAAGAATGCTTTTTTTTAATTTCATTTTCATAAGTTTATTCCTCCATTTCATTTACTTTTTCCTGCCCAACTCATATATCTTCCAATTTCTTGAGTCGAGATTAAAAACTAACCGATTATCCGCAATCTTTCAATCTGCGACCACCTTCAATATTACGAATGTGACACTTCTATTAATTTCCTAATTCCTCTTCCTTTCAATCTATTTGATTCATTATGCCTCAAATCAACAATTAATCTAAGTAAGCTTTTTGCTTTCTATAATCATTATTTCTCAATATATTTTTCATCACATTGACATCAATATGTATGTTTTAAAAATATCCGAACACCTCAAATTTAATAAAGAATGCATACTCACCCTATATCTTCTTAATTTTAACAATTCTAATTAAAAATCTGTCCATTCACGAGTTCTACCATCTGATTAACAGTACAGTTTACGTTTATTTTAGCACCTATCTAACATACTTCAATACCTCTAGCAGTAAATGAACTCTTTTTGCAGAAAACAGACATAAAAACAGCCTTACCACATTTAACTTTTTCTTGACTTCTGTTACCTTGCTTTCGGTATCGACAACTCACCCCCGTTTGTCAGTATCACTTTACAACGGACAACATTTTTGATATGTTTTACATTTACTAGATAACTCTGATGTATTCTTATAAAATCATCCTCTGCCAGTTTGGATTCAAATTTATTTAATGTTTCATACATGGTGTAGACTTTCATATCATCCTCCATAACATGAAACTTAAGTATATGAAGATTGCTCTCAATATACAATAATCTTTCCATGGATATTCATAGGTTCATTTTTTTGAAACAGATAAAATCCACAATCTTTCTTTGCTGCTTTCGCGGTATGCCATGCAACAATGCCCCACGTGATACAGGTAATCACCCAGTGCAAAATGACCTGCCATGTGTTCCAGTCCTGCATTTCATAACCATATACGATGGGCTCTAACAGATAAGCATACAATGCTTCCAGACCCAGACCTCCAAATGCAGTCAAAGCCAGCCAAATATAATCCATTCCCTTCACTTTCTTCCCATCCGCACCCTTTACCGCAGCCATCTTTAAATCTCCTTCCTTAGTTTCTTATTTTTCCCCATTCATTTCCAACAGCAGCTCGTTTGCTTTTTTTACTTCCCTGAAAAAGGAAATATAATATACGCCCGCCAATACTACATACGGAACCGTAACTGACCAAAACATATCCTGATAGCCGCCCGGGGCCACATCCGTAAAACGGCTTATGATCCATATCGCTCCCATAACAATACCAATCAATCCCGCATACTGAAGAAACATTACCAATAAGATGGGAACATTCTGTAGATATTTATGCATCCCTAAAATCGCAGTTGCGGCAGCCGTAATAATAAACATTGTTAAAATATTTTCAGCATAATTTATATCACGATATCCAATGATACCTTCCAGAATGATTTTCCCAATTAATAAGCAGGTAAATACACCGCTCACGATGGGCCAAAAATTATGTCTATCGATCATTTACGTTTCCTCCATCCTTATGTTCTTCAACTTCCTAAAAAAGTCATTTCGATAGCTCCGACTCATCACTACAGTTTCTCCATTGAGTAAAACCAGATTCATACGCATATTGAAATCTGCCTGGATCTGCTTTACCTTAAAAATGTTCACCACCATCGACTTGCTGATCCTCACAAAGCCATGCATTTCATACCGCCCGGTAAGCTTCGCCAATCCCTCTTCCAGCTGTCACACTTCCTCTTTTAAATATGCATAGCATTTACGGTCAACAATCTCGCAATAATAGATTTCCTCCGGTTGAATCAAACGGCTTTCCGTTTCCTTCCTGCCCATCAAAGCATTTTTTGATTCCAAATAAGCAATCATGTCCTGTGTTTCTTTATCCAGATTACCATAATGGATTTCTAAGTAATTCTCACGAAGTTTTGGCTCATGTGTTTTTATCCATTTCATTGTCTTTACCTCGACCCCACAATATCATATTCTCACTCTTTTTCAATATGTCTTTTCCTAAGCTGCAGTACCAAAGGTTTAAGTTACAAAATAGCAAAAAATCAGGGGAACTGGCATTACCGGTTCCCCTTCCTTATTTTCAAATAGATTCTTTACTATTGTGAAAGTTTATTTTCGAGTACTGACTTAGATACTGAAACCTCAAATGTATCCATATTGCTATATGTGGAAACTCCGTCTGGATTATCATTCTCCACAAGAAATTCTGTTCTGATATAGTTATCATTGTTCAAAGTATATCTGCCAAAAACTGAACAAGTAATTCGATAGCTGTCGCCCAGAATACTGCCTTCATTAGATTTCAAAAACAAAATAACAATATCACCGACCTGCGAATGTTCTGCCCCCATAAATGTATGGTCAATCAACAAATTGTTCATTTCTTCTTCCGTATACTGCGACAAATCTGCATGTGGTTCAATTTGTTCTTTCTCATCGCTTAATCTGGTATATCCACCATCCTCATATACTGTAATTATTTCCTGTACCTCACCCTTATACGTTTCCTCTACCTCAACAGTAAGCTTAGAATAAGCACATCCATCAATATACACATATTCTATTTCTTCAATATTTCCTTTTACCACAGCATCCGATGAATCACTATCAATAAATTCATCAATATTGTAATAGAGATTTTTTAACGCGGCTTCACTATTTGCCACTGAAAAAATTTGATAATTGGAAATGTCGCTACTGTACAAGGAATCCTCATTTTTATTTAAGTATTCAATATTATTTTCTTCCAAATCAGCTTCACTTTCAATAATCACATCTTTTGTTTCGCTTAAATTCTGAACACTTAGATCATCCATATTTCCACAACTAACCATTGACAATAACAACATACAACTTAATATTCCAATACTAGTTTTTTTCATTTTACTTTCCTCCTAGTTATATAAATAATTTATTCCAGACAAATCATTAACTTGTGCTCTTGAAGTAGTACTTGAATTATACGCAATATCTGCCTTCATTAAAACATTGTAAACATTAGAGTGTGCTAACCCCATGACATGTCCCATTTCATGGGCTATGACAGCCAATCTCTTATTTTCACTTAAGTCTGAAAAATCAGAAGCTAATTGAATTTTTCCCCAAACCCAATCACTGCTGTATGGATCAACTTCCGTACTTCCATTATACAGAGTTGTTAATCCCCACCATTCATTAATAGTACTTACTTGGTATATATCCATTCTACTACTGGACTGTGTTGTTGTTCTTGTGTAAGAAATTGGTGTGGTTACTCCCATGCTACTAGTTGTATTTACCCATTCACTCATCGCTGTATCGATGTACGAAGTATAATCACTTGCACTGGATGTAATAAAGTAATGTTGTGTATCTTTTCCGTAATTTCCCACTCCGTATGTCAATTTATGTTGATTGAATGTGTTAAAGGCATACACATTTGGCACACTACTCATGAACACAAGAAAACTTAAACATAATGCAACTACAATTTTGGGGGTTCTCATAAAACTTCCTTCTTGTCACAATTATTTTATATTACTTACCATTTGGATTAGTTAATACTGCTTTTATATAAATAGCTTCAATAATCATTAATTTTAACGTAACCATAATCTACTTTCAGTATTACTATCTCAACAAAAACTTCTTAAAAATTTTATAACTGCCTTATTCTTTTGTAAATATACTTTGCATAAAGCGTTCCTTTTTAGCAGGAAACGACCATCCAAACAAAAAAATCCCCTTGAATCAAACCTTAATTCAAGAGGATTTTTTCTCTTTTTACAGATATATTCTTTACCGCTTTATCCTTAGGCGCAGTCTGTTCGGTCTTTTCTATGGTATCATCCGAAAATTTAAGATAAATGACTTCACAATTCCCTTATGATTTTTTACCGCCTATCTTTGTGACATAACTCAGCCCGGTTCCGTGCCCTGCGGAAACTCTTGCAGTGGCGCCTGTTTTCGAGTTGACTGAAATCCCTGCATGCTTGCCGCCGATGCTGACTCCTACGCTTTTTGATCCCAGATTCACTTTTACTCCCGGTGCAATCTTAATACTCTTTCTGAAACGAAGTCCCATGATTTATTCCCTCCTGTCCCTAAGCCGCAGTTCTGCTGCGACTTAAATATTGGTGAAAAACACGTATTTTGCGTTTTTACTTACCATAATATATTTATGTCAACACAACCCATGCGGCATGTCCCTATTTGCTTCCGAACCTTCATTTATTCACATATAAATATCGGTTATTCGATTTCTTTCCGGAAAGCAGCACATCCTTCTCTGTCAACTGCAGTCCATCAATGACTCGAATCGCCTCCTCCATCTGTGCCGCATTGACACAAATGACCAGCCTTGTCTTCTCCTTCAGCAAAAGCCTCTGCAAAAATCTCGGTTCCTGCCACCGAAGAAAATAAGAAACTCTTGCATACTGCAGCGCCGCTTCTATCTTATGTCTCACAACATTTCTACGTTTATCGTTCACAGCAATGATCTCACACAGATCCACTTCGTTGTTCACTTTGATGTGCGTCATCATATTCTCGATCATCATGCACCTGCATACCCTGCTTCAAATGCCGCCTTGTTGATCTCCACCGTTTTAGGCGGAACCGTTTTTTCGATTACCTGAAGCCATTCTTCCTTCGTAAAATTCATCCGTTTAGCAGCCACACCGATTATAATGGTATTAAAAACCTTGGCGTTGCCAAGTTTCTTTGCCTCCGCCATGGCGTCCACTGCAACCACCTGATATTCCTTTGACAGGTTCTCAATGATCTGCTCCGGATATTCCGCCGCGCCGGTCACCACCGTCATCGGATCGATCCGCTGGTCATTGACGATAATCACACCGTCCTTTTTCAGGAAGTGTGCATAACGGAGCGCCTCTAAACGTTCAAATGCAATCAAAACATCTGCGCAGCCCTCTTCTACAATCGGCTCCGCCACTTCTTTTCCATACCGTACAAAGGTCACCACAGAACCGCCTCTCTGTGCCATTCCATGTACCTCTGATAATTTTACATCATATCCTGCCTGTGTCGTGATACCGCCAAGAATCCTGCTGGTCAGCAGCGTTCCCTGTCCGCCTACGCCTACGATCATGATACTTTTTGTCTGTTCCATATGGATCGTCCTGCTCCTCTCTGTCATGTATTTTATGTCCGTCCCGCTTATGCAATCGGTACAGTCTCGATTGCCTCAAACTTACACTGTGTCTTGCAAAGACCGCATCCGTTACACATCGTCTCATCAATTTTCACAGTACCGTCTGCCTGCTTGGTAATCGCCGGGCATCCCGGTTTTAGGCACATGCCGCACTTCTTACATTTCTCCGGAAGAGCCACGCATTTTACCTTGGAAACGTTACTCTTTAATAATGCGCAGGGTGCCTGTGCGATGATCACGGAAACCGCATCCCTCGCAACTTCTTCCTTTACCGTCTCCGCAAGCAGTTTCGTATCAAAGGCATTGACCACTTTTACATGCTGTACGCCAAGCGCATGACACAATTCTTCCAGATCCACCGCAAAGGTCGGATCGCCTTTTAATGTCCTGCCCGTTGCCGCATGATCCTGATGTCCCGTCATGCCTGTTGTGGAATTGTCCAATATGATAACCGTTCCGGAAGACTGGTTATATACCATATTCATCAGGGAATTCACACCGGTATGTAAAAACGTGGAATCTCCAATGAGGGCAACCCAGTCCTTGATATATTCCTTTCCTTTCGCTTTCTCCATTCCATGAAGCATGGAAATACTTGCTCCCATACAGATCGTAGTATCGATCACATTCAGGGGCGGTACGGCGCCTAAGGTATAACATCCGATATCTCCCGCACCATGGATCTTTAGCTGATTTAATACGGAAAAGACGCTTCTATGCGGACAACCGGGACAGAGGATCGGCGGTCTTGCCGGAACCTTTGCCGGCTCCTTCGTAACGATCTCCTGCTTCAGGATGGCCTTACGCAGCATATTAGCGCTGTATTCTCCCTGAATGGTAAAGATCTCTTTCCCGATCACCTTAATGCCCCATGATCTTACCTGTTCTTCAATCAAAGGCTCCAATTCTTCTACAACATAAAGTGTCTCTACCTTGGAAGCAAACTCCTCTATCATCTTCCTCGGCAGCGGATGAACAAGCCCAAGCTTTAATACCGATGCCTCCGGTAACGCTTCCCTGACATACTGATAAGGTATTCCCGATGTGATCACACCAATGGAAGTATCCCTGTATTCCGTGCGGTTGACCGCCATGGAAGACGCATCCTCTGCCATCTTCTTTAATCTTTGTTCCACAACCACATGACGTCCTTTGGCGTTGCCCGGCATCATTACGCGCTTTGCCGGATTTCTCTCGTATTTCTTATCTGCCGGTTCCTCGCGTTCTTCCAATGCAACCACGCCCTGTGAATGTGCCAGTCTGGTTGTGGTACGCACCATGATCGGCGTATCGTATTCCTCGCTTAAAGCAAACGCGAGCTTCGTATAGTCCTTTGCCTCTTGTGAATCTGAGGGTTCCAGTACCGGAACCTGCGCAACTCTTGCCACACATCTGGAATCCTGCTCATTCTGGGAGGAATATAACCCGGGATCATCTGCAGCCACGATCACAAGCCCGCCATTCACTCCTGCATAAGATACGGAATATAATGGATCGGACGCCACATTGACACCAACATGCTTCATGGACGCCATCGCCCTGACACCGCTGAATGACGCACCAATCGCCACTTCCATGGCTACCTTTTCATTGGGTGACCACTCTGCGTATATCTCCGAATATTTTACAATATTTTCACTGATTTCCGTACTCGGCGTTCCGGGATATGCTGCGGAAACCTTTACTCCCGCCTCATAAGCTCCTCTCGCAATCGCCTCGTTGCCAAGCATAATTTTCTTTTCTGCCATGTCTGTTTTCCTTTCTATATCTTATGCAGTTAAATTATTTTTCAAAAAGATTTTTTCAAAATACCGCTTATACAGCATAACATATTTTGATCAAAAATACAAACACTTCCCAACAAGTACCAGCATATTAATATCATAAACGCCGCCTTGAGGGATCACATGTCACACTGTAC
>WFLX010037598.1_pt1 | contig 11828 bp, 8 predicted proteins | sample 4967041 | NCBI WGS metagenome assembly WFLX01 (sample SAMN12857096, study PRJNA449069) | gut metagenome | isolation source: stool from male and female vole | host: Microtus ochrogaster | place: USA:Florida | collected 2017 | reverse complement strand
TTCTATTTCACGCCCGGTGATATCGGCTTCAAGCCGGTGAGGACTTCACTTGGAACTCTCGGGGTGCTCGTATGCTGGGATCAGTGGTATCCTGAGGCTGCCCGCCTCATGGCTCTTAATGGTGCGGAGATGCTGATTTATCCTACGGCAATTGGGTGGGAGAGCACTGNTACTGCTGATGNAAAGGCTCGNCAGAGAGAGGCTTNGNTCACCGTCCAACGCGGCCATGCCGTGGCTAATGGTCTCCCGGCCGTTTCCGTAAATCGTGTTGGCTTCGAGTCTGATCCTTCAGGGCAAACTAACGGCATCACTTTCTGGGGTTCCAGTTTTGTGGCAGGTCCTCAGGGTGAATTCATCTATCAGGCTCCTGACGATGCTGAGGCCGAAGCCGTGATCGAGGTTGATATGAAGCGATCAGAGCAGGTGCGCCGGTGGTGGCCCTTTCTCCGCGACCGCCGCATTGACTCCTACGGCGAATTGTTGAAACGTTTCGTTGACTGAATCCCCCTTGACATTCCACCGGATGGATAAAGCACCTGACACACTGCTTACAGCACCATTTTCCACACGGCCCGGCGACTATCTCTCTGTCCTCCTTTCGCTTTGGCTTCCGAGATACGGATGGATGGTTTTGTCGCCTATACTCTTGTGTGTGGTTGTAGGTTGTGTAATTGATGTTAGGTTTGTTCTTATCGCTGTCATGTTGGTATTCATCGTGATACCGATGCTGTCATCGTTCCTTTATCCCTACTATATGCTCACANCAGAAGCACGNAGGGCCGTGCTCCGCAANCAGNTGCTTATCTCCGAGGGCAACTCGTTGATGCTCATCTATCTACCAGAGGACTCTCCATCTGAAAGCAGGGATGAATTGGAGGCAGAGGATTGTTGCTCTCCTCAGAGTGAGGAGAATGCAGGTGAATCCCGCCACAACCGCGAAGCGCTCCCTCAGTCGCCGCTCCCCCCCTCAGAGGAGATCCCCTGGAGCGAGATTAAATCTGTGAAAATAAGTTCGCGATATCGAGTCTATATCCTCGCCACCAAGCGCCTATCTTTNATCCTGATACCNCATGAGGCCATCGCCGGTGCTTCCTGNGGGCACATNGAAAAATCAATTTGAATNTAAAAAAGATTTATANTAATACCCAATCGCAAATTTTTNGTATANTTGNNTATTAANAANNNCAANTANTTCTTACNATGTCAACTTCACGTCATAAGGTCTACGGACTCATCGGTTTTCCTCTCACTCACTCTTTCTCAATGAATTATTTCAACAATATGTTTGAGTCGGAGAACATAGATGCAGAATATGTCAATTTTGAAATCCCTGAAATAGGCGACCTCATGGAGGTAGTTTCTGAAAATCCCAATCTCGCCGGCCTTAATGTTACTATCCCTTATAAGGAACAGGTTATCCCCTATATGGACGAGATGGACGCTGAGGCTGCTCTTATTGGCGCTGTAAATGTCATCAAGCTTATCAAGACTGACGATGGCGATATCAAGCTGAAGGGTTTCAACAGCGATGTGATGGGCTTCCAGAATTCCATTGCTCCTCTTCTTAACGCCAAACGCAACCGCGCTCTTATCCTCGGCACCGGCGGCGCTTCAAAGGCTATAAATCGTGGTCTTCTTAATCTCGGTGTCGAGCCTACTTTTGTGTCGCGTTCAGCCCGCGAGGGGGTCATCTCCTATGCTGACCTTACTCCCGAAGTGATGGCTGCCCACAAAGTGATTGTCAACTGCACTCCTCTGGGAATGTATCCTGACGTGGACCGCTGCCCTGATATCCCCTACGATCTCCTTACTCCAGAACATCTCTGCTATGATCTAATCTATAATCCTGACACTACCGCCTTTATGCGCAAATCACGTGCCTATGGAGCAGAGGTGAAAAATGGGCTTGAGATGCTTCTCCTTCAAGCCTTCGAGTCGTGGAACATCTGGAATCGTTAATCCCTTCTCCGGAAGAAAAATTCCATTTCAGCACTTTTTTCTTACTCCAAAATGAAAGCTGCCGCAAAATCCATGTATATCGTGCTGATTGTGATGGTAGTGATGCCTTTTGACCTTTTGGGTATTCCTTTGGTCAGCATCACACCCGCTTTCGCACTCTTCCTGGGACTGTTCTTTGNCTTTGTCTTTNAGTNTCCCTATCCAAAATTTAACAAAAAAACTTCAAAATATCTCTTACAGGCCTCTGTGGTAGGGCTCGGTTTCGGCATGAACCTCACCGAATCGCTCCGGAGCGGCAGTGAGGGGATGTTGTTTACCATCATTTCAGTTATCGGGGTGATGGTATTGGGAGTGTTATTCGGCTATTGGCTTCACATCAACCGTAAGACGGCATATCTCATCTCCTCAGGTACTGCAATATGTGGAGGTAGTGCCATAGCGGCTGTGGGTCCTGTGCTGCACGCTGATGAAAATGAGATGGCGGTGTCACTCGGGGTAATTTTTGTGCTCAATGCTATAGCTCTTTTCATCTTTCCACCCATCGGAACTCTCTTTGGCATGTCAGCGCCGCAGTTTGGCACTTGGGCAGCTATCGCCATACACGACACTTCGTCAGTAGTCGGTGCCGGTGAGGCTTACATGCAGATCCTCAACGCCCAGGGTGTCCCCAACGCTTCAGAAGCACTCCAGCTTGCCACTCTCATCAAGCTCACCCGCGCTCTCTGGATCATACCCCTCGCGCTTGTGACCATGCTGATCTTCCGCGACAAGAAGAGCAAGATTTCCATTCCCTGGTTCATTTTCCTCTTCATCCTCGCAATGGTGATCAACACTTACTGCAATCTCCCCGAGGGATTGGTGAAGGCGCTTGTCTATATCGCTAAGAAGGGTTTGGTGCTCACGCTCTTCCTTATCGGTGCTTCGCTCTCGCTTAAGACCGTCAAGGCTGTTGGTCTCAAACCATTTATTCTCGCCGTTCTCCTGTGGATTGTGATTGGAGTCAGCAGTTTCTTTGTTGTGATGANTNCTNTTGATTGATTTTTNTATCCACAGTTATTGAATAAGCCTCATTGATCGGTAAAATTCANCAATAATAAATCAACTTTTTCGAGAATCCTTCTTTTCGAGAATCCANATTTTTTCATTTAGAAATTGTCACTCATCCCCCTTCTCCCTTTCACACTCTGTTTTATAATCGGAGTGCTCCTGCAAGGGTGGGGTGTGGGTGCGATTTTTTTAGCTCTCCCGATAGGGATTGCAGGGTGTGCTATTCTCCTGAAAAGGAGTTATCCGGCCATACTATCCCTTGCTGTTGCGACGGGCTACTTGGTAGCGATGGCCGATATGCCTGCACCTCTATCAGACCGATTTTCTATCAGTGAACTGGAATTTTCAGGTGTGGTGGAGGATGAAACCGAGTACGACTCCGGCCGTTCTATGCTTGTCAGAGTTGACAGTTGCTCAGGGATGCCATGCACTCCATTTCAAGCCAAAGCCTTCGTCCCATCTGTCATTCCGGCTATTATGGAGACTGATCGCATTCGCTTCATCACCAGAATGCAGCCTCTGCTGAAACAGCCCGGCCTCCCTGATGAGGTTGACTATGATGCCTCACTCCGCCGACGCGGAGTGGTAGGTAACTGCTTCATCGAGCCCGACAGGATAGCAGTGACGGGCGAGGCACAGGGGCTGCTCCCTTCATTGCGTAGATTTTCAGATCGCATGGTAGTGCTCATCGGATCTTCATCCCTCTCAGGCTTTTCTAAAGAACTCCTCTCGGCAATGCTCACCGGCGACCGCTCTCTGCTCTCCCTCTCTCTCAAGGAGCGATTCGCTAAGACCGGGCTCTCCCACATCCTTGCCTTGAGCGGGCTCCATGTAGGAGTGCTCTGCTCCATTCTCTCCGTCATGCTTTTCCCTCTCTGGATGTTGAGACTGAAATGGCTCCGTATTCTGTTGATTCTCACATTGCTATGGCTATTTGCCGCTTTTACCGGACTCTCTCCTTCGGTGGTGAGATCCGTCATCATGGCCTCGATCTACTTCATCTCCCTGAAGGTTGAGAGAGTTCGCTCCCCCTTCAACTCTCTCTGCTTGGCTGCTCTCCTTATTTTGGTTTTCGCCCCAAGTTCGCTCTATGAGATAGGGTTCCAGATGTCATTCGTTGCCGTAGGGGCAATTTTACTTTTTGGCGAGAAATTCAATCCTGTCGATCGCCGTCATAAGTGGGCCTACCTGCTTCTCGCCTATCCGGCTGTTACATTAGCGGCAACCATTTCCACCGGTATTCTAAGCGCGTGGTATTTCAATACATTCCCGCTCTATTTCATCCCTGCCAACTTCGTGGCAGCGCTTCTGCTTCCCGTCTTCCTCACCCTGGGAGTGCTCTATGTTGCTATGCTCCTCCTTGGGCTACATCTCGATTTCATTGGAGAAGCCATCGATGCAATCAGCGGCATAGTCGTCTCTTGGGCTGACTTTGTTGGGTCGCTTCCTATGTCCACTTTAAGCGAACTCAATGTAACCCCTTTGATGCTTATTTTCTGGTTTGCCGCCTTTGTCTCACTTGCCCTCGCGCTCTATCGAAGAAGGATAGTCTATATGTTAGCCACCATTCTGCTGTTTGCCGCCACTTTAGTGGTTCCTATTCTCTCACCTCAGGCCAATACCGGAGAACTCTATATCGTGAAGGCCTACCACCACACAGCCCTTCTTCTCAACGATGGTGTTCACTTCGGCATCTTTTCAACCGCACCACAATATCAGCATCAACACATAGCCGAGGAACTCAACGAGAGGTATCGGAAATACCGGCTCAGGCGCGGACTCTCCCCCCTGATCTCCATTAACGGAAATCGGAAATTTTCTCATCATAATCCATCCNACAACGAAATCATAGCCGGCAGACTCAGATTCATCTTTGTTAAGGATTCGATACCGGCCGTAAATGCTATGGCAGAAGTGAACACCACCTACGCCGTGGTCTGCAGCGGCTACCGTGGCGAGATTGAAGATATCATTACCAGGCTTCGGCCAGACACCGTCATCCTCTCGGGAGACCTCGACAAACGACGTCACAACCGCTACCTCGATCGGCTAAACTCACTCTCCACCCCCACTAAAACCCTCCGCGATACCATCTTCCATACAACATTCTAATCTCGGCAGTCCCCCTGTTTGGGGCTGTCGTCTTCTTAGTTCAATCAAAGGGAGCGAGCATGGAAATAATAAGGCGTCACATAGTTTCGTAGGAGCCGTTGGCGAGAAGTTCGCGGTAGCCGCGGTTGAAGTAGAGGTGGTCNAAGTCTCGCTGGCGCTTTATTACGCCGNTCCAGATNACAACATNGAGGTCGATAGGTATGATTCNTTCNCATNATTCTATACGGGTACGACCGGCGCTGCTCTCCCAATTCTTGAGTTTCTTAACGAGGTTTTCAAAAGTGGAGGTTGTGTAGCCATGGACCACGGCGTTGAAGTAAGGTTTGTCCTTACCATTACATGCTTCGGTCTCGTAAATAGTAGAAAACTGGCTTTTTTTGAGGAAGGAGCCAAGCCACTCTATTGCTTTTTCTATCTGAACCCGACGGTCGTCTGTATTACTGCCGATGCTTATTGTGCAGGAGTTTAGATCCATAAATAGTAGCTGTATTGTGGTTACTGAGCCACCCCTTTCATTGTGAGGGCTATACGGCCTCTTGAGGTGTCGATATCTATCACCTTCACTCTGACGTGTTGGCCTATTCTCGCTACTTCGTAGGGTGAATTGATATATTTTTCGCTCAACTGCGAGATATGGATGAGGCCGTTTTCCTTCATTCCCAGGTCAACAAACACACCGAAGGCTGTGATATTGTTAACCTTGCCGGAGAGTTCCTGACCTACGTGGAGATCGTCGATCTTCTTCACGGAATCATCATAGGGAATCTCCTCGATTGTGTCGCGGGGATCGCGCCCCGGTTTCTCGAGTTCGGCAATAATGTCGAGCAGGGTGGGGAGGCCCACCTCTTTTGTAGCATAATCCTCGAGGGGGATATTGTTGAGCAGATTGTGATTATTGACCAGTCGGCTCACCTCCACTTTCATATCCTTAGCCATCTTACCTACCAGAGCGTAGCGTTCAGGGTGGACGGCTGTGTTGTCGAGGGGATTGTCGCCACCGGCTATCCTCAGGAAGCCTGCAGACTGTTGATAGGCTTTCTCCCCCATGCGTGGAACATTAAGCAGCTGTTCACGCGACTTAAAGGGGCCATTTTCGGTTCGATAATTTACAATATTTGCAGCCAGAGCCGGACCTATGCCTGACACGTAGGAGAGGAGTCGTCGGGAAGCGGTGTTGAGGTTAACTCCAACACTGTTAACGCAACTTTCCACCACATAGTCGAGTGAATCCTTGAGTTTCGCCTGGTTTACATCGTGTTGATATTGCCCGACACCGATCGACTTGGGATCGATCTTCACGAGTTCAGCCAGAGGGTCGAGCAGACGGCGTCCGATAGAAACCGCACCTCTCACTGTGACATCCTGATCCGGAAACTCCTCGCGGGCTATCTCGGAAGCAGAATAGATAGAGGCCCCATCCTCATTGACCATGAAAATCTGCACCTTGCGCGGGAGCATGAGGTCGCGGATAAATCGCTCCGTCTCGCGGCCCGCGGTGCCGTTGCCTATGGCTATGGCATCCACGCGGAAATGGTCAACATAGTAGTCGAGAGCCTTTGAGGCACCAACAAAATCCTCAGCTGGAGGGGTGGGGTAGATGACGTCGTGCTGCAGTAGATTGCCCTGCTCATCAAGCACCACAAGCTTACAACCTGTGCGGTAACCGGGGTCGATAGCGAGCACTCGCTTACGCGAGAGCGGAGGCGACATCAAGAGCTGGCGCACATTGTCGGCAAACATCTGGATTGCCGCCTCGTCGCTCTTCTCCTTGGTGGCGGAAGCTATTTCATTCTCAATAGATGGGCGCATGAGACGCTTGTAGCCATCTTTGACGGCGTTTTTTACTATCCCTGCCACCTCAGCCGACGCTGTGGAGCGCAAAAACATGCGGCTAAGACGGTCGATCATTTCGTCGTCGTCAATAGAGATGCTGACTTTCAATATCCCCTCATCTTCGCCTCGGCGCATTGCCAGATAGCGGTGGGAGTTGCACAGGCGCAGAGGCTCTGAAAAGTTGTAATAATTTTGGTAGGTTTTGCCCTCTTCCTCTTTCCCTCGCACCACTTTAGAGGTGATAGTGGCCGATCGCTGGAAGCGCGAGCGCACGAGGTTGCGGGCTTTTTCGCTTTCGCTCACCCATTCGGCAATAATGTCGCCGGCCCCGGCTATTGCATCCTCAACGCTTAAGGCCTTCTTTGCATATTTGACTGCCTGACGCTGGATATTGTCAGAATTTTGCGCCATTATGATTTTTGCAAGAGGCTCGAGGCCAAGATCGCGCGCAGCCTGAGCGCGTGTGTTGCGTTTTTGTTTGTAGGGGAGATAGATATCCTCGATCTCCACGGGATTGTATGATTCTGAGAGGCGGGCTTCGAGTTCGGGGGTGAGCTGACCTCGTTCCTTAATGGTTTCGATGATGAAATCTTTGCGCTTGTCGAGCTCCTGGAGCTGTCTTCTGCGAGAATCGATAGTGTGGACACTTACTTCATCCATCCCTCCGGTTGCTTCTTTGCGATAGCGGGATATGAAGGGGATGGTGGCTCCCTCATCAAGGAGCTTGAGGCACGCAGCCACATGTTTACGGAGATGTTTGCCAAGTTCGGCGGTGATGATATTGGCGTAGACGTTGGCCATTTAATGATGTTTGAGTTATTTTTTTCTCAGAGTGAAGAGTGTGATTTCAGGGGTAGCACCAATCCTTGCGGGGAATCCGACAGTACCGCTTCCTATGTTGACATAAAGCTGGTGATCGCCACCCTCACGGTTATCGTTGTAGAGACCGCCCCAGGTGCTGTAGCGATATTTTGCGGGGGACCATCCCAAAAGCTCAATCTGCATAGCGTGGGTGTGGCCTGCAAGTGTAAAGGCGATCCGCATATTCTTGTGGCCGGCTATCGAGTCGGTCCAGTGAGCAGGGTTGTGTGTGAGGAGTATTTTTGTTACGTTGTCTGCCGGAGTGGGGTAGGCCTTGGATAACGATCCATAGACCTTGAATGGTGGATCGCCGATATTTTCCACACCAATGATAGCCAGTGAGTCGCCTGAGCGGCTTATCATCCTTGTTTCGTTGAGAAGCAGGTGCCACCCCATGTCGTGCTGCATGGCTTTAAGCTGGTCGAGATTAGCTTTCTTCTGCTCAGGGTTCTCCCAGTCAGAATAGTCGCCATAGTCATGGTTGCCCAAAATGGAGTAAACCCCATCCGGAGCCGACAAGCGGCTCAACACACTGGTGTGGGGTGCAAGTTCGTCGCTCTTGGAGTTGACAATATCTCCGGTGAAGAAAATGGCATCCGGCTTAAGAGTGTTGATCCGATCCACGAGCTTGCTCATGAAAGTAGTGTCAGAGCCGAAAGTCCCGGAGTGGAGATCAGAAAACTGCACTATCCTGTAGCCATCGAACTGCGCAGGTAGTCCTTCGATCTCTATTTCGTGTTCCTCCACCCGGATATGCCACCGGTTGATCAATGCACCCCACCAGATAAGCAGCCAAACAACTGCCCCACAGACAGCACCGGCAATCGACAGCCATTTGAGCCGACGCGCATTGAAAAGGCGCGGTATAGAAGCTATGATGTCGAATATGAAGAAGATATATTTTGGGACATAAAACGAAATGTAGGTGAAAAGCATCCACATGATCGTAAGAAGCATCCCGTTTGAACATGAGCGGCGCGGTAGCAACACTGTTACCACGATAAGCAGGAAAAGCAATATGGCCGATATGAGCTGCACTGCAGCCCAGCGTGGTGAGCGCAGCCGTTGCCGGATCACCTTATATATATAGGTGTCGATGCCAAGATTTATTGCGATAAAAACGCAAAGTATCAGCAAGGGTAATCTCATAGATTAAAGTCTTCCACCGGGCGATAACCGGTATCTCAGCAGCAACCCGTGGCGAGAAGCTTGTTTCTCAACGGGTTGGCATACATTGTGTACATATAAGTGCGCATGAAGTTGCGCTCCTGGGGAGTGACATCAGCCACATCCACCTTGTCAAGCTGCCCCTCGATATATTCTTTAACACTTTGCTGCTCCTCGTCAGTATAGCGGTCGCGATACATGTCAGAGTCGAAAGCAAGATCGTAGGCCACGTAGTTGATAGGATATATCTTATAACCGCTGTGGATTCCGCAGTCGATATGGTGGCATATTTTGCGGATGGATTCCTGCTTGTCCGTATCCTCGGGAATAGCCTTGATAAGCGGTGAGATGCACCCTGCGAAGGAGATATGCACACGCCCTTTATATTGCATCAGGCCGGTTTCCATTGAGAAGAGGTCGTCGTGTTGCGACTTCTTGAACTCCGGATCGCGATGGCGCAGAAGATATTCGCGCGCTTTCAGGTAGTCGTTGGGGTCAAACTCGTAGGAGATTGCTACCGGGAAGATATTGATGTCGGCAAGATTTTCGGTCAGAGTGCCGCTACCGCCAAGTGCCAGCATCTTGAGCACACTCTCCTGAGTGTGGTCGCTGGAATCTTTGGCTCGTCCCTGGCGCTGAGCTATCCATATACTCTCATGCTTTTGGCTGATTGCATGGTGGATGTAGGCAGAAAGTTGCTTTGCAGCGTCGAGAGCCTGTCGGGTAGGGAGGTTGCGTTTGACGATGAAACTGCCGTTGAGCTTCACAAGGTGAGTGATCCATTCGTAGATAAGAAGATTGTCGCCGATGGCCACCTCAGATGTGCGCATATTGTGACGCAGAAACACCAGATTTAAAAACGAAGCGTCAAGAACTATGTCGCGATGATTGGTGATGAAGGTATAGTTGAGATCGGGGTTTACATTGTGGATGCCCGAGGATGTGATACCTGCAGTAGTCCGGCGCTCAAGTTCGTTGAGAAAGTCGGCCATCACTCGCGACTGAAATTCCTGCTTATTATTGCAACTTGAGAGAAGCGCCACGAATTGATCGTAGGGGATGTCTGGAAGAATCCAACGGATTGCACGTTCAAATCCCGGTTCAGAGATCATTTTTTCAATCGCTTCCCTAAAATGCTGCTCGCCATACGGAGCTATATCTGAAAAGTCTATATTATTTGCGTCCNTTNCGCTNAAGGGTTTCTTCGATAAACCGAACTGATGAAAAAAAGTTGGNTCANAGNNAGACNATTTCNATAAGATTAGCAAATCANNTANGTTTTATTATATAATGTAGCAATGTTATGCTATTGGAAAATTGCTCAAAATAATGGTTTGCTAAAAGAAAATTGCTCCAATATTTGGTAATATGCTTGCAAAATGCTACTTTTGCCTCATCTTTTGAAAGGTTTTCAATCTCTAAGCATTACATGGTGCAATTTATATTATATAGGTATGCTTTACAAAGGTAAAAAGGTTAGTTTCGGCTGGCTTGCAGTACTGGCCGGTATGGTAGCAGTCAGTATCATAGGACTGACTACTGAGTTTTCCGATTCGCTCTTCGCGATGACAGGGGGCAGCATGTGGGCTAATATAGCTTGGATGATTACAGCTACCATCTTCGTGCTGATGATGACCCCCGGTCTCTCTTTTTTCTATGGCGGCATGGTTCGCCCCAAGAATGTGATTTCCACCATGCTCCAGAGCTTCATAGTGATGGGCTTTGTGAGTGTGATTTGGGTGGTGTTTGGTTTCGGTATAGCCTTTGGCGACGATATAGGCCATGTCATCGGCAACCCTGTCGACTTTTTCATGATGCGCCATTTAGGGGTGGGGAATGTCACCGGCGATCCTGAGGCTGTCACTCAGATTGGTCTCGCCACCACCACCATCCCTCTGGCGCTCTTCGCCCTCTTTCAGATGAAATTTGCCATTATCACCCCCTCTCTCATCACCGGAGCCTTCGCAGAGAGAGTCCATTTCACCGGCTATCTACTCTTCATGGTGCTTTGGACCATCATTGTCTACTGCCCGCTTGCCCACTGCACGTGGCATCCCGAGGGGCTATTCGGCATGATGCATGTCCATGACTTCGCAGGGGGAATTGTGGTCCACGCCGCCTCAGGTATCGCAGCGCTCGCCGGGGCTATGTTCCTCGGGAGGCGCAAGCAGAGGAAGGGGGAGAGCAATAAGCCCGCCAACGTCCCCTTCGTGCTGCTCGGAGCTGCTCTCCTCTGGTTGGGATGGTTTGGCTTCAATGGGGGTAGTTCACTGGCGGTCGACGGTATTGCCGTGTCGGCCTTCCTCAACACCAACACAGCCGCTGCAACAGCCATGATAGCATGGATAGCACTCGATGCAGCCCGTGGCAACAAGCCCTCGGCCATGGGGGCCGCTATCGGCGCGGTGGTAGGACTTGTGGCAATCACGCCCTGTGCCGGATGGGTCACTGTAGGTCAGAGCATCTTCATAGCTCTCTTCATCACCTTCTGCTGCAATCTCGCGGTCTCATGGAAGGGCTATAGCAATCTCCTCGATGATGCCCTTGATGTTTTTCCCACCCATGGACTCGGTGGTATCATAGGCACAGTCCTCACCGGTATCTTCGCCTACGATTTTTTTGCTCAGGACAATCCGGAGATGATTTCCCGCAGCAGCTTCTTTTTTAACCATATTATTGTGCTCGNTATCGTTTTTGTATATACCTTTGCAATGAGTTATGCTCTNTACTGGATTACAGATAAGATNGTACCNNTGAGAGTGTNCGGCTNGAACGANNGGGTTGGANTCGACAGTTCGCAGCATGGCGAGNNANATGGCAATGAAGCGTCAGGAGCTCTTCCCTCTGAC
>WFLX010297610.1_pt1 | contig 11830 bp, 6 predicted proteins | sample 4967041 | NCBI WGS metagenome assembly WFLX01 (sample SAMN12857096, study PRJNA449069) | gut metagenome | isolation source: stool from male and female vole | host: Microtus ochrogaster | place: USA:Florida | collected 2017 | reverse complement strand
TTTTTGAGGGAGCGATGGGGATCCATCGTGACCGGGGAAAGAGAAAAAATCGACCGTAAAGAATCCGAAAGGTTAACAATGTGGGTAACATCATATATGGATTTAACATTTTGTAATAAGTTTAAACGACTTCATAGTATGAATATAGGCAAAAGTCTGCGCCTCATACTCAATATTGACATCGTTCAGCTCTGGAGTAATTGTTTGATAGGCATGGTATGTCTCTTCCGCAATTACTTCATGGATGTAAATACCTTTTAATTCGGAGGAAAGTGTTATAGTATTATTTATTTTATTGAATACACCTAAATTAGGCTTATTTGGATCATTTGACGTTATTTCACCAAATTGAAATGTAAACTCCACATCAGATTTTTCAAGTTCACTAAACACGTATTCAAACAGTTTGCCTTTTCGTTCTTCAGTAATCTGTGCTTTAAGTTTCTCTACATCTTTTCCCTCATATTTCACTACCATGCCGGTCGGGTCGGTGAACATGATAGGGTTGGCGCCGCAGTAGAGGTAGGAGTGGACGGGGAGGTATTTGTCGCGGAGGGGATCGGGGGTGTGGAACAGCAGGATGGTGGGGTCGTAGGTGCGTGCGGTGAAGTCGAGCAGGTTGGCGCCGCCCGTGGTCAGGTATTCCTTGCCGCCGTAGAGGTAGTGGTTGGCCCTGGAGGGCACCAGCGGATTGCGACCCGAGCGCGCCGTGGCAAGTATGTCGCTGCTCTCGCCCATCAGCATGCCGTAGGGATAGTAGTGGTGGTCCTGCTCCACGTTGCCGTCGCTGTCGGTGACCTGACGCACGTTGCCCTGGTGGTCGCGTATGTAGTAGTGCATCCTCCCCGAGGCGCTGTAGCCCGCGGGCGTGTCCACGCTTGCCTTTATATGACACCGGAGAAATGATTTTTTCATAGGAGGAGGATTTTTCATTCTAACTATTTCCCAAAGATACACAGATAATTTAGAAACGCAAAAGAATCAGCCCACAAATTTAGATGTTTAAAAGCAAATTATCATAAGAGCGGCTGTAAAGTGGGAGTGGCTATGAGGGTGTCATGGACGAGACAAGTCCGGGATGGGGAAGTCAGCCCCCCCAACCCCCCTAAAGGGGGAGCAGCCATGATGATGTCATGGACGAAACAAGTTCGGGATGGGGAAGGATTCCGTAGGCAGATCGGTTGGCTCTAAAGAGCCGGCGCGGGATCAGGGCAGATGGCTCGCAGGATTTTTGGTGGGAGCTGTTGCACATTTTGGCTCCAGACCTCTTGGCAACTCCCCCTTAGGGGGCCGGGGGCTTGCTTATTCAGGGGATTGGGGGGCGGCGAGGTTGCGGAGGAGCTGGGCGAGGGGGATGCGGCTCATGGCGGAGGTGGCCGAGAGCTTGCGGAAGCGGGAGGCGGAGCACGTGGCAAGGTCGTCGGCGGTGAGGAGCGCGAGTGGATGTGTCTGGTTTAATTCGTCGATGTCGGTAGAGACGGCGTGGCGGTTGTGCGGACAGACACGCTGGCACTCGTCGCAGCCGTAGATCCAGCCCCCCAGACGGACATCAGGCGGCAAAGGTCCCCTGTGCTCAATCGTCAGATAAGATACGCAGCGTCGCGCGTCGCATGAGCCGTCACCGGCAAGCGCATTGCCCGGACAAGCCCTGACACAGGCACGGCAGCCGCCGCAGTCATGCACCGCCAGAGGCGGAGTGGGGGAGGCCTCGCCGGTCCACAGCACTTCACCTAAGAATACGTATGAGCCCGTGCCCGGCACTATCAGCTGATTGTTGAGCCCGATGAATCCGACTCCGCATTTAGCGGCCCAGTAGCGTTCGCGCAGCGGAGCCGTGTCTACGGCTACACGTGTGTCACCCCCGTAAGTATCCTTTATCATGTCGGCGAGCCGCAGCAGCCGCTGTCTCACCACGATATGATAGTCGGTAGCGAGGGCATACGCCGCCACCTTGCCCGGCAGGCGGCATGAAGTGAGGTCGCTGTGGTAATTGAAGGCGCAGCACACCATCGAGCGGGCACTGTCAAGCAACAAGGCCGGATTATCGCGCACGTCAGAATACCTGCGGCAGAACTCCATCGAGGCGCATGCCCCGTCCTCAACCCAGCGGGAATAGATATCGCGGGCCGCTGCATCCACCGGCTCCACGGCGGCTATGCCACACGCCGAGGCTCCGACACCGAGGGCCATGCGGCGGATATCTTCGCTACATAGGGAGGGGGAGTAGCTCATAACCTTCGTTCTTCAGCCATTCGATGGCCTGCGGCAGTGCCACATGCAGATTCTTCCAAGCCTTGAGTGAATCATGAAACACGATGATGGAGCCCGAGCGCGTATACCGCTTCACATTCTGGAGCACACGCTCAGGAGACACATTCCTGTTATAGTCGCGTGTGACAATGTCATACATTATGATATTGAACTTCTTCTTTATGGCGCGGGCCTGTCCCCACCGCATTATGCCGTGGGGCGGACGGAAGAGGATGCTGTCAATATACGCATCAGCCTCCCTTACGTCACGCAGATATGTTATGCCAGTCACCTTCATGCCCTGTGTGTGATGCATGGTGTGATTGCCGTAGCTGTGACCGCGCTTGATCACCTCCTGCATCAGAGCGGGATAACGGCGGGCATTGTCTCCCACCCAGAAGAACGTGGCCTTCACGCCATACCGGTCGAGCACGTCGAGCACCCAGGGGGTCACCTCGGGTATCGGGCCGTCATCAAAGGTGAGATAGGCCACCTTGCGCCCCTTGCGCTTAATACGCCATATCGCTTCCGGAAACAGGAGGCGATATGGCAGAGGTGGAAATTCGACAAGCCGTGAGAATATGGACATTACTTGAGCGCGGGATGCAGGCTGCGTATTGCCTCGACGGTGAGACCGTGGTCAGCGGCCATCTTGTCCATTATCTTCTTACGGTCGAATCCGTTATTGTCAAGCATTGTGGCCATTTCGGCAGCCAAGGCGAAATCCCAACCGTCGGAGCCGTAGCCTGCGGCCATCTGACTGAGTTCAGACGGAGAAGCCACATCCACGAGCACAAACGGGAACGCGTAATATCTCATGTAGGGATCTGTGAGCTGGCTGATGACATCGAGCCCGGCGGCATTTTCGGTGCGGTTGGCCGACAGCTTCCGGGCCAGGTCGATCAGGCTCTGGAGTCCGGCGAACATCGTGAAATTGTAGCGTGCGCTGCCCTCGGTGACACCGAGCTGGCTGAGACCGCCTTCGTTGCGCACCGACAGGGCGTAACGTGCCTGCTGAGCGTATCGGTCGAGACCGGCGGTCACTATCTCCTGGGCATGCTTCAGGTCGCTCTCGTTACCCGTCTTGGCATACAGCGAGATATATGCGCCGGCAGTGAGGATATCAAGCGAGTTTTCAAACTGGGCTGTCTTCACCGGCATCTTCACCAGCATCATGTCGAGCAGGTTGCGGGCCATATCGTATCGGGTCTGCGGCACCGTCATACCATTGTCGGTGGCCCATTTGCGGGCAAAGGCGGATGCGGGCATGTCGCCTGTCTTGATTAACTCGGATGCGGTCTCCACCATCGAGCTCCTGACAGTAGATACCATGCGGCGCACTGTCTCGTCGAGATAGAGGTCGGAGTTATGCGCCTCATCGTCAAGTCCGCCCCAGCGGAATTTAGATACGATATTCTCATAGGCCTTCTCCACCATGGGCGATGAGGGCGCACCCGCAAACGGTGTCACCTGGTAGGCGAGACCCGTCATGGACAGATAGGGCGCGAGATTCAGATAATACGACTCGGGCACTGTGGTGGCGAAGTAGACCGGACGCTTGAATCCGCCGTTGACCGAGTTGGCCACGATGTCAAAGCTCAGCAGCTTGCTCAGACCGGCGGTGTTGCCTGTAAACGGAGTCACAGCCATGACATCGCCGAGATACGGCAGACGTGTCACNGAGTCAATCGACTCGGGATTGATACCGAANGCCTTGTANGTNGCNGCCTTNTCGAGNGGCAACATCATCTTGCGNTGGTCGAATACCTTCAGCTNATGGCCGTAGAGGTCTCTTGGNGNNGTGGCNTAGAATGATTTGAGCACCTCGTTGGCATCGGGTAGCACGGAGTCGTTCTCGTTGTCGGGAATGACGTATGCGTATGCGAGCTTGTCGTAGGCGTAATCACCGGGCTTGGCGTACATATCCACGGCTCCGGCCTGGTAATAGGGATAGTTGAGCTGGTTGGCATACCATCCGGTGGAGAGATACGAGAGGTTGATCACACGCACGTCTGTGCGCACACCCTCCACCTCCTGGGCATACCATAGCGGGAATGTGTCGTTGTCACCGTTGGTGAATATGATGGCGTTGTCATCGAGCGAGTTGAGATAATTCTCGCCGAAGTCACGCGCGGTGTAGCGGTGAGAGCGGTCGTGGTCGTCCCATGTCTGCGACACCATCTGCAGCGGCACCGCGATACCGATCACCACGGCCACGATGGCGGTGACGAGCTGTATGTTGGCGGGTGCTTCGGGCTTATCCACGGCTGCGGCACCCTTATCAGTCTTGGCCTTGGTGCCTTTGGGCTTGCGGGTAAGCAGGGAATTGACCAGGATGGAGATAGCCGGCACGCCCATACCTACCCATATCGAGAAGGCGTAGAACGAACCTGCGAATGCATAGTCGCGCTCGCGGGGCTGACCTGTGGGCTGGTTGAGGTAGAGCACGATGGCGATACCCGTCATGAAGAACAGGAAGAATACCACCCAGAATTGCTCGATGCCTCGCTTGGGATTGTTGCGGTGTATGAAGAGCGACTGCCACAGCAGGCCGATGAGACCGAGTATGAGCGGCAGCATGTAGAATACGTTGTGCCCCTTGTTGCCGGTCGAGAATTCATCGGGCAGCAGCGACTGGTCGCCCAGACGCNTNTTGTCGATAAAGGGGATNCCCGATATCCAGTTGCCCATGTGNGGNTCNCCNTTGCCCTGNATGTCGTTCTGGCGNCCTGCGAAGTTCCACATGAANTAGCGCCAGTACATGTGATTGAGCTGGTAGTTGAAGAAATAGCGCAGGTTGTCGGCAAATGACGGCTTCCAGCCGTAAGTGTCAGGCGAGGCGGCTCCCTCGGTGAGAGTGAGAGGCTTCATCTCGTTGAGATACATGCCGAGCTCCATCATCGGGACATAGCCCTGTTCGGCCCATGTCTGCAGGGTCTCACGCGGCACCCTCATNGGCAGGGTCTCGAGATCGGTGTTGACGTAGCCCGACCAGCTCTTGTAGCCTTCGATATGCGATGGATCGCTGCTGTACATACGCGAGAACAGCATCTTGGTGTCGGCCGCGTATTCATATTCGGGCGAGTAAGCCTCGCGCACATATTCATCGGGCTGCAGCGAGTCGGTCTTCGCTATCTTTGTATATACCTTGTCACCGTGGTCTACGGCGCTGCCTGATGCATCGCGCAGTATGCCGTCCACGGCCACTGTCTTGGGTATGCCGTTCTTGTCCACCGGCACGTAGTATACTGGATTACCCTCGGCGTCGGTGGTCTGACGTGTGTCGAGCTCCTCAGCGAAAATCTGTCCGTAGAGCAGGGGCGTGTCGCCATATTGCTCGCGGTTGAGGTATGATGACAGGGTGAAGACGTTGTCGGGGGCGTTCTGGTTCATCGGGGTATTGGCTGATGCGCGTATCAGCAGCAGGGCGTACGACGAGTATCCGATAAAGATCACAAACACACATATGATGCAATCAGTGAGGATGCGCACCGGCAGTGTCTTGCAGACTCCGAACAGATAGATGGCCAGACCGAGCAGAAGCACCACCCATACTATCGTATTGTGACTGATGAAGGTGAGGCCCGAAAGCATGGCGATGAGATAAGTGTAGATCTTGATAGCCTTGGCGTTGGGCTTGGGAGCGTACAGGGCGCGGATGGCGAGAGCGAACACCGCCACGAGCACAACCGCGTATATCAGCGCTCCGGCGTTATAGCTCAGACCCACGGCATTGACAAAGAAGAGCTCGAATGCCTGCGCTACCTTTACGAATCCCGGCACCAGGCCGAAGAGGATGAGCGCCACCAGCACCACAGAGATGCCCAAGGCTATCAGCGAGCCCTTGGCTGTGGTGTTGCTGTACTTGCGGTAGTAGAACACGAGCACGATGGCCGGTATACACAGCAGGTTGAGCAGGTGTACGGCGATGGATACGCCTATGGTGTAGGCGATGAGTATGAGATAGCGGTCGCTGTTGGGCTCGTCGGCATGGTTTTCCCACTTGAGTATTAGCCAGAACACCAGGGCGGTGCAGAATGACGAGAACGCATATACCTCGCCTTCGACAGCCGAGAACCAGAATGTGTCGCTCCAGGTATAGACCAGGGCGCCGCATAAGCCGCCCCCCATGATCAGCAGCATCTGGGGCAGGGTGACAGACGGGGCGTCATCCTTTACGATGATACGGCGCACCAGATGGGTGATCGTCCAGAACAGCAACATTATCGTGGCCGCGCTCAGCAGGGCCGACATAGAGTTGACCGCCACCGAGGCCTTGGTGATGTCGCCGCCGAAGACGGTGACGAAGAATCGTGCCGTGAGCATGAATATAGGGTTGCCCGGCGGGTGGCCGATCTCGAGTTTAGCACCCTGGGAGATGAATTCCGGACAATCCCAGAAACTTGCCGTGGGCTCGATGGTGAGCAGATAAGTGACCGCGGCCACTGCAAAGCACACCCAGCCCAGCGTGTTGTTTACGATATTATATACGTTTTTATTTTTCATTATGAGAAAAATTATTTTAGTGTGCAAAGTTAATTAAAAACGTGTAATGGAGGTTTGCTTTAACATATTTTTTTTCAACGTGAAGATTTCTGCTCAAAAAAACGTTAATTTTCATTGAAAATTTTGGTGAGAACGAAATAATGCCTACCTTTGTGCCCGGGTAAGTTCTCGGCATGCTCCCTCCGAATCCCCCAGGGCCTGATCGAAGCAAGGGTAGGAGGTTGATGCGGCGCGAAGTAACTTACCTTTTTTTTATTCCTACACATCGGATCTGAGAATAAGTCGTGAGAGGGCCGGTAAGGAATCGACTACGCTGATCTGATCAGGACAGCTCTCCCGCATCTTGGCTCAGTGCCGTAAAAACATTATATGATGCATCTCTCATTAAAAATCAGCAATCCGGCATTTGTGGCGCTTGCCATGCTGATAGCCTCATGCGGTGGCAACCGTGGGGCATCGGCTTCCGCCCCTGTAGCTCAGGAGAGCGAGGTGTCGGCTGATGTGACCTTTGACGCCGACAGCGCATATGCCTACGTGGCACGTCAGGTGGAATTCGGCCCCCGTGTGCCCGGCAGCGGCGCCTCCGCCGCCTGCGCCGACTGGCTGGCCGGTAAGCTGCGTGAANNCGGAGCCGCGCGNGNCAATNAGCAGCGCGCCCGTGTTAAGGCCNACANCNGCGATANCCTCAATATACAGAATATATCCGCCTCGGTGAATCCTGAGGCAGCCAGGCGCGTGCTCCTGCTCGCCCACTGGGACTCGCGTCCGTGGGCCGACCACGACCCCGATCCCGCGATGCGCGACAAGCCTATAGACGGAGCCAACGACGGAGCCTCCGGCGTAGGCGTTATCCTTGAGACAGTGCGTCAGCTGCAGGCCAGAGCGCCGCAGGTAGGTGTCGATGTGCTGTTTGTCGATGCCGAGGACTACGGTCGCCGCGAGGGTGACGGCGAGGACAGCGAGGGTGAAGACTCGTGGGCCCTGGGCACACAATATTGGGTGGCCAATCCCACATTGCCGCTGGAATCCATCGACCATGCCGTGCTGCTGGATATGGTGGGCGGAAAAAACGCGGTGTTCCCCCGTGAATATTTCAGTCAGAAGAGCGCTGCGTATGTCGTGGACCAGCTCTGGCGTGCCGGCACAAGGGCCGGCCACAGCTCGCGATTCGTCAACGATCTCGGCGGAGCCATCATCGACGACCATGTATACCTCCAGCGCGCGGGTGTGCCTGCCATCGACATCATCGAGAGCGCCAACCCCGCTACCGGATCGTTCAACCCCACCTGGCATACCCGCGCCGACAATATGGAGAATATTGACCGGCAGAGCCTCCGGGCAGTCGGCGAGACCCTCCTTGACCATATATATTCCTTAAAGTGACATCAACCAAAAAATCAGGCACAATGACTATAGATCAGAAACAAGACGAGATCATCGAGGAATTCAACGATATAGACGATTGGATGGACCGTTACGGCTATATCATAGACTTAGGCAACGCCTTGCCGGCTATCGATGAGAAATACAAGACCCCCGACCACCTTATCGACGGATGCCAGAGCCGCGTATGGCTCAATGCCGAATACAAGGACGGCAAGGTGGAGTACACCGCCGACTCCGATGCCATCATCGTCAAGGGTATCATATCGCTGCTCATCGACGTGCTCTCCGGTCACACACCCGACGAGATACTGTCGAGCGACCTGCGTTTCATCGATGCCATCGGCTTGGGTGAGAACCTCTCGCCCACACGCTCCAACGGCCTCCTTGCCATGGTGAAGCGGATGAGGCTCTACGCCCTCGCATTCACAGAAAAATACAATAGTTAATCACTGCCAGGCCCGACACACAAGCATTACACAAGGCTCTTGGTGAGAGAATCCTGATACTCGACGGCGGCTTCGGCACCTTGCTGCAGACCTACGATCTGGGCGAGAGCATGGGCTGTAACGATATCCTGTCGGTGACGCGCCCTGATATAGTGCGAGACATCCATCGCCGCTATCTCGATGCCGGCGCGGATATTATCGAGACCAACTCATTCAACACCAACGTTATATCGCTTGCCGACTACGGGCTGGAGCTGCGCGCACGCGAGATCGCCCTGGCTGCCGCCCGGGTGGCCCGCGCCTGTGCCGACGAATATTCCACACCAGAGCACCCGCGCTTTGTGGCCGGCTCGATGGGGCCCACCAACCGCACCCTGTCCATGTCGGCCGATGTCAATGACCCCGCGCGGCGTGACATCTCATTTGCCGCGATGCGTGACGCATACCGCGAGCAGGCACGCGGACTGATTGAAGGCGGTGTGGATCTGATACTGATAGAGACCGTATTCGACACGCTCAACGCCAAGGCCGCCATCGCGGCGGTGCGCGAGGTGTCGGCCGATATCCCCGTGATTGTGTCGGCGACGGTGAGCGATGTCTCCGGACGCACGCTCACGGGCCAGACCGTTGAGGCTTTCTGTGCATCGGTGATGCACGCGCGTCCCCTGGCCGTGGGCCTCAACTGCGGATTCGGAGCGCGCAGCATGATGCCGTATCTGCGCAGACTTGCCGCCGTGGCTCCTGTGGCTGTGTCGGTGCATCCCAATGCCGGTCTGCCCGACCTCGACGGCAACTATGATCAGACACCCGGCATGTTTGCTGCCGATCTGGCGGAGATATGCCGCGAGGGGCTGGTCAACATAGCCGGGGGCTGTTGCGGCACCACCCCTGCCCACATAAGGGCGCTGGCTCAGGCGGTGAGAGGTATGGAGCCGCGCCGGGTGCCCGCCGATCCCGGCGTATGCGTGCTCAGCGGTCTCGAGCCCCTGCGCATAGTGCCCGAGACCAATTTTATCAACGTAGGCGAGCGGAGCAATGTGGCCGGATCGGCAAAATTCGCCCGGCTCATAAGAGAGGGAGCCTACGACGAGGCCCTTGAGATAGCCCGTGCGCAGGTACAGGCCGGCGCACAGATAGTGGACGTGTGTATGGATGCCCCGATGATAGACGCGGCGGCGGCCATGCGCACATTCCTCAACATGATGTCGTCCGAGGCCGAGATATCGCGTGTGCCGGTGATGATAGACTCTTCTGACTTTGATGTGGTGGAGACCGGCTTGCAGTGCATACAGGGTAAGGGTATCGTCAATTCCATATCCCTTAAGGAGGGCGAGGAAAAATTCCTCGACCATGCTCTCACGGTGATGCGCTACGGAGCGGCTGTCGTGGTGATGCTATTCGACGAGCAGGGGCAGGCCGACACCTGCGACCGCAAGATCGCGGTGGCGCGCCGAGCCTATGATCTGCTCACCGGCATAGGATTTCCCCCGCATGACATCATCTTCGACCCCAACGTGCTCGCCGTGGCTACCGGTATGCCGGGCCATGACCGCTATGCTCTGGATTTCATCGAGGCCACACGCTGGATCAAGAGCAATCTCCCGGGAGCCAAGGTGTCGGGCGGGGTGTCCAATCTGTCATTCTCATTCCGGGGCAACAACACCGTGCGCAAGGCCATGCACTCGGTATTCCTGTATCATGCCATAAACGCGGGCATGGACATGGCTATCGTGAATCCGCAGATGCTGCAGCTCTACGATGACATAGAGCCGGAGTTGCTGCGGCGCATCGAGGATCTCATACTATATCGCCGCGAGGATGCCTCCGAGCGGCTTATCGCTCTGGCGGCCACACTGGATGGCGCAGGCCCGGGGCCGGTGGAGGCCACCGAGCAATGGCGTACACTCTCAGCAGACAAACGCATACTCCATGCCATGCTCAAGGGCGACACGGCATATATCGCTGACGACACTCTTGAGGCCTACCGCACTCTGGGCGAAGCCGTGGCCGTGATCAACGATGTGCTCATGCCGGCTATGGCGCGGGTGGGCACTCTCTTCGGCGAGGGCAAGCTGTTTCTGCCGCAGGTGGTGAAGTCAGCCAAGGTGATGAAGACTGCCGTCGCTGCCATCGAGCCCTATCTCAAGGCCTCGGTATCCGATGTGTCCAAGGCTAATAAGGTGGTGTTCGCCACCGTAAGGGGCGATGTGCACGACATAGGCAAGAATATCGTGTGTGTGGTGCTGTCATGCAATGGCTTTGACGTTACCGATCTCGGCGTGATGGTCGAGCCCGGGCGCATTGTCGATGAAGCTGTCGCGACAGATGCCGCCGCGATATGCCTGAGCGGCCTCATCACCCCGTCGCTCGTGGAGATGGCTCATGTCGTTGAGGAAGCCGAGCGCCGTGGGCTCCGCATCCCCATCATCGTGGGCGGCGCCACTACCAGCGAGATACATACGGCTGTCAAGTTGGCCCCGCTATACAGCGGGGTGGTGATACGTTCGGGCGATGCCGCCGACAACGCGTCGATAATGTCGCGTCTCTGTTCGGATAGCCGCGATGAGTATATCGCGGANGTCAGGAGCCNTCAGGCCATGCTTGCAGCCNCACATGATAACGCACATAATAATAATGAGGCCGATGGTCACGCTGCCCCTGATCTGCATGATCACCGTAGTGTGAAGGTCTCGTCCGGGCCGTGTCCGTGCTGCGTGCGCGACGGATATGTCGAGGCGGCCGTCACCGATCTCATTCCCTATATCAACTGGAGCTTCTTCTTTGCCGGATGGCAGATGCCCGGGCGGTATCCGGAGATATTCGGGCATCCCGAGCGCGGAGCCGAGGCCCGCCGCCTTTACGATGACGCCCAGGCCATGCTCGCGGAGATAGTGGCCGGGGATCAGCTGAACGCTCGCGGTGTGATACGCAGTTATAAGGCCGAGGCCGAGGGCGATGACATAGTGCTTCATACTCCCGGCGGCCGATGTGCGCTGCCCATGTTGCGTAATCTCGCCACGGGTGAGAGTATCGCGGATTATGTAGACGGTAGTGTCACGCTCTTTGCCTTGTCAGGAGCGTTCGGACTCGATGCGCTGGTGTCCCGTCACCGCGAGGCCGGTGACGAGTACGGGGCGGCTATGGCCAAACTGCTTGCCGACCGTCTCACCGAGGCCTTCGCGGAGAAGGTGCTACCGGGCGGATGCCGCGTGGCCATCGGCTATCCGTCGGCTCCCGACCAT
>WFLX010282919.1_pt1 | contig 11830 bp, 8 predicted proteins | sample 4967041 | NCBI WGS metagenome assembly WFLX01 (sample SAMN12857096, study PRJNA449069) | gut metagenome | isolation source: stool from male and female vole | host: Microtus ochrogaster | place: USA:Florida | collected 2017 | reverse complement strand
AGAGGTGGTAGAGGCCTTCCGTCTCCGCGACGCCGGCCAGCTCTGAGGCGCCCACGATTTGAAAAAGAGCTATATACCTATATATAAGAAGGAATAAGAAGATAGAATTGCGATGCTATACGCTCTGTTTAAGTATCTCCAGGGAACGGATTTCCCCGGCAATCATCTGATGAACTTCATCACCTTCCGCGCAGGGCTGGCCTTCACATTGGCCATGCTCATCGCGCTTATCTGTGGCCGCGACATCATACACCGCCTGCAGCGTATGCAGGTGGGAGAGGTGGTGAGAAACCTCGGCCTCGAAGGGCAGATGAANAAGACGGGCACCCCGACGATGGGNGGCGTGATNATTCTNTTGGCCATTCTCGTGCCATGTCTGTTGGTGGGCAATCTCGCCAACATCTATATGATACTGATGCTCGTGGCCACGGTGTGGATGGGAGCCATAGNCTTTCTCGACGACTACCGNAAGCTGAAATATCACAACAAGGATGGNCTNAAAGGGAAGTATAAGGTGTTTGGCCAGGTGGGTCTCGGCCTGCTCGTGGGGCTCACGATGTGGCTCTCCCCTTCGATCGTGATGAGCGAGAATATGGAGGTGGAGAATCAGATCAACCATCAGACGGAGATCGTACACTCGCTGGTGAATGTGAAGTCGCCGCAGACGACGATTCCCTTCGTGAAGAACAACAACTTCAATTATGAGTGGCTTACGAGTTGGGTGGGCGATCCGGCAGCGGCTGAGACGCTCGGCTGGCTGGTATTCGTGCTTGTGGTGATTATCTGCGTCACGGCCGTGAGCAACGGGGCCAACCTCACCGACGGCCTCGACGGCCTTTGCGCCGGCACCTCGGCCATAATCGGCGTGGCCCTGGCCATCATGGCCTATTTGGGAGGCAACGTGATCTATTCGGGCTATCTGAATATCATGTATATNCCNGGCAGCGAGGAGCTTGTGGTGTATGCGGCCGCNTTCATAGGGGCNTTGGTGGGCTTCCTGTGGTATAACGCCTTCCCGGCTCAGGTATTCATGGGCGACACGGGCAGCCTCACGTTGGGGGGCATCTTGGCGGTGTTTGCCATCCTGATACGCAAGGAGCTTCTGATTCCGCTGCTCTGCCTGATTTTCTTCATCGAAGACCTCTCGGTGATAATGCAGGTGGGCTATTTCAAATACACGCGCAGCAAATATGGCGAAGGGAAGCGCATCTTCAAGATGACACCGCTTCATCATCACTTCCAGAAGGCGGCCGACGGCAGCATAAAGAGCCTGATAACGATACCGCGCTCCCCTATTCCGGAGTCGAAGATCGTGGTGAGATTCTGGATTGTGGGAATATTGCTCGCCGCGCTTACATTTGTAACGCTCAAGATACGCTGAGGCTCGCCGATGCGTTATATAAAAGGAAATAAAATAAAACTTTAATATAGTGACAGAGAAAATTGACCTTACCGGGCGCCTGGTAGTGCTCGGCGGTGGTGAAAGCGGCGCCGGCGCCGCAGTGCTCGGAAAAGTGAAGGGTATGGACGTGTTCCTCTCCGACATGGGCACAATCCCGGCAAAATATAAAGAGCTCCTCGAAGAGTATGGCATACCCTATGAGGAGGGGGGGCATACTGAAGCCCTGATACTCAACGCCACGGTNGTGGTGAAGAGCCCCGGCATACCCCCTTANGCCCCTATGGTGGAGAAGATNGTGGCCAANAATATCCCGGTGCTCTCCGAGATAGANTTCGCGGCNCGCTTCACGGATGCGCGCATGGTGTGCATCACGGGCTCAAACGGCAAGACCACCACGACGCTGCTGACGTATCATATACTGAAGCGTGCGGGCATCGACGTGGGCCTGGCCGGCAACGTAGGGAAGAGTCTCGCCCTGCAGGTGGCGCTCGACCCCCACGACACTTACGTGATAGAGCTCTCCAGCTTCCAGCTTGAGAACATGTATCAGTTTAAGGCCAACATCGCGGTGATCATGAACATCACCCCCGATCATATGGATCGCTACGACCACAAGATGGAGAATTACGTGGCGGCCAAATTCCGCATACTCCGCAATCAGACAAAGGATGATTGCTTCGTGTATTGGCAAGACGATCCGATAATCCGGCGCCAGATAGAGATGGTGCAGAGCGAGGCCTTGCGTCTCCCCTTCGGGCTCGATCATGAAGAGGGAAGCGCGGCCTGGGTTGAAGATGGCATAGTGCATTTCTCCACTCCCGAGGAGGTGTGGCAGATTCCGCGCGAGAAGCTCTCTCTCAAAGGCACCCACAATCTCTACAACTCCATGGCGGCCGGCATCTCGGCCTCCGTGCTCAACATCCGCAAAGACTGCATACGCGAGGCCCTCGAAGATTTCGAGGCCGTGGAGCATCGCCTCGAATATGTGGCTACGGTAGATGGCGTGCGCTACGTCAATGACAGCAAGGCCACCAACGTCAACTCCACCTGGTATGCCCTCGAAAGCATGACGGGCCCGACAGTGCTCATACTCGGCGGCAAAGACAAAGGCAACGACTACAGCGAGATAGAGCAGCTCGTAAAGGAGAAGGTGAAAGGAATCGTGTGCATGGGCTTGCACAACGAGAAGCTTCTCGACTTCTTCAAAGACAAGGTGGCCGCGATAGCCGACACCCACACCCTTGCCGACGCCATGGCCGCATGCCGCCAGATGGCTTCGGAGGGCGACACCGTGCTTCTCTCGCCATGCTGCGCGAGCTTCGACCTCTTCAAGAGCTACGAAGACCGTGGCGACCAGTTCAAGGCTGCCGTAAAAGCGATGCTCTGACCNCTCCAGGGGAGGGGAAACTCTCAAACATACTGACAATAACAACATGAAATAGAAAGGATTTAGGACTACAATGGCAGGACAAAATCAAAACCCCGCAGAGGGATTGACTATCAAGCAGACTATCGACGGTGTGGCCGTGCCCACCCGCGAGCGTCGCAGCAAAGAGGCCGCCGTGCGCGGCGAGCAGAGGCGCTATAAGGCCGACCCCTATCTCTGGGGCATCTACATCACGCTCCTGATAGTGTCGGTGATAGAACTTTTCTCGGCCTCCAGCTCGGAGGTGTCGAGCTCGAACGTGTATCTCCCGCTCATTCGCCACGGCATATTCCTGGTGATCGGGCTCGGGATAGCCTTGGCTTTCCAACGCACGCCCTACGGCTATTTCAGCCGCCTGGCATGGTTTTGCGCCGTGCTTTCGTTGGGTTTGCTGGTGATCTCCAACTGGTTTGGCGTAGAGATCAACGGCGCGCAGCGAGCCATAAAGGTGGGAGGCTTCACCATACAGCCTCCGGAGATCGTGAAGCTCACCGTNGTGGTGGTGCTGGCCCGTATCCTGGGGCAGCATCAGCAGGTGAGAGGCGTGTCGAAGACAGGCGTATGGATGGCGGCCGGCACGGTGGTGGTGTTCGGCGCGTTGCTCTGGAAGAACGGTCTCACCAACACGATTCTTCTCTTCGGCGTGAGCTTGGCCATGTTTCTCATAGGGGGCATGAAATGGAAGAGCTTCCTGATGGTGATCTGCGTATACGGAGTGTTGGCCGGAGGCCTCTACCTCACGAAATACACGTCGGGCTCTACCGGCGAGTTTGATTCCGTAGGGCAGACCACGGCCGTGGTGCAAGACGGCATCAACCGAACGGGCACACAGAAGAGCCGTATAAAACGCTTTATGGAGGGTGTGAATCCCGACGACCCTATCAACGACGAAAACCGTCAGGTGGTGTTCGCCAAGATAGCCCAGGCCAACGGNGGCGTGTTCGGCCAAGGNCCGGGCAACTCCCGCGAGAGCGCNCGTCTGCCCCTCGCCTTCTCCGATTATATCTATTCGATCATTATCGAAGACACAGGCCTGGTGGGTGGCATCTTCCTGCTTCTCCTCTACCTCATCCTGCTCGCCAGGGCAGGGCGAATAGCCTACTATTGCAAGCGCGCCTTCCCGGCCTTCCTGATCATGGGCTGCGCGGTGCTGATAGTGTTTCAGGCCCTGGTGCATATGGCCATCGTCACGGGTTTCTTCCCTGTGAGCGGCCAGCCGTTGCCCTTCATCTCGAAGGGTGGCACCTCCATTCTGGTGATGTCGGCAGCCTTGGGCATCATGCTCTCCGTGAGCCGTTATGCCGTCACCACCTCCGATTCGAAGAAAAACAACAAGGCTGAGCTCCAGGGGCTGCCCGAAGATATGCAGGCCGCCAACTATTCTGCCCAGCAAGGACGCAAATGAAAGACACCGACATGGATACAGACCCGAAATCAGCAGGTTCCTCCTCAGAGAGGAGGCCGCGAGTAGTGATAAGCGGCGGCGGCACAGGGGGCCACATCTTNCCGGCCCTCTCCATAGCCGACGCGTTGAANCGCCGCTATGATGCCGACATTCTCTTCGTGGGAGCCGACAACAGGATGGAGATGACGCGTGTGCCTGAAGCGGGCTACCCGATAATCGGCCTCCCTGTGGCCGGCTTCGACCGTAAGCGCATATGGCGCAATTTCGGCGTGCTGCTCAAGCTCTTCAAGAGCCTGCGACGCTCGCGCAAGATAATAGCCGATTTCAAGCCCGACATAGCCATCGGCGTAGGTGGCTACGCCTCGGGACCCACTCTGAAGGCGGCTCAGCGCGCCGGAGTGCCCACCCTGCTGCAGGAGCAAAACTCCTATGCCGGCGTCACCAACAAGCTGCTCGGCGAGAAGGCGGCGCGTATCTGTGTGGCCTACGACAATATGGATCGCTTCTTCCCCGGCGAGAAGATCGTGAAGACAGGCAATCCGATTCGCCATAACCTGCTCAACGACGCCGGCACGGCGCAGAGCGCACGCGAAAGCTTCGGNNTGCATCCCGACCGCCCCACNCTGCTCGTGGTGGGCGGAAGCTTNGGNGCNCTCACCATCAACGAGAGCCTCGAAGCGGGNCTCAAGAAGCTCACCGACCAGGGGATACAGGTGATTTGGCAGACCGGCAAGAACTTCGGCGACCGTGGNCCGAAGGCTGCCCAGGGGCTCGACGGCGTAGTAGTGACCCCCTTCATATCCGACATGGCCAAGGCTTACCGCGCGGCCGANCTCGTGATAGGGCGNGCCGGAGCNGGNTCTATCTCGGAGTTGCAGGCTTTGGGNAAGGCGGTAGTGCTNGTGCCCTCNCCCAATGTGGCCGAAGACCATCAGACCCACAACGCACGCGCCCTCTCCGACAAGGGGGCCGCAATACTCGTGACGGATGCCGAGGCGCNNACGAAACTCGTCGACGAGGCCATACGCCTGATGCAGGCTCCNGCCGAACGCGAGGCCATGAGCCGCGAGATACTCAAGATGGGCATCCCCGACAGCGACGAGCGCATAGCCGACGAGGTGGCCGCCATACTCGGTTTGAAATCAAGACAAAATACAGGCTCCAAGGCCTGAAAGACATAGAAACGCTTACGATGACTAATAACGATAAAACCTCTCTATATTTCGTAGGGGCCGGCGGCATAGGCATGGCCAATCTCGAACGCTACTTCCTGCAGCAGGGCTGCAAGGTGGCGGGCTACGACCGCACCCCTTCACAACTCACCGCGCAGCTCCAGAAGGAGGGCGTGGAGCTCACCTTCACCGACTCGGCCGACGAGATTCCCGAGCTTTTCCGCGATCCGGAAAAGACGTTGGTGGTGTACACCCCCGCCGTGCCGGCCGACAGCGAGATCCTGACGTGGTTTCGCTCGCAGGGCTTCGAGGNGGTGAAGCGCGCANNCGTGCTCGGCAAGATCACNCGCGCCTCGNAATCTATCTGCATAGCNGGCTCCCACGGCAAGACCACCACCTGCTCCATGACGGCCAACATACTGAGAGAGTCGGCCGTAGGCTGCAACGCCTTCTTGGGAGGGATATTGCGCAACACGGGCTCCAATCTCGTGCTCTGCGAAGGCTCCGAATGGGCCGTGATAGAGGCTGATGAATACGACCGCTCTTTCCATCATCTCTCGCCCGAGATAGCCGTGGTGACGTCGGTAGATCCCGACCATCTCGACATCTACGGCGACGAGGCGGGCTACTTAGAGGGGTTTGCCCATTTCACTTCGCTCATACGCCCCGGGGGCACGCTGCTGCTCCACACGGGGCTCAAGCTGCATCCACGCGTAGGCGAAGGGGTGAGGGTGCTCACCTATAGCGGCGGCTCGGAGGGCGACTGGCATGCCGAAGATATCCGCTATGGCGAGGGCACACTCAGTTTCACGCTCGTGGGGCCCGACGTGCGCATCGCCGACATCTATTTGGGAGTGCCCGTAGAGATCAATATCGACAACGCCGTGGCCGCTGCGGCCGCCTCGCTCATGGCCGGAGCCACGGCCGAGGATGTGCGTCGCGGATTGAGCACCTTCAAGGGGGCCAAGCGGCGNTTCGAGGTGTATCGCGACGGCAGCGACGGAGGGGAGATCCTGATCGACGACTATGCCCACAGCCCCAACGAAGTGGCGGCTTCGGTGCGTTCGGTGAGGAAGCTTTATCCAGGCCACAAGCTCACTGTGATCTTCCAGCCCCACCTCTACACACGCACCCGCGACTTCGCCNCAGAGTTTGCCGAGGCNCTTTCCGGGGCCGATGAGGTGATCATGCCCGAAATCTACCCTGCGAGGGAGCTTCCGATAGCCGGAGTAGACACTTTTCTCATCCTGAACAGTGTTAAATCGGCCGCAAAATGTTATTGTGAGCGAAAAGATTTGCTTAATCTGATAAAAAATCGTAACTTTGACATCTTGATGACAGTAGGGGCGGCCGACCTCGACCGGCTCCTGCCAGAAATCAAAGAAATATTTGACCAACGGAAATAACGGCAAGATGCGTAAGACGATCTTCAAATGGCTGATACTCACCGTTCTGTTTGCCTATGCCATAGGGATGGCCATATGGGCTAACGCAGAAGCGGCGAAGCAGACTTGTGTCGGTATCGAGATACATATCGCCGACTCGAGGAGCGCCGACCCGGTGACGGTGAAGGGTGTGTCGGAAGAATTGTCGAAATTTCCGAAAAAAATAGTTGGCACCCCCCTCTTGGCGCTCAATACGCGCGAAATTGAGAATTATCTGAGCCGATATTCGAATTTCGAAGATGTGGAGTGTGCCGTCACTACAGCCGGAAATCTCAACGTGTCGATTGTGCCGATGATTCCGGAGTTGAGGGTGTTCGACGATCAGCGCAGCTATTACATCAACAAAGATGGCAAGCGCATAGAGTCGAAGGCCAATTTCTTCGTAGATGTCCCCGTGGTGTCGGGTCATTTCACTGAGAGCTTCACACCGAGAAACCTTCTCTGCGTGACGCGCTTCANACAGAAAGACCCCGTATTGAGCCATCTTGTGGGCATGGTGGAGTTTCGCGACCCCGAGAATATCATTCTCGTGCCGCGCATCCATGGCCACGTAATAAATTTAGGCGACACCAACCGCCTGCAGGAGAAACGCGCGGCGCTTCTGACGATGTACCGCAAAGTGATTCCCTACAAGGGGTGGGAGACCTACGACACAATTTCCCTGAAGTTCCAGGGGCAGATAGTGGCCACTCGCCGCGATAAGAACCGGCATATCCNCTCCCTCCCAGTGGAGGAAGAGGAAGATCCCGAAGNGGCNNCCCTGCCCGATNTGGAGCATTTAACCANAGAATAACTACGCCAATGAGTGNAGAGAGATATATAGCAGCNATCGAGATAAGCAGCTCGAAGATTGTGGCCGCCGTGGGAAAATCTTCCCGCGAGGGGCAGCTTGAGGTCATAGCCGTCGAACAGGAGAAGGGCACCGATATCGTAAGATACGGCATTATCCAGAACCTGGAGGAGACGTCGCTAAAGGTCTCGAAGGTGATCGACCGTCTACAGCATCGCACGGGTATCGCTCCGCGCGTCATAAAATCGGTCTACGTAGGGCTTTCGGGCCGCAGTGTGCGAAGCATACCGGTAGAGGTGGCGGTGAATCTCCCCGAAGAGACCGAGATCACCGACGATATTATCTCTCGCCTGGCTGCCGACGCCAAACGCACGGCCATCGACAGCTCGCTCGAGGTGATCGACGCCGTGCCTCGCATATATAAGGTGGGAAAGGTGGAGACAATCTCCCCCAAAGGCACCATAGGCCAGCATATCCAGGCCACCTACGACCTTATAGTGTGCCGCCAGGAGCTCAAGCGCAATCTCACGCGCACCATCCAGGATAAGCTCAATATCCAGATTGCGGGCTTTATCGTGACGGGCCTGGCCACGGGCTATCTTCTTCTCTCTTCGGAGGAGAAGCGCCTCGGGTGTATGCTCGTGGATATAGGCGCCGAGACCACCACTGTGAGCATCTACGCCAAAAACTGCCTGCGTTATTTCGCCACTCTCCCCTTGGGCGGGCGCAACATAACGCGCGACATTCAATCGCTCAGCCTGCTTGAGGAAGANGCCGAAGAGATAAAGCGCACCTCGGGCAACGCCATAGCTCCCTCCTCCCCCTCCACGCTCAATCTCAACGGCGTGCGNCTCTCCGATGTGAGCAATCTCATTGTGGCCCGTGCCGAAGAGATTGTGGCCAATATCGTGGAGCAATCGGAGTATGCCCAGCTGAAGGACAATCAACTCCCCTCGAAGATAATATGCATCGGCGGCGGGTCGAGGCTGCAAAACTTCAAGGAGCTGCTCGCACAGCAGAGCAACATCCAGGTGGTGAGCGCCACGCTGCCCCCTTACATACATATAGAAGACCCCAAGGCAACCGGCTTGGAGATCGACGGCCTCATAAGCGTGCTCTACGTGGGGGCCACGAGCCGCGACATCGATTGCCTTGAGCTGCCCCGCAAGGAGGAGCTCCCTGTCAACGACCTGCCACCCGCTCCCGACGATGAGCCTGAGGATGAACCCGTAAGGCCTCAGCGCGAAAAGCAGGGCTGGATGAGGGGCTTCAAAAACCGAATATCGAAATTTTTCGGCGACCCGACCGACAATTCGGATCTGCTCGATGAATAATAACCCTCTTTCCCCGAATTCTCTCTCTCCCACGTTTCCGCTCCGGAGATCGTGTGTGCGACCACCTTTTAATTACGACATCTCTCTATGGAAGATAACCAGATATACGATTTAACCGACGACTCAAACTTCACGGAAGATCCCAATGCCTCGATCATCAAGGTGATCGGAGTAGGTGGCGGCGGCGGCAATGCCGTCAACTATATGTTCCGCCAGGATATCCCGAATGTGAATTTCGTGATCTGCAACACCGATAAGCAGCATCTCGATATGTCGCCTGTGCCCACGCGTCTTCTCCTCGGCTGGAATATCACCCACGGCCGAGGAGCCGGAAACAATCCCGAAATCGGTAAGCTCTGCGCCGAAGAGAGTCAGGAGGATATCCAGACACTCTTCCAGGATGGCACGGAGATGGTGTTTATCACCGCCGGTATGGGCGGCGCCACCGGCACAGGAGCCGCCCCGGTGGTGGCCAAGCTGGCCAAAGCCGCCGGCATGCTCACAATCGGCATCGTCACCGTGCCCTTCCTCTTCGAGGGCGAGAAGAAGATTCTCAAGGCCCTCGACGGAGCCAAGGAGATGCAGCAGCACGTAGATGCCCTTCTCGTGATCAACAACGAGAATCTGATCGAGCTTTACAAAGACCTTAACTTCTTCAATGCTTTCGAGAAGGCCGACGACACTCTGGCCAACGCGGCCCGAAGCGTCTCGGATATCATCTCGGAGCGTTGCTATATCAACGTCGATTTCCAGGACGTGAAGACCACGCTCAAAGATAGCGGCACGGCCNTCATCTCTACGGCCTATGGCGAGGNNGAACACCGNATCTCGGCCGCTATCCACAANGCCCTGCACTCCCCTCTTCTCAAGGCCCACGATATCTACACCTCGAAGAGGCTCCTCTTCAAGTTTACCTGCTGGAAAGACAGCGACAAGCCTCTGCGNGCCGANGAGATTGCCGAGATCACNCAGTTTACGTCGAAGCTCCCTTCGAGCATCGACGTGAAATGGGGTATCGGCGACGACCCCACTATGGGCGAGCGCGTGAAGATCACCGTGCTGGCNTCCGGCTTCGACGTCACNCTCCGCGAGGGCGGCGACGGCTCGAAGGGNGAGATCGTGTTTGAAAACAAGCGCGACGAGGAGTCGAAGGTGGAGAAGCAGCGCAAGGAGGAATCAAACGAGCGTATCGCCGAAGTGTATGGCACCGACCGCCTCACGAAGCAACGCCGCAACACGGCGCGCCTGAAATATGCCGTGCTGAAGCCTTCGCAGTTTGACGATCATGAGGTGATCTCGCTGATAGAATCGCGCCCTACTTACAACCGCGACCCGCGCTTCAACGACGAGCTCAAACGCATCTCGGAGCATAACGCGATGCCGGAGAGCTATGGCCCCGACCCGCGTAACGAACGCCAGGAGGGGGGCACGATAAGCTTCGGCGGCTTCTGACGCCCGCTCGCCCCGAAAGGGGCTGACAAACAGAATTTTTAAAAACTCAAATCAAGATACAATTCCCGCGGATGTCCCTGACGGGCTCCGCAAAACAGAAGAAAAAACAGAGATGGAAACTAAATTCCAGATGGTGGCCAAGACCTTCCAGGGTCTTGAGGATGTGCTCCGCGACGAACTGATCGAACTCGGGGCCGAGAATGTGGAACTTGGCACTCGGATGGTGACTTTCGAGGGCGACAACGAGCTCATGTATCGCGCCAACCTGTGTTGCCGCACTGCGCTGCGTATCCTCAAGCCTATCGTGAAATTTACCGCCGATGACACTGACGAGCTCTATGACTTTGTACGCGATCTCGACTGGGAACAGTTCATGACCGTCGACTCCACCTTTTCCATCGACTCAACGGTGAACAGCGCTGAATTCACTCATTCGAAATTCGTGACTTACCGTGTGAAGGATGCCATCGCCGACCATTTCAACGATAAATACGGACGCCGCCCCTCTATCCGCCTCACGGGGGCCGACGTGCAGCTCAACGTGCATATCGCCGACAAGCGCGTCACAATCTCGCTCGATTCGAGCGGCGAGCCTCTCTCGAAGCGCGGCTACCGCGTGGAGGCCACAGAAGCCCCTATCAACGAGGTGCTCGCTGCCGGCATTATCATGAAGACCGGATGGCGCGGCGACTCCGACTTTGTAGATCCCATGTGCGGCTCGGGCACATTCCTCATCGAGGCTGCCCTGATTGCCGCCAATATCAACCCCGGCATATATCGCGAGAGCTTCGCTTTCGAGAAATGGCCCGACTTCGACCAGGATCTCTTCGAGGAGATCTACAACGACGACTCCGCCGAGCGCGACTTCGCCTACAAGATCTATGGCGGCGACATCTCGCCCGAGGCTGTGGCAATAGCGCGCAAGAATGTGAAGTCGGCCCGTGTGGAAGATATGGTGGAGCTCTGCTGCAAATCTGTGGCCGATTGGACCGACAACGCCCCGGAGGGTATCCTCGTGACCAATCCCCCCTACGGCGAGCGTCTCAAGCCGGAGAATATCAATATGCTCTATCGCACGATCGGAACTACGCTGAAGAATTATTTCCAGGGCTGGCATGCCTGGATCATCGGCTTCCGCGACGAGCAGTTTGCCGAGATCGGCCTTAAGCCTTCGGTGAAGATTCCGCTCCACAACGGCAGCCTGGAGTGTGGCCTGAGAGAGTATGTGCTCTTCGATGGCAAGTATTCCGCTTTCCGTGCCGACGGCGGCAGCGTCAACGACGGCGATGCCAAGAAGGAATCGGGTCCGAAGAAGGTGCGCCATATCTCCGACGACGATTGGGAGCGACAGGCCCGCAAATTCAACAGCGGCAAGGGTATTACCGACGATCGCAACAAGAAGAA
>WFLX010047353.1_pt1 | contig 11830 bp, 10 predicted proteins | sample 4967041 | NCBI WGS metagenome assembly WFLX01 (sample SAMN12857096, study PRJNA449069) | gut metagenome | isolation source: stool from male and female vole | host: Microtus ochrogaster | place: USA:Florida | collected 2017 | reverse complement strand
AGATCAAGCTGGGCTGCATGGGATCCGAAGATCGCGAGTGCTGTCGTTGCGAATTCGCTGGTCTCGCCATAGCGCATCGAGAGACCGGCATCCGTGAAGACGGTTGAGATCACGCGTCCGCCGAGCACGAGCTGTGTCGGGAGATGAATCGGAATTTTATGTCCGTCGATGGTTGTCATCTGCATCGCGACCCCTATCCTGTCACCACGCTCGACCTTGTCTCCGGTACCGTTGACCAGGATTTTTTTCCAGAGGTCGGGTGTCAGGCGTGTCATCCCGAGCTGTTCGGCGGCTTTTGTCAGAGCGGCGCTGGCATGTTCAGTGTCACGTTCGTCGCGATCCTGCTCCATTGCATTGCGGATTGCATAGAAGTGTTTGCGAATCTCGGGAAGATTGTCGACGGAGTCTGCCTGGAGGGCAGAATACATGCTGCGGATCATGATGTCGGGGTTGAACTTCATGCCGTAGCTGTTTGCGTATGTACTGATATTCTCGGCCTGCTGTGCGCCTTCGAGAAGGCCCATCATGTAGGCATCGGACTTACCGAGCGCCTTGAGGGCGTCTTTCATGCCCTCCATATAGTCCTCCTTGGCGTCGGGATCGTGAAGGGTCGAGTCGTTTTCAGCGTCTTTCCAGTATTTCACGGCACGGATCTGGCCGAGGTAATACATCAGGGAGTCAGAGGCCGTCGGGTTGCTTATATCGGAAAGAGAGAAGCCTCTCTCGTTCTGCCGACACGAAACGACACCGAGAGAGATTGCGAAAAGAAGAATAGGAAGAAGAATTTTGTTCATAATGCGGGGTTATGATGTGGGATTAAGTTTCAGGAGTTTCAGGAGTTTCGGGGGTTTCGGAAGCGTTGCCTGAGGGAGCGGTTTCGCGGGCGGGGACAAAGGCGCTGTCGGAAGCGTCCTCCTCCATTTCGTCGGTGCCGACGACGACTTCGACAGTGTCGCCGTCAGATACAGGCACTGACGCCGTGCGCCCTTTACAGGCGCAGAGCGTCAGTGTCAGTAATAGGATTGCTGCTGTTGCTTTCATCACTGCGGGTTTACTTTCAGTAGCTGAACTTCGAAGATCAGGGGAGCGTTCGGCGGGATAGGACCGCCGGGAGTTCCCTGTTCGCCGTATGCGAGATTCGAGGGGATGTAGAAGATTGTCGTTCCACCCTCTTTCATCAGCTGCAGACCCTCGGTCCATCCGGGGATCACGCGGTTAAGCGGGAATTCCGCGGGTTCTCCCCTATCGAACGAAGAGTCGAAAGGAGTACCGTCGACAAGCTTGCCGGCGTAATGAACGGAAACGACGTCGGTCGCTTTCGGCGATGCGCCTGTTCCCTCCTTGACGGTCTTGTAGCGCAGACCGCTCTCAGTGGTGACGAAACCGTCGGGATTTTCGGCCGACTTTTTATTGGCTTCATTGTCGAAGTAAGCCGCGCCATACTGAGCGGTGTCACCTGTGACAGTGTTGCCGATAACCTCCTCGTCGATCTGTTCGATGACGGACATGGAGGTGTCATTCTCTGCTTTTTTTGAAGAGCCGCATGAAACTGCGACAAAGGCCGTGGCCACGGCCGCTGCCGTCGCCACTGCCTGAAATGCTTTGATTTTCATTGAATATCCTGATTAAATACCAACGAGTTTAGATTCCTTCTTGGGACCGATGTTGAGCAGTTCCACCTCAAAGATTAGAGTTGCGTGAGGGGGAATTGCGTTAGGTACGCCGTTGGGACCGTATGCGAGGTCAGACGGGATATAGAATTCATATTTCGCACCTTCCTTCATCAGCTGGACACCTTCAGTCCATCCGGGGATCACGCGGTTGAGGGGGAATGTCGCCGGCTCACCGCGGTTAACGGAAGAGTCGAATACGGTACCGTCGAGAAGCTTTCCGGTGTAGTGGACCGTCACTTCGTCTGTGGCAGTCGGCTGAGCGCCTGTGCCCTCCTTGATCACGCGATACTGGAGGCCGCTTGCGGTCACCTTCACGCCCTCTTTCTTCGAGTTCTCCTCAAGGAATTTATTTCCGGCCTCCTTGGCTGCGGCTGTTGCCTTGGCCTCGAGTTCCTGGAGATAATCATTGATAAGTTTCTGTGCTTCTTCAGTTGTGATTTCGGGAGTTCCGCCGTCGAAAGCGACTTTTACGCCATCCTTGAAACTCTCGCTGTTGATTTCTTTGACGCCCATGGCCTTGAGCTGGCTGCCCATTGCGAGACCCCAGGCGTAACTGAGTTTATCCATAGTGTTATTCATGTTTTAGGGAGACAATCCTGTCAAAGAGTGTCTCTTTGTTTTGATATTTGAACGTGGGTGGAGGGGGTATTGTTCATTCTCCGGCATCATTTTCCACTTTCTGTCATCTCCCCGGGCTCCTCCGGGGCGGCGTATGCGCCCAGGGCCGGGAGACCGTCGGCGGTTCTCAGGATTCCGTCGATGTCACGTTCCGTCAGGGGAGCTATCAGGGCGGGATCTCCGGCACCGAGCGCCGGGGAACCGGGACGAAGGTGATAGTTGAAATAATAATCTTCCCTGACGGTGCAGAAATCAGGATCTTCATCCCAGAGACAACCGATGAAGTTGTCATCGTCCTTTCCCTCCGCTCCGAGCAGAGTCGAGCGGATGAAGACTTCGGAGCCGGTCAGATCGCCTTTATTCAGGATAGAGGCGTACGGGCTGTAAATGATTCCGTTCCCGAATTCGAGTTTCATGTAGGGCAGATCCGGATCGGGCACCGGCTCATCATCGGTCGGGAAGATATGGCCGACGTTCAGGAGGGGACCGGAAATGGCGGAGAAAAGATAGTTGTTCGCTATCGTGCATTGCGAGAAGACATGTTCTCCACCGGTCAGATCGACGACCGACCCTCCGGCTTCGGAGAAGCAGACGCCATAGGCTTCGACTTTGCTGTATTTCGCACTCAGGACCGTGTTCTGCGAATTGTGGAGCCAGGAGTTCACGAGGGTCAGTTTCGTGCGCGAGAGATCCGCACACGAGTCGCAGACGAGACCGGAGACGGTCGAGCGCATGTCGACATATTCGAGATGATTTCCGAAAGAGCCGGAGGCGATACGTACCCCACCCCACTGGCCCGACATGATATCGTATGACACATCGGGGAGGACATTATCGAGGCGGTCGCCACGCATCTGGACGAGGCGTCCCGGCTCACCGCGGACGTCCAGAGAGCCCCGGACAACGAGCGACGCCTTGTCGTGGAAAAGCATCCGGGTTCCCGGGAGGACGCGGAGGACAGTACCCTCTGCGACAACGAGCGAATCGAAAATCACATAGGGACGGCGGTCGTCGAGCGTCATGTCCTGTGTCAGGGTCAGCCCGCGGAGCCGTTCTACATTCTGACCGTATGCTTCACAGCGTACGGTCTGTGTGACGCCGTTGGTCACGAACTCGATCTCATCCTCGCGGAGGAAGGGTTTGTCGGCGTCGGTCGGGTCAATGAAGCACTCGATGAAAACGAAGATCGAGTCACCGCCGCGGATCTCCACATCGTGGAAGACCGACCCGCTGACACCGTCCACATTCATTGAGAAACCGCCTTCAGGATTACGGAAACGGATTGAAGAGATGACGATTCCCTTCTTCGCGCGGTTATAGACCTTCAGGCGTGCCGTCGGGGTTCCGAGATCGGTGAAGACCGTATCGAACTCGACGACGTCGGTCGAGAACGAGAGGATGTCGGAAGAAGACGTCGAGATGTCGTCCGTTATGCAGGCCGGCATCAGCACCGTCATGAGCGGGAAAAAGAGTATCGGAAAAATTCGTTTGAGAAATCGGCTCATGATAATGAAACGATTAGTCGCGCGGGGTTATTTTAGAGCCCGTTTCAAAAGTTGCGGGGGTTCGGTTTTTTTTGTAGATTTGCGGACGTATGAAATATATGATTGTTGCGGGGGAGGCTTCGGGAGATCTTCATGCATCGCGTGTCATCCGCGCCCTCAGGGAGAGGGACGCGGAGGCGGAATTCCGCTTTCTCGGCGGGGACCTGATGACAGCCGAAGCCGGACGGGAGCCCGAGATCCATTATCGGGAGATGAACGTCATGGGGTTCAGCGAGGTGCTCCGTCACCTCCCCCAGCTATTAGGCAACTTCCGCAAAGCGACAGGAATCATCGATACGTTCCGGCCCGACGTTCTCCTGCTTGTGGATTATCCCGGCTTCAACATGAAGCTGGCCAAATATGCCCGGCGTCATGGCGTGAGAGTCGAATATTTCATTTCGCCGAAAGTCTGGGCATGGAAAGAATGGCGCGTNAAGNCCATCCGGAAATATGTCAGCCGCCTCTACTCCATCCTTCCGTTTGAGATACCTTTCTTCAGGAAACATGGCTATGAGGCCACATACGTCGGGAATCCGTCGGTCGGAGAGATAGACGAATCGCTTCGCCGGCTTCCGCCGAAGAAATATTTCCTCGAGCGGCAGGGGATAACGGATCCGCGTCCGATAATCGCCCTTCTTCCCGGTTCGCGACGCGGAGAGATACGGAACAACCTGCCGCTGATGATAGAGGCGGCGAAACGCTATCCGGAATTCCAGTATGTGATCGGGGCCGCCCCTTCGGTTCCGGAACGGTTCTATNGGGAAGTCGCTCAAGACCAGGGCCTGACGTTAGTNTTCGGCTCAACCCCGGCGCTGCTGAAATATTCGCAGGCAGCGCTCGTCACCTCCGGGACGGCTACCCTGGAGACAGCCCTCATCGGGACGCCACAGGTGGTCTGCTACCGTGCGAACGGGATGAAACTCTCCTACAAGATCATGGAGAAACTTCTGAAAGTGAAGTATGTCTCGCTGCCTAACCTGATAGTGGGCAATGAGATCGTGCCGGAGCTGCTTGTGCACCGATGCACGGCCGATTCGATTTCGCGCGCGCTGTCGCCCCTGCTTCAGTCATCGCCGCAACGCGACTGGCAGCTCGGGGGATACCGCAACATGCGCCGGAAACTCGGCACGACCGACGCCGCCACAGGGGTGGCCGAAGGGATTATCGCCTCTCTAAAACCCTAAAATAGGGCCTAATCAAAATTTGAACACCCCAAAAGTCTCTCACGAAACTTTTGGGGTGATTTTATACTCACGTGAATTATGGTGATTATTTTTTGCGGGAGCGACGCTGTTTCTTAGGAGTGTTGCGACCATGCTCCTTGCGCTTCTCGACGAGAGGCTTGTTCGGATTTCCGTCATCGCTGATGAGGGCGAAGTCGAGCTGTTTCCGGTCGAGATCGGCCCGGGCAACCTGCACCTTCACACGGTCTCCGAGAGTATAACGGTTGTGGTGCTTGCGACCGATCAGACAGTAATTCTTCTCGTCATATTCATAATAGTCGTCGGCCAGATCGCGCACCGGCACGAGACCTTCGCAGAGGTTCTCNTCGAGCTCGACATAGAATCCCCATTCAGTGACGCCCGAAATCACACCCTCGTAAATNTCACCGAGACGATCCTGCATGAACTCGACCTGCTTGTAGCGGATCGAAGCGCGCTCGGCGTTTGAAGCAGTCTGCTCCATATCGGACGAATGCCTGCACTGATCTTCGACCTTCACCATATCCGCGGAGCGTCCACCTTCGGCATAGCGGGTCAGAAGACGGTGAACCATCATGTCGGGATAGCGGCGGATGGGAGAGGTGAAATGTGTATAATAGGGAACCGAGAGACCGTAGTGGCCGACGTTCTTGGTCGAATAGAAGGCCTTGGCCATTGAGCGGATCGCAAGCATCGAGAGCATGTTCTCCTCCCCTTTTCCCTTGACATCCTTCAGGAGCCTGTTGAGCGACTTGTTGACATCGCGCGAGGAGCCCTCGGGATTGATCTTGTAGCCGAAGCGGGCGGCTATACCGCTGAGATTTGTCAGCTTCTCCGGGTCGGGATTATCGTGGACACGATANACGAATGTNTTCGCTTTCTTATTCTTGGGCACGCGGCCGATCGATTCGGCGACGGCTATGTTGGCCAGCAGCATGAACTCCTCGATCAGCTTGTTGGAGTCTTTCGATTCCTTGAAATAGACACTCACCGGTTTTCCATCCTTGTCGATCTCGAAACGGACCTCTGCCCTGTCGAATTCGAGAGCGCCACCTTCGTAACGGCGCCGGCGGAGTTCCTTGGCGAGTTTGTCGAGAGTCAATATCTCACGCGCGAAATCGCCCTTGCCCGTCTCGATTACCTCCTGGGCTTCTTCGTATGTGAAACGGCGGTCCGAACGGATGACGGTNCTGCCGATACGGCGGTTGACGATGTTGGCCTTGCTGTCCATCTCGAAGACAGCAGAATAGGTCAGTTTCTCCTCGTTCGGGCGCAGGGAGCAGATTCCGTTGGAGAGATGCTCTGGGAGCATCGGGATCGTGCGGTCCACGAGATAGACGCTTGTGGCCCTCTGGCGGGCCTCCTTGTCGATTATCGAGCCCGGGGTGACATAATGGGTCACGTCGGCAATGTGGACGCCCACCTCCCAGTTGCCGTTTGCGAGCTGACGGATCGAAAGGGCATCGTCGAAGTCCTTGGCGTCGCGCGGGTCGATCGTGAATGTTGTCACGCCGCGGAAATCCTCACGTTTCGCGATCTCCTCCGGAGTGATTCCGGCGTCAATTTTGTCCGCCGCCGCCTCGACGGCTTCCGGATAACGGTAGGGAAGGCCGAATTCAGCGAGGATGGCGTGCATCTCGGCGGTGTTCTCCCCTTTTGTTCCGAGGATATCAACGACTTCGCCACGCGGGTTCATTTCCTCATCCTTCCAGACGGTGATCCGGGCAACGGCTTTGTCGCCGGTCTTTCCGCCGCGCAGCTTGGTGCGGGGNATNATGATGTCNGCGGCGAGGAACTTGGAGTCGGTCACGAGNGCGGCATAATTTTTCTCGACTTTCAGCGTGCCGACAAAGACCTGATCCTTGGTCTCGACAATCTCGAGGACCTTTGCTTCGGGTTCCTGCCCCTTGCGCGAGGCGGAGACCATCACGCGGACCTTATCGCCNTTGAGGGCATGCATCGAGTTACGNTCNGCCACNAGGATCTGCTCGTCATCAATGATGACGGCATTGCGTCCGTTGGAACGGCGCACGAAATAGCCAACAGCCTCATTGCCGCGGTTAGCGTGTGATTTATATTTTCCTGGAGCCACCTCGAGAATCTCGTCAGCAGCCGCGAGATCATCAAGCATATTGATGATATCCAGGCGGTTGGACGGATGGGTGGCATCTATTGCGAAAGCAATCTGTTTATAGTTGAATGACTGGCGGTTCTCCTTCTGTAGAAACTCCATTATCTTGTTATACAGGTCTTTCTTACGCATTCTCTGCGGTGAATCCTGTTTTCGGTTATGTGTCATGGCTGTAAAATTGAATTTTCTTTTGGGTTATATTTGAAATTTTAACACTTCGCAGTGTCCTATTGTTTAGAGCCCATTTCATAAAATTTTTAACATTTTCGGGTCGCAGCCTTGGAGTGATTTTTGTTTTGCAGGTGAAGGAGCTTAGTGGGCTAAGCGACTGAACCAAAGANNAAAAAGCGCCCAAGGATGCGNGCACGATCCNANTTTTTATTTCAAGTTTCAAGATGGTTNAGCATCATATTTGTTCATATTTTCTAACATAACAATCGGATTAAAGTAAATCTATTATAAAAATTACCATTTGCTCGGCTCTGGCCGGCGCTTTTGGCCAAGTTTCGTTAGTCACGATGCCCGCATCGCTCCTTCCTCAACTCGCCAAAATCATCCGACCATAGCCGCCCGAAAATGTTAAAAATTTTATGAAATGGGCTCTTAGTCATCAGCCCCTGCAGGAAATTGAAAACATTCTTCTGGAGGATGTTTCATAATTGACGCGAGCAACAATTGTACGGACATGGCGTGCCATGTCCGTTTTGGTAATCAACATGTTACATTTCTGACATTGCACGCAATGTCCCTACAATTCGACGATCCCATCATTTTAACACACCCTCTTTAAACTATAATAGAATGGCAAAGATTTCGTGGCGTCCCGGGACGATGATATATCCGTTGCCTGCGGTTCTTGTCACATGCGGAGATAAACCGGAGAACTGGTCCATGCTGACTGTGGCCTGGACAGGTACCATCTGTTCCGATCCGGCAATGTGTTATATTTCAGTCCGTCCCGAAAGGGCATGTTATCCGTTGATTTCGGATAACATGGAATTCACAATCAATCTTACGACCGCGGCTATGGCCCGTGCGACAGACTGGGCCGGAGTGCGCTCGACGAGAGATTATAACAAATGGGCTGAAACCGGGCTGACCCCGATTCCCGGAGAAAAGGTGAAATCGCCGACAATCGCCGAGAGTCCCCTGAGCATAGAGTGCCGGGTCAAAGAGGTCATGCGCCTCGGCTCACACGACATGTTCATTGCCGAGGTGCTTAACGTCCGTGCCGACTCACGGTATATTGACCCTGAGACAGACCGTTTTAAACTCGAAGAGTCCGGTCTGATGGCATACAGCCACGGTTTCTATTACGAACTCGGACCTGTCATCGGACGATTCGGCTTTTCAGTCAGAAAATGAAATAAGACTATGGAAAATAACGATATAGACAGATTGGGCGAAATACTGAGGCTCGCCGCCACATACTGCACGCTCGTCCAGAATCCCGAAGTTGAGGAGAGAGAGGATTATATCCGGGAACTGCTGATTATTCTTTCCAGAATCTACAGCGAGTTTCTGGCCTTTAAGCCTCAGACGGATGAAGAGGAGGACTATGCGCTCGATCAAGGTCTCGGAGCTTTTCTTCAGCAGCATGCCGATGAATCGCTTTACAATTATGTCAGGAACCAGATGCAGCAGATAATGGCTCCGGACGACACATATCTCGAGACTTTTGAAGAGGATATGAAATATAGCGACACACCCATAGCCGCGACTATATCAGAGTCTCTCGCCGATATATTCCAGCCATTATATAATTTTGCGGAGGAGGCACGCCTGAGTGAAGGGGCGACCTTGAAAGAGGCATATCTCCAATGTCGCGAGGAGTTCAATGAATATTGGTCGCAGACATTGACAAATGTTCTGAGACCATTGAATGCGTTAATTAAATAATATTTCAGCGTTAATTCCTATGATTGAAAAACTCATGGAGCGGCTCGAGGCCTCTCCGACAAACTTCCACGCAGTGAGAACCATCTGTGAAGCTTTGGAAGGAGATGGTTTTGTCCGTCTTCATCCCGGGGCCGAGTGGAAAATCGTTCCCGGTGGAAAATATTATGTGACAAAAAACGGGTCGGCAGTATTCGCCGTGATTGCCGGTACCGAGAAAGCATCCCGCACCGGTTTCCGCATCATCTCTTCCCACAGTGATTCACCCGGCTTCAAGATCAAGCCCAATGCCGAAATATATGGCGAAGGGGGAGTGGTCAGTCTGAATGTAGAGCAGTATGGCGGCGGCATTCTTTCGACATGGTTCGACCGTCCGCTTTCGATTGCGGGCCGTATCATGAAGCGTGGTAAAAACGCACTCCGTCCCGAGACCATTCTCGTTGACTTCAAGCGTCCCGTCTGCACAATCCCGAATCTGGCCATTCATTTCAACCGTCAGGTAAACGCAGGCTACGCATTCAGCGCACAGAAAGATATGAAGCCCATCATCGGCCGATTCAGTGCCGAAGAGATTGAGCGCTTCAAGAAAGAGGGGGGTGTCATCCGCAAGATGATAGCGGAGGAAACGGGAATTGCGCCGGATGAGATCCTGGATTATGAACTCTCGATTTATCCTGTGTTGAAACCGACAATCACAGGAGTCAACGGAGAATATCTTCAGTCGCCGCGCATCGATGACCTCTCGATGGCCTTCACGTCGCTGCACTCGCTTCTTGAAACTTCAGGAACCGCTACCGAACCGTGGAGGGTAATGGCAGTCNTCGACAATGAAGAGACCGGATNGGGAACGAAGCAAGGGGCCCATTCACCTGTATTGCGCAATCTTCTCGAGCGCCTNGTACTTGCNACAGAAGAGGGNGGAGCGGAGGCATTCCACCGTTCAATAGCGAACAGCTTCATGGTGTCGGCCGACGACGCTCACGCGTTCCATCCCAATTATNCCGAGAAATATGATCCGACAAACCATCCCCTGATCGGCAATGGTCCCGTCGTGAAGATCAATGCAAACTGCAAATACATGACCGACGCCGACGGAGCGTCAGTTTTCTCCGAACTGTGCCGCGAGGCCGGAGTGCCATGTCAATACTTCGTGAATCACTCCGACGTTGCCGGAGGCTCAACTCTCGGCAATATACTGACCGGACAGCTTGATCTACGCGGAGTNGATGTCGGATGCGCAATCTGGGGAATGCATTCGGCTGTCGAGACGGGCGGTGTGAAAGACCACGAATATATGGCGAAGGTCTTCAACCGGTTCTATCTGGTCTGATGACTGATAGCGGGTCAAATATCAGTGTTATAAGAAACCAAGCCAAAGGTTATTGAGAGCCTTTCCGGTTGATTCCGGTTCAGAAATCGCCGGCGTATGCATAAAGGGCGTTTGCGCGTTCGCGCAGGCGCTCTATTCTTATATTGTATTGGCCATCCGGGAAATTGTTCTCGCAATAGAGGATCGCCGTGTCGATGTTCTTCTTCAGTGATGAACGGTAGGAGATTCTACGGTAACGGGTCTCAAGCCATTCCGTTTCCGTTTCGGCGACATATATCAGAAAATCGGCCACCTCTTCACGCTCGAAACAGACCGAGGTGAAATCCTTTATTATCTTGTTGAGATTTGACATCGAAGGACGTTTCTTCGAGGTGCCGGTTGAGGCAAAGAAGATTCTGTGAACAGCGGTTTTCGCTTTTTCGCAGGCTTTCCGGGCGTCAGGGTCGAGCCAGAATTCGAACCANTCCCTGNCATCTNTGCGGGNGNCATAAAGNTCGAGCGCCGTNTCGATAATCTGGTCCTTGTCAAGAACGGCAAGGGCCTTTTTCAATTTTGCTTTTGACATAAGAGCTTACTTCTTTATTATATAACACACAACACCGCAATAGAGTGGCAAAATCAAGACCATATTGAATCTAGGAGGGTGTGTCAAAATGATGGAATCGTCGAATTGTAGGGACATTGCGTGCAATGTCAGAAATGTAACATATTGACTACCAAAGCGGACATGGCACGCCATGTCCGTACAATTGTTGCTCGCGTCAATTATGAAACATCCCCCTAAATCATTCCCGGTAATATGATTTTTTTAGACTCAGTGATAGTGTCTCCGATAACAGACGGGAAAGAAAAGAATCTGCTCCTTTAGAAGAAAAGGGCCTGCTCCTTTGGAAGGAAAAGAGCCTTCTGCTTTAGAAGAAGAGATAGGCTATAAATATGGCGGCTACGGCGCCGACTATGTCTGCAAGAAGGGCATAGCCGGCGGCGTATCGTGTTTTGGAGACACCGACCGACCCGAAATAGACGGCGAGGATATAGAAAGTAGTGTCTGTCGAACCACGGACGACAGCGGCCAGTTTGCTGACAAAGGCATCGGGACCTTCGGCTTTCATGACATCGAGCATCATGGCGCAGGAACCGCTTCCGCTGAGGGGTTTCATCAGCATNGTNGGCAACGCGCCGACCCACTGCGTGTCCATCCCCAGCCACCCGACAAACCGCTCCACGGCGCCTGTGGCGGCGTCAAGGGCGCCGGAGGCGCGAAACATCCCGATGGCCACCAGTATGGCCACCAGGTAGGGGATGATCATAACGGCTGTCTTGAAGCCCTCCTTCGCCCCCTCGATGAACGTGTCATAGACGCGGATGCGCTTCCGCATCCCCATCACGAGGAAGGCTATGATGACGCTGAAGAGGATGAAATTGGCCGCAAAACC
>WFLX010019250.1_pt1 | contig 11832 bp, 8 predicted proteins | sample 4967041 | NCBI WGS metagenome assembly WFLX01 (sample SAMN12857096, study PRJNA449069) | gut metagenome | isolation source: stool from male and female vole | host: Microtus ochrogaster | place: USA:Florida | collected 2017 | reverse complement strand
CCCTGTATTCGTCAATATTCCCGATACTTTCCCTGATCTGACGACGTAGGATTTCAAATTTCTCATAATCGGGTAGGGGGGTATAGGTACCGGTCGATATGTACTCCTTGACCTCCTTGAAGATCCATGGTGCGCCGATTGCACCCCTCCCTATCATTATGCCGTCGACTCCATATCTGTCGAATGCCTCTTGTGCTTTCTCCGGAGTAGTTATGTCTCCGTTCCCAATCACCGGAATCTCCATTCTCGGATCGGCTTTCAATTCTCCGATAAGAGTCCAATCAGCTTCTCCGGTATACATCTGTGACCGCGTGCGTCCATGCACGGTTATCCCCTTTATGCCGCAATCCTGCAGGCGGGGTCCGAGGTCTGTGATAATTTTCTGCTCGCAATCCCAGCCGAGTCTGGTCTTGACAGTGACGGGGATGGACACAGCTTTCACCACCTCTGTTGTAATAGATAGCATCTTGGGGATATCCCTCAGCATCCCCGCTCCGGCACCTTTCCCCGCAACTTTCTTTACAGGACAACCGAAATTTATATCAAGGATATCGGGGCCGGCCTGCTCCACAATCTTGGCAGCATCCACCATTGCTTCCGGATCGCGTCCGTAAATCTGAATGGCCACCGGGCGTTCCTTTTCATTGATGAAGAGTTTACGGGTTGTGGATTTGATATCCCTGATCAGGGCTTCTGCCGAAACAAATTCGGTGTAGACAGAAGCCGCCCCCATCTCACGGCATATGAGACGAAAGGAGGGGTCAGTCACATCCTCCATCGGAGCGAGCGACACGGGGCGATAACCAAGGTCAAGTTTGTCAATAACCATTATAATAAAGTCAATGAGGATAGTCCTTGTGATGTTATTAGTTGGGCGATTTCCTGCATGTCGGTGGGTGTCACAGCACGGATTTTCTCCGCAGCTGCCGTTATGTCATGAATCTCATTATAGAAGAGGAGGCTTTTCGCCAATGCCATCGCACGACTCTCACGATGCTCACCGCTTAGAATAAGCTGACCGCAGTATTGGTCGCGGACTTTGGCAAAAGCACTCTCCTTAAGCGGAGACTGTGCGAGGCGGTCGAGCTCGGTCTCGATTATGCTCCGACATCTTTTTGCCATTTTCGGTTCGCATCCGTAATAGATCTGGATGCTACCCGTATCGCTAAGTAACCCAACATTGCTCTCAACGGTATACACCAGTCCGCGACGATCCCGCAGCTCGATATTCAGTTTGGAATTCATGCAGGGACCTGCAAGATAGTTGTTCAGCAGAAAAAGGGCATGTCTGCGAGAATCATTCCTTCCGAACAATCTTGTACCGCATAGACAGTTGGCCTGATGGTTATCTCCTTCCCGAGTTTCCTCAAAACTGCTCACAGACGGGGGAGTCTCCCTTTTATGATGAGGCGCNGGNAAATTNATGTCTNCGAAATATCGCTCTANTCTCNCGATATTTTNCTCCGGATCNCCANGATCGGCACAGTAGACCACAATATTGGAANGGGTATAGAATTTATCGATAAACCNTCGGGCATCTGATGATGACAGACTTCTGACGCTTTCAGGGTTTCCGAGAATATTATGTGACAGACCGGATCCTGCATATATCAGTTCCTCGAAATCATCATAGACGGCATCCGCAGGGCTGTCACGATAGCTATGAATCTCCTCAATGATCACCTCTTTCTCCTTCTCCAGTTCCTNTNATGGNAAACATGNNGTNTTGAAAAGATCTGATNTGAGATCGAGTNATCGGGTTNCNTATCCGGCCGNAGCATTGGTGTAGNCCATTGTTTCCTCTTTGGTGGTATATGCATTGAGCTCACCTCCTATGGATTCCATGCGGGAGGCGATGTGCCGGCTCCTTCTGTGGAGAGTTCCTTTGAATATGGTGTGCTCCACAAAGTGGGCCAAGCCTTCTGTAGATAGTGATTCATCACGGCTTCCTGCATTGACGAGGGCCCCGACATAGGAGACATTCCCCGGCCACAGGGATGCTACAACACGCAGCCCGTTGGGAAGGGTGTGGATTATATATGGATGTTTTGACTCAGCTCTATTTTTCATCACTGCAAAGTTAATTCAAAACGAGGTTATTTCATTCATACGAGGAGATTATTTTTATGTAATCGGGCTATGCGACTGATAAGAGGATGAGAAAACCACCAAAAAGAACAGACAGATGGTGGATGAGCAGCGTTCAAGGATAATTATAAGTAGTAGAGTTAGGCAAAAATTTTATGATTCGCTGCCTTACAGCTACCTAATGGGTTATAAGACAACATCCGGCTTTCACAAGCCGGATGTTGATGCGAATCAAAATAAAAACTCTATAATAATGCTCTTAATAATTATTAGTTATTCAATTTTATAACCAAACACAAAGAATTTAGCAGTCATTTAGGGTATGAATAAGCATGAAAACAAACAGGGTCTGTAGATTATCAATGACCTATTTCGTTATATCTTTTTTTACCTTAAAAGATAAAAATGTTTATACGCGTTATCTGTTTCTTTTANACTCTGAGGNAAAATTATCACAACCTTTAGCCTTTTGCAAGAAATATAAACATATATAAAATGATATTATATAATAAATATTTATAATTAGTTGGTAAAAAGATAATTATAAATATTAAATATAATTCATATATAATAATCAATATAAGTTTATTTAGTGCTTATATCACCTATTTTAAGGATGTTCTCCTCAAAATTATCTCGGTCGGTCGCCCTGTTTCTCANTCTGTTGCGGTAGGCGTAGACGGTATTTACAGAGTAATTGAGAATTTTGGCGATGCGTGTGCTTTCAGCNACCNCGAGCCGGACGAATGCATATATGCGAAGCTCCGGGGTGAGGTGTCCGGCCTTGACCTCGATGCGTTCATCGGGATTAAGGAGTTCATTAACTTTATCTACAAAATCGGGATATAGCGCGAGTATCACTCCGTCGATCTCACGATAGAATTCCTCATCCTGCTCACCCTCAATCTTTCCTGATTTTACACTCTTCAACAGATCTGCAGCCTGACCGGATGAGATTTTTCGGTCGATCAGTTTCAAAAGTGAATTGTATTTTTCAGAGTATGTGGAACACAGGGCAATGAAGTTGCCGATATAGGTGTCTTTTCTGCGTGAAGTGGAGGCGAGCATCATATTGATCATTCTGTTCTTACGCATTTCCCTGAAAAACAGGAATGTGAGCACGCCCAACGCTGCCAGGATGATAGTTATGAAGATTCCGTATGCGAACAGTTCATTTCTCGATCCCCGGATCTCCTTGCGGTAAGCTTCGTCGATTGCAGGAATCCACCTCGCGATACTCACGATTCTGACTCGTGCGTTGCTCTCATAAGCATCCTCCATCGCATAGTTTATATATCTGAAAGCATCATCGAATTCTCCGTGAAGATATAGCCATTCTGCAAGGGCGGGTAGGGCATACCCCTCCTTGATATTGCCGCGGATATCACTCTCGGCAGCTTTTGCAAGATAGGAGGCGTATTGATAATCATGTCCGAGGCTCTTGTGGACTTTAGCCACTTGGAACGCTGTCATCCCATAAAGATTATCTGCTTTGTCAAGAGATGAAAGCAATTTTTCGAGTCTCGGTAGCACTTGCCGGTATTTCCCTTCGTCGACAAGGCGTTCGCATGCAATGAATTCGCGCGTTGCGGTGCCCTCAGGCAGAATTGAAAGCAGGCTGTCATCGCATTCAATATATTTCGACCGATAGAAATCCCCCAGGTCTCCGGTCCCTTCCGTATATTGGATGATATTTGAATATATACGGCGTCCTGAGAGGAAATATTCGATTTTGTATTTCTCAGGCTTTGATAAATTGTGGAGAGAATCGTAAAGCAGGGTGGCATGGGTAAATAATCCGGATGCTGAAAGGGCATCGACAAGAGCAAGGNCTGCCTTGAANTTTAGTGANTCATCCCCGATTCCGGAAGCTGCGTTTTTCGCGGCTGTGGAATATGCAAGCGATGAATCTGCAAGTGATAGCCTATAAGACTCTGATAGTTTGATCATCAGGTCGATCTTGCCGGTTGGCGCCATATCGGAGTCGGAGAGGCCGGCTTTAAGCGAGTCACGGTAGGAGTGGACCTTGGACTCAAACGTTCTTGAGGATTTCATTGCCTGATCAAGAGCGCGAAGATCCTCTTTTGGAAGTTTAGTCTTGGTAGCGGAGCATCCTCCGACTATTATCATTAAAATGAGAAATGCTGTATGATAGAGATAAGCCTTATTGAATTTCATGACACAAAAGTAATAATAAAAGAGTGAAGTTTTTTATTTTCAGGAATTATTATTAACTTTGCGTGTTGATTGGAGAAGGCTTCCGGCTTGTTTGAGCCGGAAGGTATTAATTAGAAAATTTAATGACCGGTTTCCGGTTACAGATACAGTAACAAAAAATGGCAAATAAAAACGAACAGCAGGAAGAGACGACAATCGAGAAGCTTAACAGCAACCTCACTTCCGCCAGCGAGAAGATAGCAAACAACAAGAAAGTGATTTTCCTCATCGTAGGAGGAATTGCAGTTGTAGCGGCTTTTGTGCTCAGTTATTTCTTTATCTATCGCAATCCTCAGGTTAACAAGGCATTCGAGGCTTATAACCAGGTTGAGATCAACAACGCAGGTAATGATTCGGTAGCTGCGGTGGAATATAAGAAAGTAGCTGAAAAATATTCAAGCACAGATGCAGGTAAACTCAGCTATCTCAGCGCCGCTGAGGCATATTATAACACAGGCAAATATAAAGAGGCAGTTGAATGTCTTGACAAGTTCTCCACATCTGAGAAAGTGCTCGGATCAAATGCTCTTGTGCTTAAGGGAGACTGCTTCGTAAATATGAAAAAGTATGATGATGCGCTTTCCTGCTACAACAAGGCAGTGAAGATGGCCGGAGAAAATATCCAGATTGTTCCGCGCGTTCTTCTCAAGGAGGCTAACATCTACGATGAGCAGAAGAAGTATGACAAGGCTCTCGAATGCTATGAGACCATAGCAAGCGAATATCCCACTTTCGAGCCGGGTAACGGAGTGGCAATTGATGCCTATATAGCCCGCGAGAAAGCCCGCCTCGGTAAATAATCAGTATTCTGACGGCCACGCCTTCAGACTGCGCAATAGCAAATACATTCCATAAAATAATAAAACATTTGCTTATTTTATGAAAAGGGGTTTCGGCTTTCGAGTCGGAGCCCTTTTCTTTATTGGAATCTGTATTATATCAAAAGAAAGGTCATGCATCGCGACAAGTGTCTTCTGATAATAAATCCTATTTCCGGCACCTCCTCCAAGGAGCGCCGGAAAGTGCCCGCAATGACAGTGAAACGTCTTGCCAAGGCCGGAATAGATGTCGAGATAAGATATACAGAGGGTCCCGGAGATGCTACCCGATGGGCGGCGGAAGCTGCCAGAAAGGGTTATCTGGGGGTGTTGGCTGCCGGGGGAGACGGGACGGTGAATGAGGTGGCCTCGGGATTGATTGGAACTTCAACTGCCTTGGGAATCATACCCCTTGGCTCAGGAAACGGCCTTGGTCGTCATCTTGGTCTTACCTCTGATATCTCAGATGCAATTTCCGTGATTGCCCGGCGGCATATAAGGCCTTGCGACAGTTGTTCGGTTGATGGCCGACCCTTCTTCTGTACGTTCGGACTCGGTTTTGATGCTGCCGTGAGTGAAAAATTCGCAGAATCAAAAAGACGGGGGTTGATAAATTATCTCAGAAGTGCTCTTCAGGAATATCTTAAGTTTTCTCCCGAAGAATATGAGATAGAGGCGAATGGCCACACCGTAAAGATGAAAGCGTTTATTGTAGCGGTGTGCAATGCTTCGCAATATGGGAACAATGCCTTTATCGCACCTTCCGCTTCTATCCGCGACGGGCAGATGGATGTCACAATAGTCCATGCCGGAACCCCCCTTACCCGGGCTTTCTTCGGGGTAGACCTTCTGACCGGAATGGTGAAGAATAATATGATTATTCAGACCTTACGGGCAAAAAATGTGAAAATCCGCAGGAAGAATGCCGGAATTGCGCATGTCGACGGCGAACCGTTGAAAATGGGAGATGCTGTTGAGGTGAATTGCCATCCCGGAAGCCTTCTCATATTCATTCGGGGAGACAAGAAGCCGTTCAAGCCACTTGTGACACCTTTCCTTTACCTGAACCGGGAGATAGGTTCGCGTCTCCGTTCTGTTTTTGGAGTGAGGAGATGAACCCGGAAACTTGTAGAATAGCTCTTCCCATAAATAAGTAGTTGTTAAAAATTAATCGATATATTGTAGTTGATAATCTTGAACAATAAAACTGGTTCTTTTTGGCATCTTTTGCCTTGTCTTTCAGTCGCATACGAAAGTATGCTTCCTCTTTCCGCAGCAAAATCTGCTCAAAAATAACTTCGTTTTATATGTTCATTAATTTTTACCAACTACTTAAATAATTTCTTACCGCTTATGTTCAATTCATCAAGAGGGGGCAATTGGCCTCCGGCTACAAAGAACCTTATAATAATAAATGTTCTTCTGTGGCTAATAGCTATGATCTTCCCATCATTCGGCACAAACGGGTTAGTCGGTAGACTCGGGTTGCACTTTGTGGAATCTGATGTCTTCAATCCGGTTCAAGTATTCNCCTATATGTTTCTCCACGATATGGGTTCCATCTGGCATCTTGCTTTCAATATGTTCAGTTTGTGGATGTTCGGTAGGATACTTGAGCAAGTGTGGGGTACTAAACGTTTCCTGTTGTTCTATTTCGTTTGCGGTGTCGGAGCAGCCGTGATTCAGGAGGGGGTATGGGCCCTGACATGGGAGCATGACTATATCAAGGATATTGCGGCACTCAACGGCTTGACATATGACAATATGAAGGCGATTGTGGAGCAGGCGCAGTCTGCGGGAAGCGGAGAATTCCTCAGGGGGATGACTATGTACAAGGAGCAGTTCATCACAATCGGTGCATCGGGTGCGATCTTCGGTTTGTTGCTCGGATTTGCTTTCGTTTTCCCCGATATGCCCCTTTATCTTTTCTTCATTCCCATCCCGATCAAGGCAAAATATATGGTGCTTGGATACGCAGTGCTTGAATTCTTTTTCGGTGTTGGNGGGNGNTTGGATTNTGTCGCGCATTTCGCACATCTCGGGGGGATGCTTTTTGGCTTGATTCTGCTTCTTTATTGGAAAAAGAAAGGGTTGCTCCGAGGGGGCGGGTTTTATTAACGGCTTTTTTATCACCTGATGAGGTATTTTAAGGTATCCGGAGTATTGTCGTGGCTAATCATTGTCAATGTAGCTGTAAGCATAGGCATATGGCTGACTGGAATGATTGCAGGAAACGATGGGCAATTCTATAGTCGTGTGCTTGAGAGTCTCACACTTTCAGCCTCTTGGCGATTTGCTGCATTACGCCCCTGGACTCTCCTTACCTATATGTTTACTCAATTGTCGTTCCTGCATCTGCTTTTCAATGTGCTCTGGCTATATTGGTTCGGCAAGATAGCGACAATGGCTGTCGGGGAGAAAGCGCTCCTTGTATCCTATATAGGTGGAGGATTTGCCGGGGGAATGTTGTATCTTCTCTTCCTTATTCAGCATATAATCCCGCATGGCACCTATCTCTGTGGAGCTTCAGCGTCGGTGCTGTCGATAATGGGGGCTCTGTTGATTGCCAGACCCGATATGGAGTTTACGCTATTGCTGTTCGGTAGGGTGAAATTGAAATGGCTCGCTTTGGGTTGTATATGCCTTACCTTTTTCGGAACATCGGGAGGATATGCCGGAGGGCCTGTGGCACACCTTGGCGGCTTGGCCTTCGGTCTCCTTTACGGAATAATTTTGGTAAAGGGGGAGAGGAAAAAGAGGGAGCGCGTGAAGATGCCTCAGATCAGGCACAAAGAGGCTGAGGAATACAGTTCAGCTCATATACAGGCCATGGTGGAGGCAACGCGTGGACGGCTAAAAGATCCAAAACGACGAGAAGAACTTCTGACAAAGATACGAATTTCGGGTTATAATTCGTTGAATGAAAGGGAGAGGGCTGAACTTAATTCCTATTTGGATTGAACCATCAGAAATTGATTAGAAAGTGTTTTTACCAGTAATAAAACCCATATTGAGGCTAATTTTGAGAATTTTGTCGATAATTCTCTTTCTCTTGACTCTACTTTCGGCATTCGGGGGGCGGATCAATCCTGATTATGTGACGTTTCCTTCAATCTTTACGCTGGCGTTGCCTTATTTTGCCATCGCAACAATGATTGTGACGGCAGCATGGCTGGCAGCCGGCCGCTTCATCACAGCAGGGCTTGGAGTGCTGACGCTTGTGGCTGCGTGGGCTCCGGTGTCTACCGCATTTCCTATGCACTTCTCTTCCGATCCAACCAATCCTAAACGTACATTCAGTCTGCTTACCTATAATATCGTTCATGGTTGGGACCAGCAGAAATCGGAAGATGAGGTGGAGGTGAACAGATCGTTTGAATATGTGCTTAACTCGGGAGCTGATATTGTGGGCCTTCAGGAACTGTATTCGGTGGATGAGACCGAGATTCCCAACTTCACCCCGGCTCTTAAAGATTCACTATATAAGAGATATCCGTATCGGGCCGGGACAGGACTTACCGAACTCAAGGTGTTGTCGCGATATCCGGTAAGATTGATAAAGGAATATCATCCTGTAGAGGGTGGTCAATGCCGCTTTGCTCTTTATGAGGTGCAACTTCCATGGGGAAAACTGTCATGGATAAACATGCATATGAATTCATATGAACTGACCAATCAGGAGCGTCATGTCGTCAAGGATATGATTTCCGTAAAAGGGACCAAAGAGGGGGTAGAGGAGATGAAGGGGGATATCCGGAAGAAACTCACAGCCTCTTTTAAAGAGCGCGCGATTCATGCCCGTCAAATAGAGAAAGTTCTTGAGGGGATCACCGGCCCCATAATTGTTAGCGGTGACTTCAATGACGTTCCAGAATCATATTCCTACCGAATCCTACGTGGAGCAGGCCTTAGAGATGCCTATGTCGATACCTCTTTTGGCCCGCTGATCACATATAACCGTTATGGCTTCTGGTTTCATCTTGATCAGGTTTTCTATCGTGGAGATATAAAGCCGTTACGTTTCTCGAAAGGAACTATAAAAAGCAGCGACCATTACCCGTTGAAGATCGAGTTTGAATATGAGTGATGTGTCAGTTGTCAGATTGGAAGGATATGAAGGAGGATGTCAGCCTTAATAGTGGCAAAGAGTTATATTATCTTAAATAGCTACTTAATTCAAATAGTTAGTAACAATAACAAACCCAAATATATAATAATGAAAAAATTTTTAACAATGGCGGTAGGAGCGGTTCTCCTGGCCGCAAGCCCACAGATTATGGCACAAGAGAGAGAAAATCCTTTTTTGAAGCCGTATGATACCAAGTACGGTATTCCTCCATTCGATAAGATCGAAGTTTCTGACTTTCTTCCGGCGATCAAGGCAGGAATAGCAGAACAGGAGACAAACCTGTTTAATATCGTGCGCAACCGTGCAACTCCAGATTTTGAGAATACAATCATCCCGCTTGAGAATCTTTCTCCGATTCTTGAGAGGGTTGCCGGTGTGTTCTATCATTATGAGGAGGCACTTTCGACTCCGGAATTTGCTGCTATCTCTGAGGAGGCTATTCCTCTGTTGAATCAGGCATCGAATGCCGTGAATCTAAACGAACCTCTTTTCCAGCGTATTCAGAGCATCTACAGTATGCGTGATAAGATGGGCCTGACTCCCGTTCAGAAACGTCTTGTTGAGAAATATTACCGTCAGTTTGAGGAGCAGGGTGCAGCTCTTCCCGCTGAAAAGAAGGAGGAGNTGANAAAGGTTAATGATGAGCNNTCGAAACTGTTTATTCAGTNCAACCGCAATCTCCTCNACGCCACAAANAACTTCACTATCGTGGTNTATGACAAAGAGGACCTTNCCGGTCTGCNGGAATCATCAGTAGCACAGNCTGCCGNTGAGNCTAAGNAGCGTGGTCTCGATGGCCTATGGGNTTTCACACTCCATNCTCCGAGCCGTCTTCCGGTTCTGCAGTCGGCTGATAGCCGCGGACTTCGTGAAGCGATGTATAAGGGCTACACCTCACTGGCCATGTTTGGTGACAATAGCAACCTCCCCGTCATCCAGCAGATTGTGAAACTCCGCGACCAGAAGGCAAAGATCATGGGTTTTGATAATTTTGCTCAGATGATGACAAGCCGTGTTATGGCAAAGACTCCGGAGGCTGCATCCGACCTTCTTTTGTCGGTATTCGAACCTGCCGTAAAGAGGGCCCATGAGGAGGTGAAAGATATGCAGGCGTATGTGGATGCACATGGTGGCGGTTTCAAGATCGCTCCCTGGGATTATTATTACTACGCACAGAAGGTAAAGAATGAGAAATTTAATCTATCTGATAATGATGTGCGTCCCTATTTCTCACTCGACAACGTACTGAAGGGTCTTTTTGAATGTGCGGAGAAACTTTATGGTATCAAGATGGTGCCGATTCCCGATGCCCCCAAGTATATTGATGAGATGGCAGTATATGACGTTGTCGACACCAAGACCGGAGAGCATGTGGCTGTNTGGATGTGTGATTATTTCCCTCGTGATACCAAACGTCAGGGTGCGTGGATGGAACAGCTCCAGAGCTGCGGACTTTTCGAGGATGGCAAGGAACGTCGTCCGATCGTCTATAATGTAGGTAACTTCACACGTCCGGCTGGTGACACTCCGGCGTTGCTCACACTTGATGAAGTNGAGACTACTTTCCATGAGTTTGGTCATGCCCTCCAGGCTATTCTTTCACGTGCTCCCTACAAGTCTCTTGCAGGAACCAATGTAGACCGCGATTATGTGGAGATGTGCTCGCAGATCAATGAGCATTGGGCTTTCGAGCCGGAGGTGCTCAAAAGCTACGCACGTCATTATAAAACCGGTGAACCGATTCCTGATGATCTGATCGAGAAAATCAGCAAAGCATCCAAGTTCAACCAAGGTTTCATGACCACTGAGCTTGCCGGTGCCGCTATCCTTGATATGAAATATGGCGAGACTCCGGAAGTGGAGGATGTGATCGCATTCGAGAAAAAAGTCGGAGATGAGATAGGTATGCCGGAGGAGATAACATATCGATACCGTTCACCATACTTCAAGCATATCTTCGGAAGCGATGGTTATGCCTCAGGTTATTATACATATCTCTGGGCACAGGTTCTTGAGGCAGATGCCTGGGAGCTTTTCAAGGAGAAAGGAATCTTTGATAAAAAGACAGCCGCGTCATTCAAGAAAAATATCCTGGAATCCGGTGACACAGAGGATCCTATGGTGCTCTTCAAACGTTTCCGAGGACATGCTCCGGATTCAAAAGCCCTCCTGAGACTCCGTGGTCTCTAATTGGCTCAGTTGTCAAATATTGTTTTTGATATCTCTCCCANGANGTATTNAATTTAGTCTATGACCGGTCGGATTTGGTAGCAAACTGAAGCCGNCCGGTTTCTTAACTATNTTTTAAAACAATAATTAAAATTTTGCTGACAAACTCTTGTTTTGTATTTTTGCAATGGAGTATGNTTAAAATACATAGTCAAGTTGTATCGACAACTCTTAAAAGAATNGACAATAGCATTTGATTTTGGATAATCATCCGAAATGTGTTGATTTCGTTAAAAGATAACAAAACAAGCATGCAAGCAACAGGGTAATTGATTATTATTTTGACCTTAATCGTAGAAGAAAAGGCTCCGGCGTGAGCCGGGGCCTTTTTTCGCAAGTCGCGGTCTGCAA
>WFLX010371057.1_pt1 | contig 11834 bp, 11 predicted proteins | sample 4967041 | NCBI WGS metagenome assembly WFLX01 (sample SAMN12857096, study PRJNA449069) | gut metagenome | isolation source: stool from male and female vole | host: Microtus ochrogaster | place: USA:Florida | collected 2017 | reverse complement strand
GGCAATTTTTTGCTTATATGCCTGTTTTATCAGCCTTGGAAGATATTTTGGGTCAGAACTCGATTTGTATATAATCAAGTTACGGTCTACCCTTCGTAAATAAATTGAACATCAGGAATGTCCTTTTATCTCTATTTCCATTCTTGTGATACTCTTATACAGTGTGCTTTGCTGGTTAATGCTGCCTCTATTCCAACATCAGAGTCTTCAAAAATTAATGTTTCATCCGACGTAACATTCAGCATTTCCATCGTTGATAAATATATTTCCGGTGAGGGTTTGCCACAATGAACAGACTCTCCACCCCTAATAAGGTCAAAAAGGGGAGTGAGATTCATATAGTCCAAAGCTGCTATAAGGTTTTCGTAACGTGCAGTAGAGGCGACAGCAGTTTTTATTCCGTAATCCTTTCTCATGGAATCAATCAGTGCCACCAGACCGGTATTAGATTTTATTAAATCGAAATATTTAGGGTAAACTAATTTCTTATGTTCGCGTATTATTTCTCGTTCTTTAGGGCTCATGATGTTCAGAGTGTCCATAAAACAGTCAAAACGTAGGCCGAAACATTTGCGGTATGTTTCGCGTGTCAGTTCTCTGCACGGCAGTAGCTGAAATGCTTCACTGTAGGCGCGAAAATTTGCTTCAAATGTATCGACTAACGTCCCATCGAAGTCTGTAATTATTGCACGAATCATAAATAGCTTCTTAATTCCTCGGGAGTCCCAAATGATTTATAGCTGTCGACCTTTGCAAGTTCAACAGTTTGTTTGTTTTTGATTAAACGGTTGAACAGTAGTGAAATATAGAATTCCGGTTTGTCGAAATCAGGATCGTTGAGCAACTCATGGGCGGCCGCTTTAAAGTCGCGCCCGGTTGAAAAAAAGTATGCTCCGCATAGTGCGTGATTACTTATAACCTCTTTCTCGGCAGTTTTTATAACCTTTCCATTGTCGTCTGTAAGGGCATAGCTGTATTTTGGCAGATCAGAGGTGAAGGATACCAAGACTCCTCCGTTTGCCTCATCCGCAGTAAGGCATAGTTCTTTTATTATTTTAGAGATATATTCTTTACTTTNAAATTCNAGGTCACAATCCATCACAACGACGCCATCATTGTCGTCAATAAAGTTTTTAGCGAGCATACATGTCTCTACTGCCCCACGGGTAGTTTCCAAAACGCTGACTATATTTGCGTCAGGTATGGTTTTCGTGATTTCTTTGTCTATGCTATACTTATCGATGTGTTCTTGCCTTACAATAAACGTATGTTTTATGGAAAAGCCATTTGAGATTATACTGTTAAGGGCATGACGAAATAATGGTTGACCATTAAGCTGAATTAAGGGTTTCGGAGTAGTCCAGCCTTCATTCTTGAATCTGCTGCCTTCTCCTGCCATAGGCATTATAATATGAAGATCTCTCATATATGATTGTTTAGGGGCTGCAAAATCGGCGATCAATAGCCTGTTTTGAAGTCATCGGGGTCGAAGAGACCGTGGTAGGGGTCGGAGTTGATGAACTCTATGCGGTTTTCGATCCAATCGCGCAGTTCTTCAACATTGTAGTCATATTTCTGGTAGATGGAATTGGATGTGCCCTGAAGGTTGGCCGACGGGCGCAGACGTTCGGCGTAGTCGTCGAAAGCATCCCAGAATTCCTGCAGATGATTGCTGTAGAAGTCGTTCCAAACTTCATCGAAGCGGTCCTGGAAGGCTTCGGTGCGGCAAAGCTGGTAAAAGAATATGCTGCCGCCGCCGTCTTCGAGGGGTTTGGTGCTGTATGCCCTCTTATATCCGATCAGCGGGTTCTGATATGAAGGAGCAAGTTGCGGCCACCAGCCATCATAGCTTGTATACTTCTCGTAGGTGGGTTTGTAGCCGAAAGCCCAGTCGAAGTCCCAGCAGGGTCCGAAGTTCCATTTGCCGCCGCGGGTCTTATAAAGGTAAACGCTTTTCGGGTGGTCGAGCTCCTGGTTGCACGCAAGGTCGAACACCATTATATAGCGCANGAAATCGGCTTTCAAGGTCGCAAGCCTGGAAAATTTCGGTCTCGTCGCCGCTGATAACCGTGTTTACGAGGCTGGCGAAGTCGTTTTCCCATTCTTTGAGCCAGTCATCGGCTTCGGTGGGGTCGGCCGGTGCGTCGGGGTCTTTTACCTTCACCGGGAAGTAGTAAGATTCACCGTTCCATTTGAAATATGGGCTCTGGAAGTAAACATCGTCGGCTGCCGGCGGGTAGGTGTCGAGCTCCAGCATTATTGAATTCGGTTCATCGGCTGCCTTGATGTTGACCGAGCCATTGTTGAAGCCGACCTTTTCGGTAAGGGTGTATGAGCCTTTGTAAATGTTGTTGAAGTAAACGTCGACCGGTTCCGTATGGTTAATCCAGGGCATACCGATGATTTCACCAAATTTCAGGGTGGCGACGTTGCGCAGCATCGAGGGGTCGATATAGTTTGCGAGCAGCACGAAGTTTTTAGCCTTTTTGGGCAGGAGCAACCGCTGTTTTACCTCGAACTTCAGGCGATATGGTTTCTTGGGCATACCCCATGTGGAGTTGCCGCGGCCACGAATCTTTACGCGCTCAACATAGTCGGGCTGCAGTCCGCGACCCTTAAAGGTCATGGTTGCGTCGAGATATTCTTCTTTCGAGGGAATTTCAGAGAATCCCTGAATGTCGGTGTCGATATAGATTGCGGCAACGTTAGGGCCGATTTCGAAGTGGTCCATGGATTTGGCAAATGCCTTCGATTCACCGTCGACGCCGTTGATGGTCATTTTGCCGGTGGTTTCGTCGAAAGTAATGTCGAGAACGTTGTTCATGTCGAATCCCTGGTAGTTATTGCCGTCGGGATAGTANATATGAAGCCAGGGTTCTTGAGCTCCGGCAATGGCGGGAGCCATTGCCACAAGAATATATGCGAGGAAATTGCGAAGCATCAGAGGGTAATTTTGAGAGTTGTTTTATTTACTNNAAGGAGGTAAACNCCGNNNNGNAGCGCNCCNACNTTGAACGCNGCGGTGCCNTCGGCNGNNATGNNGGCNGNAGCNGCCGGGCGNCCNNGAAGNTCNANCAGAGTCAGNGNGCCNNNGCCGTNGATGCCGCTTACATAAAGCACTGCTCCCTGGCGGCTGATTGCGAGGGTTTGGATTTCGGCCTGCTCGATGTTGCTTTGCTTGCTGACTGTCCAGCGGGCTTCGAACGGGAGCGAACGGGAGCCGTCGGCAATAATCAGCATGTCGGCCGGAACCGTTAGCGTATATTCGCCGGGGGTTGTGAGCGGCTCGGAAATCAGGGGGTAGGAGCCGTCGTCGGCGCGCAGCGAGTCGAGCTCGTCGGCGGTGAACGAGGCAACCTGGCCGGTTTCGGAGCTTAGTATGGCGCGTTCCTCTACGCTGCGGTTAACATGGGTTGCCGAGGGGGGAACAATCGCCACCGCGCTGAGGGTTTCCACTGTTGCCGGCGGGGGAACAACACCGAGGTTAAACTTTGAGGTCAGAACGTCTTTCTGGTTGCCTACATAAGATTGGCCGTTGGCAAAATCATAGTGAATGAACTTATAGCTCTTAATGTCGGCGAGGTTATATTCAACGGTTATGTCGGTGTTTGACATCCTGAGCCATCCCTGATTCATGGAGAAGGTCAGGGCATCGCCTTGAATGGCAATCTGGCTCGGCTTTTCGGAGGGAATGCGCGGAATCATGCGGATTGCGTTGTAGGCATTTGTTTCCTGCGGGTCATCACCTCCCTGGCTGCCTCCGGGGCCAATCANGTTGAACTCCGCACAGGCTNCCGAGCTCGACGAGGCCGACTGTACGTTTACAAAGAGTATATAGCGGGCGGAAGTGGCTTTTTCGAGTTTAATGATTNTTTCGTTGGTTGTTGCTTCGAGATTGCCCGACAGGTCGGGATTGCNCATTGCTGTATAGATGTCGGAGGCCGAGGTTGCGGGGCAGTTGCTCAGGTCTCTGTCGGCGAAATATACCATATAGCTGGTGCAGGCGGTTTTTGCCGATTTCTGGCGGGGAAGATACGAAATTGCGCTGAATTCCGANGTGTCGNTTCCGCGGTCAATCATAATCCAGTGGGGATTGGAGCGTTCGGGAGTGCCGTCGGCAGCGTGCCAGTTCGAGTGCCAGCAGGTCGATGCATCGCCGTCGCATATTCCGGGCAGACCGGCAATGTCGGCGTCGTCGCCGGCAGTGGGAGTACAAATCGACGATGCCGACCATTTCCAGGATGAGCGGTCGAGGTAGCCTTCGGCGCCGGCACTTAGTGCGGAGCCGAGCATCAAGCAGTATATCAGATGTTTATTCATTTTGAAGTTGAGAGGTTTCCGCGTTTATAGTTTAATGAAGGATCGAAAAGTCCGTAGTTATTATCTGGATTATTTAAAAATTCAATGCGTAGTTCAAGCCAGCGGCGCAGGGCCCGGATGGCGCCGGCGTAGGTGCCGTCGGTCAGGTCTTTAAGCTGATGGTCGGTGGGCGAGGTGTAGACGTAGGGCCAAATTGTATGGTTCTTGGCGGCAGAGGGTTCGAGTTCGGCGGCATAGGCGTCGAATGCTTCCCAGAAAGCATCGATGTTGCTGTAGAAGCTATCCCAAACCTGTTTGTAGACCTCCATGAATTCAGGATTGTCCTTAACTATCGACAGGAAGAATTCGCCGCCGTTGCCAACTGCGTCGTAGTAGCCGTTGGCAATGTTGCCGTTATTTTTGCCGGTGCCGAGCAGGTAGTTGTAATATGTCGGGGCGTAGGGAACTGCACCTTCCGGATAGGGGAGTATAGTGCCGTTGATGACGATATAGAACTGGTTGTCGCCATACCAGATAAATTCCTGACCGTTGTATCTAAACCACATTGCCCCTCCGAACGGCCCGAAAGAATCTACGCAAAACTGCTGAAGCTCGTTGAGCAATCTTTCGGCTTCTTCGCGGGTCATGTCTTCGCCCATGGCACGGTAGGTCGGGCTATAACCGTAGGCCCAGTCGAAGTCCCAGCAGGGGCCGAACTGATATTTTCCTCCTTTGGTCTTGTAGAGATAAATGCTTTTTGGGTGGTTGATTTCCTGGTTGCAGGCAATGTTGAATACTATCAGGAATTTAGCCAGGGTTTCATAGTCGATGTAGTCGCCGATGTTGTTGCCATTGTAAACAGCCTTTTCCATTTCGAAGAAGTCGTTGGCCCACTCTCCGAACCAGGTCTTCGCTTCGGCAATATTGGCCGGTGCGTCAGGGTCTTTATGTTGCAGGGGGAGGTGGAAATACGGAGAGATGGTTTTCAGCTCTTCATCAAAGTTAACGTCGAGTTCAAACATAATTGACTCTGCTTCCTGCGCGGCCGGAATGTTAACGGAGCCATTGTTGATTCCGACTTTTTCCATAAGCATATACGAGCCTTTGTATTTGCTGTTGAAGTAAACGTTGACCGGTTTGGCGTGGGTAGGATAGGGCATGCCTACGAGTTGGGTTGCCAGGGCGGCGACCTCGTTGCGCATCATCGACAGGTCGATGTAGTTTGCCAGCAGAACGTAGTTTTTAGCTTTGCGGTAGCCGCAGAGTTTTGTTTTTTCAGGTAATTTTATGCGATAGGCCTTTTTGGGCATATTCCACGTTGAGTTGCCGCGGCCGCGCACTTTTATATCGCCGTCGAAATCATCGCAGACTCCGAAGCCGTTGATGGTCAGATGCCCGTCGAGATACTGGGTTTTTGAGGTTACGTCGGTCATCTGCCCAGCGTCGGGAATCGTTATCTGAAATTCTGCCGGATTCGACCCGAAGGTTATGCGGTCAATCGCCGAGAGGTTTATTTTGGGTGAGCGTGATTTGCCATCGGGGGTGACGTAGGTCAGTTTCAGGCGCGAAATTTCCTTGTTGGTTTTCGTAAAGCTTACGGAATCGAGAGATTGCAACGGAGCTTCACCAAACGAGCCGATATAGCCNGTTATATATTCCTGGCCGGTTTTGGAGTCGGTTGCATATTGGGCAATGGAGTCGTTGCAGAACACATGCATATAAGTGTCCTGAGCGGCGGCAGTGAGTGCTGCTGACCCAACCAGAAGCGAAACGGTAATATCAAGAAGTTTCATCGTTTGATTTTCAATGAGGTTGAACCGATTCTGACAATATAAATCGTCCCGGAGGCGAGGTTAGAGATTTCGAGCGAGCCGGTGGCTACGGCGATTTGACGGCCGTTGAGGTCAAACAGCTCAATCCGGTCGTTGTCAGCCCCTTTGATTCCGTCGGGGGTGATTTCTATGCGCTTTTCAACTGCTGCCTCTTTCAGGCCGGCTTCGTGGTCTCCGTTGTAGAGGGGCGCATCGGCCAGGTAGCCGAAATTTATGCTTTGGATTTCGGGAATTTCATACTCAACCGTAACCTGGGGATGAATGAGCAGCAGCGTGCTGCGGCCGCTCATCTTCATGGTGAGCTTTTCGTCGATTAGCAGTTGCTCTTTGACGCCATCGACGCGATTTATGTTTATTATGTTAAATTTGTCGGCTGCCGCGGATGTCAGGCCCAGGGCAAAAGCCAGCAAAAAGATTAGTTTTTTCATGGATGACAGGATAATTGACCCCCAAAGTTACAAATAATTCTCGAAATCCGAAAATTTACNGTTAAAAACTCGCCTTTTATCGTTATCAGGCTTTTTTTGCCCGGCGTATGCGACGTAGAAGCGACGGAATTTGTCCNATAATGTAGATTACAATGTTCGACAGAATATAGGCCGCGGTTAGCAGGCGGAACCAGCGCGGACCGTCGGTGGCATAAATCCGGGCCGGGTCGCCGCTGCCGAGCCGGTCGGTATTGACGGAGCTCAGCGTACGTTTCCATGCAACTTTGCCATCTTTGAGATAAACGACAGCCATTGCGCCGCGGGCTACCGCCATAATGGCCTTTTGGTCAGCATAATAAACCGGATAATCGGCCATCATTACGTCCAGCGCGCGTTCTACTGCTGCGGTGTCGGGCGGCGTAAGGGCTATGAATGAGCCCGGCCCGAACAGCTGCTCCATTCTATCGCGCAGTTCATTGGCGGTAAAGCTTCCGGCGGCGCTCGCCTCCGACGGATGGGGTATGAGCAGGAGCATCCGGTCGGAATCTGCGTCGAGAATATCTTCGGTAACGTCTAAGCCGGTTTGAGGGTCAAGCAGCGTTAGCTGTTTGGCCGAGGCGGATTTAACATCGCGTACTTCCTTGAACTCCCAGCCGGAGTCATCGTCGGGCAGTTCGGAGTCGGNAAANGTTTNNTCGNGGCCNTTGCGGGTNTAAACNTANAGNGCNTNNGCNTNNGAANNGTCNNTCAGCGGNTCNCCNACNGGNTANGGNCGGAAGTCNANCAGCGGNTGCTCGTGGTAGCCNANAATGGCCAAGATAATCATATAGAGCATGGCGGCCGCTATCTGAACCCATTGAATCCATGGAGCAAAAACGGTTTTTNCGCGTNTGTTGTAGCGGACNAGAAACNNGCATAGNAAAAAAATAACAACGTTCTTGGCAAAGGTGGCCCCGTTGCTGATTATCAGGAAGTCGCCGAAACATCCGCAGTCGCTTACCGGGTTGGCCAGGGCTATGTAGGCCGACAGAGGGAGCATGACGCACATCAGCAGCAGCGCTCCCCAGGCCGAGGCGCGGCGCAGCGAGCCACTGGCAAGCATTATTCCGGTGATGAACTCAAACGTTGACAGCGCGCACCCGCCTATGAGCACAAGGCCCGACGGCACCATGTCGTCTATTCCCCAGGCGCCGAGGTAGCTGCTGATTTTTATTGCAAACCCTATGGGGTCAATCATCTTGGCGACCCCGCTGATAATAAATACCGAGCCGACAAGCAGTCGCGCCAGCCAAACGGCANCACGCATCATAGCGTAAGNTTTATGAGGGCNAACACTGAATAGTTGACCATGTCCATATAGTTTGCGTCGATTCCTTCGCTGACGAGGGTCTGGCCGGCAAGGTCTTCAATCTGCTTGGTGCGCAGAATCTTCATAAGAATCAGGTCAACGTCGGAACTTACGCGCATGTCGCGCCATGCTTCGCCGTAATCGTGGTTTTTGGCAACCATCAGGTCGCGGATTTTGCGGGCATTGCGGTCATAGAGCTCCAGAGCTTCCTCTTCAGAAATATCGAGCGAGCATGTAGGCCCTAATTCGAGCTGAATNAGCCCGATAATNCCGTAGTTTATAATNCCTTCAAATTCNGGNACAATGCCCTCGCCGATTGCGCTTGCGCGATCTCCGCCAAGGGTCTGGAGCTCGCGGATACGCTTGGCCTTAATGTAAATCTGGTCGGTCAGCGACGCGGGCCTCAGCACTCGCCATGCTGGCCGGTAGTCATGTAATTTCTTTTTAAAAAGCGCGCGGCAGCGGGCAATTATTTCGTCGAACTGTTCGTTAGTAGTCATATTCCAGCGAGAGGTCATCGATAGTTAATACGCCTCCCTGCCCACCGACGAAGAAGTCGCCGTATTTCGACGAAGTGCACACAACAAGAATGTATTTCGGCACTCGCGATGTTGACCGGTAGTCGAGGTCGATGCTCAGGGGAGTCCAGTCTTCAACGCTGCTGCCGTAGGCTATCTGGCCGTAGGCGATGATGTGGGGGTCGGAGGGGTTGAAGAGCTGTTGGTTTTTGGGGTTCGTTCGGATTTCGAGGGGTGCATCCCAATCGGTCAGGGCAATAAACACCTGGGCGGTGTCGGGGCGGCCCTTCCAGTCTTTAAATCTGGGGTCGGTGCCTACATGGCTGATTGGAGCGTTTTTATATTTGAACATTGCGCGCAGGCGGGTTGGGCGCTGCGAGAATTCGCGTCCGAAGTTGAGAATGCCGTTGGTACCGTCGGTGCGGACGTAAACGCCAGTAAATATATTGCCGGCGGCAATTTTGCCGAGCGCGCCGATGCCTTTGAATTCACATTTGAGCTGGGCGGCATAGCCGGTTCCGGTCTGAGTGTCGGGGGTGGGTTGCGAGTTTGATTCGCCCAGGGTTGCGGCGCCTTTGTTGCCGGTGTCCCAGAATGGCACGTCGCCCTGCCCCCATGGGTTCCACACCTTGCCGTCGAGCCACCATAGGTCGAAGCTGGAGTTGGGCAGCTGAAGTTCGGTTCCGGTTGTGAATGTTTTCGACGATGTTACGTCGCGGCCGCAGAAGGCGCGCACTTCGTAGGTGGTTGAGGGCGAGAGGTGTATGGCGCGGCCGGAAATCGTGCCGTTGGCTTTGTTAACGTCGGTAACCTTGGTCCATTCCGTGGTTCCTTGCAGGCGGTATTCGAACCCGGCGGCATTGTCGTTGGCCATTGAGGCGTAGAACCAGGCCACGCGGGTCCAGGCGTCTACCTGAGTCAGGGTAACGGTTGCGTCGATGGTTTCGGCAAAGATTGTCCAGAGGCTTTCGCGGCCGTAGTCGTTAACAACAACTTCTACCGGCTTGGAAAAGTCGGCCTCTTTTCCGGTCAGGTCGGGGGTCATCGTTGCGTTGGGACTGCCTAATTTCAGCGAGGTAACCTCTATGCGGTCCATGTCGGTGCCCTTGGGAACATAAAATATTACCCGCCGCCCCGGAGCATCGATTACCGGTTCGCCCATCTGAGGATCGGTTGTTATGTATCGTTCAATGTTTTGAACAGCCTGAATGGTCCAAACGTAGTCCTGATAAAGACTCAGAGTTGCATAGGCCGGGCGGATGAGGTTAAGGGTGGTGCCGAGCCCTTCAACGGTGCAGTTTTCCGGTTCAACGGTGTAGTTAAGCAGCGTAACGTTCTGAAGATCGGCGATTTCATTCATCGTTAGCGTAACGGTTCGCGTTTGCGGGTCAATAACCGCCGGAACGGTTTGACCTTCGACCATAAAGTCGGTAATGTTGCATTCAATCTGCGGGTATGGCAGGTCGTTGTTTATGCAACCTGTCAGTCCGATTGCGGTTAGCGCTGTCAGTAATATTTTCTTAAATGTTAACACCGATGCCGAAATTTAGGTTAAAGATGTTCAGGCGGAAGTTAGCGCCGGAGCTTATGTGGGTTCCTTCGTCGATGCCGTTGGTTGTTTGGTGCTCGCGTTTGTATTTCAGGCCGAAAACGCCGAATGAAAGGTTGAAGTTAACGTTTTTCATTATGTAGACGCAAATGCCCGGACTGAAGTTCAGCGATATTTCGTTGATGCGGGTGTGGGTGCGACGGGGCTCGGAGTTATAGAGGCGGCTGAAGGTGCTGCTGCCCGATGTGAAGCTAAGGTCGGCTTCGTTGAACACTGCAAACCGACCTTTAGGGTCGAGGCCAACGTAGTTGCGGTAGAAAATCGCGCCGGAATAGGTTGTTGAACCGTAGGAGATGTCCGACAGATGAAAGCTCATGTCGGAATTGATGTCGACCCCCAATCCGGTGAGCTCCGCTTCGGAATGGGAGTAAACGACTTTCATGCCGACGCTTTGATTATGGCGGAAGAAATAGCTGATTGACGGCCGGATGGCATACATATTGCCCCGGAAGTTCAAATCGGTGAGCATGCTGAGCATCTCAACGTCTTTGGTGTTGAATTCACCCCAGCTGGCCGTCAGGCCGAATTCCCATTGACCTTTCGGTACGAAAAGAAAGTTGGCCAGTCCGCGGTCATAGCGGCTGAGGTTGCGCGAGGGCAGATAAACCGAAATGGTGTCGCCGTGAACAATTACGCGGTCTTCGTCGAGATGATGGCCCGGAGCGGCTATTCCAAGCAGCTGATGGCGCGCGAATTCAATCGACGGCTGATAAACCTCGGCTTTCACGGTCAAAAGCCCCGCGAGCACCATGGCTACAAACGCAATATATTTCAATAACTTTGCCATCAGATATAGAAAACGGTGCCGAAGGTTATTGAAAAGAGGTTTATATTGAAATTGGCACTGCGCCGCTTAACGTTGGCAATGTAGATTTGGTCAGTGGCCATTTTTACGTCGGAGAATGTAAAGCCGAGCACCCCGATGTTGACTTCAATGGCCGAATAGTTGCTGAGAAACATTGCCAGGCCCGGGGTAACGCCGATATTGCACTTTACGGTCCGCGAGTAGGTGCCGCTGAGGGTTTTGCCGGCGCCGGTTGCCAGCTTGCTCTGGCCGCCTGACAGCCCTAATTGCAGCTCGGCGATAAGCCCGAAGCGCGAGCTTCCACCCAAAGCTATGTAGTTGCGGAAAAGGGCGGTGCCTCCATAGCTGTGGGAAAGCGAATATAAATGGTCAACATCGTAGCCGAGGTCGGCGCCGAGCACAAATGAGGCATTTTCAAGCTTCACCAGCGAGCGCGAATAGCTGAAGCGGCCGCCCGCGGCCAAATCATTGCCGAAAGCATACATTGCCATCGGGCTTACTTTAAACGTGTAGCCGTTGCCCTTGATTTTTTCTATAATAAGAAAAGAATAATTATTGAAGCTTTCGGTTGAATAGCTGACGTTTACGCCGGCAATCCATTGTCCTTTTGGCACAAACACGGTTTTTTCGCCCATGCCGCGGTTGAACTCAACCTGTGCGCGAGCGGGAATTGCCGAAAAAATCAGCAACGCAAGTAGCGGCAGCAATGTTCGGGTGATGAATTTTCCGATGCACATAGCGCCGCAAAGTTACAAAAAAATCCTGAATCGTCAAAGACTCAGGATTTGAATATAAATTTGTAAACGGTAATTTTCTAAAACTGGTTAAGGTATAAGGTCCACAAGTATGGCTTCCGAGTTATTCATGCCGCGCATGGTAGTGCCTACGTTAGAATAAAATATTGTTGGGTCGCATACTATATATTTTTTACCATTCTTCATAACGTAGTCTCCGTTGGCGGAGCCGTCGGTAAAAGCAACCGCCGAAGCCAGATG
>WFLX010208105.1_pt1 | contig 11835 bp, 14 predicted proteins | sample 4967041 | NCBI WGS metagenome assembly WFLX01 (sample SAMN12857096, study PRJNA449069) | gut metagenome | isolation source: stool from male and female vole | host: Microtus ochrogaster | place: USA:Florida | collected 2017 | reverse complement strand
ATTCCTATTACCTCAACTGTCGTGGTATTCAGCGTAAATCCTGCCGGAAATCCGCCCAGATACAACGTCTGGGTTTCCGCAGCCGCGCTGATTGGCGCAAACGACATAATACACAGCAATGCTATGGCGAATACCATTAAGGTTTTTAAAACATTTTTTCTTAAAAGCATAACAGTAGTATTGTGTGCAGGTTTAACGGTAATATACAAAAAAATCAGCGGTTAAAAGCCGCTGATTTTAATTAGTTTTTAAATTGATTAATAAGCTCTTCGGCGTGTCGTCTTGCTGCTTCTGAAGCTCCGTTTCCTCCGGTAAGCCGGATAATTTCGTCAACTTTTTGTTCTTTTGAAAGTCTTTTAACTCTCGTTAACGTCTTGCCGCCTTCTTCTACCTTATATATTAATAGCTGCGCGTCGCTCGCCGCGCACACCTGCGGTAAGTGCGATACCGCCAGAATTTGGGTATGCTTTGATATGTCAATAAATTTTCTTGCCACGGTTGCCGCTGTAAAGCCGCTTATACCCGCGTCAATTTCGTCGAAAATGTAAGTTGATATGCCGTTCAAATCTTTTAACTGCGTTTTAATGGCAAGCATAAACCTGCTCATTTCGCCGCCGCTGATAACCTTGTTTAAAGGTTTTTTCGGTTCGCCCTTGTTTGCGGAAAATTCAAAGATTAAGTTATCTGAACCGTTTACGCTCTGCAAATCGGCCGACACCATATCATATTCTTCAAAATTCACGCTGAATTGCGCGTCAGGGATATTTAAAGTTTTAAGTTCCGCGACGACTTTTTCGCTGAAAGTTTGCGCCGTAGCTTTCCTAATTTTGGTAAGTTCTCTACATAAAGCGTAAATCCTTTCGTCGCAACCGCTTATTTGCGCGGTATATTTTTCAATCAGAGCAGCGCTATCAGAAATTGCCTCAAACTCCGACTGCGCTTTCTCCATATAAGCAATAATCTGCTCTTCGTCCGCACCGTATTTCTTTATCAGGGCTTTAATTAGTTCAAGCCTTTCGTCAATCCTTCTTGCCTCGCCCTCGTCAAAAGACAGGTTGTCCGCAAAATCAGAAAGGGTTTCGCATATATCGTCGACTTCTGCGCCGACCCCTTCAAGGCGGTTATAAATACGCGAGTATTCTTCGTCTATTGCCGAAATGCCGTTCATTGCGTGTATTGCCGATGCAAGCCCGTCTTCGTAGCCGCCGTCATCGCCGAGAGCGGATCGCGCCTCGTTAATCGCGGACATTATTTTTTCAACGTTTAATAATACGTTTTGTCTCGTCTTTAATTCATCGTATTCGCCGACTTTAAGCGCGGCAGCCTGAATTTCATTGATTTGATAGCTTAAAAGATCAAGCTTTCTGGCGCGCTCGCTCTCGTTGCCGCCAAGCGAGTTTATTTTTGATTTCAACTGCCGTTTTTCAGAAATCAAAGCGGCAAGTTCGCTTTTGATTTTTTCGGTTTTATCTCCGGCAAGACTATCAACTAATTTTAACTGGTTTTCTTCGCTNAAAAGAAAAAAGTGTTCGCTTTGACCATNTACNTCCACAAGATGNTGTGTAACACCTTTAAGCATCGAAGCCGTTACGCTGTTACCGTTAATCTTGATACTCCCCTTGCCGTCCGCCGAAAGCTTGCGCGAAATTATTACTTCGCCGTCTGTTTCAATNTCGTATNCGNTNNANNNTTTNANTGCGTCGGAGTTTTTATCAAGAACGAATTCCGCCCTCACTGACGCTTCGTTTTCGCCGTAACGAATCATAGTTCTGTCGGCTTTACAACCGAGGACAAAGTTAATCGAGTCGAGTATAACAGACTTACCCGACCCTGTTTCACCTGACAATACGTTAAGACCGCCGTCAAACTCAATATCAGCCTCGGAAATTAAGGCTACGTTTTTAACGTATAATCTTTTTAACATCAGATTATGTACTCTCTCAATTTTTGCATTATCAGCTGCGCGTTTTCGGTCGTATCAACCACTATTAAAAGCGTATCGTCGCCGGCAACGCTACCGATAATTTCTTTCAACTGTAACGAATCAACGAAGGTACCTGCGGTTGAACCGTTTCCGCGCATAGTTTTTATAACTATAATATTGCTTGCATAATTAATTGTCTGCACACATTCGCGGAAAATATTTTTCATTTTGCTTGAAACAGTTTCGTCGTCGCTTTCAAGGCAAGCATATCTGTACTTCTTTTCTTTACCCGAAACCTTGTACAGTTTAAGTTCCTTGATGTCACGCGAAACCGTTGCCTGCGTAACTTTGAAATTTTCAAAATTCAGCTCGGCGCAGAGTTCTTCCTGCGTATCAATTTCCTTTGCGTTAATAATTTCAAGAATTTTCTGCTGTCTGGCGTTCCTATGCATTTACTTACTCCAAATGTTAAGTTTTATAAATAATTTATTAAAGAAATCGCCGCCGCAACGGGTTATAAACTCGATATTGATAGGCGATTTTTTTACTTTTACAACCGTGTTTTTACCGATTACGCATACTACTTTGCCGTCAACTACAATATTTAACGGAGTATTATCGTCAGCGGTAAATATTTCAAGCAGTGAATTATCGTTATATACTACCGGTCGCGAATGAAGCGAATGCGCGCAAACCGGCGTCATTATAAAAGCGTTAATATCGGGCGTTAAAACCGAACCGCCAGCCGAAAGCGAATAAGCCGTCGAGCCGGTCGGTGTGCTTACGATTATTCCGTCCGCCGTAAAATTATCCACCGTTGAACCGTTTATACGCGCCTGCAACCTCACCGTGTTGTTGAAACTGTTGCCGCCCGTATTTCTCTGTACAACCAAATCGTTCAAGGCGTAATAACTTTTGCCGTCGCATTGGATTTCTAAAAGGCTTCTTTTCTCCGTCTCGTAATTTCCGCTGCACACAAGATTTATAGCGTCGTCAAGTTTTTCACGCTCAAATTCAGCCAAAAAGCCCAGATGTCCGTAATTTACGCCGATTATTTTTACGTTCCGTTTTGCGCATTCGGAAGCGACATTTAAAATAGTTCCGTCGCCGCCCAAAACGAAAAGCACGTCAAGCCCGTCCAAATCGTCAAAATCAGTTACCCAAATACAAGACGCGCCGTGCTGCTCGAGCGATTGTCTGATTTTCTCCGAATACGGTTTGTTTTCAGTCAGATAATTTTTATTAAAGTATATACCTGCTCTCACAAATTCTATTATACATCTTTTTATACAAATATGCAAACAAAAAGTCTGTATTTTTATAATTTTACAGACTTTAATAATTTATTAATATCGTCAGGCTTGTCGCCCTTTTCAAGTAATATGAGATATTCTATATTCTTTCCCAAAATTATCGGCGCATTTGTAAGTTTTATCGGAGCGAAATTTACGCCAATCGCAAAATTATAAATTTTTTCAATAATTTTTTTATGCGTGTCTCGATCTTTAACTATGCCGTTTTTGCCCACTTTCCTGCTTTCACATTCAAACTGCGGCTTAATAAGCGCAATAACTGTTGAGCCGTTTTCAAGAACGTTGCTTACCTCTTCTAACAAATACGTTAGCGATATAAAGCTAACATCTATCACTACCCCGTCAAGTTTTTCACTGAAAAGGCTACTGTTAAGATTCCTTGCGTTGAAATTGTCAATAACAACCGTGTTTTGGTTTAGCAGGCTTTTATCAAGCTGACTTTCGCCGACGTCAATACAATATACTTTTTTTGCGCCGTTCTGAAAAAGGCAATCGGTGAATCCGCCCGTACTTGCTCCTATGTCTGCAAAAACTTTATCTTTAACGTCAAAGCCGAAATCTTTCAGCGCTTTACTTAATTTATAACCGCCTGCCGATACGAACGTTTCGTCCGCTTTCAAAAATTCAAATTCATCCGTATCTTTCACTTCGTATGACGGGGCGCAGTTTTTGCCGTTTACAAGTACCAAGCCGCTCTTTATTGCCGCGACGGCTTTTGCGCGAGAACCGTACTTTTCAGACAGGTATTTATCTAACCGCATTTTTAATATAATCCGTAATCGCTTTGCAGCTTACGCCGAAATCTTCCATAAGCTCACATATTCCGCCCTGCGGAATAAAGCAGTCTTTATAAGCAAAATTTTTAACAATTTTATCGCCGCTCGAAAAGAAGTTATTTATCTGCGAACCGAAGCCGCCGATAAGCATATTATCCTCAACGGTTATTATGTGCCTTTCTTTCAAATTTTTCAGCATCTGATCATCGAGCGGTTTAACGAAACGGGCGTTGATAACTTTTACGGCGATGCCTTCGTTCTCAAGAGTTTGCGCGGCGGCGAGCGCCAAAGTCACAGGTTGTTCGCCGCAGGCAATTATTACGGCGTTGCCTCCGCCGGACGACAACTCCTCCCATTTTCCGCAGACTATCGGCGTATGATTTTTGAAAATTCTTTTGCCCTCTCTGGGATAGCGGATTGCAAGCGGCGCTTCGAATTTTGTACTGAATTCAATCATATCTTCAAATTCTTTCAAATCTTTAGGCACCGCAATAGTCAAATTAGGAATGGGGTTTAAAAAGGATAAATCAAATACGCCCTGGTGTGTTTCGCCGTCGGAACCTGAAATTCCCGCTCTGTCAATGCACAAAGTGACGGGCAGATTCTGACTGCAAATATCTATCGCTATTTCGTCAAACGACCGCTGCAAAAAAGTTGAATATACTGCGTAATAAGGCTTTAAATTTTCGGTTGCCATTGCCGCACAAAGTATAGTCGCATGCTCTTCGCAAATACCGACGTCTATGGACCGCTCGGGATATTTTTCAAAAAATTCACCGAGACCAAGACTCGTGGTCATTGCCGCCGTTACCGCCACAATGCGGTTATCTTTCTCCGCAAGCTGGATAAGTTTTTCACCCAAAACTTCTGAATATTCCTTTGAGACGGCGTCGCTACTGCCTATCGATATACCATGCGTAGCCTCGGGGTTTTCCTCGCAGAACGAGTAGCCCTTACCCTTTTTAGAAAGAATATGTAAAATTACCGACCGGGTTTTCAGCTTTTCTTTCACCGCGGAAAGTTTTTCAATCATAACCGCAAGGTCGTTGCCGTCGTACACTCCGTCATATGCAAAACCGAAGCGTTCGAAGATATTTGCATGCTTTTCTTTCTTTGCGTTATGCTCGTAGTCGGAGCTTAAAACTTCAAGATATTCATGAATACTTCCGACCGTCGGCGCGATAGACATTCCGTTGTCATTCAGAATAACGAGTATGCGCGTATTTAAAAGCCGCAGGCTGTTAAACGCTTCGTATACAAGCCCGTTATTAAACGACCCGTCGCCGATAACCGCAATCACGTTGAAGTCCTGCTTATTAATATCACGCGCTTTTGCAATACCAAGAGCTGCTGAGATCGACGTGCCGGCATGACCGGTATTATAACAGTCGTATTCACTTTCCTCACGCTTGGGAAAACCGGAAATTCCGCCTTTTTTGCGGATAGTGCCGAATTTATCATATCTGCCCGATAATAATTTATGGGTATAGCACTGATGCCCCACATCAAAAATTACCTTATCTTCGGGAAAGTCAAAGACGTAATGCATCGCAACGATAAGTTCCACGGCTCCGAGATTAGAGGACAAATGCCCCCCGTTCTTGTAAACCGTGGAAATAATCGTTTGCCGCACCTCGTCACAGAGTGAAGCAAGTTGCGGCAACGTCATTTGCTTTATTTGTTTTGAAGAAATATTTTCAAGCATTACTTTTCCTTTTTAAAGGCCGTGGTAAATTTCGCAAAGCCGAAAACTATCTGTTTATTGTATTTTATGGCAAAATGTTTAAAAATTGCTTTTCCGCCTACCGTTAGCGCGCCTATGACTGCGCTCACGCCTATTGAAGCGATAAGTTCGTATATAGTGCCGGACACGGCAAAATGTACTATAAGCGCAGCACCCGCCGCGCCGCTGACTATGCCGCAAATATCGCCTATTACGTCCGCAAATATACTTGAAAGCTTTGTCGCATTGCGGCAAAAACTCACCGCGCGCTTTGCTCCCTTTATCTTTTTAGAAGCCATTGCATGGAATGCTTCCGGATTGCAGGAAATTATCGCATTTGCAAGAACGTCGCAAACTATATTTACTACTAAAAGTACGACGAGTACGATAATACAGATATAAAGCGGACTGTTCTTTACCGAAACTTCAGTCAAAAAGCTGAAAAGAACGGTCAGGGCAAATGATAAAATAAGTACGCCCAGTCCCCAAACGAGCCATGGCGGTATTCTGCGCTTTTGTTTTTTTCTTTTTATTTTGCGTTGGTTAGAATTACTGTCACTGTCCATAGATTTAAAATTTTAAAAAATACGCACTTCGGCGTGCGTAAAAAAATAACGATATAGTGGTTTATATTAAATAAACTTTGCGGCTTAAGGTTCGGTAGGATTTCCCTCAAACTCACTCCCCGTCACCGAAAGAGCAGTTTCCTTTTAAGAGTCTGAAAGCGCAGAGCGCATAACCGAATCGCCACTGAGTCCACACCGTAATCTCTAATATAAANTCAGTCTAGAAGCTTTCCTTGACAAAAACCATTGAGCTTATCCTCTTTTGCAAAATCAATTNCAAGCGGCAATAGATTTCAACGTCTGGCCATACGGTCGAAATCGTGAATCCGCTATCCGCTGACTTCACTCAAGGCAGGCTACTCTGTACCAAGCTTTCGCCTGATAGCAGGTTTATACCGCCGAAAATAAAATCCGGCAGCCTCCACGGTAAATGGGTTAGGCTGCGGTATGCCGTTACCAAGCTCCCATAAACCTTTACTCCCAGCATTCACCCGCTTTTGGCAAAGTAAGCAAACACCAGAAACTTCATCGATATGCCCTTTAACGGTATTTTACCCCCGTCTTCGTATCAATGGGTATTGACTAGAATACTGNACCACTATATCAATGNANATATTATAACACAAGTATACCTGAAAGTCAAGAGTATATCAGCATATTCTTTGCCGCACGAAAGTTACGAGATCCTTTAAAAACGCCGTATCGCCGTCGAATTTTTCTAAAATGCCGGTACACTTGTCCGCAAGCATGTCCGCGCGCACCTTGCANCCGTCAAGCCCGTAAAGACGAATGCCGGTATATTTCCCCTCGGCACTGTCTTTTCCTATACTCTTGCCAAGCTGATCGAAATTGCCTTCAACGTCTAAAATATCGTCTGTCAGCTGAAACAGATTGCCGAGAACGCTTCCGAAGGTTTTCAGCTCGGAATAATACTTGCCGCCGCATAATATGCTGGGAACTACTACCGCGGCAATCAATAATTTTGCCGTTTTATTTTCATAAATGAAATTTAATATTTTCTCGTCTACGCTTTGGTCGTTTTCGTATTCAAGGTCCGCAGATTGTCCGGCAATCATACCGTTAATGCCTGCGCAATCGCAAATAAATTTCGCAGCAAAAATGTATTCGTTCCCCTTAAAACATTCGCTGAAAAGCAGTGAATAAGCCGTATTCAACAGCCCGTCGCCGGCAAGCACGGCATTCCCAGCGCCGAAAACCTTATGATTTGTCAACCTGCCGCGGCGGTAATCGTCGTTATCCATTTCGGGCAAGTCGTCGTGAATAAGCGAATAAGTATGGATGAGTTCAAGCGCAAGAGCGTAATTCGTTATTTTTTCGCGCTCAACACCCAAAAGTTCGCCGACCGACATCATAAGTATCGGTCTTAACCTTTTTCCGCCGGACTTTAAACTGTACTTTAAACTTTCCGCCAACTTATCGGGTTTACAGTTAAGCCCGTCGCAAAAGTCGTCAAGAGCCTTTTCAAAATCGTTCAAGTATTTATCGTATTTTTCCTGATATGCAGTCAACTGTTACTCCTCGTCGCTGATAAATAGGTATTATACATAAGCATCGTAATCGTCATAGGACCGACTCCGCCGGGAACCGGAGTTATATACGAGCATTTTTCCTTAACGGAATCAAAGTCCACGTCGCCGCACAGCTTTCCGTTTTCGTCTCTGTTCATACCGACGTCAACCACCACCGCGCCCTCTTTGACCATATCGGCGGTTATAAATTTAGCCTTTCCGATAGCGGCAACTAGTACGTCGGCGCTAANGCACTCTTCCTTTAGATTTTTAGTTTTGCTNTGGCAAANCGNTACCGTGGCGTCGGCGTTTAAAAGGAGCAATGCCATAGGCCTGCCGACGATATTGGACCTGCCTACAACCACCGCTTTTTTACCGCAGAGATTTATATTGCAGCTTTCAAGCATTTTCATAACGCCGTTGGGCGTACACGCTACAATACTTTCTTTACTTTGACACAATTTGCCGATATTTTCCGTGGAAAAGCCGTCCACGTCTTTACAGTCCGGAATAATTTTCAGAGCTTTTTCCCCGTCAATATGGGCGGGCAAAGGAAGCTGAACGAGTATTCCGTCAATCTTTTTATCTTCCGCAAGCGTATGCAACAAATTTTCAAGTTCTTCCTGCGTTACGGTATTAGCAAGATAATGCGCGTAAGATTTAATGCCAACCTCTTCGCAGGCTTTTATTTTGTTCCTGACATAAATCTGCGAAGCGGGATTATCGCCGGCAAGCACTACGGCAAGCCCTATCTGCCTGCCGCTCTTTTTCGTAAATTCTTCAACGTCTGTTTTTAACTCTCCGCGCATTCGCGCTGCAAGTTCTTTCCCGTCGATAATTTTATACATTGTTCTTCTCCCTGATTATCTCCGCAAGTATTCCGCTTAAAAATGAAGCGCTTTTTGCAGAAGAGTATTTGGAAGCAATGTTTGCCGCCTCATTTACGGAAACTGCGGCAGGCACATCGTCGAAATATAAAATTTCGGCAAGAGCGATAAAAAGTATACTTCTGTCCGCAGGGAATAAACGGGATTCGGGGAAAAGTCTTGAATGATTATCAAGTATTTCCGCAAATTCTTCCTTATGCACGTCTATAATCTTCAAAATACTTTCGCAATAAGAAATATCGTCGTTATTTAATTTGTCGCTCTTGTACATCGCGCTATTAAAAGCTTCGCCGCAACAATCGTTAAATTGACTTGCAAATACTATTTTAAAAAGCGTTTCTCTTGCTACAGTTCTCATAACTTACTCCGTTAAATACAAATATTCCCTTAAAAAATTTAAGGGAATAGCGTAATATTTTACAATGCCGAATTTTCGGGGAAATTTACGTCCTGGATATGAACGTCAACCTTCGCAACCTTATATTTCGTCATCGACTCGACGTTGTGCTTTATGGACTGCTGAATTCTGAAAGCGAGAGACGGAACGTTATAAGTTGCGTCCACCTTTACGCTTATATCAGCTAAAATTCCTTGTTTATCAAAATTGAGTTTAATGCCCTTGTTCTTTGTATTCAGAAGGGAAACGCCGTCAACCTCTTCGATAGCGAGCGAAACTATGCCGCTGACTATGCCCGAATTATAGGTTATTTTTCCTTTCTGCGTTGAAGTAGGGTCGTGCCTTACGTGTGCCATATTTTTCTCCTTGTCATTAGTATAACACAGTATTTTAAATTTTGCAACTTACAAACTTAAATTTGTGAGTAAACAGGCATAATTATTACGTTGCCGGGCTTTACGTCCGCTTCCTTGGTAAGGCAGTAGTAAATCGCGACAGCCGTATTCGAGTCGAGTTCGTTAGAATTTACGAAAACGTTTACGTTATCAGAATCCATACCGATAGAAACGACCGCGTCTGCAAATCCTCTTGATTTGATCATGGTTTCAAGTACAAGCTCTTTTTCCATAATCTCTACTAACTTCATTTTCATATTAACCGCTTCGTTGTACTTCTCGCTGCCCTCTTCATAGAGCGCAATTATGCTGTCAAGCTGAACGAGTTCTTCACTTCTCGTAGTAGTTCTTTCCGAACGGTATGTCGAGAAATAGTTTGCGGTTGCAACAGCCGAATCGCCGTTGGCTACTCTTGTTTTAGCAAGCAGTACGTTTAAAACTGCCGTTAATGCGAGTAAAAATACGAGTGATGACATTACGATGATTTTTTTCTTTTTAGTCATAAATTTCTCCTTATACAGTCATTGAATAGATTGCAATAATATTTTTTTGAATGTTTAACGCAGTTGAAACGGCGTTTAAAATGTTACTTCGGGTCATTATGCTGTTTGCTCCGTCGCAAACAATAACGACCCCGACGATTTTTCCGTCGTTTTCTGATACCATTACGTCCGTAGCCCCCACGCCTTCTATACTGCTTAAAATACCGATCAACTTGACCTCTGTCTCGCTTTTTTTGGTATTTATATTAGAAACTTCGGACGACTTTGTGCTTTTGTTAATAAAATAAACGGCGCCAATAAGTATTGCTATAAGCAAGACCACGATGATTATTTTTTTGTTTTCTTTCACGTAATCAAGGACTTTTCGCATATACTGTTATATTTATATAACCGAGCTTATCCAAATATTCATAAATATTTGCGATTAATTGATTATTTTCAGAACTTGTCTCCACAGTGACGCTTTCAGCCTTAAAGTTGCCTTCGCTGTAAACGATATTTACCTGGCACTCGCACTCTTCATTAAATTGTTCGTATAAAAGTTTTTCAAGACTGCCGCTTTGATTTTTTGAATAAACAGTTGCTACATACTCGGTATCGTAAATCACTTCGCCTTTGGAAGATACGTCTATTTTGAAAATTCCGGTTATCGGTTGAATCATGACAAGTATACACGCCATACGCATAACGAACACAATAGTCTTGTTAAGTTTGCCCTGCGGAATTATGAGCGACACTATTACGGATAGAAATATTACGGCGGCTGCCGTCAACAGATAGGTTTTCATATAAAACTGTTTGCCGAATTTATAATTAGCATAATAATCAGCGCGTACATAAACGCCACCGTCAAAAGACCGGCAATAAAATACTCAATATCTTTGGAAAGATCTGACAAGAGATTATAAAGTGTATTCTCCCCTATCGGCTGTACTATTGCTCCTACTAACTTTAATAATAAAGAGAAAGCCGCAAGCAGGATTATCGGCCCCAATAGCTCGAATAGAAGCAAAACGAGTCCGCAAACTCCGACCGAACTTTTTATAAGCAGTCCGGCGGACGTCAGCATATCAAAACCGCTTGATAAAAAATTTCCCACTATCGGNACCNAGTTGCTTACCGCGNATTTGGTGNCCNTGAATAATATGNCGTCAAACAGCGACGACGCCGAACTCTGCGCGGTAATAAAAATACTGAATACCGTTACGGTTATTCCTATTACCCACTTCATTATGCTTTTTACAAGCGTGCTGACGCCCGTAAAAGACATCTGCGGATTCAACTTTGACATAAAATTCAAAATTATGACNGTGATAGTTGCGGGNAATATAAATCCGCTGATANTTTCTATNGCGCCGCTCNATAGAAATATCGCGGNCGGCTGATAGNTTGCAGCCGTANTTGTACCGCCCGTAAGCACTGTTAAAGTTGNAAGTATTGGCGTTATANTTTCGNTTTGTCTTTTTACGTTGTTAATGCAGGTTATACAATCCGATACTATACCGACCAGCATCGAAGCAAGCAACAATATAATGAGCGAATAACAGGCAAGATGAACGATTTTAGAGGTTGATTTACCCAGTAAGTTGCCTTCGGCAGAACTAACTATCGCCGACAAAAGCGCAACGGCTGTTATTTCGGCAAATACGGGTAGCCGAGAAATATTTGCAGAACGGTCAGGGCGGCATGATGAGCGGCGGCATAAAGGGCGACGCGACTTTGTGCGCCAAGTTTATGGAGAGCCTTAAACTGATAACTCAGGAAACGCACGTTGCCGACGTAAGAAGCTGTGTTTTACACCCCGCTTCGACAACTCACAGAC
>WFLX010292063.1_pt1 | contig 11837 bp, 6 predicted proteins | sample 4967041 | NCBI WGS metagenome assembly WFLX01 (sample SAMN12857096, study PRJNA449069) | gut metagenome | isolation source: stool from male and female vole | host: Microtus ochrogaster | place: USA:Florida | collected 2017 | reverse complement strand
TAATCTGTCAGGGGGACTTTGAAGAAGTGGGGCTGGTGAAGATATGACACCGGTCCCATATCTTAGACCCCGTCTTATTCCACCATATATTGCTCACCATGAAAATATACTGCCTCAACATAAAGGAATATATCAATGTGCCGGGGGGGATAACCCTGGCGCAGATAGCCTCAATACTCGGCGACCGGCTCCCCTTCCGCCCTGTATGCGCCACAGTCAACAATAAGGCCGAGGCCCTCTCCTTCCCTCTTTACGCCCCCAAGCAGATAGAATTTGTCGATGCCGCCTCGCCCTTAGGGCGCCGCGCTGTGGTGCGCTCGCTCTGCATGATGCTCTACCGGGCCGTCTCGACAACACTGCCGGGTCTGTCGCTCCNCATCGAGNACAGCGTGTCACNCGGCTATTACTGCCGTCTTTTCACGCCGGCCGGCGCGCCGCGCGAGGTCACNGAGGAGGAAGTGGCAGNAATATATGATGAAATGCGCGCNCTCGCCGCCCGCTCCCTCCCCTTCGAACGCCACGAGAAGCTCACTTCGGATGTGATCGGACTATTCCGCAAGCAGCATCTTGACAGCAAAGTGCTCCTTCTCGAGACCACCCGCGACCTCTATACCACCTATTATACCCTTGACGGCCTGGCCGACAGCTATTACGGGCCATTGGTGGCCGACACCGGCATGCTCACGGTGTTCGGGCTGGAGCCTTTCCGCGAGGGCATGCTCCTCCTTCCCCCCTCTGCATCCGACCCGGCGGTTCCGGCTGCGCCGGAGGAACAGAAGAAGCTTTTCAAAGCCTTCACTGACTATCTGAGCTTCAACCGCGCCATCAAGGTCTCGACCGTGGGCGAACTGAACCGCGTGGTGGAGCAGCGCGAGACAGCCGAGCTGATCAATGTGGCCGAGGCCATGCACGACAAGCTCTTAGGGCGTATCAGCGATGAGATAGCCGCCCGCTATGCCGAGGGGGGCGCGCGCGTCATCACCCTGGCCGGCCCCTCTTCATCAGGCAAGACCACTACCACCAAGCGGCTGGCCATACAGCTGATGACCAACCTCATNACGCNGCGCATGATCTCGCTCGATGATTANTTCGTAGACCGCGAGCGCACCCCTCTCGACNCNTCAGGCGATTATGACTATGAGCANCTGCACGCCNTCGACCTCGACCGGCTCCACTCCGACCTCAAGCGCCTGCTCAGGGGTGAGACCATCANTCTGCCCACCTACAGTTTCGAACTCGGGCGCCGCATTGACCGCGAGCGCCCCCTGCGGCTCGGCCCCGGCGAGGTGCTTCTGATCGAGGGCATCCACGGGCTCAATCCCGAACTGACCGCCTCGCTCAACGCTGATGAGGTCTACAAGGTCTACGTATCTGCCCTGACCACGCTGGCTATCGACGAGCACAACTGGATCTCGACCACCGACAGCCGCCTGCTGCGCCGCATAGTGCGCGACCATAAATACCGCCACACCTCAGCCCTCTCCACCCTCAAGCGCTGGGGTAGCGTCAGGCGCGGCGAGGAAAAATGGATTTTCCCCTACCAGGAGAATGCCGATGCCACATTCAACTCATCGCTTATTTTCGAGATGGGAGTGATGAAGGACTACGCCGAGCCGCTGCTGCGCCAGGTGCCCCACGATGACCCCATATATGCCGAGGCCTACCGTCTGCTTCGCCTGTTAGAGTATTTCACACCCATCCCGGCTGACCAGATACCCTCCACTTCGCTGCTGCGCGAATTCTTAGGAGGCTCATCATTCCGTTACTGACTATCCGCTTTGTTGCAGAATTGCCCTGCTGCCCGACACCTTCCTATTCCCAATACATGGGGTCAGCGGCATCATCGGCTGAGGGGGCTCCGGGCCANGAGCGGAGCAGGCTGNCANGCGGGAGGGCATCAAGGGCGTNGGNCATCTGCTNGAGGAGTTCGGCGATGACGCGACGGCTCCCTGCATCGCCTGCAACGGCGGCATGAAGGTAATTCTCTATCGACCGGGTGAAGCTGTAAGGGAGTCCCTGTCCACGTGAGTAGGCACCTCCGAGCAGAGCGTAGACCGGAGCCATAACGCTGTCGGAGGGGGCCTCCACGGCCCCGCTCTCCATCAGCCCCACAAGGTTGTAGGCTCCGGCAGGAAGCCCCGCTTCGGCCGCGCGGTAATACCACCCGGCCGCGGCTGCGCTGTCTGCCGGCATACCCGTGCCGGAGGTCAGAAGCCATCCCATATTGTTGGCCGCGCGAGCATCTCCTTGGTTAGCTGCGAGGTAAATNCATTTCACCNCCTCGGCGGTGNCGGGCGCTATGCCNTCGCCCGTAATCAGCCGGAACCCGTAGAGCGAGGCTCCCTGGGCATCTCCGCGGCGGGCGGCCTCGCCGTAGAGGCGCGTGGCCTCAGCCGAGTCCGNGACTATCGAATCGAATCCGGTCTCATGGATATAGGCCAGGCGCCGCAGGGCCTCGGCGTCCCCTTTTGCCGCCAAGTCGGCGAGAGTGCGGAGCGCTTGCCGCTCCGGGCTGACGGCGAAAGCGGCCGTCACCACACCTCCGAGCACAGCCCAGAGCAGGGACCTCATCGTCAGTGCTTTCATTTGGGAGATAGTGTTATCAGCGGCACGACCATCTCCTCCAGGGAGATTCCGCCGTGCTGGAAAGTGCNCGTGTAATACTGCACGTAGTAATTGTAATTGTTGNGATAGGAGAAGAAATCCTCGTTTGTGGCGTAGATGAACGTGCTCGAAAGATTGGGAGCCGGGAGGCCGAACCGTTTCGGGTCCTTCATCTCATACNCCTGCCGGGGATTATAATTGAGATTCTTTCCCACCTTGTAGCGCAGGTTGGTGTTGGTGTTGCGGTCGCCGACCACCTTAATCGGATTGTCCACCCTTATCGTGCCGTGGTCCGTGGTGAGTATCACCTTATACCCCAGCGCGGCCAGGCGGCGGAACATCTCCACAGCGGCCGTATGGCGAAACCAGCTCTCTGTCAGCGAGCGGTAAGCCGCATCCGAGTTGGCCAGCTCGCGGATCATCTTCGACTCCGTGCGCGCATGGGAGAGCATGTCGATGAAGTTGAGCACGATGACGTTGAGCGGAGTGTCCTTCATCCCCGGGAGCCGGGCTATGAACTTCTCGATGGCCTGCGAGTCGTTGAGCTTGGTATATGTGAACTTGTCGTGGCGGCGGAAACGCTCTATCTGGGTGCGTATCAGCTCCTCCTCGTGGATGTTGAGACCCTCGTCCTCATCCTCCTCCACCCACAGCTTGGGATACATCGTGGCTATCTGCAGCGGCATCAGGCCTGCGAATATCGAATTGCGGGCATATTGGGTCGAAGTCGGCAGAATGGTCGTGTAGAGGTCCTCCTGGACATTGAAGAACTCCGACACCAGGGGGGCCACCATCCTCCACTGGTCAAGGCGGAAATTGTCAATCAGCATGAAGCACACCTTCTGGGAGGCATCCAGCAGCGGGAAGACGCGCCGCTTGAAGATGTCGGGGCTCATCAGGGGCTTTTGGTCGGGAGCCGCAGTGAGCCAGTCTTCATAGTTGCGCTTCACGAATTTGCAGAAACTCGAATTGGCGTCGCGTTTCTGCATGCGCAGCATCTCGTCCATGGCCGCATCGGTGTCAGCGAGCTTCATCTCCCAGAACACCAGCTGCCTGTAGACCTCCATCCNCTCCTCCAAGGTCGAAGCCATGTTGATCTGGCCCGATATGCGGGCGAACTCCTGCTGATAGTCGCTNGAGGTCTGCTCGGCCACAATCNGCGTGGAGTGAAGNNTTTTNTTGAGCGACAGGATAATCTGGTTGGGATTGACGGGCTTGATGAGATAGTCGGCTATCTTGTTGCCGATAGCCTGGTCCATGATATTCTCCTCCTCAGATTTGGTAATCATGATCACAGGCACCTCGGGATGCTTGAGCTTGATGCGGTTAAGGGTCTCGAGGCCGGAGAGCCCGGGCATGTTCTCATCGAGCAGTATGAGGGCGAAAGGCTCGCGGTCGAGCGCATCGAGGGCATCGCTGCCGTTGGAGACAGTCGTCACGTCATAGCCTTTGGCCTTGAGAAACATAACGTGGGGCTTGAGAAGATCTATCTCATCGTCGGCCCATAATATCTTGTCCATAGCTGGTGGGGTTGAATAATTTAGATGATTCGGGCTTCTCGAAATTCTCGAGTCTCTCGAGTTTTCTCGAGATTTGTCGAGATTCTCGAGTCTCTCGAGATTCTCGAGCTTTCCGATTATTCCGATTCCTCTGATTCCTCTGAGCCCTCTGAGCCCTCTGAGCCCTCGGATTGCTCTAAGCCCTCTGAGCCCTCTTCGAGCACTTTCTGCTCGGTCTCTTCTACCGCTGCATTTTCCTCGAAGCGGAAATACTCCTCAAAAGAACGTCCCTCGCGGAGCAAAAGTTCGAAGTTGGGGCGGCTGATCATGATCGGGCGCACCTCCGGGGGCAGGCGCAGGTCAGACGAGGCCATCACGCTGCGGTAGTGCTCCAGCTCGCGCATGTTGGCAAACCCCTTTATAATGAGCAGCCCGACGTTGCCGAAGCTCATCGGCTCCATGTCGAAGTCCTTGACTACAAACGAGGAGAAGTTGAACCGGGCGACATCATACAGCAGCTGGTTGGCATTGACCGAGTCGCGCGGGAAGGCCAGCACGAGATATTGCGGCGACGAGGGGTCTCTCTCAAAGCGGGCCGGCTGCCCGTCAGCATCCCGTGCCGTCTCATCGTTGGTGAGGCGCATCTCCCAGAGCAGGCCGCGGGCATTGCTTGAGCCCGAATGGGGCTTGCGCCCTGCCTCAAGGCCCTTGAGGATTGAGCCCGCCATGTCGGTCATGTCGGTGTCGGGCCATTTCTGCAGCAGCTCTGTCAGACGCTCCTTGAAGGTGTCGTAGTCGCCCTGGGTCAGATAGGACAGGGCATCTATGAAGACAAATTTGGGCAGGATTGTGGAGAGGGGGTAGTCCTTCTCCATGCGACCGGTGATCTCGTGCACCTCGCTGTTGCGGTTGGCCAGGTAGTCGGCATACGCTTCGGCGTAGAGGTCCTCCTGTATGCGGTGCATCTGGCGCAGGTGCTCGAAATAGTCGGGATCCTGCATGGCCGCGGCGTAAGGGCTTTCAGGGAAGTCCTCCATTATCCTGCGGCGCCACGTCTCGGCATCTGCCGCATCGTCTGAGCGCACGGCCATCAGATACATGTTGTAGTACGCGTCCAGGCGGTAGGGATTGTCGGGATAGCGGCGGTCAAGGGTATTGAACTCCGCGCGGGCTGCCGGGAAATCCTCGAGCTTGTCCTTGAGGATGACACCCATATTGTAGAGACCCTCCTGGATGACTTCGTTGGATGTCGCAATCTCCTCGGGCGTGGAGGGTATCTGCTTGAGATAGTACTCCACATTATGCGGGTCATTGTCTGCCGCCACCGTATCGCTGCGCTCGCGCCCTCGGCCGCTTCCGGCCACGCTGTCGGCTGCCAGTGCGTCTGACTCGGGCTCCGACGGCTCATCAAACGAGAAACTTGTCTTGTTGCGGCGGCGCCAGTCATCCTCCAGCTTTCGCGAGCCCCATTTGCGCTGGAACTCGCTCTTGCCGGCGTTGCGGGCCTGGGTGTTGTAGAAATACCATGATTTGTCGGTGTTCATCTGGAAGGTCGGGGCGGAATTCTGCGCCATCAGGTCGGGGCCCTGGGGCTGGTTGGCCCTGAACTCCTCGCGGGCCGCCTCCTCGGCCGCCTCCTTCTCCTTGCGGATCAGGTCATCCACGATTTTCTGGCACACCTCCCTCTGCTCCTCGGGGCTCATCTGCGAGAGACGGAGCAGGGAGTCCTGCAGCTCGACATTCCCGGCATAGAGGGCCAGCTCGTCAAGCACGTCGCTGCGGCGGCGCAGCACTTTGATGTCAGGATAATTGTCAGGCAGCTGCGGCACCGCCTCGGAATAGCACGGCTGCGCCTTGACGTAATCGGCCTCATCGAAATATATGTTGCCCAAGGCCAGGTTGGCCAAAGCCTTATCTATGCCGTCGCGCGTGGATTTCTCCACTGCCAGAGCGTAATTCTTCTTCGCCTCCGCTGTGTCGCCTCGCGAGATGTAGAGGTTGCCGATGGCGTAATATATCTGGTCCAGGAATTCCTTATTGCGCTCATAGCGCGTCATACCTTTGAGGGCCTTCACCTCACCCCTTATGTCAGAGCCGGAAAACACCTCCGACTGCTTGATGCGTGCGTTGAATTTCGTGCGGTAGGCTGTCGCCATGCCGCTCCCCGCCTTCTTGAAGGCATTATAGGCCTTCTCTCGCTGCCCGAGGTGAGCGTAGACCTGCCCGAGGAGAAACCACAGACGGTTTTTCTGGCTCCCCGAGGCCCCCTTTGCAGCAGTCTGCAGATAGGGTATGGCCCGCTCATATTCCTCAGCGCGCACCAGATAGTCGGCCTGCGTCAGGGCATAGAGGTTGCGCAGGGAACTGCTCGTAAGGCGCTCGTCCTTGATGTGCACCAGAATGTTTTCGGCCTCATAGAGCCAGTCCATGGCGCAATAGGAACGGGCCTGCCATATCTCCGCCTCCGTGACAGTGTTGGGCAGCCATGTGAAATGCTTCGAGATGTACTGGAAGGTGGAGGCTGCGCCGAGGAAGTCGCCGTCATAGAACTGCGCCTTGGCCATTGTCATCCAGGCGTTGTGGAGGAATGGGTTGAACTCCTCGCGGGCGCGGAAGGCCTTCTCCTTGGCCGAGCCGCTCTTTTTTGGGGGCTTCTTCTTGATGGAGTGGAGCTGGATGGCCTTCTGCATCTTTTCGAGCGTGCGCTTGAAGTCGCCCTTGGGCTGTGGCAGCTTGGAGTCGGCGCGGGCCTCGCCGGGGTGGGTCAGAAGGGTGCGGGTGTAGTCATCCTCATAATCGGCCTCCATGCTTTTGAGCTGCTCGCGATAGTGCTCTATGCCGTTGTAATAGACGTTGTAGCGCGTGGTGAAGGCCTGCCAGTTGCGTGAGACAGGGGTGTTCTTCTTAGTGCCGCAGGCGCCAAGCAGAAGGCATGCCAGCAGCATCACGGGCAGCCACAGCAGGGGGCGCCACGGAGTATGTTCGCGACAACGTTTCATCTCACCTATAACGTTATGCGAGGGGATGTTATTGCAGCATCCGGCCTTAGACCCCGTCTCATTTGCCCCTCAGCAGGCTTTGGAGGTCATGCAGCTTGGTGAGGGCCTGGATTGGAGTGAGGGTGTCAATGTCGATGTCGAGCAGGGCGTCTCGCACTTCGCTGAGCAGAGGGTCGTCAAGCTGGAAGAACGACAGCTGGTAGGCCTCTCCCCCTCCGCCACCGCGCAGAGCCTCGCGCGGGGCTGCGGAGGCGCGGGGCTTTCCGCTCTCACCCTCTGCGCCGGCTGAGGCAGCCTCCAGGCGGCGCAGCACCTCCCCGGCACGCTTCACTATCGAAGGGGGCATGCCCGCCAGGCGCGCCACATGGATGCCGAAGGAATGTTCCGACCCGCCGGGCTGGAGCCGGCGCATGAACACCACCTTGCCTCCGGCCTCGCGCACCGACACGTTGAAATTGCGTATGCGCCCGAAGGACTTCTCCATTTCGTTGAGCTCATGGTAATGGGTTGCGAAGAGGGTCTTGGGGCGGCAGCGGCCGTTGTCGTGGATATGCTCCACTATGGCCCAGGCGATTGATATGCCGTCGTATGTTGATGTGCCGCGCCCGAGCTCATCGAAGAGTATCAGCGACCGGTCGCCCATATTGTTGAGGATGGCAGCCGCCTCGTTCATCTCCACCATGAAGGTGGATTCGCCCGAAGATATGTTGTCCGAGGCCCCGACACGGGTGAATATCTTGTCAATCACACCGATGGAAGCCCCCTTGGCCGGCACGAAGCTGCCCGTGTGTGCCAGCAGCACGATCAGGGCAGTCTGGCGCAGCAGCGCCGACTTGCCGCTCATGTTGGGGCCGGTGATCATCATTATCTGCTCCTTGTCGCGGTCGAGCGTGACTGAGTTGGCCACGTACGACTCTCCCGGGGGGAGCTGGCGCTCTATGACGGGATGGCGCCCGTCAGTGATGGAGATTGACAGGGAACTGTCTACCAAGGGGCGCGTGTAGCCATACTCCGAGGCCGCATCCCCCAAGGCATGCAGGCAGTCAGCCCGCGCCACTCCGGCGGTGAGAGCGTTCAGAGAGGCGGCATGGGCGCCCAGACGGTCGAGCAGGGCATTGAAGAGCTCGCTTTCTATGGCCCCTATGCGATCCTTGGCGTTGAGTATCTGCTCTTCCAAGGCCTTTAGCTCAGGGGTTATGTAGCGCTCAGCCTGGGTGAGGGTCTGCTTGCGTATCCATGTCTGAGGCACCTTGTCACGATGGGTGTTGCGCACCTCTATATAGTATCCGAAGACGTTGTTGAAGGCAATCTTCAGCGAGGGTATGCCGGTAGCTTCCGCCTCGCGGTCGCGGATGCTGTCGAGCATCTCCTTGGCATGGAGCGACACGGAGCGCATCCGGTCGAGCTCCTCGCTGACCCCCTCGGCTATTACCGGCCCCTTGCCCGGCTGCGAGGCCTCAGGATGTATCGTGGATGCTATGTCGGCGATAATGTCTGCCGCATCCGGCATCCCGGAGGCTATGCCCGAAAGGACCGCAGACTTAGACTTGGCCAGTTCGCCGCGCAGGCGCATGGTGGCCTCCAGGGCATCATGCAGCCCGAGCACCTCGCGCGGCTGAGCGCGGCGCGAGGCCACTTTGGAAGATAGGCGTCCCAGGTCGCCGATGGCCGAAAGCATGGGGGCTGCCGCCCCGCTCAGCTCCGCATCCTCCGCGAAGGCCTCCACGCCATCCTGCCGGCGGGCGATGCGCGCCGGGTCGAGAAGGGGGAAGGCCAGCCAGGTGCGCAGCATGCGCGAGCCCATCGGGGTGAGGGTATGGTCAATGACGCTCAGCAGCGAGCGGCCCCCCTCGCCCAAGGGTGACAATATCTCGAGATTGCGCATCGTGAAGGGGTCCAGGCGCATGTATTGGGAGTCGTCCACGCGCGAGAGGGCCGTGATGTGGGCCAGGTTGGTGTGGGCCGTCACGTCCATGTAGTGCAGCAGGCTGCCGGCAGCAATGACGGCGGCCTCAAGCTCCTCGACTCCGAACCCCTTTAGCGAAGCCGTGTCGAAATGGCGCAGCAGGCGGCGGCGCGCTGCGTCGGAAGTGTAGACCCAGTCATCCAGCTCGAACACCGGACACTTCACCGTCAGCGTCTGCTCGCTCACCGGCCGCGTGCCCTTCATGCGGAGCAGCTCCTTGGCCCCGATAGCCGACAGGCGCTTGTCTATGGTCTCGGGAGTCCCCTCGGTGCAGTAGAATTCTCCCGTGGTGATGTCCAGGTAGGCGAGCCCGATTTTCGTGGCCGCCCCCGTGCGGTCTGTGACGAAATGCACTCCGGCCAGGAAGTTGTTGGATTTGGCGTCCAGCGTTGCATCGGAGGTGTTGACCCCCGGAGTGACCAGTTCCGTGATGCCCCGCTTGACCAGCTTCTTGGTCATCTTAGGGTCTTCAAGCNGCTCGNATATGGNCACNCGCTTGCNTGCCNTGACCAGCTTAGGGAGATATGNGTCNAGNGCGTGATGGGGAAATCCTGCCAGCTCCACATGCTGCGCCGCCCCGTTGGCGCGCCGCGTGAGAGTGATGCCGAGGATCTCGCTCGCTATGACGGCATCTTCTGAGAAGGTCTCATAGAAATCCCCCACGCGGAATAGGAGCACGGCGTCGGGATGTTTCTTCTTCATCGCCATGTACTGCCGCATCAGCGGGGTCTCGGCTATCTTGCTTGCCATGTGACAGATGTTTTTGAGGGAATGGTCAGGAGAGCGGAATCAACCTCAGCATCCATATCGACATGCCGACATAGATGAGCAGGCCCACCACATCGTTTGTAATCTGTATGAAGGGGCCCGTGGCCAGAGCGGGATTGATTTTCAGTTTCTCAAGCGTCAGAGGCACGAATGTGCCGAACACTGTGGCGAATATCACCACGCAGAAGAGTGAGGCCGCCACTGCGAAGGCCACGGCATACATGTGAGGCTGCGTCAGGAGCACATATATCAGCACCACCGTGGAGATGACTATGGCATTGAGCAGGGCCACAAGGCACTCGCGCCCTATCTGGCGCCAGGCGTCATTGAGGTCAAGGCGACCGTTGGCAAGGCCCTGCACCACGATCGCCGAGGCCTGCACGCCGACATTTCCGCCCGTGCCTCCGATAAGGGGAATGAATATCGCCAATGTGGTCACAGCTGCTATCTGCGNCTCGAAGCCGGTGAGTATGACCGAGNTGACCAGGCCGCCGATGATACCGATCAGGAGCCATGGTNTGCGCGCCTTNGTCTGGGTGAANATGGAGTNGNCGGCATNCANGTNCGAGCTGATACCCGAAGCCAGCTGATAGTCACGCTCGCTCTGCTCGCGCACCTCGTCCATCACGTCATCGACAGTGATCTGACCCACGAGACGCCCCAAGGTATCGACCACGGGCATGGCCACGAGGTCATATTTCTCGAAGTCTATGGCCAGCTCGTCGACAGGCGTCTCAGTGCGCACCGACACCGGATTGGGATCCATGACATGCTTGATTTTCGACACTGAGGGATGGGTGATCATCTTCTTGAGCGGGAGGACGCCCTTGAGACGGTTCTCATCATCCACCACATATACATAATAGATGTCGTCCAGATCCTCAGCCTGGCGCCGCATCTCCTTTAGGCNCTCCGGCATGGACCAGTTCTNGTTGACGGAGATAAACTCCGTGCCCATCAGNCCGCCGGCGGTGTCNTCGTCATACTGCAGGAGGTCCACGATGTCGCCCGCCTGCTCCATGTCGTCGATATGCTGGATGACCTCGTCGCGGTCTTCGGCATCGAGCTCCTGGATAAGGTCGACGGCATCGTCGGTGTCGAGCAGGTCTATGAAATGGCCTATCTGCTCGGGGTCGAGAGTCTCAAGTATCTTCTTGCGGTCATCCTCGTCAAGCTCCATGAGCACGTCGGCCTTCTTCTCATTGTCTTCAATGAGGTTGAAGAGCCATTCAGCCTGGCGGAGATTCAGGCTTTGAAACAGCTCGGCGATGTCAGCAGGGTGAAGGTCGCGCAGCTCCTCGCGCGCCGCCTCCACGTTCTGATGCTCTATAATCTCCTCAATCTTGTCAATATCGGCTTCCGTGTACTCCTTCATACGGCAAAATTAATAAATTTTTATGGTAATCAGACCCGATTAAGCAAAAATTCTCAGACCCCTGTGACATAAAATTTTTTTATGAACCCGGGGTCTTGCCCGGCGCTCCGGCGAGGGGCCCGTGACTATGCGCCTGCACAAAAAAGAGCCTGCTCCTCACGGATAGGGCTCTTTCCTTTTTGGGATTTGCCTCGGTCGGGTACGGCCGTCTGCGACAGCCGGCCTGAATTTCCCGGCAGACCCAGGAAGTCTTCGACGCCAGATCAGGCATCGGGCGCTCCCGGACCTCTATTCAACCAAACATTTTTCAGTCCGAATGACCGACTGAGGTTGGTTATCCAAGCCTGGATTTCCGACGGTGTCGGATAATCGCCGATCATCATTTCCGCTACAAAGGTAAATACAATTTCTTGCATTTCCAAATTTTTTTGAAAAAATTTTTATAATTTTTTCAAATTTTTTTTCAAATTATTTTTTATACGAATATTTTAATTGCATTTTGACATTTTATCATTGCATGTTCAAGCATTTTTTCACCTATTTTGTTTGTCCTTTTGTCATTAAGCCAATGAAATGTGTTGCAAAACGTCAAAATTGCCAAAAATCAGGTGAAATGGGTACGAATT
>WFLX010010014.1_pt1 | contig 11837 bp, 10 predicted proteins | sample 4967041 | NCBI WGS metagenome assembly WFLX01 (sample SAMN12857096, study PRJNA449069) | gut metagenome | isolation source: stool from male and female vole | host: Microtus ochrogaster | place: USA:Florida | collected 2017 | reverse complement strand
TTTTTCGGTAGTTTAAGTTCTCCGTTGGTGGAATTGAAATAATCAGTCAGATTTATGATCTGAGATAATGATGCAATTGAATCATTAGGAAGAGCAAAGACCGCTACATCTTCGTAGTAGTTCCATTTCTGATCTACTTCGGGAGTCGGCAATATCAATTTGCGATCTCCTTTTCTATAAGGAGTATCGGTATATATCAGCTTCTGCATAGAGTATTTTGGCTCCACAGTCGGATATGCACTGGATGACAATCCTGGGCAATTATGTGTGNCAAAAGTGNGTCNAAGTCTTTCGCATTCATCAAGTGTCCATCGCAAAAGTTCTTTCCAATTTTCGCTGCCGATGGCATTGTCGGGGTTGCTAATTCTAATTTGGTCGGGTCCTCCGATTTGAAAATTATGTACTCCGGCAAGTCCAGCCTCTTTAAACGCCTCAAGATCACGCGTGATACCTTCTTTTGTAACCAGACCATCCATCCATTGCCAAATGATGAGAGGTCTGTTCTGCTGTTCTATCTCAGGAACCCACTTGTTCCCATCCGCAGACTGATACCCACTCGGAATCGCTGCAAAACCGGAAAGAGCGCCAGCAGACATTGCAACATATAAAAAAGATCTAAATAGNTNTTNTTNCATGATGTAAAATCCTNAGTNAATATTTGATNAATCATTACGGCACTAAATTAATAAAAATAAGTGTAATTAGCAACTCATTTCTTATATTATTATTTACTCAACTTTCGTAAGCGAAAGTTGAGTTATTTATTACAGTGTTCAGTAAGTGTACTCTTTTTTAGGGAAGAATCAGGTCGGAGACCTGATATTTTCTCTAAAACCCGAGGCTTTAGCCCAATGCCGGTAATTAAGTTTCAGCAGACTAAGAGCCCATATCAAATTTATGAGATGGGCTCTTAGCCCGGAGGGCTATCCATCTTGTTAACCCCCAGTGAAACTGGGGGTATCAGCAACCTTCCTCCCTCAACTACCCCGGAGGGGTAGTACCCCAAGAGCCTTATTTAGCAACATTGGGCTTTAGCCCGGAGAGTCATGAGTAGAGCACAGTAGCCTCGGATAGGCGCTTTATGGTATAGATTTATACACAAATAGGAATCTCAAACTGAACACCCTAATTTTTAATTTTTTGATCATTAAGAATGTTAATTATTTTGATTACTAATTGCAATTTTCAATATTATTTGTTATCTTTGTAAACTGATAAAGGTATTTAGAAAAAGTATGAATAAAAATATGAGCCGACATAGACTATTTTCGACTATTTCTGATGAAGAATTAGCTATGGTTTTATCTCAAGAATATAAAGATAGACCTGAAGATTTTTCATCATTATCTTCATCATGCAATATTGTCAATTCTAAAGAATTTATCTCAAACACCTCAGGTAGAGGAATAAAACCCTTGTTAAAATGGCTGTAAGTTCTGTTCATCAAAGAGAAATTGTTGAAGTTTCCTTTCGTTTTTTAGATGGAATAGAACGAGTTCATCCAGCGCTGGTAATATCAGTAGATCAATCGCAAGAAGCAGAGGAGGGAATGTTTTATGCTGTTTTGATATCTTCAAAAAATTTACATCCCGAATATACCATTGAAATCAATTCTGATGATATTATAGGTGGCGAAATGGATAAGAAATCTTATTTTGTGACTCATTTTATTGCATATTTTACATTGAATGATATAGTAAGCAGAAGAAATCAGTTTATTAAAAAAGATAAATTCAATGATGTAGTCAATACTATAATTGATAATATCTTTGGAGATGAGTTATAATAAAAAGAAATTATGTTGATAATCAGAGAGCCTTTCTTATTAAGGTTCTCTTTTATTTTGTATATTTTCATTGATGTATAAATATTATTTGGATGAAATGAAAATTTTTATTATTGTGTCGTTGACAAGCATTTTATTCTTGTTTTAAGTCAAGTGCTTGTCAGCAAGACATTATGGGAAGCGTTTACTCGACGCTCTTTCTTGGCTTTCTGAAACTTCGCAACTTTCAATCATCGTCAAGAGTGAGACAACCGTAAATACCTTCGTATATGTTCATACATGCCGGTGGTATGCGCTAATGCGCATGCTGTCGGATTGTCGGCATATTCAGCGTGAGGTTACTGTTGTCCGTTCTACGGTGATGGGCAATGCGAAGGCCTCAGAAAGCGGAACGGGCGAAAAAGTACAGGCCTTGCGCTTTTCTTTTATAATATGCCGATGAGATAGGCCCGGAGGCACCTATTTTACCTAAAAAACATGAGAATCCAAACTCTAATTTTTTGCTTGCTCTTTTGCGTAGCATCTGCTTTTGCGAAGGATGTTATCACCAAAACAGATGGAACCAAACTCGATGCGAAAGTAGAGGAGATAACAGAAACTGTGATCAAATATCGTAAAGCCTCCAATCCAACTGGTCCGATCTACACTATTCCAATTACTTCGGTCGCCACAATTCTATATGAGAATGGTGACATTGATACGTTCAATGAAAATGTTTCTTCTACCGCATTCTCAGCGTCTCAATCCTCTTCTCTTTCAGACGACGAATTGATGCGAATTGCTGACTCTCAACCATATTCTAATCAGTCTAAATCTATTTCTGATAATGAATTGCTTAAAATGGCTTACAGCTGGGAAAAATCTTCTGATGAATTGATGGATCAGGCTAAAAAATATAGAAAGATTGGTTGGATAGGGGCTGGAACAATCTTAGGAGTAGGCATATGTGGAATTCCTCTTATATTTGGAGGTGTGTGGGGATTTGATGACGAGGATGTTGGTAGTTTTATTTTGCCTGTGTCTGCCATTTGTTCTGCGGGAGCCGCAGCAATATGGACTCTTGGCTTCAATCTAAAAGCCAACTCACTTATGAAGCAGGCCAGAAAGATGCAATCGTATTCCGCCACAATCATAGAGAATGAGATAATGCAATTTGGCAATAACTCTTTGACTGCAGGAATCAATGTCATGGGAAATCGTATGGTCAATTCCCACAGCTTGGGATTATCTCTTGGACTCAATTTTTAAATATAATTTTCTAAGTAAAATGAAAATAAAAACAGTACTTTCATTAGGAGCAGTTTGCTTGATTACGCTTTCCAGTTGCTCTCCAAAAATAACGACTCGTCAGATGAATGCTTGGACTACCGTCGATACAAAAGTAGTGAGTTATAATCAACTGACTATGGATCTTGATGAGGAGCCCATCACTTATACAATCGATATCTCAACAGAAGCAGGAAAGATGAAACTTAACCGTCTTTCGGTTGAAGAGGCTGAAAGACTTGCCCTTATTGAAGCAATAATGACAAACAAATGCGCCACAATCTTCAATCCGCAATATACTCACCTCGAACACAAAGGGAAAGTGCTTAGGGTAACTCTTTATGGCTATCCGGCACGATATAAGAAGCAGCAATAAAAAATTAAGTTCCCCCAAAAACCATAAAAGGACGCACCGAACATGCGTCCTTTTATGGTTATCTATATATTTATCTATATATTAATGTTGTATTNCTATNACTTTTTTGCCATTTTTGATGANGATTCCNNCATCANANGAAGATGAATGTCTAATGCCATTAATGTCATAGATTTTCTCAGCATCCGTAGTCATTTCTACTTCTTCCACTCCTGTGCTTTCTTTTTCTATATGGAAATAGATGGTTCCTGTCATTGANGTACCTCCATCGTAGACTGCGCCCATNTACCATCCATCTTTCAGATGGCTGAAATCGGCTGTCATTGTCACTNCCTTATTCTCTCCTGNTCCCAGATAGATATCAGANGAAGTTGAGCCGCATACTTCATAACCCCCATCACCGGGAAATACATCAAATCGCAACGATCCGAAATAAACGCCTGATTCACAATCAACATTGAAATGGATCTTAATTGCCGAAGGATCAGTAATCTTTTCCTTATCCTCTACTGTCAGATCTGAAACTTTAATCTCGGTCTTATCTGAATTTACATTTATATCTACTTCAATAGGATCGCTCACATTCTTGCCCGCTTCGTCTCTAAACACCATTGTATATGTGCCGGGTGCAAATGAATGGTCTTTGAGAGCACTGAATTTCCCGATATAATCTTTGATATCTTCCTGCTCTCCGATCAGAATATCCACCGGACGGAAGGTCGATTTCGATACTACATCCCCCTTGCTGTCAAGAAGAGTAGGAGTGACAGTGCTGTAGAACTCTTCATCTCCAATGTTCTCAACTGTAAATGTCATTGGAAATTCATGGTTTCTATATATTTTATCCGGCATCTCAATATCAGTTACGAAAATTGATGCTGGTTTCTGGTTTTCTATTGTGGCTACCCCATCTTTCACGACAGCAACGATCATCTGTGGTTGCCCGACCGGAATACGCACTGGACTCCATTTCCCGTCAACCTTCAAGACCGGCTTTATCTCATAGGTTCCATCTGCCAACTCAGGGAAACGAACCTGAAGGTCGTTTCTGCCATCGTCAGGATGATAGCCTGATACATTAGGACCTTCCGCAAACTTAACCTCCTCTGTAGATTCAGACTCAAACTTCAAGCCAAGGTGACTTCCGTCAGGCATTGTAAAAAGACTGAAATTGAAGTATTGGCCTCCACATCTGAATGCTTCGCCGGCTTTCACTTCAGTTACATCAGAGAAAAATGAATCGGTATTGTAAAAGATATACACAGGTTTGTCATCNTCTTTCGCAGGACGCGCTCCGAGCGTGGCTATCTGTGCAGTATTAAATCCTCCGGCTCCACCTCCTACTCCAAGGTCATCCGGGTTTAAAGCAGTGAGAAGGAAATANCCGTTGCTCAATCCTCCCCANCCCCAGTTGAAGTGGAAGAATCCATCTGAACTATATCCATCGCAAACAAATTGATGGCCTCCGGCNGTTCCAGCGCCGCTATAAAGCACAGGAAGTCCTTCCGCAAGGTCTGCATATATCATATCTTCCCATTCNTCATAGCCATAATAAGCGCGATTNGGCATCCAAAGTGATTTAGANTAGCCGAAGATATCTATGAGAGACTCACCCATCATTACGGTTGCCGCGCCACTNCCACCNGGTTCATAATGCATATCTACGCTTATTCCACATCCAAGCATAAGTTCTGCTACCGCATGGCGTGCTTCATTTGAACTCTCCTTATTATATATGTTGTCCATCTTGTCCCATTGGAAAGGAATTGAATCATAATTGAATGTCAATTCTTCTTCTCCGGGGCGCCATAAATAGGAGTGGCTGCCCTTTCCATGCTCAGGATAATTGTGATATTTCATCACTTGAGCCATTGCTGTGGCAACGCAACCTGTGACAGTCTCATGTCCATCCACTTTCGGGCAGAGTATGTTATATGGATATTCTTGATTCCATTCTGTCTTTAAAAGTGGAGTTATTTCAGTTCTACTCTTATGAGTGATTTTATAGGCGTTAGTTTTTTCAGGATGATTCTTCAGATAATTAAGTTGGCGATTATAGAAATCAAACCATTCCCTTAATGATGGATTGGACTCTATTTCGAATTCTCCAGTATCTGAATATGCCAATAGGGCAGGGGCAGTGTCTTCGTTTGGAAGCACCACAAAACCTTTCCCGGAGGAAAAGACATATAGGTTGTCAATAGTAGATTTCAGTTGGAGATTGCTGGCTGAAAGGCCACTTGCTGAGGCAACTCTTTGTGGACGATTGGAATTGAATCGTGCGAGCGCTTGCTCTGGTGTCAAAGTGTCGGCAGCAACTGGAAGAATTGTTCCGGCTGCAAGCAGAGTAAGGAGTAATGAGTTTTTCATAGTCTTTCAATTAAAGGTGTTACAGTGGATTAGTATAAACATACAACACCTAACTACCCCTTTTGGATTTTTTCTTATAAAAGTTTTTTGTAAAAGGCACAAGCTAACGGGTAGCTTGGAAGGAGATGTTTTTGAAGAAGAAGATAGGAAGCGTGCCGCCTACTACCATCCCGAGCAGAATGAATAGGCACGTCAGCCCATTATTGGCAAAAAGGAAGAAATAATGATCAAATTCCGCTTCTCCGCTATGTGATAGGCACATCATAAGGCCGCCAAAAGTTTTATAAGCATAAATCCCGGGAATCATCGGTAGTAATGAAGGAAACAAACATGTCTCTGCGGGCATTTTTCCATAAGGGGAAAGAAGCACTGCCATTGTGCCTACAATAAAGGCAGCTATTGTGCTCGCGGCTACAATATGCATATCAAAAAGTGAAGAATTGAGCATCAGATAGCGTGCCGAATGACCTACTGCAGCAATAATGGCACAGAAAAGATATGCCTTTTTAGGGGGATTGCTGATCGCAGCAAATCCAATGGCTGCAATGGCAGCAAAAAGTGCATCTTGAAGAACTTGCAAAACCATAATTAAAACATTTTTAAGTTCATCAACAACATTCCTACACATAATCCTAACGACAGACAACATGTAAGGATTACAGCATCCATGAATCTCCCGAATGCACAGATATAATGCCGGTTGAGCAGGTCGCTGAAAGAATTAATAAAGGGAATTCCAGGCACAAGATAAAGAACACTCGTGGCCACTGCTATATTAGGAGTATGCCCGAAACTAAAGAGAGTTGCTGTGCTGGCAAGCACTGAGGATATAAATGCACAGATGATAAATGTTAGCCTTACATCAAACTTATGCTCCGTCAATACCTGTTTAATATAAAACCCCACAAGTGTAGATAGGAACACAACCCCTACGGCTGCCCAATCTCCCGTGAAAAGCCTACAAAATGCTGCATTAGCAAGGGAGGCAAGAAGCAAAACGAGATATTTATTCGTTGGAGGAGTGTTTATAATATCCTGAAATCTTTCTTTTGCTTCAGCAAAACTAATTTTATCATCGGCCATACTCCAACTGAGACGACTCAGAAGAGTATTGATTTCAAAACTTATCGGCATCGGGTGAGTGGCGATAATGTATGTGTAGCTGTCAGATTGGTCAGGCTGGAAGACAGTCATGTGAATATGGCGCGGAAGTATGGTCATTTCTGCTTTACACCCCATGGACTCTGCCATTCTGTGCACATTGCGCTCAAGACGCAACGACGTGGCTCCACTTCCGAGGAGCCACGCCGAATATTCTGAGAGAAAAAGGCATATGTCTTTTAGAGATGCATTTGAATCCATTTCGCATTCAGGAAATGCAACTGTCCCATCTATGCCTTCATTAATATTTGACATGTTTCATTACTTTATCTCTTTTTGATAAAATTTTCTGTGGACGCATAGGATCATTGTCCTTGAGAAAAAGTCTAACAGAAATCACAACTGTCATCACCACTACGATGATTGCCCAAAAGATCAAGAAGTTGAATGCTGCCATAATCAAAGAGACTAAAGGGTTAATAATATTTTATGTGAAATCCTCACTTCGGTTCCACTTGCATTGTATTAACGAAAGTATAGCCGAAAAAGTTTTACAAAACCAATTACGATTTTATTAAAGAATTGTGACATGTTTTTTTAAGATGACAAGCCCCTAACCCCCTAAAGGGGGAATAAAAAGTAGGATACCAGAGTCAAATAAAGTAGTGAGCATGCTCCGCATGCGTCCCGCGAAGTCAAAAGGAAACCTTGAGGAGTTGAAGAAATGATATTTTTTTATTAATTTTGCAACCAACTTAAGAATAATTCTAAATTAAAAGGATAATTCTAAATTCTAAATTCAAAATTCAAAATTAATAATATGAAACTGATATTAGTAAGCAACGACGATGGATATATGGCAAAAGGTGTTCACGAACTTATGGCAATGCTTGCTCCATATGGTGAAGTAATAGCTGTATGTCCCGACAAAGGACGCAGTGGACAATCTATGGCTCTCACTTTCGATGCCCCTCTCAGGATAAAAGAAGAGAAAAGCCCTGTGCCCGGAACAAAACTCTATAGTTGCAATGGCACACCTGTAGATTGTGTTAAAGTTTCATGTTATACNGTNCTCAATGGTCGAAAACCAGACCTTGTGGTTGCGGGTATCAACCATGGAAGCAATGCATCGGTTAATGTCCTATATAGTGGCACAATGGGTGCTGTTCAGGAGGGTTGCACCTGGGGAATTCCTTCCATCGGATTTTCTCTCACAACTCATGATCCGGACGCTGATTTTACGGCTGTCAAATCTATTGTTGATACTGTAGTGCCAAAACTTCTTGATGAAGGACTTCCGGATGGAGTATTTATCAATGTTAATGTNCCCGACGGTGTAAAAGATGCTCCAATTTCAATATGTAGGGAATGTAAAGCCCATTGGAGCGAAGAATATAAGGAATACACAGATCCGTTCGGAAACAACTTTTATATGCTGTCGGGNCATATGATCAACGATGAACCTGAAAGTACAGACACCGACCTTTATGCCCTNTCTCATGGACATGCCTCTTTGGTGTTTGAGGCTCTCGATCGTACTGCCCAATCAATCAAAAAGTTGTAATATCTACTGTCATTTCTATATTCTTTCCGCTTCGTGTCTCTGCATTTTTCTCAGCGGTCGGCACGANTGCGGGGCCTGATAGGTTTAAATTATAACGGTATCTTGCTCCGGCAAGCCATCTGTTTTCTGGAAGTTGATCACTTAGCGACAGGCGCAATGTTCCATATCCTGGATTCTCACGAGAGATGAGCCGATAGTCTGTAGCAGAATCGGGCCATACTACTGTTCCATCTGGATTCTCTATGAGATAGTCTACCTCTAAATATGATGAATTAAAGTAAGTATCAAAATTAAATTCAGCAAGCAAAGAAGGTATGAAGAAATCATAGCCCTGATTATCAGCATCCAATGGCAAATCGGTCAAATAAGTGCTGGCATCGGAAAAGAAAACCGGTATCTTATTGGATTGGCCATAGATATCCCAACCCTCTGAAATNTCCTTAAGTGTNGTCGTAGAATTATAACCGGCTGAGGCATATCTAAATTGCCCAATGTCGCTTACATTGACAATATTGACACTTTTCACTTTTACGGTATTGGGTGGGAGTGTGGTGTGGATCCTGACATCCACCATCGACAATGCATGGTAGAAATGCAGCTTCAACCTTCCATTAGTTTGCCTAACATTTGTGACCCGACATACGAGCAAATCCTCTTGTCCATAGTTCTTGTATTGGATCATGTCAAGCCACCATGGATTTGTATTTATTTCTANGCTTGCCGGACTAACAGCCGTGAAACACATCATATTTCCGGTCCAGTCTACAGCTGGGGAATAGGTCCAACTGTTCAGACCGGTCCTCGTGACTGTGACTCCATTCATGACATATGAATAGATTCCATAATCATATGCCCAAATCTTAAATTCAGGAATGTTTTCAGTAGTAGTTATGTCGGCTTGGCGAGTATTATCACCATAATTGGAAATAGTAGTTTCAAATTCTATCCTTCTTTCATTTTGAGAAGAAGATGGCTCGTCAGAATGCGAGCAAGCGGTAGCCGCAAATATTGCAGCCACCGCCAGCACTTTATAATATTTTTTGGAGTCTTTCTTCTTCATAATCGGATGTCCCTTTATGTTATAACCCCAAACCTCTTCTTTCGTTTATGAAAGTAGATTATGAATTTATGAAATCTGGGAATTCTTCAACTGTGACATCAAAGTCGATCTTGTTGGAAGTAGCAGGAACATCGATATTGAGAGTATATCTATAGGCTTTACCAATTTGCCATTCTGAATTTGCCTGATCGTTGGAATTCAATGGGAAATAGATATATCCAGCTCCGTCTGAAACAGCATCTGTAGCCTCCGGCCATATCTTGACCCCTGTGTTTCTATCAAAAATCTCACAAAGGACTCTCGCATATACACCTGAATAATTATTGCCGCTCACTTCTGACTTAGTCAATTTCTGAGGAATTGAGAATATGTATCCTGACGTTATTAATTCCACAGGAGTGTCAGTGTTGAGGATTTCNGNTCCCTCGTAGATATTTTTGTTGGCAATTGCCTTCTGATCAGTCCATTCTCCGNTCACNTGGTTTCCAATAGTAGTGGAAGCCAANGGGAAGTTNAAACTTCCTTCTGTGTTAGTGCCGAGCAAGTCGAGGGCCTTTACTTTCACGGAAAGAGCCTGTTCGCTGGGTTTTGCTACCCGTGGNCGCATCTGAAATCTTACCTGTGAGAGGGCGTGGCGGAAATTTATNTGAACCGGGGTTGCATTNGNNCCTCCACGAGTCTCTCCTATATTCACAGCGTATAGAAGGTCTGTTTTTCCTCCATTGATAAANCCTGGGATATCGGGATTGCTGTCATCTGAAGTAGTCGCTGTCTTGATAGATGGACTATAACTGTAGAAGTTTAGGGGTGCATCTGCTGGCCAATACATTGATGGCGCATAGCTCCATCCATTTTCGGTGCGCCCGACATGCACGTCCGACATATAGGGCTTCCCATTTGCAAATGCCCATACTTTAAATTCCTGAAGGGAATTGGTGGTGACAACTTGCCTTCCACTTAATGGTGCGGAGGCATTAAATGATATCATATTTCCCATGGAAGGAGCATCTGATTCCTGATGGCTGCAAGCTGAGAGAGTCAATACGACAGTTGTTGCAATAGCAATGTGAGATAAAATTTTCATAGTCTTAATTATGGGTTTTTGACCTCATTATTGAGGCTTTCGTTTAAGGATAATGCAAATATCGTTCCAATAAGTTCTAAATACTTTTATATTAACAAAGTATTATAATTCCTTAACATAATTTAGACCCTAACTATTGAGACCCGACTGATTTCTAATTATGGCGAATTCGCCATAATTAAAATNNGGNTTATANACTTTCTCCCAAATNCCNATAAATTCNANNGTNTTNCNATTNCGNAGCCAATCAGTNATNAAAAANTCACCNTCTTTNGCNNNNANCNTATNAGTNAGACAAATGTAGTCCTCNCCGTTNACTTNNACNACATTNACCTCGGTATCTCTTACAATTATTTTTGTCATTTTGAATCATGAATGGTTATGGGGGGGAGAATGCAAAGATAACACAAAAACGTCAGAAAATTAAGAAGGTTTGTAATCTTATCCCCAACCAATTTTATTTTTTCCCGCGGGCGAAGATTAAGAAGAAATTTTTTTCTTTCTTTTTATATTCCTTTATTGAGTCTAATCAGCGGTCTAATTTGTGGTCTAATCAGCGGTTTGTATTGAAGACATTTTTAATCATTTTTCATGGTTTCTTTTTATTCGGAACCACACATAATTGGTAATGCTCTGAAAGCAACTTCTCGTTGATTTTCCGATTATAAATTNATCACTCTGATNCNATTGATTTAACATACTTGTTTGNGTANNAAAATTTAATCTTTCAATTTTTTGTTATTATCGCTGGAATTGATTAATTTTGCATTTATGACGAAACTAGAATTATGAAGACAATAGCATCCTGAAGGTCTTATAAATACAGCAAGAGAAAATAATATACCATATCAGATTGAAGTTATGAACGGTCTCCCTTTATAAATTCAGCAATAAGTTTTCCGGTAAGTTCTATATCTTTAAGGTCTATGACTTCAACGGGCGTGTGCATATTCCGGAGGGGAATTGATATAGTACAGGCTTTTGCACCCTCACGGCTTACTGAATACTGGTCGGCATTTGTTGAAGTGAGACCGTTCATAACTTCAATCTGATATGGTATATTATTTTCTCTTGCTGTATTTATAAGACCTTCGGAAATTTCCCTTGAAAGTGACGGTGAAATACCTATCATTGCACCTTTGCCGAGATAACCGCATTTCTGTTCATCTTCACCCTGAGCATACGCAAAACTTACGTCAACCGCAAGAGCGATGTCCGGATTTATTTCAA
>WFLX010114853.1_pt1 | contig 11843 bp, 13 predicted proteins | sample 4967041 | NCBI WGS metagenome assembly WFLX01 (sample SAMN12857096, study PRJNA449069) | gut metagenome | isolation source: stool from male and female vole | host: Microtus ochrogaster | place: USA:Florida | collected 2017 | reverse complement strand
CCTCCCGACATGGAATTTAATNCGATNGCNCCGATNACNATGACNGCNATCACNCCNAAAACGATCCATTTNCCAATCTTTTTCTTTTTACGTCTTTTCTTCTTTTCTGCCATGACTGTTTCCTCTCCTTTTTTCTTGCAGCCGCTTTTCATTTTCTGTTTGTACGACTGCATCATTTATGTTGTTCTTCTCCCATCTTTACTCTGGGTCATGATCCATATTCTCACTATTTTGGACTGTTTCTATGATTCCATCCTCCGAATCAAGCTCCCTGTCCGGTTGCACTTCTCCGATTACTGTATCCGAATCCTCAAAAACCGTTCCCGTCTCTTCCTTTCCGGTATCCGACTCTATCCTGCCGTCGCGGATCTTGATAACCCTGTCTGCCCGCCTGGCAATATCATTGTCATGCGTAATGATAATGACGGTCCGTCCCTCTTTATGAAGATTTTTCAGGATTCCAAGAATCTCTTCACTGGAACCGGAATCCAGATTACCGGTGGGTTCATCCGCCAGTATGATGGGCGGAGCCTGTGCAATAGCTCTCGCGATTGCCACACGCTGCTGCTGTCCGCCGGACATTTCAGAAGGTTTATGATCCATACGATTGCCCAAACCAACCTTTTCCAAGGCAGTGACCGAAAGTTCTTCCCGTTCCCTGCCGGGAACGCCGCGGTAGATCAACGGCAGTTCCACATTCTCAAATGCCGTCAATGTGGCGATCAGATTAAACCCCTGGAAAATAAAACCGATCTCCTTATTTCTGATATCCGACAGTTCATTGTCCGTAAGATCAGACACATCTTCACCGTTCAATATGTACTGTCCGCTTGTCGGTATATCCAGACATCCCAGCATATTCATCAGCGTGGATTTGCCGGAACCGGACTGACCGATGATCGCTACAAATTCATTGCGGTCAATGGAAAGATTGATCCCGTCCAACGCCCTGACTTCGTTTTCACCGGGATTATAAACCTTATGCATGTCGTGAATTTCTATTAATGAGCTCATACCGTTTCCTTTCTGTATTTTTTCTGTATTCTATCCTCTATATCTTTTTTGTTTCCTAACATAAATGTGCTTTCATCAAAACAACCAGACTGCATTATACTTTGTTTTTTATCTCTTTACTATATATAACGATCAAAGTTCAAAATATTTTCAAATTTTTTCAATTTTATTCCAATTATTTTAATATTTTCTATTTCCGGCGTTTCTGCACGCAATCCGCCAGCAGATATTCTATCTGTCCATTGATGGAGCGGAAGTCATCCTCCGCCCATTTTGCCAGTTCCTCCCACAGCTTTGGTGAAAGCCGAAGCAGAATCTGCTTCTTGGCTTTCTCCATCTCTTTCACATTCCTCTGACGCTGGATCAGTTCCTTCTCTTTGCTGGCAATCGCCGCTTCCAACTCATCCAGCTTGGCAAGCCGTTCCCGAAGCCGTTGTTCTTCGGCTGTCATTTCATTAATATTTTCTGCACTGTATTGTGCTGCATTGTACTGTGCCGACTTTTCCCGCATGAAATCCCCACTTTCCAACTAATAAATACTGCCGCTGTTAATGATCGGCATCGCATCCTTGTTGCCGCACAGTACCACCATCAGATTGCTGACCATGGCAGCCTTGCGGTCCTCGTCAAGCATCACGATCTCCTCTTCTCCCAGCTGTTCCAGAGCCATCCTTACCATACCGACCGCGCCCTCCACGATCTTCTGCCGTGCCGCAATGATTGCCACCGCCTGCTGCTTCTGAAGCATCGCAGCGGCAATCTCTTCTGCATAAGCAAGATGGGTAATCCGCACTTCCTTGATCTCAATCCCCGCTTCCTCGACTCTCTCCTGCAGTTCCATCTTCATCTTATCAGCAATCTCCTGACTGCTGCCGCGGAGCGTCTTTTCATCAGTATCCTCCTCCATGGTGTCATAGGGATAAAGCCGCGCATTATTTCGGATAATGGTGTNGCACTGTATGGAAAGATAAATCTTGTAATTCTCCACATTAAATACAGCTTTCGTCGGATCGACCACNTTCCAGATGACCACCGCCCCGATGATCACGGGATTACCCAGCGCATCGTTGACCTTCTGCTTGCGATTGCTTAGCGTCATGGTTTTGGTGGAAATCTTTTTATCATAGCTTGAAACAGGACTATCACCATTGCTGCCCGCCCCTTCACGACTCGACTTCATATAAGCATCCACCATTTCCCCAACCACAGATTTTGCGGAAGGATTGTAGCTTACCGCAAAAGGATTAATAAAATAAAATCCTGCATTTTTGATCGTTGCGTAATATTTTCCAAACAGGGTATATACTGCCGCCTCATTAGGGTGCAGAACTTTCAGCCCGCAGACCATCACACAAAATACTGCAAGTAATAACAGACAGGTCACAACCACGATCCCCATTCCCCTGCTGCCTCCCAGGATCATCCCTGCGACGGATAATATGGCTCCTAAGATGATTCCAAACAGCACAATTCCACCGTTTGCTTTACTGATCTCCCGTTCTTTCACGATTTCTGTCTTATTTTTATTGGATTCCTTATTCATAGTCTCCTCCTCTTCTGAAGAATATGCCCTTCCTTCAAAATGATATTATTTTGATATCATTATAATATCTTTTTTCATATTTTTTGTCAATCATTAATTTCAGGATTATCAGACAGGAAATGCTTTCCATATGTTCCCTGCAATCGAATAGGAGGCGGTGATTAGCCGCCGTCCTCTCACAGCACCGTGCATACCGTTCGGTACACGGCGCTTTCAATAGTTGACACGCACTGACTGGTAGGCATACCCACATCNTTATGCTCATNTGCGGNNTNGACAGAATATCANNTCTAAATATCTATTATTAGAGAAAAAATCCCCTTGAGTCACTTCACTTTCTAACTCAAGGGGATTTTCTACCAATAATATTTGATATAAATTTATAATAAATATTTCAAGTGATAACAAAGTAAATTTGTTTAAACCCAAAAATGTGTAACTTAAAAATCATTCAGTTTGATAGTTCCAGAAATTTCACTATACTTTATCCAATAATCTTCATCATTAAAAAAAGCTTGTAATCCACTTGTTTGGACTTTAACCTTTTTTACATCTGGGTCAATTATAACATAACCTACTGGCTTATATCCACTTGTTGTACTACCCGCAGGAATATAAATAGGATTAGACCAATATACTTCACTATTAAGTATACTTGTGGATTTTACCGTAAGGCTATCGGCTGATATATAGTTTACCTGATTACTTCCACTCCACCTTATACCTATTTCATAAAAATTTTCTATTCCATCTATATATCCTGTCATTGTACATGTAAAAGCTGTGACCCCGCTTCTAGGAGTTAATTCGCCACTATAATTGCCATCTGCATCACGAGTCAATTCTCCGCTTCCATATTCGCCCAAATCCACATATACGGTTGGTCCTTCCAATGACATAACATCAGCATCAGATTTTGTAACAACATTTTCCTCCAAATTGTCTGTTTCTTTAGCATATGAACTCATGCTAAATGACAGTATAAAAAATGCCGCTAATAAAAAACAAAATAATTTTTTAATATTCTTTATATTACTCATAGTAAGGTCTCCTCCTTCTTAATTAAGCATATTATCATTCTCTAAAGCCAAGTCATATAGATAAAATAAATTTAAATATACTTTAAACTCTTGTGTAAAGTTGTCAACATCTTCTTTATTTATACCTCTTAAAATATTTATTTTAGTCTGAAACAAATGATCATTAGAAATAAATTCATCCTTATCTTTATCTATTAAAAGTATAATCCTACTTCTAGGGAAAAATCTAGCAGTATGATATTTGTAGAATAATTCAGATGAATTATTTAACTTTAGTAAATAAACTGTACTCCTTTCTCTGGTATTATTTTTTTCAACTACAAACCCCCTCATTTCAATCATTGCTTCCTCATAATCAATTGGTTCAAAACAATACAAATCTTTAAGTACACCTAATAATTCTTCCCCGCTTTTATATGGAATAACAATTTTGTTATGATACTTTTCCATTAGGCATGGGAAAAAATCTAGCGAACTAGGATTAATTTCCATAATAGTCTTACTCCCTTCAAAATTTTTATTAAGAAATTCTTCAATTCTGCATTACCAATAATTCTATTATACATAAAAGTCAAAACTATATAATATTTTTCTAAAATAACATATAAAATATATAAATCAATACCCCTTGCAGAAATTGCCCCTTTTTTGTAGAAAATGACCAACAACAATCGAATAGGAGGTGGTGATTAGCCGCCGTCCTCCCACAGCACCGTGCATACCGTTCGGTACACGGCGCTTTCAATAGTTGACACGCACTGACTGGTAGGCATACCCTTTGTGTTCCGCACTATCTCTCTGCGGACAGCCATTGCCCTCAATGTTTTCTGTCATTTTCGGTCATTCCTCCTTTCTCGGTCATACTCGGAATTCCTACTGATTTGGTCCTTCGCTGAAAAAAACATCAGCTACTATGACCTCTGCTGACTTCTGTGCGCTCAGCATAACCTTCCGATTATGGTTACTCCTTTCAGAACGTTCCGCACAGACCTCCCTTGGCACCACAAAAAAAAGCGTATGAGATCGATTACGCGACTCTCATACGCTTTCCTGCAATAGGCTGCAAAACATCCTATTTATCTTTCCTATTCATTTTCCAGATAATACTGCTTCTTTTCTTCATACATCCTCTGGTCGGCAAGCTTCACCAGTTCCTCCAGATTCTTGCAGCGTTCCCGCCATACATATCCCACGGAAACGGATACGCCCCATTTAGGAAACGCATCTTCGTGAACCTGCTGCATCTGACGTTCAAATTCATCTTCCCCCACATCAGGAAGCAGAACTGCAAATTCATCTCCGCCGATACGATATACGTTCTGTGAATCGAAAATAGAAATCAATCCTCTTGCCAGATCACAGATCGCTTCATCGCCGACCATATGCCCTCCCGTATCATTGATTTTCTTTAATCCATTCAGATCACAAATACAGACACCCAAAGATCTTGTTTTCCCTTGCTTTTTTAACATCTCCATCTTTCTAATGTAAGCATTGCGGTTAGAGCAGCCGGTCATCTGGTCGCTATATCCCATGCGCTCAAGCACCTGCTTATTCTCTTGATTTTTCATACAGATCGCAACAAAATATCCTACCGTCGTCAAAAGCCTTCTGATAATCTGACTGATCTCCATCGGGGCATTATCCACACCGATAAAACCGATCAGCTGATTGTTCAAAATAATGGGGGCTTCGATACAACTCTTGATGTTCTGCATCTTCAAAAGCCTGTATTCCCCTTCCCAGCAATCAGCGATCTCTTCAATATCGCCGATCAGGATCTCCTTTCCTTTTTCCAATTCGCCAACCCAATGGCGGATTTCCCACTTATCCACTTCCTGCAGATTATCAATCTGCGGCGTGATTCCCTCCTTACACCACTCGAAGGTATTGGAAAGGCATTTTTCATAGTTTTCAAAAATATAGATACGCTCNGCATCCATATATTTTCCCAGCGCTTNTATCATATTGCTGATTCCCTGTTCAAGATCCTCCGATGCACAAAGTCGGGCAATCTGCTCTAATACAAAATGCTCCGCCTCCAGAGCGCGTACCGTCTTATGATATTCTTCCTTATAAAAAATATTCTCATCTGACATCCAATGAGCTCTCCTTATGCTTTTTGTCCTTTTTGAATTCCTATCAAACCAAAACCGATTTCAAAATTCTTCCATCATCTGAGTTCATCCATTGAATTACACGGATGTATCTAGTATAATATTTTAAAGCAGACATTGCAAATCATTTTTAAGATTTCTGGCAAATCGCGGAAGTGGCAGATAAATGCTTGACACTTTTCGTCAAATTATACAAAATATAATTATGTATGATAAGCTACAGACAAAGGAGAATCAAAACATATGCACCAGTCAGATGATGAAATCATAGACCTTGATAATAGCGCAGATTACGACGATATGCCCTACGATCCGTTGGAACACCGTACGGAAGACGAGTCGTTTATGGAGGGGGATGCCCTTGACCAATACCTTGCCCATGAAGTCAGCGCAGCCCTGTCAGAACCGGCAGTGGAAGAATACGAGGAAGATACGGTCAATGCCGATTTATGGGATGCTTCCCCGATATCCGGTGGCTCATCTCCAGCGCATAGCAAAAATAAGACCCGCAGCAGTGCCGGAAAACAGGCACGCCGAAGACGTACTGCCCGTCCCCAATCTATTTTGATGGGATTTCTTGCATTGACAACACTTTGTTCTCTGGGGTTGTGTCTCTATATGCTGTTCAACTCACGCACCGCACCCGCCAACTCCAATGCGATCATTGAGAACGGCGGAGATCAGCCCGTTTTTTATTCACAGGAAGAAGTTGATGTTATGATGGAGGAGGCTGCCTTAGCCGGTGAGCAGGAGCTGAAAAATGAGATCATGAACCAACTGTCTGGAGAAAATCCCAGCGTTCAGGATACCCTCCGCTGGCTGTATTCCGATTTTGTTTTTTATCAGGATAGCGGCAGTTATCACTTTATCCCGCTTTCTGATACGATCGAGCGCAACACTTTGGAACGCGGCAATTTTTCTGTTTCGGAAAATGGTGAGATCTCCTACACCTCTCAGAGTGGCACATCTGCCCAAAAAGGTATCGACGTCTCACAGTATCAGGGCGATATCGACTGGGAACAGGTTGCGGCCTCCGGCGTGGAATTTGCCATGATACGCGCGGGATACCGCGGATATGGTGTCAACGGCACGTTGGTAACCGATGAATGTTTTGAACGCAATATGGAGGGTGCTGCCGCCAACAACATTGACATCGGCGTTTACTTCTTCACTCAGGCCATCACTGTAGAAGAAGCTTTGGACGAAGCACAGTATGTTCTTGAGCTGATTACACCTTACGACATCTCCTATCCCATCGTCATAGACGTGGAAAAACTATCCAACTCCGACGCAAGAGCCAATGCGCTTACACAGGAGCAGCGTACTGAGATTGTTTCCGCTTTCTGCGACGCCATTGCAGAAGCAGGCTATACCCCGATGATCTATGGGGGTATCTATTCCCTGTTTGGAATGCTGGACATCAATCAGGTCAGCCATTATAAAATATGGTTCGCATTTTATAACAATTACGTTTATTATCCCTATGAGGTACAGATGTGGCAGTACACCGACAAAGCCAGTATCCCCGGCATTGAAGGAGATGTGGATTTAAATCTGTGGTTTTTAGAGTAAACTACTTTTTTTCCGATCAAAAATGTGATATGATATAAATAATAATTATAAGCAGTGTGAAGGTAAGCAAGCTGTCTGTTGCAGATACTTTCTTACAAGCAACATATGAGTGTAACAAAGAGCAAAAATTGGATTTAACACTGTGGAATATATAAGGAGCCAGCATTTGGAACAGCAAAACAATACATTTACCATACTTTCAATGATCTTCGGAATCCTCACGTTTATTTCCTTTCCAACAGTGATCTTTCCTTATTTCTTTGGAAGCCTTGCGATTATCTTTGCTATTTTATCCAAAGGAAGTTCCTTTAAAATGACTTCTTTGGCAAAAACAGCCGTCACACTTTCTGTTTCCGGCATTATACTGATCACCGCTTTGGCAGGCGTTACAACCTACCAGCTCTTTACCAACGAAGAATACTTTGCTGAAGTTAGCGCTGAATTTGAAAAGGTTAACGGAATGACTTTAGAAGAATATACTAATATGCTGGAAGAAATATATAAAACCGGGGAAGTTCCCGAGGAATGGCAAGAAAAATTAGAAGGGATGGGATATTGATATGGCAGGCAGGATCGGACCGGTGGGAACCGGATATGGAATCTATGGCATTTATTTTCCTTGGTCATCAACAGACAGACCCGGCGCAGTTTCTGACCCTCAAAATCCCGGGGAAGCATCCTCCGCAGACGGTGCCTTAAATTCTTCCAAGGCAGTTAAAAAAACGGAATGTCAGACCTGTAAGAATCGCAAATATGTGGACGGCTCCGATGAAATGGTTTCTTTTAAATCTCCCGCCAAAATGAGTCCCGGACGTGCGGCGGCAGGAGTACGCGCCCATGAACAGGAACATGTCAGCAACGCCTTTGAAAAAGCCGCAAAAAATGACGGCAAAGTGCTGCAGGCAAGTGTTGCCCTAAAAACAGCCATTTGTCCGGAATGCGGCAGAGCTTATATTGCCGGCGGTACCACTACCACAAAAATCGCCTATAAAAAAGACGATCCCTATTCCGAAAACCAGAAATCCATGCAACAGGAAGCCGCAACCGGCAATAATGTTGATATTGCAGTATAAATAGGATTATATTATACTATCATTTCAGTAAAAGGAGACAATCAGAAACACAATGCATGAGATCAGCAGTATGGCACAATTAAAAGCATCCGCAAGGAACAGTCTGAACGGACATTATTCCTTCCTTATTGCTGTACATGTCACAAATTCTATCATTGTCTCACTCTTTTATGTACTGATGCCCATTGCTATCCTGATGCCCATCACTTCCCTGATCGCGCAACTGTTTTCCTTTCACATATGCCGGATTTATCTGATGACATTCTACGGAAAAAAAACATCCATCAAAGACTTATTCCTCGGCAATCCGAACCGTGCAAAAGAAATGCAGACGATCTATGCCGCCTGCATTATCACATTGATCCAATTTCTATGCATGCTGCCTTCCAACATCCTGTCTTATACTAAAATCGCTAACAACAGTCCTTTTGGATTTTTACTCTATTGCATCACCCTTGCCGCGGGACTGGCGCTTTACTATTATATCTATCTCAGGCTTTTTCCCATCTATTATCTTGTGGCGGACTGTCCCGGCGAAACCATAACAGAAACTCTGAAGATGGCTGTCTTTATCAGCAAAGGGCATCGTTTCCGCCTGTTTTATCTGATTGTCGGCTTCCTGCCGCTCTTTCTTTTAAGCCTGCTTTCTTTCGGTTTGGGTCTGCTGTGGGTCATTCCATATATGCAGGCAACCTTGACTCACTATTACCTCAACCTTACAGCAAGTAAAGCAATATGAGAAAAACGCCCAAAAAGGGCGTTTTTCCTTCCTAATTTAAATTGCGGTTTATTCTACCTGTTCTAATGTTCCCTGACTTTTCTTCTTCAGATATGCGTTGATAAATCTGTCGATATCACCGTCCAGCACTGCGCCTGCATTGGCCGTTTCCTCCGCGGTACGGTTATCCTTTACCAGCTGATAGGGCTGTAGAAAATAGGATCTGATCTGACTTCCCCAGCCGATGGCTTTCAGATCGCCCTGAATGCCTTTCAGCTTTGCCTCTTCTTCCGCTTCCTTGATGGCAAGGAGCTTTCCCCGTAACATCTGCATGGCCTTATCTTTGTTCATATGCTGCGACCGCTCGTTCTGGCACTGTACCACGACTCCCGTAGGAAAATGGGTGATCCTGATGGCAGACGATGTCTTATTGATATGCTGACCGCCTGCGCCGCTGCTTCGGTACGTATCAATACGGATATCTTCATCCTTGATCTCTATCCCGGCGTCTCCTTCGATCTCCGGCATAACATCCACAGACACAAAAGACGTCTGCCTTTTGCCCTGTGCGTTGAACGGAGAAATGCGCACCAGTCGGTGCACGCCCTGTTCCGATTTCAGATAGCCGTAGGCATTTTCCCCATTGATCTGAAAGGAAACCGATTTAATCCCCGCTTCATCACCTTCCAGATAATCCAATGTTTCTACCGCAAAACCTTTCTTTTCTGCCCAACGGCAGTACATACGATACAGCATGCCGCCCCAATCGCAGCTCTCCGTACCGCCCGCGCCTGCATTGATCCGAAGGATGGCATTGCTCTTATCATATTCACCGGTCAGCAGCGTAGCCAGTCTGATATTTTCCAGTTTATCTATGAAATCATCCAGCTCCGCCCGGATCTCCGGTATCATTTCAGGATCATTTTCTTCATACCCCATCTCGATCAGTGTCAGGATATCATCATATGCCGTCTGCAAATGTTCGCACAGCTCTACCGTATCTTTCAGATTCTTCGCTTCCTTCATCAGCTGATTGGAACGCTCCGGATCATCCCAGAAACCGGGCTCCGACATCTGCATATCCAGTTCTTCGATCCTTTTTGACTTATTAGCTAAGTCAAAGTGAATCCCTCACTTCCGCTAATGGACTTTCGTAGGCTAGCAATTCTGTTTTCATCTGGTCAAGTTCTACCACCGCGTTCACCACCTTTATATCATTTATTTCGCATATTGCCCCGGTTATTGCTGGTCGTTCAGCATCTTACCCATATGACATAACTTAAATTTCTTTCCACTGCCACAGGGACAAGGAGAGTTTGGATATATCTTAACCGCCTCCCTTTTGACCGGTCCGCGCTGTACAGTATCGTCCTTATTCGTGCCGGTTACCTTTGCAACCTGCTCACGTTCTACCTTCTGCTCCACTTTGATACGGAATAGAAGTTTCACCGTATCTTCCTTGATTGCTGCGGTCATACTGTCAAACATATCGTATCCGCTCATCTTATATTCCGCCACCGGATTTTTATTCGCATATGCGGCAAGTCCTATTCCCTGACGCAGCTGATCCATATCATCAATATGATCCATCCACTTCCGGTCGATCACCTTCAGCAGGATTACCCGCTCTACCTCACGGATCGCTTCTTCCTGTGGGAATTCCGCTTCTTTGGCTTCATACATCTTCACAGCTTCTTCTTTTAACTGCTGTTTCAGACTGTCCTTCTTATGTGCCACGCGGTCAAGCTCCACCGTCTCCAGCGGCACAATAGGAAGCAGCAGGGAATTTAACTCATTCAGATCCCACTGCTCCGAATGGGCATCCTCGGAAATACAGGTATCCACTGCATTTTCCGTAATATCCGTGATCATCTTATAGATGACATCGCGCATACTCTCACCGTTCAATACGCGCAGACGCTCTGCATAGATAACCTCTCTCTGTTCATTCATTACCTGATCATATTCCAACAGATTACGGCGGATNCCGTAGTTTCTGCTCTCAATACGCTGCTGTGCCTTTTCTATGGCGCCGGAAAGCGCCTTATGCTCGATCTCCTGATACTGTGGAATGCCTAACGCCGTAAAAATAGAGATCAGACGCTCTGAACCGAATAACCGCATCAACTCATCTTCCAAAGAAATATAGAATACGGATTCTCCCGGATCACCCTGACGTCCGGAACGTCCTCGAAGCTGATTATCAATACGTCTGGATTCATGACGTTCCGTACCAATGATCAAAAGGCCACCCGCTTCCTTCGCCTTCTCGTCCAGCTTGATATCCGTACCACGTCCTGCCATATTTGTGGCAATCGTCACAGCGCCATGGATTCCTGCGTCTGCTACAATCTCCGCTTCCATCTCATGAAACTTCGCATTGAGCACCTTATGGGGGATCCCTTCCTTATTCAGTCGCCTGCTCAACTCCTCCGACGCATCAATATTGATGGTGCCGACTAAAACCGGCNGCTGCTTTGCATGCGCNGCCTTTACCTCCGCTACGATCTCATGCAGCTTTTCCTCCCTGGTCTTATATACCCTGTCCTGACGGTCGATCCTGGCTACCGGTCTGTTAGTGGGAATTTCAATGACATCCATTCCGTAGATCTCACGGAACTCTTTTTCCTCTGTCAGCGCCGTACCTGTCATACCTGATTTTTTTTCAAATTTATTAAAGAAGTTCTGGAATGTGATCGTTGCCAATGTCTTAGATTCGCGCTTTACCTTGACATGTTCTTTTGCTTCAATCGCCTGATGAAGACC
>WFLX010278363.1_pt1 | contig 11846 bp, 8 predicted proteins | sample 4967041 | NCBI WGS metagenome assembly WFLX01 (sample SAMN12857096, study PRJNA449069) | gut metagenome | isolation source: stool from male and female vole | host: Microtus ochrogaster | place: USA:Florida | collected 2017 | reverse complement strand
AGATTCCGAAGCTTTTTTGTGAGCCACTAGCCGGACTCGAACCGGCGACCGTCTCGTTACGAATGAGATACTCTACCGACTAAGCTATAGTGGCTGGCGAATTCGAATGCAAAGATAATACTTTTTTCTGGAATTGACAAGTATTTTTTTTGATTATTGGATAGAATGAGGGCTGCAGTCTGGAAACTGCAGCCCAACTTCTTGACAGGCTTGAAAGCCTGACGTCAATATTTTAAATGATGCCTTGGCCCATCATTGCATCGGCTACTTTGAGGAAGCCCGCGATGTTGGCGCCCTTCATGTAGTTGATGTAGCCGTCGGGCTGAGTGCCGTGTTCTACACAAGCTTGGTGGATGTCGCTCATCATAGTGTGGAGACGATGGTCGACCTCTTCAGCGCTCCACTGGAGATGCTCAGCATCCTGGCTCATTTCGAGCCCTGAAACGCCTACACCACCAGCATTGACAGCCTTGCCTGGGCAGTAAACAGTCTTGTTTGCGATGAATGCGTCGATAGCTTCAGGAGTGCAACCCATGTTGGAAACCTCAGCGCAAAGCTGAACATTGTTGGCGATAAGTTGCTTAGCATCTTCTCCATTGAGCTCATTCTGAGTAGCNNAAGGAAGAGNNATGTCGACTTTCTGNTNCCANGGNTTNTTGCCAGGGAAGAACTTAGCTTCGGGGAACATTTCTACGTAAGGCTCAACGATATCGTTGCCNGTAGCGCGGAGTTCGAGCAAGTATTCAATCTTCTCGTCGTTTAGGCCTTCCGGATCGTAAACGTAACCGTCAGGACCTGAGATTGTGACAACCTTAGCGCCAAGTGCAGTAGCCTTCTTAGCAGCCCCCCAAGCCACGTTGCCGAAGCCGGAGATAGCGATGGTCTTGCCTGCGAGTTCTTCACCCCAGATCTTCTTCAGCACGTTCTGCACAAAGTAGATAGCGCCATAGCCGGTAGCTTCCGGACGGAGGCGACTGCCACCGAAGCTGAGACCCTTACCTGTGAATGTACCGGTGTTCTCGCGAGCAAGTTTCTTATACATACCATACATATAGCCAACTTCGCGGCCACCTACGCCTATATCGCCAGCGGGCACGTCGCGGTCAGGACCGAGATTGCGCCAGAGTTCGAGCACGAAAGCCTGGCAGAAGCGCATGATTTCGCCGTCGCTTTTACCACGCGGAGAGAAATCGGAACCACCCTTAGCTCCACCCATAGGCAGAGTGGTGAGGGCATTTTTGAAAGTCTGCTCGAAACCGAGGAACTTAAGGATTGAGAGGTTGACGCTTGCATGGAAACGGATACCGCCCTTATATGGGCCGATAGCGTTGTTAAACTGCACACGATAGCCGATATTATTCTGCACTTCGCCCTTATCGTCGACCCAAGTCACACGGAAAGTGAAGATGCGGTCCGGCTCTACCATGCGTTCGATGATGCGAGCTTTCTCGTATTCTGGATGCTGGTTGTAGACTTCCTCAACTGAGAGGAGCACTTCCTTTACGGCCTGAAGGAATTCTTTTTCACCCGGGTGCTTAGCCTCGAGATCGGCCATGATGTTATTGATGTTCATGGTTGGATATGGGTTAAATTGGTTTATGAGTTTAATGGTTTAAGAGTTTAAGGGCTTTTTGACCCTTTTTTGGGTTGAGGAGGGATTTCGGTTGCAAATATAAATCGTTTTTGGCATTCTACCAAAGAAACTAATGAATATTTTTGGAATTTTTCCATAAAAAATGGGAAATATGCTTTAAAACATATTTTCCCCGGCTTGTTCGACTACTCCGGGCTGGCTACGAAATGCGGGACGCATGCGGACCATGCTTGCTCCCATGGGGACGGCTCTTATTGTGGATTTTTGGGATTGGATTTGAATAATTGGGGAATTTTGATTATATTTGCGCGTTTAAATGCCTATTAGAAGAGGATGAAAGCAAAAAAGAGATACCGCATAGTAATAGAAGATGAATCGAAGCTGAGGCAAGTTGCCTCAGTGAGCGTCACGCCTACGATGCTATGGGGGGCAGGAATCTTGAGCCTAATTCTTTTAATAGCCTTTACCGGGCTTATCATCATGGCAACCCCGATTCGCACTCTGATGCCCGGATACCTTAAAAGAGGAGAACGCGCCGAAGCTAAAGAAGGGCTTTTGAGAATCGACTCCCTAAGGGATGCATATAGAATCAACAGTCTATATCTCAATAATATATTGAACGTTCTTGACACTGACCGCACTCCTACCGACAGTCTGCTCAAAGTCACCACTCCCAATGAGCTTCCTCCCGACTCATTGCTGCCGGCTTCTCCTCGCGAGATAGAATTTATCACCCGTATGAAAGACAGGGAGCAATATAATGTGAGTATTCTTGCTCCTTTGGCGGCCGACCAATTAAGGATTTACCCTGTGGCCATAGGGGCTACACTGGCAGAGCAATCACAAAATGCAATGAAACCACGCATACTTACTCCCAAAGGGAGTCCGATATGCGCGGCAGCTGATGGCAGAGTGATTGCAATCCAGAATCCGGCTCCGGAAGGTGGAAGTGCCATCGTGATACAGCACGACAATGGTTTTGCATCCCGATATTCACATTTGGGAACGCCCACAATTTCTCCAGGATCTCATGTAGATGGAGGAAGCGTCATAGCACACGGAGCCACAGGGGGAGCTATAGGCTCGGGATTCTTCTTTATGGAAATGTGGTATGACGGGAACTCTGTGGAACCGGGGAAGATTCTGGGGATCAACGATTAACGATTAACGACCAACTATAAAAATAGATGAGTGAATTGAAGAATATTGGAGTATTGGGATCTACGGGAAGTATTGGAACCCAGACTCTCGACATAATAGCTGAATATCCCGAGCTGTTCCAGGCATCGGTGCTTACTGCTCGTCGGCAATGGCAATTGTTAGCAGATCAGGCTCTGAAATTTCATCCCGACTTGGTGGTGATAGGAGATGAGGCATACTATAAGCCACTGTGCGAAGCACTGAAAGGGAGCGGAATTGAAGTGGCTGCCGGCGCGAAAGCCATCGAAGAAGCTGCTGCACACCCTAAGACCGACACTGTAGTGACTGCNATGGTAGGCTACAGCGGTCTGCTTCCTACNATCTCAGCCATAAAAGCNGGAAAGACGATTGCCCTCTCCAATAAAGAGACGCTCGTAGTGGCAGGGGAACTTATCACGCGGCTCTGCAAGGAGCATGGAGTCAAGATAGTGCCTGTAGACAGCGAGCATTCTGCAATTTTCCAGTGTCTCGTAGGTGAAAACCGAGAGGAAATGCGCAAGATTATCCTTACTGCAAGCGGAGGACCTTTCAGAAAACTATCGAAAGAGCAGCTTTCAGAAGTGACCCCGGCCGATGCACTCAAGCATCCTAACTGGGACATGGGAGCCAAGGTCACCATAGACTCAGCATCGATGATGAACAAAGGATTTGAGATGATCGAAGCCCGCTGGCTTTTCGACTGCAGCCCGGAGCAGATAGAGGTGGCAGTGCATCCACAGTCGATAGTGCATTCNATGGTGGAATANNGNGACGGAAGCGTNAAGGCACAACTTGGAGTGCCNGANATGCANACNCCNATNCGNTATGCNCTCTCCTANCCNANACGNCTTCACNCAGAAGCNCGNCCNATGCGNNTTGAAGACTANGCNACNNTGACATTTGAGCGTCCTGATATGGAGAAGTTTCCATTGCTCGGATATGCATTCGATGCAATCCATAAAGGGGGAACGATGCCGTGCATTTTGAATGCTGCTAATGAGATTGCAGTTCAAGCATTTCTTGAAGGAAAGATCAGATTCACAGATATGCCTGTAATCGCACGCAAGACTATGGAGGCAACTCCTTGGAGCGACACTCCTGATCTGGAGACGCTTATTGCCACAAATACTGAAGCAAGAAGAATAGCTGAAGAAATATTGAAATCATAGCATCCCATAGGACACATGGAACACATGTGATTCATGAGTCCCAAACAACACATAATTATTTAACAACAACTAAATAAACAGAAATTGGAAACATTTTGGATTAAGGCGGCGCAATTGGTTTTGGCGCTTGCCATTCTGATTATCATACATGAATTCGGGCATTTCCTCTTTGCCCGAATATTCGGCATTAGAGTAGAGAAATTCTACATTTTCTTCGATCCTTGGAAAGAACTTTTCAAGTGGAAACCTGGAAAATATATTGGTGGATTGGGGAAACAGAAAAATCTTTCCAAAACTTCGGAAGAATCAGAAAATGAAGAGATACAAGCCGAAGATGGAGGAAAGAAGAAAAAATCAAAATTCTGGAGCGATACTGAATATGGTATCGGCTGGATTCCTCTTGGAGGGTATTGCAAGATTTCGGGTATGATCGACGAATCGATGGATACCGAACAGATGAAGCAACCTGCCAAGCCCTACGAATTCCGCAGCAAGCCGGCATGGCAACGACTGCTCGTCATGATTGCGGGCGTACTCTTCAACTTCCTGCTTGCCATCTTGATATATGCAGGTATTGTATATGCCACAGGAGAGAAATACGTAGCTCTCAATGATGCAAAGATGGGTATGGAATTCTCTCAAGCTGCCCAAAATGTTGGATTCCGCAATGGCGATATCATAATATCTGCTGATGGGGAAACTCTCGACAATATGCCGACAGAAGACCGCCTGCGTATCATGCAGGCAAAGGAAGTGAAAGTGCTTCGCGACGGCAAGGAAGTGAACATCCAGATACCTGAGACTTTCATTTTTGACCTCGACAAGGAACTAAAAGATGAAAACACCACCATCAACTTCTTCACTTATCGCATTCCGACCAGAATCACACAGGTAATGCCCGGGGAAGGTGCAGCAAAAGCCGGAATCAAAGATGGAGATGAAGTGATCGCCATCAATGGAACTCCGACTGCATCGCTGACTGAATTCCTTGCAGCCCTGCCGGGACACGAGAATGAAGATCTCGACATCACAGTGGTGAGAGCCACTGAAGCTAAAAGCGACACTCTCACTCTGCCCGTAAAACTTTCTGAGAATGCCAAGATGGGAGTAGGATTGGAGACCAATCCGGCTGCTTTCTTCGATGTGAAAGAGAAGAAATATAATCTGCTGACATCAGTGCCACGTGGCATAGAGATGGGAGTAGACCGACTGACAAGCTATGCCAAGAGCATGAAACTCGTATTCACGAAGGAGGGAGCAAAGTCGGTAGGTGGTTTTGGAGCCATCGGCAGTATTTTCCCTGAATCTTGGGATTGGATTGCCTTCTGGAACATTGCGGCATTCCTTTCAGTGGCTCTTGCATTCATGAATATCCTGCCAATTCCTGCGCTTGATGGCGGACATGTGCTCTTCTTGCTTTATGAGGTGATATTCCGTCGTAAACCTTCTGAGAAGTTTATGGAGTATGCTCAGATGACGGGCATGGTGCTCCTTATAGGACTCCTTATATACGCTAATGGTATGGACATAGTCAGATTTTTCTTTAAATAAGTTGTGAGGTTGTGGAGTTGGGGGTTAACAATAATTGAAAGATAAGAATATTGATGAGAGAAATAATATTGAAGAAGGGGAAGGAGGAAAGCATCCTAAGGCATCATCCTTGGGTGTTTTCGGGGGCGATAGCCCATCTTCCTGAAGGATTGGAGGAGGGAGACCTTGCTGTAGTGAAAGGAGCCGACGGCAGGGTGCTTGGAATCGGCCACTATCAGATAGGGTCGATCGCAGTGCGTCTGCTTGAGTTTGGCACCGACACACTTCCCGACGACTTCTTTCATAAGCGCTTGGCAGAAGCATTCCGACTGCGCCAAACACTTGGATTGATCCGCAAAGACAACAACTGCTTCCGCCTTGTGCATGGAGAAGGAGACTTCCTGCCGGGACTCATCATCGACATATATGGCGACACAGCTGTGCTCCAGGCCCACAGCCCGGGTATGCATTTCGAACGCCGCAGAATTGCTGAGGCGTTGATAGCTTTGCCAGACGCTCGAATCCGCAATGTATATTATAAGAGTGAAACTACTCTTCCCTATAAAGCCAATCTTGATCCGGAGAATGAGTACTTAGTGGGCGGATATGAAGGAAATATCGCCATTGAGAATGGGCTGCAGTTCAATATCGACTGGCTTCGCGGACAAAAAACCGGTTTCTTTGTAGACCAGAGAGAAAACCGCGCACTGCTTGAAAAATTTGCCAAGGGACGAAAAGTGCTCAACATGTTCTGCTATACTGGAGGATTCTCAGTCTACGCAATGCGTGGAGGGGCTGAGAGTGTGGTTTCTGTAGATTCCTCTACAAAAGCTGCCGCACTGACAGATGCCAACATCGAGCTCAACTTCCCCGGCGATCCACGCCATAAGACTTTTGCTGTAGATGCTTTCAAGTGTCTCAACGATATGCCAGACAAGGAGTATGACCTCATAATCCTTGACCCTCCTGCTTTTGCCAAGCATCGGTCGGCATTGAAGAATGGGCTTATAGGATACAGGAAACTCAACACTAAGGCTTTTGAAAAGATCAAACCTGGAGGCGTACTGTTCACATTCTCATGCTCGCAGGTAGTGACNCGCGAGGCNTTCCGATTGGCAGTNTTTAGNGCGGCNGCNAANTCGGGNNGNAAAGTGAGGATCTTGCATCAGNTNACNCAGCCNGCCGACCATCCTATCGATATCTCNCATCCTGAGGGAGAGTATCTTAAGGGGCTGGTGCTGTATGTGGAATAATGCATAATTAGCTACGCTCAAGCTAAAGCAAGTCATAATGCATAATTAATGTATAAACTAATCTATTTCGAACGACAATATGATAAATTATAAAACTTTAGTGGCCGGAGGGGCGCTGCTTCTTGGGTCGATGACAACAATGGCAAAGGAAAATCCGAATTTTGACTATAAGGTAGACCGTTTCGCCGATATCGAGGTGCTTCGNTATGAGGTGCCNGGGTTTGACCAGCTGACNCTCCAGCAAAAAGAGATGCTCTATTATCTCTCGGAGGCAGCACAATGGGGACGCGATATCATCTGGGATCAGAACGGCAAAAACAACCTTCAATTACGCCGCATCCTGGAGAAAATCTACCAGAAATTTGATGGCGACAAGAACTCTGCAGATTGGAAGGGTTTTGAAAAGTATATGAAGCAGGTATGGTTTGGCAATGNACCNCACCACCACTACTCCAACGANAAATTCACNCCNGAATTCTCACAGGCATTCTTCGAAGAGCGTCTGAAAGNTCTATGCAACCACTGNATTGGTGCAGNCGACGATAATCAGCGCCAAGAGATAATAGCAGAAATCACCAAATACATCTTCGATCCTACTTATATGGCGAAGAAAGTTAGCCTTGACTCTACAGGCGACGTAATTGCCAACTCAAGCGTCAATATGTATGACGGAGTGACACAGGAAGAAGTAGAGGCATATTTCGCAGCACAGAAGAAGCCCAACGACCCTACTCCCATCTCCTACGGGTTGAACTNTAAGCTCGTCAAAGANAAANATGGAAATATCGTAGNAGAAAAATATTACCTCAATGGTCTCTACGGCGAGGCAATCCGCAACATTATCTATTGGCTTGATAAAGCCAAAGNTGTGGCTGAAAACGATGCACAGCGCGCCTACATCACCAAACTCATCGACTATTACATCACTGGCGATCTCAAACTCNTTGATNANTACTNNATACNTTGNGCTGAAGACAGCGATTCTGATGTAGACTTCGTCAATGGTTTTATCGAGAGCTACAACGACCCTCTTGGCATGACCGGCAGCTGGGAAAGTTATGTCAACTTCCGAAACCGCGAAAGCACAAAGCGCACAAAGATTATTTCAGACAATGCCCAATGNTTTGAAGATAATGCNCCTNNCGACCCTCAATATAGAAAACCTAAAGTGAAGGGTATATCAGCCAAGGCAATCAATGCGGTGATGCTCGCAGGCGACGCTTATCCTTCTACAGCAATAGGAATCAATCTTCCAAATGCCGACTGGATTCGCGCGCAGCACGGCAGCAAATCAGTGACCATCGAAAATATAACTGAGGCATACGCTGAAGCTGGCAAGGGCAATGGTTTCCGTGAAGAATTCGTAATCGACGAGCCTACCCGCCAACTCATGGACAAGTATCTATATCAGACCGACATGCTCCACACTGACCTCCACGAATGTCTTGGACACGCATCCGGCCAGCTTGCTCCCGGCACTGACCCTGACGCTCTTAAGGAAAATGGCTCTACACTTGAGGAAGCCCGCGCCGACCTCTTCGCGCTATATTATCTGGCTGACCCGAAACTCATTGAACTCGGTATTCTGGATGATCCGGATGCTTACAAGGCAGAATATTATCAGCAGATGATGAATGGACTCATGACGCAGCTCAACCGTATCGAGCTTGGCAATGACGTAGAGGAAGCTCACATGCGCGACCGCCAGCTTATCGCAGCATGGACGCTCGACCATGCCAAGAAATCTAAAGCGGTAGAGCTCGTAAAGAAAGGCGGCAAGACCTATCTCAAGATCAACGACTATAAGGAACTCCGCAATCTATTTGGTCAGCTTCTTAAAGAGATACAGCGTATCAAATCTACCGGCGATTATAAGGCTGGCAACGCCCTTATCCAGAAGTATGCAGTGAAGATTGATCCTAAGCTCCATAAGGAAGTGCTTCAGAGATATTCTACACTTGATATTCCGCCATACAGAGGATTTGTGAATCCTGTGTATGTACCTGAGTATGACANGGATGGANATNTCACCGATGTTAAGATCACCTACACTGAGAGCTATCCGGAGNAGATGCTTAGATTGAGCCGTGAGTACTCGGCCTATTAATGCATAATTCATAATGCATAATTCTTTATGACTACAGAAATTCACGGCTTGATGAGTCCAATCCGGAAGGAGTTTTTTGCTCTGCGGAATGGGATGATAGCCGATACATTGAGAAAAGGAGGGCTGGAGCAGAAGTATATCTTCGGGCTCCAGCTCCCNCAAATAAAGGAGATTGCCAGTCGTTTNCGNCCNGCGGATGANGAGGNNAGCGCGGCTTTGGCACGCGCTCTNTGGAGCGACCGCGAATGCCGNGAAGCCCGCTTGCTGGCATGCCATCTGATGCCNGCGGCNTCAATGCCCGACGAGGAAGCGATCAAATGGGCNGATGATGTANCCACCCGGGAGGAAGCCGATATCCTTGCCTTCCGACTACTTCGCTATCATCCTCATGCTGNGGCAATTGCCAATGATCTTGAAAAAGAAGATAACACTTTGAAGAATTATACTGCAGCCGCCATAAAGCGGTTCGTATGAAAAATCCTATCATCATGAAACTCAAACTGAAATCGACATTGATTGCTGCCGGGGCGATGCTTGCAATTCTGGCTCCTCAGACAATGGGAGCTGCAGAGTCAAAGGCGGCTCAAGGGAAATTTGAGGCAGGGAATGGGACATTCCTTCTCAACGGCGAACCCTTCGTAGTGAAAGCAGCCGAATTGCACTATCCGCGTATCCCACGTCCTTACTGGGACCAGCGCATAAAATTGTGTAAGGCCCTTGGAATGAACACCATCTGCCTCTACACCTTCTGGAATTCACATGAGCCCAAGGAAGGAGAGTTTGATTTCACAGGACAGAACGACCTTCGCGAATTTATCAAGCTTTGCGAAGCAAACGATATGAAAGTCATCTTGCGTCCTGGGCCATACGTATGCGCCGAATGGGAAATGGGTGGTCTGCCATGGTGGCTTCTGAAGAAAAAAGACATCAAGCTCCGCGAAAATGATCCCTATTTCCTGGAGAGAGTTGATAAATTCCAAAAAGCGGTTGCCGACCAGGTCGGAGACCTTACCATCGCCGATGGAGGACCTATCATTATGGTGCAGGTGGAGAATGAATATGGATCTTACGGCACCGACAAACCATACGTATCAAATATCCGCGACATGCTCCGCAAGAATTTTGGGGATAATGTCACTCTCTTCCAATGCGACTGGTCGTCAAACTTCACTGAAAATGGTCTTGACGACTTGATTTGGACCATGAATTTCGGCACCGGTGCGAATATCGACCAGCAGTTTGCCAAACTTAAAGAACTTCGTCCGGAGAGTCCGCTGATGTGTTCAGAATTCTGGAGTGGATGGTTCGACAAATGGGGAGCAAACCATGAGACACGTCCTTCGGAAGACATGATAGCTGGCATCGACGAGATGCTTTCAAAAGGAATTTCTTTCAGCTTATATATGACCCACGGCGGCACTAACTGGGGTCATTGGGCAGGCGCCAACTCTCCGGGGTTTGCACCTGATGTCACATCCTACGACTATGATGCGCCGATCAGCGAGAGCGGTCAGATCACTCCTAAATATATGGATCTGCGGAAGACTCTTGCAAAATATTATGATGGCAAGTTGCCTAATATTCCGGCTACCATCAAACCTATCGAAGTTAAAGAATTCCAATTTGAGACCGTCGCTCCCCTTTTCGCTAACCTTCCCGAAGGAAAGAAGAGCCGCGACATCAAGACTATGGAAGAATTTGACCAGGGATTCGGAAGTATCCTTTATCGCACTACTCTCCCTGAACTGAAAAATGGAGGCATCTTGACTATCAATGAACCTCACGACTATGTGCAGGTGTTTGTCGACGACAAATATGTAGGCACCATCGACCGCCGAATGGGGGAAAAGAATGTGATGCTCCCGGCTTGCAAGAAAGATGCCACGCTGGATATCCTTGTAGAGGCAATGGGACGCATCAACTTCGGGCGCGCCATCAAGGACTTTAAGGGTATCACCGACAATGTCACCGTAACAGAAAACCGCAATGGATATTCATTCACATGCGACTTGAAGAACTGGGAAGTATTCAACCTTGAAGACACAGAAGAATTCTACGAATCCATGGAGTTCCTTCCTATAGGTGCATTCACACCTGGAGAAGATGGGAGATTGCCACGCGGCGTATATAAGGGCACTTTCAATGTCAACAAGCCATCTGACACTTTCCTCGACTTTGAGACATGGGGAAAAGGACTCGTATATGTCAATGGTCATCCACTTGGGCGAATTTGGGAGATAGGTCCGCAGCAGACCCTTTATATGCCGGGATGCTGGCTGAAAAAGGGTGAGAATGAGATAATGGTGTTTGACATTGTCGGACCCAAGGCCGCAAAGTCAGCCGGTCTTAAAGAGCCTAAACTTGACAATCTGCAGGTGAAGAAACCCGCTACGCATCGTGAAGAGGGAGAAAATCTTGACCTGAGAGGTGAGACACCTGTATTGACAGGCACGTTTGAGTCTGGAAATGGATGGCAAGAATTCAAGTTTGATGCTCCTGTTGAGGGACGCTACTTATGCTTGGAGGCCCTGAACTCCCTGAATGGAAAGGAAGTGGCTTCAATTGCCGAATTCTATGTGCTTGATGAGGATGGGAATCGCCTGTCGCGCGAGCCTTGGACCGTGTATTATGCCGACAGCGAAGACACTAAACGTAATAATCGGGCCGGCGACAAGGTGTTTGACCTTCAGGAGTCAACTTATTGGAGCACTGTGAAGGGTGTAGAGTTCCCGCATTATCTTGTGATTGACCTTGGCGGAGAGAAGAAGATCGCAGGCATACAATATCTGCCCCGCATGGAGAGCGATGTGCCAGGTGGAATCAAGGATTTCAAGGTGTATGTCAGCGAAAGGCCTTTCAAGAAGTGAAGAGTGAATGGTTAAAGACGGAGCAATAAAAAAGGAGAGCCGCTAACTCAGCGACTCTCCCTCACGATTCCACTATAAACTATATCTAACTAAACTTAAAACCGCATTCTCACTTTCTCACGAAACCGGAATGCTTCGCCATATTGC
>WFLX010041599.1_pt1 | contig 11846 bp, 8 predicted proteins | sample 4967041 | NCBI WGS metagenome assembly WFLX01 (sample SAMN12857096, study PRJNA449069) | gut metagenome | isolation source: stool from male and female vole | host: Microtus ochrogaster | place: USA:Florida | collected 2017 | reverse complement strand
AATATGTCATAGGCTATGAGCCATTTGGGAGACTTATCTACACCCGAATACATAGCTTTAAACTCTATGACACTAAGCACTGCGAAGAGTAAGGCAAGCGTTACGACACCCGGATATCCGAGAAGGCACGCAAAGACAATAATCGCCACATATATAGCGCCGCTAACGGAACGAAGAAGAACGGGAGACATGACTATGATAATATGATTTAATTAGTGGTTAGATCGATTATTAAGATTTAGTCTTCATCGAGAACCGGGACTGCCGCGATATTATAGTTATGTTTTTTTATAAATCTTATAACATCTTTCTTTTGAGGTATCTCTTCGACGTCTATTTCAATTCGTCTTACGGCGTTATACGTCGAAGTATTGCTATGATAAACGTGACGGTAAGCCTTTGCAATCTCGTCGATAACACTCTTATCAAATCCACCTCTTTCCATCACAAAAGCATTTACTCCGGCATACTCTATGGGATTATGCGCCATAATGACAAAAGGAGGAACGTTGTTATTTACTCGACAACCACCTTTGACGAGTACCCAGTCTGCCACATCACAGCCTTCATGCACGAGCGAATTGGATGAGAAGATAGAATAGTTGCCTATCTTTACATCACCTGCAATTTTGACCGCATTGCCAAGCACACAATANTCGCCTATAATGGAGTCGTGTCCGATATGCGATNGAGCNAAGNTATACGAATTATTGCCGATGNGAGTCTCACCGCCGGGGTGGATGCTACGGTTGATGATGACGTGCTCACGTATGGTGTTGTTGTCACCGATAACGACGAGGCTGTCTTCTCCTTTCCAGCGGAAGTCCTGTGGTTCGGCTGCAATTACACAACCCTCATAAATCTTATTGTTATTGCCGATGCGTGCGCCGCTACGTATCGTAGCATTCGCACGTACAATACAGTTATTGCCGATGACGACATTCTTATCGATATATGCGAATGCTTCGATGACAACGTTCTCACCGAGTATTGCCTCCGGGTGAACGTAAGCGAGTGTACTGATATTTTTCATGGGAGATAAAGAGTTAGAGAATGTAATTTTTGAGAAATTATCTACCACCACCGGCAGCTTGATAGAGTTCGATGATGGCGGTCACTTTATTGTGCCAGCAGGCAAGACTGGTGAGTTGGGCTTGAAGAAGTCCGCTACGCGCTGTCAACACCTCAAGATAAGTGGTGGATTGGCCGAAGGATAACAGTTCCTCGGTATATTCTACCGACTTTGCCAATGCATCCACTTGCTGTTCTACCTGTATTCTCTTTTCGTGATTTTTCTTATATTTCACAAGTGCGTTACTTACCTCCGCAGAAGCATTGAGCACAGAATATTGGAAATTATTGAGGGCAATCTGCTGGCTTGCTTTAGCAGCTTGGAGAGTTGCGATGTTTTGTCCTCTGGAGAAAATAGGAGCGGTAAGGGAGCCGGCAAGTTGCACGAACCATTTTCCGGGATTTACGATAGCGCCCATAAGATTTGTAAAACCACCTTGCGGGGCTATGATAAGACTCGGGTAGAAATTGGCACGTGCCTGATTGGTGGCATAATATGCGGCTGCAAACCCTCTCTCGGCAGCACGAACATCAGGACGCACGGCAATGTAGCTTATCGGCAGACCCTGCATCAATTCATCCGGGAGGTTGAAGTCGAGAGATGAAGTCACTTCCCATTGTTGCGGATAGGTATTAAGAAGAAGAGAGAGGGTGTTCTGGGTAGCATGGATTGATTCTTCCAAATCCGGTATGCTGGCCAGAATACTGTAATAATTAGCCTCACTCTGTGCTACGGCGGCGGCAGTCACCATTCCGGCATCCTTCATCAACTTCATTGACTCCACCTGTTCGCGCCAGATATCCGAAGTGCGACGAGTGAGGTCGAGTTGCTGATTGAGCATCACAAGCGCATAGTAGGTGGAGGCCACACCGCATACGATACGGGAGCGAACCATATCACGGGTATCTTGAACTTGCTCGTACGACATTTGAGCGCCACGCTTGCGATTGAGTAATTTTCCGAATACATCTATTTCCCAACTGATTGACAGCGGAATAGTGTAACTCCAATTCATCTTGCCACCCCCGTAAGATGCACCGGCCCCGTTAGGGCTTAATGCTACGGAAGGAAAGTAACTTAATTTTGAACCCTTCAGTTGCGCAGCTGCGATATCCACATTCAATGCAGCATTATATAAGTCAGTATTATTGTCGATAGCTGTCTGTATGAGGGTCTGGAGTTGCGGGTCGGTGAAAACGTCACGCCATCCCAAATATGGGAGGGAAGCCGAGTCCGCCTCCTGGTCAAGCGCCTTCTTATAGTCTGCAACGACAGCGTTGTCAGTGGGCAACTCATATTTCTTATAGATGTTGCAACTGCTCAGTGAAAGCGCGATGATAAGCAGTGCGGTTATATTTGATTTTTTCATTTATACAGTCTTATTAAAATTTTGAAAATCAGTTGTGTTGCTTTATGGAATACTGTTCAATCTCAGAAGTAAGTTTTGAATTATCAGTATCTTTCCACTTATAGGGACTGATCTTCTCCTGTATTTTCTGGCAAATTACGAATAGAGCCGGCACTATGAGCACCTGCAGTATCATGCCGATAAGCATACCACCGATAGCACCCGTTCCTAACGTTCTATTACCGTTGGCACCGGCGCCTGTGGCAAACATCAGCGGCAACAGACCGATAATCATGGCGAGTGAGGTCATGAGGATAGGACGCAGACGAGCCACCGCACCGCGAATGGCAGCATTGACGATACTCATGCCTGTACGTCGGCGTTCAAGTGCAAACTCCACGATAAGGATGGCGTTCTTGGCAAGCAGACCAATAAGCATAATCAGAGCGATTTGCAAATATATATTATTGGCGATATCGAAAATGCGGGCAAAGATGAATGTACCCATAAGTCCGAAAGGCACGGAGAGAATAACTGCCCAAGGCACGATATAACTCTCGTATTGGGCGCTAAGCAAGAGGTATACAAATAGAAGCACAAGTCCGAATATTATTGCAGTCTGACCTTCCGACTGTCCGGCTTCCTCACGTGTCAAGCCGGAGTATTCATATCCGAAACCCGTAGGAAGAGTCTGGGCTGCTACCTCTTCAATAGCATTGATAGCCTGACCGGAAGAAACTCCGGGAGCCGGCGAGCCGGTGACAGCAATAGCGGTAAACATGTTAAAGCGTGATATGACGTCGGGACCGTATACGCGAGTAAGCTTGACAAAGTTGTCGATGGGAGCCATTTCGTCACCGTTACGCACCTTGATCTGTTTAAGTGTCTCCGGAGATACACGTGCATCCGGATTGGCCTGCATCATAACGCGATACAGTTTGCCGAAACGGTTGAAGTTGCTAATATACATACCACCATANTANCNNTGTNATGCAGTAANANTTGCATTTTNGGTAAGNCCGGCTTGCTTAACTTNTGCCACATCGANATCCACCATATACTGGGGGAAGGTGGGATTGAAGGTAGAATAAGCCATCTGAATTTCAGGACGCTGATTGAGCGCTGCAATAAAATGCTGATATACCTGGAAGAAGTTGTTCAGATCACCACCCGTCTTATCCTGTAGTCGCAGCTCAAAACCGTTGGTAGCGGAGAAACCGGAAATCATAGGCGGCTTGAAGAACATGATACGACCATTGTGGATAGAGGCGGTCTTGGCAAACAATTCCTGTAATACAGCGTCGGCATCACGGTCACGCTTCTCCCAATGTTTCAACTTGATGATAAATGAGCCGTAAGTATTACCCTGACCACCGATAAATGAATATCCGGATATCGCTGTACGGTCTTGGATTTCGGGTATGGTGCCGCAAACGCTGTCCACCTTATCCATTATCTCTTGAGTTCGTTCCTGTGAGGTGGCCGGTGGCATATCTACAACGCCCATTACCGTACCGGTATCCTCGTCGGGAATCATTCCGGTCGCAGTAGTATTCATCAGATAGACAAGAACACCGACACTCACTGCAACGATGAGCAGTGATGCCCATTTAAATTTGACGAAAAACTTGGTAGCTTTATCATATTTCCTGAGCAGAGCATCAAATCCGACATTAAACCAGTAGAAAAATCTCTGCTTGAAGCTAAGTTTCTTTGAATCAAGTTTCTTAGAATCGGGAATTGTGCCGTCGAATTCTTCATTGTCAATCCCTTCTGTAATCTCGTCTTCGCCCTTGTGCGGCTTAAGGAAGAGAGCACAGAGAGCCGGTGAGAGCGTAAGCGCATTAATAGCGGAGAGACCGATGGCCATAGCCATTGTCAGACCGAATTGACGGTAGAACACACCGGATGTTCCTCCGAGGAATGATACCGGAATAAACACAAGCATCATCACCAGAGTGATGGATACGATAGCGGAAGAAATCTCATTCATCGCATCGATGGCGGCCTTGCGTGAGGATTTATATCCTTCATCAAGTTTGGCATGGACCGCCTCCACGACCACTATCGCATCATCGACCACTATGGCGATTGCCAATACGAGAGCAGACAGAGTCAGCAGGTTGAGCGAAAATCCGAAGATAAGCATCAATCCGAATGTGCCTATCAACGCTACCGGGATAGCAATCATCGGAATGAGCGTGGAGCGGAAATCCTGCAAGAAGATGAACACCACGAGGAACACCAGGATGAATGCCTCAATGAGTGTCTTGACCACCTCCTTCATAGAAGCAAAGAGGAAGTCATTGACGTTCATGGTGACATTAATAGTCAATCCCTCCGGGAGTTCTTTCTGGAATTCATCCAATTGCTTGGTGATAGCGTCAATAACGGCAGTGGCGTTGGAGCCGGCTGCCTGGAAGATAAGGGCGGCACTACCGATGTGGCCATTATTTTTATTGGTAAATCCGTAGCTGAGACGGCCAAGTTCGACATCGGCTACATCTTTAAGATGCAGCATTTCGCCGTTGGCATTGGCCCTTATGATAATATTCTCAAAATCTTGCTCATTCTGGAGACGTCCCTTGTATTTCATTACATATTGGAACGACTGGTTGCCCTGCTCACCGAATTGACCGGGAGCTGCCTCAATATTCTGTTCTGCAAGTGCTGCGGATATGTCAGAAGGCATCAATTTATATTGAGCCATAACATCAGGCTTCAGCCAGATGCGCATTGAATAGTCAGAGCCCATCACCATGGCATCACCAACACCCGAGATTCGTTTGATGACGGGAATGATGTTGATTGCCATATAGTTTTCTATGAAATCCTGAGAATATCTATCATCAGGAGAATACATATCGAAGACGATAAGCATAGAAGACTGACGCTTGGCAGTGATGACACCCACTTGATTGACCTCAGAGGGAAGGAAGGAAGCGGCTTTAGCTACGCGGTTTTGCACATCGACGGCGGCCATATCAGGGTCTGTGCCGGGCTTAAAGTAAACCTGAATGGTGGCTGCACCGGTATTTGTGGCCGATGAATACATATAGTCCATATTTTCAGCACCGTTGATTTGTTCCTCAAGAGGAGCGATAACTGAATTCAATACAGACTGAGCGTTAGCACCGGTATAGGTAGTGGATACCTGAATGGTGGGTGGGGCAATATTGGGGTATTGCTCGATTGGGAGAGATATCAGGCCGAGAACACCGAATATCACGATAAATATCGAGATGACGGTAGAGAGTACCGGCCTATTGATAAAGGTGGATAACTTCATGATGTATTATCTTGATATATCGTTTCATTTTTTAGGTGAAATCTGCATACCGTCCTTCACAGATATGCNGNNACCCTCTACTACTATTCTCTCGCCGGGCTTANGTNCTGAAGTGACGATATAATTCTTGCCGTCACTATTCTNCGAGATTTCTATAGGACGCTGATGCACGATACTGGAGTCATTGACAACATATACAAATTTAAGATTTTGTATCTCAAATGTTGCATTTTGAGGTATAAGTATCGTAGAGTCGAAAGTATTGGGGAGGAGCACCTTGCCGGTATTGCCGCTATGGAGCATACCTGAGGGATTGGGGAATATGGCTTTGGCCTGTGCAGAGCCTGTTTTTGCATCAAGCACACCGGAAATAGAGACAATTCGTCCCGGCTGTCCGTATACTTCTCCGTTGGCGAGCACCAAAGAGACCGGTGGCAAAGAGTCAATAGCCTGACGGATAGTGCGAGCGCCATTATCAGTGAGAGCGAGCAGCTCCTTTTCATTAAGTGAAATGAGAGCCTGCATATCACCATTATTGGAAAGAATTGTAAGAAGAGTGCTCGGACTTACCAAAGTACCCTCCTTATAATCTATTGTACCTACAACGCCGGCCACGGGAGCGGTGACAGTCGAGTAGCTGAGATTTTTGCGTGCTGAGACAAGATTGGCGTTAGCCTGATTGAGCATTGCCTTTGCACTATTGAGAGCATCTACAGAGGTCTGGTAAGCCGGCGCTCCGATAATGTTCTTATCAAGAAGTATCTTATTATTGTTGGCATTAGTCTGGGCAGTATTCACGTTAGCTTGTGCCACCTGCACCTGAGCAGCCGCTGCGTCTACGGCAGCCTGAAGGGCTACTTTGTCTATCTGGAAAAGCACCTGACCTTTGCTGACGGTTTGGCCTTCGGTAACGCATACCTTAGTCAGAAAGCCGGAAATCTGAGGACGTATCTCCACATCGTTTTCACCTTCCAGCGTGCATGGAAATTCAGTGTTTATTACCGCATCAGACTCACCTATAGTGAGGACTGCGAGTTCAGGGGCTTGCTGCTGTTGCTGAGCCTCTTGTTTTTTACATCCGGTGACACACAGCATTGCGCATGAAAGTGTAGCCACAAGAAATTTTGTTGTCTTCATAAATATAGAGTATAGTTAAAATCAAAAAATAAATCAAAATTGGTGTCTTAATCCTCCTCCTTATCAAAAACAGGAGGGATGCCCGGATCATCGTCATTATCCGACGGAGAAGTATTGGAGCCTACGGACTTATCGTCGGAGTGAGATACGGATGAAGCCTCGAGGCGCTTATTTTCATCTTTTTTATTCAGTTCCATTATCTCATCGGTGCGACTTTTCCATTTACGGGGTCCGAGCACTTTTTGCACATCGTCGTGATAGATCACCTCATCCTTTACGAGCATGTCACGGAGTGTATTATGCTGCTTGGCATACTCTCTCAAAATTGACTTGGCTCGTTCATACTGTTCGTTGACTATACGATTTACCTCCTCATCGATTACCTTTGCTGTCTCTTCGGAGTAAGGTTTGCTGAAACCATAATCTTGTCCGGTAGAGTCGTTATAGTTGATATTGGGGAGTTTATGGCTCATTCCATACATAAGCACCATCGAACGAGCTATTTTGGTACATTTCTCCAGATCATCAGAAGCACCGGTGCCTATTTGACCGAGGAAAACCTCTTCAGCTGCTCTTCCTGCCAGCAGGCCGCACATAGTATCTTCAAGTGCCTGAGTGGGAATAATCTGTCGAGCCTCAGGCGCATACCAAGCAGCTCCGAGTGCGCGTCCGCGAGGCACGATAGTAACTTTTACGAGCGGATTGCCAAATTCGGTCATCCACGTCACAGTAGCATGACCGGCCTCATGAGTGGCAATAGCAAATTTTTCATCGTTGGTAATTACGCGGGAGCGCTTTTCAAGGCCACCGACTATTCTATCGATAGCCGCCATAAAGTCAGACGTCTCGATAGTCTTCTTATTATTTCTGGCAGCAATCAGGGCTGCTTCATTACATACGTTGGCTATTTCAGCGCCGGAGAAGCCCTGAGTCTGGCGCGCCAGTTGCTCGATATCCAAATGGCTGTCCACTTTCAAATTACGCAAATGGACGTTGAAAATCTCGATACGGTCGGTTAATTCAGGCAGATCAACATAAATCTGACGGTCGAAACGTCCCGGACGTAGGAGAGCCTTATCGAGCATATCAGCACGGTTGGTAGCAGCAAGAATAATAACTCCATTATTGGAGCCGAAGCCGTCCATCTCAGTGAGCATTTGGTTGAGGGTGTTTTCACGCTCGTCATTGCTACCCATATTAGGATTCTTGCCACGCGCACGACCTACGGCATCAATTTCATCGATAAAGACAATACAGGGAGCCTTCTCTTTAGCTTGCTTGAAGAGATCGCGGACGCGTGCAGCACCCACACCTACAAACATTTCAACGAAATCCGAACCCGAAATTGAGAGGAAGGGAACGTTTGCCTCACCGGCTACTGCCTTTGCAAGCAGGGTCTTACCTGTGCCCGGAGGGCCTACAAGAAGTGCGCCTTTGGGAATCTTGGCACCCAAATCTGTATAACGCTGAGGATTTTTAAGAAACTCTACGATTTCTTCAATCTCCACTTTGGCTTCAGCAAGACCGGCTACATCTTTGAAGGTCACATTCGTGCCGTCTGATTTATCAAATACTTTAGCCTTAGACTTGCCTACGCTGAAGATACCTCCACCTCCGGAAGGACCGCTCATACGCCTTGACATAAATACCATAAAGGCAATGATAAGAGCTATAGGACCGAAATAATAGAGAATCTTTATCAAGTCGGAACCACGCTCGTATGATACGGCTATCTCAGGCTTACCTTCCTTCTGAAGTTGCTCATTCCAGGTGTCTATCTTATCTTGAATCTTACTCGCACTCGGAATTACGGCTTTTATTTTAGCGTCTTCAGAGTCGGCAAATGCAGAATTAACATTGATTTTTTGGTTTTTGATTCCTTGCTTGGTAAGCGTGCCTTCAGCTAAACCGTTTTCAGAGTATACCTCAATCTTGCTTATATCACCGGCGAGGGCTGCCTGTTCGAATTTGGTCCAATTGACTTCCACCACCAGTTGGTTGTCCTGAAAGTAGTATAAGGCCAACAGTGCCAAGACGATAAAGGCATACATCCAATACATATTGAGCATTGGGCGTTTGTTGCCTCCTCTATTATTTTTGGGTGTAGGTATTATTGCCATATAGATTTTAAATTGAGTTTCTTACAGGTTGTTATATTCTATCTCAATTACGTAACCATCGCTACATAATTCCTCAAGATTATAGAACTCACGCGTTTCGGGTTGGAAAACGTGAACAATCACGTTGCCGTAATCAATGATGATCCACTGCGCATTTCTGAATCCATCGGTATGATATGGTTTGACATGCAATTTTTTGCTTACTTCATCTATGATGCTGTCGGCAATAGCAGAAACCTGAGTCGACGTGCGGCCCTGGCAGATTATAAAGGCAGAAGCTGATGCCGTAGCTATCCCGTTCAGGTCTATAAGAGTGATGTTTTGTCCTTTCTTATCTTTAATAGCCTCAATAATAGTTGATTCCAATTTATTTATGGAGTTCATTCAAATCAATTTCTTTTGTTGGTTGGTAATGGATATTTACATTTCAGTAGTCCGACAAATCCGTCGGACACTATAACTATAACAACTTATCGTCAAATTCTATCACAAATTTACAAAAAAAAGCCGATATATTATCGGCTTATAAGAATTATATGATGAATACAACTACATCAAATGAAAGGAGACTGAGAATCGATTCTTAAGTATTTGTATAGCGGCTTTCTATTACTTGCCAATCCACAATATCCCAAAGTTTGCTGAGATACTCAGTTCTTCGGTTTTGATAATCGAGATAGTAAGCGTGTTCCCACACATCAAATACGAGAAGGGGAGTGAATCCGTCAGTCAGGGGATTACCGGCATTCTGCTTCTGTATGATAAATAGGCTGCCTGACGTGTCAGCTGCGAGCCATACCCAACCGGAACCGAAAAGCGTAGCACCTGCATCAACAAATGCTTTCTGGAACTCCTCAAACGAGCCGAATTGCTCTTCGATTTTCTCCATCAATTTACCCCCCGGCACTTTTTGCCCTTTAGGTGCAAACTGGAAGAAGTAGAATATATGATTCCATGCTTGGGAGGCATTATTGAAGAGTTTTCCTTCGCTCTTCATTATTATTTCCTCCAGTGGCATATTAGCATACTCAGTATCCTCTATAAGAGTATTGAGTGTATCGATATAAGCTTTTTCGTGCTTACCGTAGTGGTAGTCGATTGTCAATGCGGAAATCACCGGATCTAAAGCGTCCGGAGCGTAAGGAAGTCGTGGTTGTATGAATTTCATAGTCTTGGCGGTGTTAATATTTTGTTTACTCTATTAACGCGCAATAACTACTGAGGGTTCATAAGTTCAATCGAAAATGGCATCCCAGTCTTTCCATACAGGCTGATATCCGTGCACTTTTATCGCTTGTTCCACTTGCGCCGGTGTGCGTCCGTCAGACACTTCAAACTGCTCCAACTCTTCGCTTGGGTGAGAGTATCCGCCCGGTTCTGTGCGACTTCCCGCGCTCATGGATGTGACGCCAAGGGTCATCATATTATCTCGGAAAGTCTCTGATTCGCGCGTAGAGTAGGAGATATCGGCATCATGATCGAATATACGGAAGGCGAATGTGAGTTGTGCCAGCTGTCGGTCAGAGACAATTCTTTTGGGTCTAAACCCACGCTCGGACGGGCGCATACGGGGAAAATTGACTGAATACTTGGAGCGCCAGTATTTCTTTTGCAGATAGCGAAGATGTCGAGCTAACATCACCACATCACCGCGCCAGTCTTCAAGTCCGAGAAGAGCACCCATGCCAATCTTATGTACTCCTGCTTCTCCCATACGGTCATAGCCGTTAAGACGCCAATCAAAATGGCTCTTCATCCCCTTCGGATGATATTTCTTATACGACTCGCGATGATAGGTCTCTTGAAAGCATACCACTCCATTGAGACCGGCATGCGTGAGACGCTCGTAATCTGCAGAACGCATAGGTTGCACCTCAATGGTCATATTGTGGAAATAGGGACGACATATCTTGAGTATGTTCTCAAGATAGTCCACGCCGCAGAGAGATGGATATTCTCCGGCTACGATGAGAAGGTTTTCGAAAGGTCCTAAAGCACGAATGGCTTTACATTCTTCTTCTACTTGCTCCGGAGTCAATACCACTCTTTTAAGGTCGTTGTCGTGGTTGAATCCACAATATACACATTTGTTGGTGCAGGCATTACCCACATACATCGGCACATAAAGCGATATTGTCTTGCCGAAGCGTTCGGTGGTAAAAAATCTGCTGAGTGCAGCCATTTCCTCCAAGTAGGGAGCAGCAGCCTCAGATATCAGGATAGCAAANNCTTCCGGNGTCAAAGCCTCACGGGCGGCTCTGGCTTTGGAGAGCACTCTTCTCACATCAGCATCNGTAGCATTCTCTACCAGCGAGATGGTGTCATCCCAGGAATACCGGTCAATAATATCAGCATAACCGCGACCAAAAATATGGTCGCGGTCAGGATCAGAGTATTTTTTCATCGGTCACATGCCTCCTCGATATTCTGAGAAATTCTCATCGCACAGAAGTTGGGACCACACATCGTGCAAAAACGGTCGTCCGCGTCAGGTGCATTTCTTCTTGACTCAAGATAATATCGCTTGGATTTTTCGGGATCAAGAGATAGATTAAACTGGTCTTTCCATCTAAACTCATAGCGGGCTTTGCTAAGAGCGTCATCACGCACGTTGGCTCCCGGAAATCCTTTAGCCAGATCAGCGGCATGCGCTGCGATTTTATATGTGATTACACCCTCGCGCACATCTTCCAATGTTGGAAGAGATAGATGTTCCTTAGGGGTAACATAGCAAATCATGGATGTGCCGAGATTTGATATGATGGCAGCGCCGATAGCAGAGGTGATATGATCATATTCGGGGGCTATAACTGTGGTGAGCGGGCCAAGTGTATAGTAGAGAGCGTAATTGCACGCTTTCTGTTGATACTCCATATTCTC
>WFLX010020202.1_pt1 | contig 11847 bp, 7 predicted proteins | sample 4967041 | NCBI WGS metagenome assembly WFLX01 (sample SAMN12857096, study PRJNA449069) | gut metagenome | isolation source: stool from male and female vole | host: Microtus ochrogaster | place: USA:Florida | collected 2017 | reverse complement strand
CTCCAGAGGATGATGCTTGGATGGTTGCGGTCGCGCTCTATCATCCTGCCCAGGAGGCGTATGTGCTCGTCGTTGATGCCGGAAAGACGGTTTTCATCTATCACAAGAAACCCGAGTGAATCGCAAGCATCAAGCATGGCGGGCGACATCGGGTTGTGGCTGGCACGGTAAGCATTGACCCCGAGTTTCTTCAGTTCCTTAAGGCGATATGCCTGCAGGGCATCCGGTATGCCTGCCCCTACCCCGGGATGGTCCTGGTGCATGTTGACACCCTTCAGCTTGACATTCCTGCCATTCAGGAAGAAACCATTGTCGGCATCAAACCTTATGTCGCGGATTCCGGTCTTGGTGGAGCGGGTGTCGACCACCTTCCCGTCTTTGAGTATCTGAGTCTCTACCGTGTAGAGCCGGGGATTATCAATATCCCAGAGCATAGGGTTCTTGATGGAAGCGGACACTGTGGATTTCCTTGAGGCCTTGGCTTCAACGCCAGTCTCGGTTTGGGACGGGAGCTGGGTGCGCGANCCGTCGGGAGCGACCAAGGTGGTCTGTATCTCATAGTCGGCAGCTGAGAGNCCCTTATTGTCTACGGTNGTCTCTACGGTGACTGTCGCCTCATCGTATGGAGCCTTGAGGTCGGAATATACGAANATGCCGAATGGAGCCACATGCACGGGGTCGGTCTTGTCGAGCCAGACGTTGCGGTAGATACCTCCACCTTCGTAGAACCAACCCTCCTCCAGCGTGGCATCGGAACGGACAGCGAGCACGTTCTCGCCGCCATAGTTGAGATATTCNGAGATGTCATAGACCTGCGTGGCATAGCCGCTTGGTTCGGAGCCCAAGTAGAAACCATTGAGCCACACCTTGGCATCGCGGAAGATNCCGTCAAACTGCAACGAGATATGCTTCCCTAAGTCGTCGGCAGGAACCTCAAACACCTTGCGATACCATCCGACNCTCGTCTCGGGATACTTGTAGCCGACAGTCTTATAGCCNTGGCTGTGGCTGGCATCACCTGAGAACGGGAGATCNACCACGAAATCGTGGGGCAATGAGACTTCCTTCCACTCCACGCCCCATGCCTCGGNATTGAACTTGGGGGAATAGGGNCCTTCGTTGTGGATGGAGGCAGCCTTCGTNAGATAGTTGAAATACTCTGTACCGCAGCCAAAGTCTTTGGCNGGGTCGGAGGCGTTGCCGAAGGCAAAGGTCCATCCATCGTTGAAGAGGGTGCGTCCGGCACTGAATGCCGATAAAGAGATCAGTGTGGCGGCGAGAAGTGAAGTCAGTCTCATAATGCAGTCGATGTTTGATTACTTTTGCAAATTTACAATAATTTTTTGATATGGGATGGGATTATTGTAGCTAATTATTGTACTATTCTTAAGTTACCTACACGCGCGATGTCGGATGCAGGAGCATCCTACCCACACTCATGGGCAAGAACCAAGATGTCAAAGATAGTTAAAGTTTGGGCGGAGAGGGGGAGATAGGCGTTATAATGTCAGAAACCTTTAAATTATCAAAACTATGAGTGACGTATTAAGTTATGAAGAAAGAAAGGAATTGCCCGACAGCGTATATGGACTTCCTGAAAGACGTGAATATCCTATGCCGGATGCAGCTCACGTAAGGGCGGCAGAGGCTTATTTCCGCTATTGCCCTGAAGATCTTAAGCCTAAGTTGGCACGTGCCATACTTGCCAAGGCAAAGGAGTTTGGCGTAAACGTTGAGTCGCCAACTGTCCTTTCGTATGCNGAAGAGTAATTGACTCCGACGTTTCCTATCCTACTCGGGAGAAGGGGATGGATAAAATTTTTTTGGGGAAATGGGGGTTTTGTCAGGATTTTTGGCTAAATTTGCAGTATGATTAAAGCTGCTTTGATTGATATGGATGGAGTCTTGTACGACTCCATGAAATACCATACCCTCGCCTGGAAACAGATGATGGAGGAAAACGGTATCGAATGCAGCCGCGACGAGTTCTACCTATATGAGGGGATGACCGGCGCGGCTACAATCGACCTTATATGGCAACGCGAGTTCGGACACCCTTGCGANCCGGAGAAGCGCACTGCCNTATANGACTANAAGACNAAGATTTTCAAGACCATAGGAGGCAACGACCCGATGCCGGGTGCCGACAGAATGCTCCGTGCGCTTTGCCAACGGGGCATTAAGTGTGTTCTGGTGACAGGGAGCGGCCAGGCTTCGCTAATCGACAACATACGGAAGGATTACCCGGGTGTGTTTGGCGATGGGATGATGGTGACAGCCCACGACGTGACGAAGGGGAAACCGGATCCGGAGCCTTATCTGAGAGGGCTGGAGAAAGCGGGAGTGACGCCGGAGGAGGCAATCGTGATAGAGAACGCACCGCTTGGTGTAAGAGCAGGCGTAGCCGCCGGAATCCGCACGATGGCAGTATGCACAGGGCCTATTCCGAAGAAGAATTTTGTGGATGAAAAGGCATGGGGTATATTCCCTTCGATGAACGAGTTTGCCGATATGCTCCCTCTTGTGATTGACCTGATCAATGCCAATTCCCCATTTGTATTGGCGGATTCAAACACATCCACAATGGTAGTGGACCGACTGGCGGAGGAGATGCCATACTTGGGAGAGCTTCCGCGGTGCGTAATACCAGCCGGAGACGACCATAAGAACATCGAATCGCTGACGAAAGTGTGGCGGATGCTGTCGGAAACAGGTGCCACACGGCGCTCCACCCTCTTCTGCATAGGAGGAGGAATGGTGACCGACCTCGGAGGATTCGCCGCCGCAACCTTCAAACGTGGCATCGACTGCATCAACGTCTCCACCACCCTACTCGGAATGGTGGATGCCGCAACAGGGGGAAAGACAGCCATAAACCTTGACGGACTTAAAAATGAGATAGGAGTGTTCGCAATGCCGAAAGACGTTGTGATCATTCCGGAGACTCTTGACACATTGCCTGAAGATGAACTTCTATCAGGATATGCTGAAATGCTGAAGACAGCCTTGATAGCCGACCCTGAGATGTATAAAGCACTTCTTGACATCGACAAGTATCTTGACGACCGGAGACTGCTGCTCCCCTGGATACTACGATGCATCGAGATCAAGACAGGAGTCACCACCCGCGACCCCAAAGAGAAAGGGGAACGGAAGATACTCAACTTCGGGCACACGGCAGGACATGCCATCGAATCGATGGCTCTACTGAACGGGAAACCGATGGCACACGGCATTGCCGTGGCGCACGGGCTGCTCTGGGAGATGGTGCTGTCTGCTACAGCCGGCGAAAACAAGAGAGAAAAGATGCTTGAATCTGCCAAGCTTTATCCTTATGCCACCATGCTGAAAGAGCATTATCCGGCTGCCGGAGTGAAATGCACCGACATCGACACCCTCATATCCCTGATGCGCCACGACAAAAAGAACGCATCGCCAGAGCATATCAACTTCACATTGCTCAACGAGATAGGGGAACCGCAATGGGATATGCTGCCCACGGAGGAGGAGATCAGGAGTGCGTATGAAATATATGGGAGTCTGACAGGGCAATTATGAAGAAGGCATTGCAATACATATTGCCNGTACTGCTATCGGCTCTGCTGATATGGTATCTCTTCCGTAAGGTCGACTTCAGGCAGACCATGGAGATACTCAGCCATGGAGTAGACTATTGGTGGATACTGGCAGCCATGGGCATAAGTGTATTTTCACATATATTCCGCGCCATGCGCTGGCGCATACAGCTNAANGCNCTNNATGTGAAGACNNCGCTNATGGAGCTNACATGCGGAGTATTCGGATGCTATGCACTCAACCTGCTACTGCCACGTGTAGGGGAACTCTGGAGATGCACATTCGTGGCCCGGCGCTCCCGCACACAGTTCACGACCGTCATGGGCTCGATGGTAGCCGACCGTATGGCAGACTCCGTGATGGTGATCATGCTCATACTCCTGACATTCGTGCTCGCCGCCCCTGCCCTCGCCTCTTTCATGGCAAAGTATCCTGTAGGAGAAAACATACTTCATATGCTCTACTCCCCTGCCATATGGATAGCTGGGGCGTCAGCTATCGGCATCGGATGGTGGCTGCTGCACAGATTCCGCGACACTGCATTTGTAGGGAAACTGAGGAAATGGTCAAAGGAGATATGGAAAGGCTTTGCAGTGACAGCCACCATGCCGGGGAAATGGAGATTCCTGCTGCTGACTGTGGCGATATGGGGGTGCTACTTCGTGCAACTCTATGTGGCGTTCTATGCTTTCTCCTTCACAAAGGCTCTATGCCATCAGCCCGGATTGGGATTCGGTCTGCTCCCCTGCCTTGTGGCATTCGTGTTCTCATCAATCGGGATGGCAGTGCCCAGCAACGGGGGACTCGGACCATGGAACATAGCCATCATGTTCGGGCTCGCCATCTACGGAGTAGCGGACGTAGAGGGAGCTGCGTTTTCAATACTGCAATGGAGCGGACAGACCGTGATGCTCATATTACTTGGAATATTCACTGCAATATGGATAGGGGCTACATCTTCAAAAAGTAGCCAACAAAAAACAGGGATAAGCGAATGAGATACGACGACAATGACAAATACCTCGACAACGAGGAGGAGAACGATCTCTGGGACGACGAGCTCGAGATCTCATCCGAACCTATACACCCTGCGCATGACTACACGCAGGACCAAAGCTTCACGCCAAGAGACTATTCCCATGAGGAGACCCAAAGCTCCCATGACGCCGAGGAGGAAGACTTCTATTCCGACCCGGAACCTGACGCGGAGCCNGAGGAGGCTGCCCCTGCAAGGTCACGGCGCGAAGGTTTCTTCAGNAAGAAGGATGACGAGGATGAGGATGACAATGACTTCTTCAATTCTGACGAAGAGCCGGCTCCCGTCAAGAAACCGAAAGCTCCCAAGCTGGATCCTGAAGACCCGGACTACTGGATAGAGGAAGAATCACCACTCAGCACAATAATACACAAACCAAGGAGCAGCTGGAAATGGCAATTCGGAGGGGTGATTGTGATCTTGGGGATGCTCATATTCGCATGGATATGGTTTCTGCGCCCATATTCTGACAGCGCAGTGAAATACGGCTACATCAAGAATATGGAGAGGCGAGGATCGATCATAAAGACCTTCGAGGGAACCATGATACCATATAAAGAATTAGGGGATCCTAATCCTCTCTATTTCGAGGAGTTGAAATTCAGCGTNGAGAGCGACTCGCTTGCAGCCGTCATGAAGCGGATGATGCTGGGATGCGTNCCCGTAAGAGTGGAATATGAGATGTATCATTCCCCTCTGCCATGGAAGGGGGAGGAAAAGATGATCATCGTAAAGGCTGACACGGCTGAGCCTAAGAATATTTTGCCGCCNGAGTATAGGCATTAAGTCGAGGGTTACGAAACTTAAATTAATTGGAAACATTATGATGCAGAGGTCATTTAAGAAGCATATCGGAGTGCTTGCGGCAGCCGTCGCCGGCATCTTGCTGCTATGGGGATGCGCTTCGATCGGCAACCCNTCNGGAGGGGCTCGCGATGAGGACCCGCCCCGATTTGTGAAAGCCACCCCATCGCCAGGATCGGTCAACGCTGACCCGAGCAACATCTACATAGACTTCAACGAGCTGGTCAATGTGAAGGATGCTTTCCAGAAAGTTGTGCTCTCCCCCCCGGGNGCATCGACACCACGCGTCTCTACCCGAGGCAGGCGCGTGGTGGTGAACATCACCGACACTCTCCTCCCCAACACCACCTACACCATTGACTTCGGNGATGCCATCGAAGACAACAATGAAGGAAACAAACTTTCGGGATTCGCATACACATTCTCAACAGGGCCGGTGCTTGACTCGCTCAGAATCTCTGGAATGGTGATTGGAGCTGAGGACATGGAGCCACAACAGGGTGTATTCGTGGGTGCATATATCTCAAAAGAGGACTCCGCATTCACAAGAATGCCATTTGAGCGTCTGGCGCGTACCGATGAGTATGGACGCTTCATAATCAGAGGACTACAGGACACCACCTATCGGCTCTTTNCACTAAAAGACCTTGACAACGACCGCCACTATGCCAATCCGGAGGAAGACATAGCATGGTTTGAAGACACNATACGCCCGACTTCGGAGCGAATAGTGGTGAACGACACCATAAGAAACCTCTATGACGGCTCTGTAGACACNATCGTGACACGCGAAAGGACACGCTTCCTGCCCAACAATGTGCTGNTGCGAATGTATAACACAGGGNTGAAACCACAATATCTCGTAAGCTATACGCGCCCTGACTCCACCAAGCTGGTATTCATCTTCAATTCCCCCTCAAGGAAACAGCCTATAATCAGTATAGCCGACGACGAGACATATACATCTCCACTAAAAGGGGAAAATACAGTGGGCAACGACACCCTTACCTTCTGGCTCCCTAAAGAGCTTGCCACACGCGACACCCTGAAGCTCGCAGTGCGCTACCCAAACGTAGAGTTACTGACGGGCATCGAGAGCATTGTGACCGACACCGTGAAGCTGATGAAGCCTAAAGAGCAAGTCTCCAAGAAAAAGGAGCAGAAGAAAAAGAAACCGGAGAAAAAAGATGAAAAAAAGGATGAAGAGTCAGGGGAAAGTGAGCCTACAGACTCAGTGGAGACACCCAAGCCCCCTACATTCGCATTCACTGCAAAAGGTCCGGAGACGGACATCACAAAGCCCCTGGCAATAGAAGTGCCGATACCATTGGCACGACTTGACTCAGGTGCTTTCCATCTGGAAATGAAGCCGGATACCGTATGGATGCNTGCCAAGGGGGAATACAGGCTGGAAAGAGCCGACACACTCTCGGAGAGGAGATTCAAGATTGAATTCCCATGGCAAAGAGGATACTCCTACCGACTGACAGTGGACTCGCTCGCCGCCACTGACATCTACGGAGTGAACAGCGACAAGCTTGAATATGAGTTCAAGACCAAGGCTGCGGAAGACCTGTCAAACCTGAAGATAAATCTAAAAGGGCTTGAACCGGGAATACCGGCTTTCGTGCAGCTCATGGCATCCGGCGACAAGCCAAAATATACCGCTCCGGTAGTGGACGGCACTGCAACANTCAACGGNATNGACGCAGGGAAATACTATGCACGGCTCTATGAAGACTTTGACGGAGACGGGAAATACAGCACAGGAAGCTACCGGCTGCAGAAAGTGTTTGGAGACCCAAAAGAGGAGGACCCAATCTCCTTAAAAGGGGACTCAATAGCCTTACAGGGGGATTCAATAGCCTTGAAGGATGACGCGATCATTCTCCCGGAGGATTCAATTGCATTGAGGGGAGACTCAATAACCCTCCCGCAAGACTCCATAGAAATGACCAATAAAAATGTCTTGGCAAGCGAAACAGCGACCCCCAGATGGATCAAGCCAAGGAGTGACCGTGAAATCACAGACAGCCTGCGCCGNATAGGCTATAGCCTTGTGCCGATAGAGACTGACTCAATAGGGAAAGAGATATTGATAGCCATACAGCCCGACTACGTCTACTACTATCCGAAGACAATAAATGTAAAGAAAAACTGGGACATGGAGCAGACGTGGGACGTATTCGAGACCGCCCTCGACCTGCAGAAACCTGAAAAGATAAAGAAAAACAAGCCCAAGNGAAACAACAACAGTCGCCAGGGCCAGGAAGAGGATGAGGAAGAAGACGAGGATGAATTCGGAAGCAATCCCTTTGACACCAACCGAAGGAACAACAACCGGAATAATAACAACCGAAACAACGGCTTCCGTCAGGCTTTCTAACGAAGCGGCAAGGTGCACTTCATGACACCCAAAGGAGTCTTCACCACATACAGACCTTTTTCAATGCCGGACAGTCCAGAGGCTGATCCGGCATATCTTTTTATTCCCGTAAGCGAGAAGACCTCAACGAAATCATCGGGCAAAAGAAGAGACCCNGGATTCTCCACCGACTCCACTCCACCTTCNTGAAGAGCAAGGCGCAGACCACGCACAGGGTCGAAATANCCATTTGCATTGCGAGGATCGGAAGGGTCGGGAATATCTAACCGGTTTGATTCTGATATGATTCGCATGACATCGTCTGCAGTCAAGGAAGGGACTGCCTCAAGCCATGTGGCTATATATCCCGCCACATATGGAGATGACATAGAAGTTCCCCCTTCGTCGATCCATGGCGCGCCACCGCTGCGCAGATATGGAGTGTCGGGGTAAAGGTCGAGAAACGGGCGGCTTACTGCCGAGACAAGAGTGGCGCCCGGGGCAACCGTCACAGGAAGCACACGGCCATCGCGCAAGGATCCATAACTGCTGTAGCTTACTGTGGCACCTGCAGAATATCCGGTAGACACCCATGAGACAGCGTCGCCACAAGGATCNGAAGANACAGGGACGGAATCACGATTGCCATACATGCCGACACTTATCACCTTGAAGCCACACGCGAGGTCGCTGACAGAGCGCCCCGTAAAGGGGGCTACACTTCCAGCTACACCTGAGAGCCGGGTGTAGATACCATCAGCATAGATCTCCACCTCCTCANCCGATTCGCCGGACACCTTGAAAGCAAGCTCATATCTTGCCCAAGGACCTTCAGAAGATTGTTCGGGAGACGAAAAGTCGTAGCTCAAGGCAATGGAGTAGCGACCATTTTCGGGATTCACCCCACCCTCCACAAGCACATCGCCTATGAACGGGAAATCCTCGACAGCAGAAGAGGATACATCCCATGAAAAGGAGCAGGAGCCGTCGGACGAAAGAGAGACAGGATCATCCCATCTTACAATCTCTTTACGATTGGTGTCGTAGATGCCAAGGGAGAGCTGAAGGGNGATTGCTGAGCCACTCCATATCTCAGTGACTCCATACATATTGAACTGGTTCCAGTTCTTATTGCCAAGCCGCACTGCGACTGAATTGCGGCCTGGAACGAATGAAGACACGAGCGANTTGTAGTGAGTGCCTTCATTACCGGAAGAGAGCACTATCACGGCATCTTCGGCACACATGTCGAGATATTGCGANAACAGGGAACTGCCATCGTGAGCACCGGTGTAGCTTCCGACAGANATATTGATGACGGCAGGCTTACCCACTTCCTTTGCATAGTCAATGATATCTTCCACCCCCGCCAAGATACCTACCTCTGAAAGATTGGAGACAGTTGCCACTATTTCTGCATCAGATGCAATGCCTGAATACGGAGTGNCTGCACCGTTGCCGGCAAGTATGCCGCAGACGTGAGTGGCATGATATTCTTCAGGATTGTCAGTCAGCCAACGACGATAATCATCATCGCCATCAAGCTGAAGGCGGATGCCGTCATCCTCCACGTATTGCACNACACGCTTTATCCTTGATCTCCCTTCAGCATCAAGGAATGTGGGATGAAGAGGATCAATACCAATATCGCAGATGCCTACCACGATGTCCTTACCGGTGAAAGGAGTGCCGACTGCAGTGCCATTCTGAATGGAAATGGCATCATAGTAGCCCTTCGCAACGTCGAGAGCCGGGGCGATTGGGCGCCGAGGGGCGGACACAACAGGACTGCCGCTGCGGGTAGCAGGAGCAGCGGGATAATAGCAAAGCAAAATGTCGCCCCGGCGACGCAACACCTCCACCCCTTTGGCAGAGAGAGAGTCGATGTCGGAACCGGAGGTGATCTTAACGATCCGAGGGATATAAGATGGAAGACTTTCGGCCGCAAAGAGCTGGCCTACAGAAATGGACAAAAGAAAAAGAAGGAATAGGATAGATCGCTTATTGTTCATCAGGAAGTGTGAATGTGACCTGGACGGAAGACTCACTGTCGACAGGAGAACCGGAGACAGTAGCCGGATTCCATGCCGGCATCCCCTTNACAAGGCGAATAGCCTCTGCCTCCAGGTCGGGATCGACCAGGCGCACGATAGAGAGATCGTTGAGAGAGCCGTCGGTCTTTACTAAGAATTTTACATGCACCACGCCCTCGATTCCATTACTTATGGAGGGCTGTGGATATTTCAGATTTTTATTGATATAGGAGGTGAGAGCCTTCTCTCCTCCTGGAAANCTTGCAGGGATAGTATCAGGCTGTGCGGTCTGAGCCATTGCAGTGGCGGCGATGGCGAGCGACGCGAGGATAGACAGTGATTTTTTCATATATATTGATTTTTGGGTTACTTTTTAATTCATCATGCATAATGAATACATACATCTTACNTCTTTGACAAGGCAAGTGCGAAAAAGTTACATCTGCCATGTCAGCGATATGCTGCCACCTATGCCTGTGGTGAGNGGGGAATTATAATAATAATAACCCGGGATGTAGTTGAGGAGATTCTCGATATTTACTCCAAGAGTGAAATTCTTCGGGAATGTCTGGCTAATATTAAGCCCAAGAAGGGAATAGGCAGGATATCGCTGGGTGCGGATAGCCTCCTGAGAGAAAAACGACATCACATCGCCGGTGACAGCTGAGAGCCATTTGAAATTTGCAGTTGCCGTGAAGCGCCAATCGGCCTTCCAGAGATGAGAATAGTCTGCCTTGAGCGTAATGGCATGCGGGCGTGTGGGATTGGCCTTTATGTCGCCTTTGGTATATTGCTCATGAGTGAATATATATTCACCATTGATGGTAAGACCGAAATCAAACGCCTTCATGATAGAGAGATCGACACCGCTGATCTGCACACGCCTAAGATTTAGGTATTGCTGACCTTGGAGAGCGTCGTTCCAAAGATAGGAGATACGATTATCCACCAGGTTATGGAAGAGCAGGACTGTAACACTTCTGCTCCCCTTAAGATATTCAGCTGAAATACTCATATTATGGCTTGTCTCCGACTTCAGGTCAGGATTCCCATAGACATTGAATATGCCGGCCATATCGAAGTCCATGTATAATTCCTTGAGATTTGGGGCACGGAATCCGGCAGCATAGTTAAGCCTTAGCGAGCAATTCCCCTTCCCCGGACGCCAAAGCATGCTCAGCTTAGGAGAGACTCGAGAGGCACGGGAGGCAGAAAACCAATCGTAGCGCATGCCTGGCACGAGCCAGACGTGCTCTGCCGGATGCCAATCCCATTGAAGATATGTGTCGAGGTTGGTCTGCGAGTGTGAGCCGCTGTCAAACTCATACGACATCAGATAGTCGTCGATCCAATCTCCACCGGCAGTAAGAGTGCCTGTGTGCCCAAACTCATGAGAATATTGGATGTGAAATGAATTCTGACGGTTGCGATAGTCGCGGGTCTGCTCTTTGGTGGCTATCTCATAGTCATATTTATCGTAGGCATCAAATGAATAGCGGGCAATGAAATCTTTCCAACGGGCAGCAATGCCGGCAGAAAGATCGGTGTAACGGTCGTGAGAGACGTTGGTGCTGTTGCGCTGACGCCAAAAGTAGCCGGCACGAGCGGTGATCGACGCTTCATCGCTTAGAGTGATGACAGCCCGATCCTTTACATTCCAGCTATGAGTGGCGTATGCATGACTGAAGTCGCCCTTGCGAGGGAACTTTATTTCTGCCTGCGAGTCGAAGCGGGCATCGAGGGAATTTGCAATTTTCCCTTTTCGATATGTAGCAAGCGCACCATAACTCTGCAGGGAGTGGGAGCCATAGCGTGCATTGAGGCGGAGATGTGAGCCAAGCTTAGGTCGGGCTGAGATGATATTGACCACTCCTCCCGTAGCATTGGAACCATATAGCGATGATGCGGCCCCTTTCACTATCTCCACGCGCTCAGCATTCTGGAGATTAAGACGGGAATAGTCGGGATTGTCGAGCGTCTCGCCTGCCAAGCGCTTGCCATTAATAATGAAGTGTATACTGTCTCCGTCAAGC
>WFLX010060683.1_pt1 | contig 11848 bp, 7 predicted proteins | sample 4967041 | NCBI WGS metagenome assembly WFLX01 (sample SAMN12857096, study PRJNA449069) | gut metagenome | isolation source: stool from male and female vole | host: Microtus ochrogaster | place: USA:Florida | collected 2017 | reverse complement strand
CCGGAGAACTTGGCGCAGCTATGGGAACGCTCTACTCGGTTCATGCCGCCAAGCAATTCCTCTCGCAAGTGATTGAGATTGGTGGCGAACTGGAGCATCAGAAGATTGCTTTGGAGACCATCTACGGCACAGAGTCAAAGATGGAGTCGCTTTATGGGCAGATTAAGGGATTGGCCCGTAACTCACCATTTGGTGTAATGGAGTTGACTAAGAACGTAAAACAGCTCTCGGCATACGGTGTTGCCTATAACGAGGTCTACGATACTGCACAGCGACTTGCCGATATTTCAGCAGCCACTTCGGTAGACATCCAGCGTCTTATCCTCGCATTCGGAAAGACCAAGAACAGAACGTTCCTTGATGGCTTGGAAGCCAAGCAATTTGCATACGCCAACATCCCTATCTATGATATGCTATCCAAGAAACTGACTGAGCTTGAAGGGAAGTTCGTGTCGGTCAAGGACGTGATGGGTCGTATCAAGAAGCGCGAGATAGGTTTCGATATGGTCAAGGACATTCTTTGGGATATGACTGATGAGGGAGGCAAGTTCTACAACATGCAGGAGAAGTTAGCCGATTCGCTAAAGACCTCACGGAAGCTCATAAAGGACAATATAGAGCTGATGTATGCTGACATAGCCGAGTCCTTTGTCGGGGATTGGTTGAAGGGAATGTTCCAGATGATTCAGAAGCTCACAAGGGAATGGAAAACAATGGGGGCTGGCATTGGTGCTGCTGTTGCAGCCTTGGGAGTCTACAAAGCCGCAACCCTGGCCCATAACGTTGTGGCAGGGCAAGCAGTGGCAGCCGCAGCCAAGCAACACGCCTCCCTGAAAATGCAACGCTATCACGCCAAACTTGCCGCGCAGTCATACCGGGCATTGACCAAAGCTGAGGAAGAGAATTATATTGCAAGTTCCGGACTTGCCAAAATCAAGGGCATAAATGTCCTTTGGTCGAAGAAGCTCACAGCCGCAGAAGCAGACGTACTCTATACCAAGAAAATGCTTACAAGAGAAGATATCCTCCGTCTTGTAGCGTTGAAGAAACTGACCGCAGCGGACGCCCAATATGTACTTACGACAAAGGGAATGACAGCCGCAGACATTCAGGAAATGAACGCCCAAATAGCAAGGGCGGCAGCCGCCAAGAAAAGCACGGTGATAATGAGACAGCTTGCAGTTGCCGGCGCGTCTGTTGTCAATTCGCTGAGGTCAATGTTCTCTGCTGCTATCCCCCTTGCCCTCATAGGTGCTGGAGTGGGGATGATCGCCAAGTATTATGAGAATGTGAAGAAAGCCAAGGATGCCTCTGACTCTTTTACAAAGAAAGGTCGGGATGGATTTGAGGACTTGATCAAGAAGTCAGAAGAACTCAACTCAAAGGACTTGTCGAAACTCCCCTCTTCGCAGATATCCACCTATATTGAGGAAATGAAAACAACCTTGAAGGACTACTCTCTGACCGCCCAAGAGACGTTTGACAAGGTGTTTGGTGCAGACAATAACGGCAAGATACGCAGCCAAAAGGAGCAGTTTGAAATGTTGCGTGATGCAGTCAACGAGACCGCAGAGGCATACCGCAATATGAAGAACGGCAATAAGAGCAATCTCTTCACCTCAAAGGATTCAAAGACGGTTGACAAGGCTGGCGAGAAGTCCGCAGACGCAGCTATCAAGACTGCTGATGCTCGTGATGATCTGAGCGACATATCTGACAAGCTGGATGAGATATTTACCAAGATTGAGATACATAAGAGGGATAATCAAAGCAGTTGGATAANTGACAAGGAGGCTACAGCNGAACTCCAGAAGCAGCTCTCCATGGTCGAGACCCAGGAGGACAAGTTGAGAGTCCTTTCCGATTACCTACGCAACAATCAGCTTATAGTGTCGGGGGATGGCAAGACCAACATAGGCGAGATATCCGCNGAGCTGGATAAGTACCTCATNAAACTTGAATATCAGCAGCAGAAGGAGAAGGAGNTTAATGANTCTATTATCCGATTCCTCAACAAACGTCAGAGCCTATTCCGCGAAAAGTACAAGGATAATTGGAAGCCTCAGACCAATCTCCGGCAAGCAGAGGAATACCTTCAGGAAATCAAGGCTTTTGTCGAGGCTTCGGAAAAGATGTCCTCCGCGCAAAAGGAATTTGTCATGGATATGGCTTATGAGTCCATTGGCAAGATGTCTCCGAGACTAAGGGAAATGAGGGAGAATGTTGAGAAACTTGTCAAGACCATGCAGACCTCCCCCGGCCAGTTCGGTTTGACAAAGGAGCTGCTTGAATATGTCAAGACGGTGCAGACCCTTCAGGAACTTTCAGAGCCGGACAGAATGGAAGCAGTAGAAAGGCTGGTGGAGTTAGATCCTACCAAATACGTCCTTCTCTCTGATGATGTGAATAACGGTGCAGAGAGATATATGACTCAAATCAAGGACGCCCTCATAAAGAATGCCGAGGAGAAATATCCTGAGCTGAGCAGTCAGATACACAGCCTTATCGAGTCCGATGAGTTTACCGCCTTCATCAATTTGAAGATAAAGAACGGATGGCAGGAGTCAGTCAAGGAAGCCTTTGGCAATCTGGAGCAATGGCAGCAACAAATGTATCTTGCCGCCATCCCCTCCAACGATATACGTATGGCTCTGATTGATGCACTTGCCGGAACTCAGACGGTATCAGAGGCCACAGACGCACTCAGGAAGATGAGGAAGGAAGCAAAGTCAGTGATTGAGAATGAAGGCCCGATATTGCTTAAGGTCATGCCATCTTTGGACTTGTCGCAGCCATTCAATCCCCATCTGTTTGACGATGCAGATCCGGTCACAAAGCTGGTGGCCCAGACTGTACTCAACGCAATAAACAAGCTCAATGCAGCCGAGAACACCCTCAACGCCCACAACATTCCCCTTGCAGACCCCACGAAAGGAAAGAAGGGCAACAAGCAAGGCTCTCAGAAGGATGAGGTTGCGGAAAGGATGAAGCACCGCCTCGATATCCTGAAAAAGGCTTATTCCCAATACAAGAAAGAGATTGAGCTGATGAGCAAGGATGCTGCTATGTCGAGGTTGAAGGAGTCCGGAATATTCGATGAACTATTCTCCGGCAAGGATGCCATCAATAACTTTGACGATTATGAGCAGACGTTGAGGAAGCTGCTTGCTGATGCAGAAGCCTCCCTCAAAGGATTGACCGAAAAGGACAAGAATTTCAAGGGCAGACATGATCTTGTTATTTCATTGCGCACATTGCTCAATCTCGAAATCCCCCACGACAAGCAGAAGGAGGCTCTTGACAAAGCCAAGGCGGAACTTGATGCACTTGTGAAAGATTTCACGTCCAAATGGGATTTCCATAACAAGATATTTGACTTGACCGGAGACAGTGACATTGCCGGAAAACTCGCCTTCGGTGGGGAAGTCGAATGGCAGACCAAATCCCAGATGCTTCAATCCATTCTCGACAAGCAGCTCTCAGAGAAGGGGCTGGAGGTCTCTTTGTCACTATCCGATGAGGAAGCCAAAGAGAAACTTAAAGGCACTCCCCTTTATGACCTCTTGTGGAAACCTACGAAAGAAGCCAAGGCAAAGGAAGAGGTTGAGCTTGAAATCAATGTGGCGAAAGCCCTTGCAGATGTCTCCACCATTGCCGAGAAGATACAGACTCAGATTGGACTCAGAGACAGAGCTGAGAAAGAACTGAGNTCGGCTGTCAAGGCTGATNGCNCTGCATATTCCGAGGATGAGGTNACGGCNNATCTGAAACAATANAANGACAAGATCAATGAGCTTCAATCCTCGATGCTGGAGCTTCTTCCGGTATGGGAGCAGATATTTGGAGACCACCAATATCAAAGCTACGGTCAGATCCAGAAGGCTTCCGACATGGCAAAGCAGATAGTTGACAACGCACAGATCAAGAAGAACAAGGAGGGCAAGCCTGTCTCATTCACCTCAATCTTCATTGATGCCGAGGGCAAGGAGCAGAAGATAACCGGAAAGATATCCCAACTTGAAAAGCTACGCAAAGCCATCGATGAGCTATACAAGGAGGGTGAGAAAAAGAACCCATTCAAGACCCTTTGGAAAGCACTGCAAGCCGTATTCAATGGGGATTGGAAGGACAAAAGCACAGCGGAGAAGATTGCCCTCATAGGTCAGTCCGCAGCCGATTGCGCAGACCTCGTAGGCACTCTTGCCGGACAGCTCTCTGAAATGTTTGAAGCCATAGGCGATGATGCCACAGCGGAAGCGATGGCGGATATCGAGGGGGTTATGAGCAGTGTGAGCAATATCGGGAAAGGCTTCGCCCAAGGTGGGATAATCGGTGGCATTGCCGCTGCTGCTGGCGAGGCTATCGGATGGGTGACAAAGGCTTTTCAGGCTTCAGCACGCCACAAGGAAGCCCTTCAGCTCATAATGGATGAGACCCTTGCACAACAAAGGGAATACAATCTCTTGCTGATGGAGCAGAACCTTCTCTATGAGAAAGCATCTACCATATTCGGTGATGATACCTACTCGAAAGCGAGGAATGCAGTTGAGGTGCTTAGGGATGCCTACAGCCAACTTAACGAGGAGATTGAGGGTACTGACAAGCAGAAGAGGGCGCAGAAAACAAAGTCCTTCATAGCCGGACTCTTCGGTTACAAAGACCCACAAGCGGAAATCAAAGAGCTGTATGCCGGACTTGCGGACATCGAGATCAAGACCGGGCATAAGAAAACCGGACTCTTCGGTTGGGGCAAGGGCAAAGACATCTATTCTTCCATACTTGATGTATATCCGGACCTCATTGACGCAAACGGCAAGTTCAACGCCTCCCTTGCTGAGACGATAATCAACACAAGGGTGATGTCGGACGAGGACAAGGCAGCCCTCCAGAACATGATTGACCTTGCCGAGCAAGCAGAGGCAGCCTATGAGGAACTTAACGGCTTTATGACCGACATATTCGGGGAACTTGGCAACACTATGTCCGATGCACTTGTTTCGGCATTTGTCAACGGCACTGACGCTGCCGAGACCTTCTATGAGTCGGTTTCAAATATGCTGGAATCCCTTGCTAAGCAAATGATATATTCCGTCACACTTGCACCCATTATGGAGAAAGCTCAGGATATGATGATGGACGTGATGAAAGACCCGGCTCTCAGTGACGAGCAGAGGTTTGAGGCCTGGACCGATATCTTGGGAGGGATGATCGATGATGCCATTGACCAACAAGGAAGAGCAAATGACCTCTTCTCAAAGTATCAGGATATGGCAGCCGCCAAAGGCTTCGATATCTTTAAGCCGGACTCTGAGCAGAAGTCAGGATTGACCGCTGGTCTGCAATCTTTGACCGAGAACACCGGTGACTTGCTGGCTTCATATCTGAACACAATGAGGGCAGACACCTCCGTCATGAGCGGATATGTCGAGAGCATAAACAACATTCTTGGAGCGGAATTGCCGGGCTTCAATGTCATAGCCCAGGCACAACTCCAAACTCAGCAGCAGATTGCGGAGAACACGTTGCGCAATGCCATAGCAGCGGAAATGATCTACAAAGCAATGGGTACTGTCACCAACAATCAAGAGAGGCTTGAAAGGTCATGGCGCAGGATTGCAGAGAAGAATTGGGGAGGTTATTGACCCCTACCCCGGCTGGCTTTGTGGCATTCGTTGTCAGTGATCTCCACTATATAAATTTTTTAATTTTTTCTGATTCTGCATTTTTTTCAAGGAAGAATTTGGAGAAATAAAAAATATTCCCTAACTTTGCATCCAGAAACTTCAAAGTTTCTCATCTTTAGTTTTGTTCGTAGAGCAATTAAGTAGCAAGGTTAATCCTTTGCGGCTACCGATGCAGAACGCTAACGAGGTCAGGCAAGGACGCAGAAAGCCAACGGCACTACACGACCAACCCAACGTTAAGCACTACCGAGCCAAGTTAACCGAGCGTAAATCTTCTAATGAGCAGTAACGAATAGTTTACTATCGTTCAGTAAAGAATATGAGCCTATTCCAATCGGAGTAGGCTTTTTTTGTTCCCTTAAAGCCGTTTATCCACTACGATTGACGGCTTTTTGNGTNTGCCTNCTTGCACAAGTCGAATATATTCACTATCTTTGCAGANANAAGNCGCAGAGGTGCCTCAGACAAAGGAGGGTNGCACGTCNAANCGGCTTCTACATAATNACACAGTCCAGACAAGCAGACCCCTCTACAAAGCCAAAGAGCTTACATTTTCCCGATGCCGGGATTATGTAGGCTCTTTCCTATTTTTGGCAATATTGCAATAATAAAATATTACAATAAAACAATAAATATTTATGAAAGAGAACAAGGCAACGCAGGCGCAGACCTCAGCAAACGAATCTCCCATCTTGGAGCAGATTCTTGAACACGTGAGCAACATNGACTCAGCATTGAAGTCCATCATGAACGGCAACGCCCTTATCCACGTAAAATAATCCGCCCGGCACGGTCGCAATAGGCTCTGAATGGCTTGTTGTGGCCGCGCCTTCTTTGTCTGATATGATAGTTCCATGGATGAGACAAGAGCGTGAATGGCTTGATATCATGAACCCGAAACTTGAAGCCCTGATGAGGCACGCGGAAGCCCAAAAGATATGTACTTGGGATGTCACAAGAAATCTCGATCTTTATGAGATTGTTGTGAATGGCTTCTATCTGACCTTCATGAAGAGCCATAAGCCCTACGGAACACGGTGTTTCTTGCTTGATGAAGATTTAGCCAAGTGTCTGGGATTCGGAACTTTGGAGAATCTTAAAGAAGTTTTGCCGATTCGCAAGTCAAGGCGTTTTGTCTCGCTGGATAATCTACGGAGGGCAATAAACAAGTATGCTTGGCGGAGTGCTGATTTGCCGCCTATGAGGGCTGGGGCTAAGAAAAGGCCGAGAAAGCGGAATTTAGAAAAAAATTCTTAAAGATGTATTTAACACCAATAATCTCCCAATATGACCAATAGCATTTTTGATGTAGACAATTTGCACGGCATTCCCCTGAAAGTGTGCCATTCCTTGACGCATATCAGCGACGGCAAAGACAAGTGGCTCGCTGATGATGTGCTTACTTTCCGTATCGAGGACTTTAGGAAATTCGGCAATGACTTGATGATTGGGTCTGACTTGTTCCTCTGCTTCAACAAGGCTCAGGCAAAACGGCTGGCTTGGCTTCTTCTGAGGCTCTCCACACGTATGAAACTTGCAGACCAAAGGAGCAACAAGGATGAGCAGGACAAGGCGTAATTTGAGCGATGTGGAGAAATTCTGTCTTGATGCCTGGAGTGTCAATGCAGACTCAGTGACCGCCTTCCGGCTCAGCCATCCACAATCAAAATGCACTGATACGGCTTCTCTGATCAAGATGGCAAGGCGATGGCTGGCGCGTCCAGAAGTGACCGCCTACCTCGACACAAGGAGGATGGCTTCAATGTCGGAAGCGAGGACTCTGACGCTGGCGTTGGTGCAATGATTTCATTGATATTAATTTCCCACTTAAAGATATAGGCATAAAATAGTGAATGTTAATTAACGTAGGGTTTCTTCGTTGCGAAACGCGGAAGCCCTTAATCTTTTTTTAGTAAGATTTTGTTGGCAAAAATTTGCAATTTTCACTGATAATTACTAACTTTGCATCCACAATTTATGACCATGTTTAATGGCAAAAATATTNCACNNCTGATGTTTTGCTTGTNACGAGTAGGAGTCAGGGGTTAANGGTTNAATAATTATTGCATTAAAATTTGCAATAATAAAATTAATTCACTAACTTTGCAAGTGAAATCATATTGATTTCCTGAGAGCCATAGAGCACCCGTTAAGAAATATTTTATTTAAACATGGCGAGACNACCCAAACCNAGTGTNCGCTATTATTTGCCAAAGGAGAGGATTGAACAAAAAGATTCCCACATTCAGCTCCAAGGCGTAGCGTCCTATAACCGAAAGCGTCTATCTTTCAAGATAAACCTTCTAAGCCCTGAAGAGGTATGGCTTGTATTTGTAGCCATCAATCCTCATGGCGAGTATGTTCCACACCCTACAGTAAAAGACACTGATATGAAGATTGCTAAAAAGCTATCTGATCATCTTGTCGAGGTAAGGAAATTCATATTGAAAATTGTAGAAAAAGCCGTTGAAGCTGGAGTATGGGATAGCATGACAACAAAAGATCTGAGAGATTTCATAGGCTATCATACCCTTTCGGGAGATAAGGCTGTATTCTGCAAAGGTGGAATATTCGACACTTGGGCGTCTAAGGAGGGGCGGAAAGATGGAAGCAAGTAATAAGAAACCCAGAGTTCCCAAGCTGACCTCTGAATCTGCAAGCAATGACTTGCACCTCCCTACAGATGGACTCCCTAAGAGATTTGTAGAGTATTGTCAGCATATAGCCGAGTGTCGCAATGTACCCTTGGAGGTGACGCTATTGTCCGCCTTGACAGTGGCCGGAGCTGCTATTGGTGGATGGGTAAAATTGAGGATGGGTGCTTATGTGAACAATGCCTCATTGCAGACTCTGATTGTCGCATCATCCACCGCTGGAAAATCCGCGCCTTTGGATGATATTGTTGAGCCTTTGAAGGTGATCGACAGAGAGCTTATTAAGTCGTATAAGGCAGAAAAAGCCAAGTGGGATGCAGAGAACAAGACGGCTTCCAATCCATCGAAGAAGCCTAAGAGGACTCAATTCTTGCCAAAAGGTGAGACAGATGCAGCCATCCGCGCTTTCGTAATGGATAACGAGAGAGGCGGCTTATACTATGCAGATGAAATGATGTCATTCTTTAAGTCACTTGGAACACGCAACAATGTAAACGGATGCCAACGATTGATAGAAATAATCAATGGCAGCGGAGTCAAGATAGACTTGAAAACGGAGGATCTTGACGTTAAGAATGAATCCTTCCTCGCAATGTTAGGAGGATTGCAGCCGGAACTATTACCCAACACCTTCAAGGAAGAGCATATTGCGTCCGGCCTCTTGCCTCGTCTATCTTGCGTGACATTCAGCAAGCTCCCTTATCGGCAAAAGAGAATCCCTGACACAGCGCAAGCCACATATTGGGATAGGACTGTAAATTCTTTGCGTCTCTTCGGCAATACAAAATGGACTTTCACTCTTACTGATGAAGCTACGCAAGTATTCAACGAAGAGGATTATAAATTCAACACAAGCAACACAGACAACCCCGAATTATCGAAGAGAGAGAATTGGTATCGGGAAATAGCCTGGAGCAAGACGGCTGTCACTGTCTATAGGATGGTTCTTATTGCTCATGTACTCCGTACCATTGACAATCATCCTGACAATTCCTTTGGTCATTATTCAGTCGAAGCCGACATTGTTAGGTGGGCGTTTTCTTGTGTGCCTTATCTAGTACGACAAAAAATGCAAGTGTTCAAAGATATCTCCGGCCAGGAGAAGCCGAGGTCAGACCGCGAAGTTATCCGCGAGTTTGCCGCTATGGTCAGGCGCAAGGGTCGGGAGGTCAATCAGACGGCTCTTGCAGAAGTCACCGGGATAGCACGCAATAACATCAACGCCTATCTCAACAAGGGTGTATAGGTGTATAGGTGTATAGGTGTATATACGTGTGTATATATCTATCCCTATAGGTGTGTAAAGGAGTTAAGTTATTTATTATTAATTAATTAAATATATTTATTAGCTCACACACACATTGCTATACACCTATACACTATACAGAGGGTATAATTATTATAATTTTCAATTAATTAGACCCCTTTAGGGGTGTATAGTCAAAATTGAAAAATGACGTTTTTTGAAAAGTGCCAACTATACACCCCCCTAAAGGTAAAAGCCATCTGGATAATGACAGATTTANANCGNCNCAGCAGATANAATAAANGATAGGCTNAGCATNCTTGACGTAGTGAAATTGTATAGGAGCGAGAGCCAGATTAAAGGCAGAGGGAGGAAGTATTTCACAAATTGCCTTTGGCACAATGACAATGATCCATCCATGGAGGTTGATGTTGAGAAAGGTCTTTGTCACTGCTACTCTTGCCACAAAGGGGGAGATATATTCAGCATAGTGCAGGATCAAGAAAATCTGGACTTCAAGAAAGCTGCTGACTTCCTCGCAAAGCAAGCTGGGATATTAACCCTTGCCGATATGGAGAAAGAGGACGAGAGGGAGCAGTCCGCGCCCTCGACACCCCCACCTCCACCCGAACCTAAACCCGACCCGGTATTTGTCAGCATGGAGCAAGTTGAGAGGTGTGTCCGCAGTGTGACAGAGACCGCCCTTTACAAATGGCTCTGCCGGATATTCGACAAGTCAGACGTTGAAAGAGTCCTTTCGATGTATCTTGTCGGAGGGTCAAAGTTTGTGACGGAAGCCGGAGACCGCGCAACGGTGTTCCCCTACATTCGGACGGACGGAAATTGCGTTGACTGCAAGATATTTCACCTCGACCCGAATACCGGAAGCAGAAAGACCGCACCGCCCGTAAAGACATGGAAAGGCGGCTCTCTTCCTACCACTTGGGTTCTTGCCGAGCAAAAGCAAAATCACCTCAGAGCCGATTGGGGAAATTTCGGTGATCATCTTCTTGCTGATAGACCAAATGCAGATGTGTTCATTGTCGAAAGTGAGAAGAGTGCCATTGTTGCCACACTTGCATACCTCCACGAGCCTCAGTATAGCAACGCTGTATGGATAGCGGTTGGCTCTAAGAACAATCTCAACGCCAAGAGATTCTTCAAATACGAAGGGCGCAAGGTGACTGTCTTTCCTGATAGGGATGCCTATGATGATGATGTCCGCGATAATTGCACGATAGAAGGATNGCGNAGCATTGCAAGGANATTGGCAAGCAGTAACNNGACGCTGATGATTGNCACNACTGTTGAANNTCATTATCCGAGATATATCGGGATTGATGAAGAGGGCAAGCCAAAGAAATGCAAAATGGATATTGCAGACCTTATCTTGTCGTATTGGAATGGAGAATATGACGAGGTTGAGACTTCCATCATTGCCGATGATGAGGTTATTTCAAATAACCCCACCGATGATGTAACGAAACGCGACACCATCTCGAAGCCGCAAGATCCTGGTCCGATGCCTACACCCGGCACCTACTTTTAGAATATCACCATGAATCACGGTTAAGTTCTTGCCCGGAAAGGATTTTGGCAATTTTGCTGCCAAGTCCGCATCAAACTCTATGGCGATTACTTGCGAAAACCGCTTCAATAAGCTCGAAGTTAGTGTGCCTAGACCAGGTCCAATCTCGATACATAAATCGGTTTCTGGCGCTATAGCTAGATCCGCAATTTCGTCCAAAATCGCGCGATTATATAGCCAATGTTGCCCTAAAGATTTTTTATTCTTCATAAGTGCCGATCATAAAAATTTATAAATGCCCACTATCTAATACCAGCCGCGCTGCATTTTAAACGCCAAAGCACCCTGCCAGCCGCCATAGCGTCCACGCACATAAGAATCCATCCATCTTAGCTGCGTGATTGGATTGGTCTGCCAATCATCCCCTGCCGCCGCCATCTTGTGGCCGGGCAAAGCTTGCGGAATGCCGTAAGCTCCGCTCGAAGAGTTTTGTGCATCTACTCGGCAGTGCGATTCGTGATAGATAATATACATGGCCGCTTCGATATCTTCTTCGCCCACACCGGCTTCGCGCGCCCAAGCCGCGCACTGCTCTTGTTCTGGCGGTACGGACACTTTGGCGCCTTCTACGACAATCTCCGGCACCGCTTCAATGAGAACCTTTTCGTCTACCAAATTCCGCGACACTTCGACATTGTTATCAAACTCGACTTCATAAACACTAATTTTGCGACCT
>WFLX010295602.1_pt1 | contig 11850 bp, 10 predicted proteins | sample 4967041 | NCBI WGS metagenome assembly WFLX01 (sample SAMN12857096, study PRJNA449069) | gut metagenome | isolation source: stool from male and female vole | host: Microtus ochrogaster | place: USA:Florida | collected 2017 | reverse complement strand
CCAGAGAAGAAGAAATACCCCACAAGAATGTCTACAGCATCCGTCTTTGGAAGAATGCCATTAACAATTTCGGACATCAATTTGTCCCGATTGGTTATAAATGAGTGTTGACTCATAAAAAACTAAAAACTCCATTAGCAGTTATCTGAGGGCTGGTCGAGCCCGCAACACTTGTTTTGGAGATTCTTTTTATAGGTTTGAGAAATCTCTGCTAAAGGGATGATTTGCAAAGTTAGTAAATATTTATGAGAATATGTCTACGGTAGGCTGAAATTTGGCGCGAAGAAGGGCGGTTGGGTTTGGTGCTGTGGGGAATTTGTTGTAATTTTGTGGCTATGACGCAGAAAGACAGTAATTTTCTTGGCTCGGGCGCTGTGGTGCTCTTTTTGGCGTGCGCGGTGCTCCTTTTGCCTTGGCTTGGCGAGACGCTTTTCAACTCCAAGGGCGAACCGCGTGAGGCCATCGTGGGCATGACCATCCTGGAGCAGGGCAACTGGATTTTGCCCATCAACTACGGCACGGACATCCCCTTCAAGCCGCCTTTCCTGGGCTGGCTCATTGCCGCCTTCGCGTGGCTTTTCAACGGGGGCGTGGTCAACGAGTACATATCGCGCCTGCCGTCGGCTCTGGCGGCCATAGCCATGATTATGTGCGGCTATTACTGGGTGCGCCGTGAGCGCGGCGAGCGCTTCGCCATCCTTTTCGGCATCGTAACCCTCACTGTGTCAGAGATTTTCCGCAGTGCAGTGGCATGCCGGCTGGACATGGTGGTCACGGCGCTGATGGTCGGCGGACTTTACGTCCTTTTCCACCTCTACGAGAACCACCCGCGCCGCAAGGGCCTGTGGGTGCTGGGCGCAATTCTGATTTTCTCCTGTGCGGTGATGACCAAGGGGCCGGTGGGGTCGTTCCTGCCGAGCTTCGCCATGGGCATCTACCTGCTTTTACGCGGCCGTCGTTTCTGGCCCACGCTTGGCGCTATGCTCGGCATCGCCATAGCCGCACTCATCCTGCCGGCATGGTGGTGCGTCGAGGCTTATAAGCAGGGCGGCCAGCCGTTCCTGGACCTTATGTACGAGGAGAATTTCGGCCGGCTGTTCGGCACGATGTCCTACGACAGTCACGTCAAGCCGCTGTACTACAACTTTATGACGCTCGGGGCCGGGCTTCTGCCGTGGCTACTGCTGTTCGTGCTGTGCCTTTTCACGCCCGGCAAGCTCGCCGGGGCGATGTCGGGGCGCCTGAGTCCTCACGGGTTGATGTCGCTGGTGGTGGCCGTGGTTGTCATCGGCTTCTACTGCATCCCTGAGAGCAAACGCAGCGTTTACCTCCTGCCGGCCTACCCGTTCATATGCTACGGGCTGACCAACCTGCTGGACACGCGCCTGCTGCTCAAGCCCCTGCGNGTGTTCACGTGGATAATCGCCCTGCTGGCTTTCCTTGTGCCTCCGGCCGCCATAGCACTGACCTATTACCCCGTGGACGGACTGCCCGCGATGAACCCGATACCCTGGTGGGGCTACATCATCTGCCTGATTCCTATGGTGCTGTCGTTCAGCTGGATAATCAGCCGGCATAGCGACGGCGGCCGTGTGGCCACGATGGTGTGGAGTCTCTACCTTGTCTATGCGGCAGTGTTTATGCCCGCGGTGCTCAACCCCCAGAGTGACGCCAAGCTGCTGCCCGAACTGCGGCAGGCGCCCAAGGTGCTGACCCTCGACCCGGACGGGAAGTACCGACTCTTCACGCTCAATTTTTACTTCAACGACGGCCTGCGCGCCATCCGCACCATGGACGACCCCTCCGCCGGTGCGCCCGGAACGGTTGTCATCACGCCGGCCAATGTGGACACCACCGGATGGAGCCGCGACTATGCCGTCGAAACACTCACCGAGCGCGGGTGCGACTTCCGTAAACCTCTGCTCAAAGCCACCCGCCGATGACCTCCGAACGCATATCNACTGCCCGCGGNCTGCTGGCGTGCTCGCCGGTAATCGTCTTTCTGNGCCTCTATGTGGTTGTTTCGCTGTGCCTTAACGATTTCTACAGCATGCCCATCAGCGTGGCCCTGCTGGCGGCGTCGGTGTGGAGCATCGCCGTGTACACCCGCGCGCCGCTGGTGGAGCGCATCGAAACCTTCACCGCCGCGGCCGGCCATATCAATATCATCTACATGATTTGGATTTTCATCCTCGCCGGCGCCTTTGCGTCGCTGGCGGGTGAAATCGGGGCAGTGGAAGCGACGGTGAACCTGACCCTCCGCTACCTGCCGGCGCAGTGGATTGTACCGGGCCTGTTCCTGGCGGCGTGCTTCATATCCTTTGCCGTGGGCACGTCGGTGGGCACCGTAGTAGCCCTGGCGCCGTTGGTGGTAGAGCTGTCCAATGCGGGCGACGCCAATGTGGCTCTATTGGCAGCTGTGATTCTCGGGGGCGCGTTCTTCGGCGACAACCTCTCGTTCATTTCCGACACCACCATTGCCGCCACGCGGTCGCAGGGGTGCGATATGGCCGATAAGTTCAAGGCAAACCTCCGAATAGTCCTACCGGCGGCCATTGCGGCACTGGTCATTTACGCGATTGCCGGATTCGGCATGGACTTCAAGCCGGCAGAAAGTTCCACGCCCGTGTGGCTGGTGATTCCGTATATGGTGGTGATTGTCACGGCTTTGCTGCGCATGAACGTGACTATAGTCCTCACCCTGGGTATCGCCTCGGCGCTCATTGCCGGCCTGGTTCAAGGCAAGGGCATCATGGGCATGCTGGGCGTCATGGGCGGGGGCATCGACTCCATGGGCGACCTCATCATCATCACGCTCCTTTCGGCGGGCATGCTGGGCGTCATCATGGAGGCCGGGGGCATTGCGTGGATACTTCAGTCGCTGACGCGGCGGGTGAGCGGACGTCGCGGGGCGCAGGTGGTTATCGGCCTGCTGGTGAGCCTCGTAAATCTCTGCACGGCCAACAACACGGTGTCCATCATCACCGTTGGCTCCATTTCGCGCAACATCTCCGAGCGCTTCGGTATCACTGCCCGCAAGGCCGCCTCGCTGCTGGACACCTGCTCCTGCATCGTTCAGTGCCTCATTCCTTACGGCGCCCAGACCCTCCTGTGCACATCTCTCATCGGCCTGTCCCCTTCGGCGCCATTCCCATACCTCTACTACCCCTGGGCCCTGGCGGGGGCTGTCGCGCTCTCCATCATTTTCTGCGGTAATCGAAAGGAGGCTTAGCCGGCGAGGGATTTCAAGGAGCAAGCTCCTTGAACGAAAGACAAAACTTATGGCCGCCCATTGTGCCTTAGCTGCGTTCGGGCACAATGGGCGGCCTTTTTGCCGAGCCCTCGTTGCGTTACGGCACAATGGGCGGCATGTGGTCGAGGACTCGCGTTAGCGGACGGGGATTTTTTCGACGCGGCGGATGTGGCGTCCGCCTTCGAAGGGGGTGTTTAGGAATGTTTCGACGATGGCCAATGCCACTTCGGCGGGAATGAAGCGCGCGGGCATGACGAGCACGTTGGCGTCGTTGTGCTGACGGGCGAGTGCTGCCAGTTCGGGTGTCCAGCATATGGCCGCGCGGATGCCCTGGTGCTTGTTGAGGGTCATGGCGATGCCGTTGCCGCTGCCGCACATGGCGATGCCGGGGTATGCCTTGGCGCCCTCGACGGCCTCGGCGCAGGGGTGGGCGAAGTCGGGGTAGTCGCAACTGGCGTCGCTNTCGGTGCCGAAGTCGACGTAACGGATGCCGTGGGCTTCGAGGTAGCCCTCAACTATGGCTTTGAGTTCAAATCCTGCATGGTCGCTGCAGAGCGCCACCGGCAGGCCTTCTTTGAGTATGCTCATAATGATTCAGATTTGTTTCTGATTACAAAGTTACGCGATTTTCCCCAATTTACGGCCCGTGGCAATGATTATTTTCTTAACTTTGCGGATAGTTCGGGTGTTAGCATATTGAAAAGCAAAATAATTCGGGATTTTCCGAGAACAACGATGATAGAATTAAGACACCAGGCCTTGTGCCGATACATAAAGCCGCTCCGGGAGGGCGGGTCGTTGCCGGCGCTGGCAGAGGCCGACGACGAGTTCAAGTATGTGGTCAAATTCAAGGGCGGTGGCCACGGCGCCAAGGCCGTCATATCCGAGCTCATCGGCGGCGAAGTGGCGCGTAAGGCCGGGCTGAAGGTGCCGGAGCTCGTTTTTCTGGACCTTAACGAGGACTTCGGGCGCACCGAGGGCGACGAAGAAATTCAGGACCTCCTCCGCGCCAGCACCGGACTCAACCTGGGTATGAGTTTCCTCGGGGGCGCCTTCAGCTGGGATGTGGCCGTGAATAAGACCGACCCCCTGACGGCATCAAAGATAGTGTGGCTCGACGCGTTCCTGACCAATGTTGACCGCACGGCGCTGAACACCAACATGCTCTGGTGGAACAAGGAACTTTGGGTCATCGACCACGGTTCGAGCCTCTATTTCCACCACAACTGGACCGGCTGGGAGAAGGCGGCCCTTTCGCCGTTCCCCTACGTCGACAAGCACGCGCTGCTGCCCCAGGCGTCGGAACTTGAAGCCGTCGACGAGGAGATGCACCGCCTCATCACCCCCGAATTCCTCGACGAAGTCGTTGCCGCAGTGCCCGATGAATGGTTGCGCGAGTCGTTCCCCGATATTGACCCGGGCGAGCAGCGGCGCGTGTACAGTGAATTTCTCAAAACCCGATTGTCCAACTCCAAAATCTTTGTTGACCATGCCAACGCCGTGCGCCGAACACTTGTATGAGTACGCCGTGGTGCGGTTCAGCCCCCGCATCGAGCGCGAGGAGTTTATCAACGTGGGGTTGGTGATGATGTGCAAGCGGCGCCGGTGGGTACAGGCGCGCATACTATGGCGCCCCGAGCGCATCCTGGCCTTATGGCCTGAGGTTGACGTGGATGCCCTGGAGCAACAGCTGCGCTCCTTCGAGGCCATAGCCGCCGGCGACCGCTCACCCATAGGACAGCTCGAGGCCCACGAGCGCTTCCGCTGGCTTTCGGCGGTGCGCAGTGCCTGCATAAGCACCTCGCGTCCGCATCCGGGCCGNACCAACGACCTTGACGCAACCTTCGACAGGCTCTTCGCCGAGCTGGTGGACTAATCCCAGGTGTATTTTTTCTGCTTGCTGACGCTGGCGCCCATGCGTGCGGAGAGTCGGCGCAGGGGCCACGTGGCTGAGAACCAGGGGATTGTGAGGCAAAGAGTACGGGCGGAGAACGAGCGCATGGCGGCGCGCCAGTAGAGGATGTCGATGACTGCTACCCCTGCTATGAGGAGCACTCCGATTGCCACCGCAAGGAGGTTGGGCCATGCCAGCACCGCCGCCACAACGACGCAGGCGAGCAGGAGCAGCTGCAGCCAGCCGATGGCACCGAAAAGGAATCGGGGACGCTTGGCGATGAAGCCCTCGGTGAAGAAGCGGCGGGCCACATTTTCGCGGAACAGGCGCGGATGGTTGGCATGGACTGCGCGCACCACGGATTCGGCGGAGAGTTCTACGGCGGTATTGGAACCCGAGGCAATCTGGCTCACGAACAGGTCGTCGTCGCCATAGTGGAGGTTAAGCGAGCGGGCGAAGCCTTTGTGCTTGAGGAACAGTTCTTTACGATAAGCGATATTGAGCTCGGTGCCGCGGAACGGATGTCCGGCCAGGGCGGCTCCGAGCCATCGCACCGCCACGGCCACCTGGTCGAATGCGCGGCGGCGTGCACCGGCATCTTCATCCTCATCGGCGCGGACATAAGCTGCACCGAGCACCACTTCGACCCCGGGGTTGGCAAATGGGCGCACCATGCGACGCAGCCACTGGTCCGACTCCACGCGTGCGGCGGTTGTGGTGAGCACCACGATACCGTAGCGGGCGGCCTTGATGCCAAGAGTCAGGGCGAGCTTCTTGCGGCTGAGGTTGACCACACCCTCGGGGGTGAAGGTGAGGTAGAGATTGGGATTGCCAGCCCTAAGCATCCCCACGGTGTCGCGGATTTCGGCGTTCTCGCCCTCGTTGACAACACGAACAACCNCGTANNGCGCGGGAAAATNCTGGTGGAGGNTGCTGCGCAGGAGCNCGNGCAGGNTGTNCGGGTCGCCTTGTGAGTAGATGATCACCGACGCGGGGCTATATTCTTCCGGCTTGTCGGCCGGACGGAGATTGTCGGCCTTGAAGCGGGCCTGAACCACGCTGCGCACGCGCAGGTGGTAGATAAGCCACACCGCCAGAACCGCCAGCAGGCCTACGCTCAGAAGGATTATTGAAACTATGGGAAGAGTAAAGTTAAATACCATATGATGTTCTCAATTTTGAGTTTTCACAATGCTTTCGGGCCGGTTGGCCAGGCACACGCACCCCAGGGCGAAACCCATGGTTATGATGGAGCCGATGCCCGAGACGGTTGCATAGTTGCCGAGGCTCATCACCAGGACAAGGAACAGCGGGAAGATATAGAAGCCGCGGTAACGCAACCGCCTGACTATCAGGAAGGTGCAGAAGTAGAATCCGTAGACGACAATCAGGCCCGCAATGCCGGCGTAGATGTAGACCTGGGCGGGATTGATTTCCACCACCCCGGCCATGATTTCGTTGGCTGAAATGTCGGTGAAGAACACGTTCACAATTTTGTAGCGGGCAATCTTAGAGTACTCCTCATGGATGAAACCCAATCCTGTAAGTTCCTTATTTTCAGCTGAAACCAGTTCGAGATTCGGAATCAGCTGGGCCATACGTCCCGACCCGAACTTGGCCAGCTCCTCGGGGTCGGAAGCACCTTTGAGTTTGGCAAACTGGCCGATGGACGACTTGATGCGCAAGGTGGAGTTCTCCACGCCGTTGTCGTCGACGCGCACCGGCAGGAGGCTGTCCACAAAGTATGCGATGCCAAAGAGGGCGATGAACAGGCCTATAGTGCCGAAAATATATTTTCCGAGACCGCGCACGATGCAGTAGAGCAGCACGAAGGCCAGAATTACCGTGAAAGTCTGCGTGGACAACAACCCGAGGATGAGGATGGCCCACTGCTTCCAGTTGAGCCGGTAGTAGCGCAGGGCCGGATAAGCCGCGAAGGCCACGAACACCATTCCCGGCGGGTATTTTCGGAAAATCGACAGCGAGAAGGGATTGAGCACCGGGTGGAGTATCGATGAGTTCGCACCCCATGCGAAAGTTCTGGGCACCAGGATGTTACCCTTGATTATGAAGGCGTCCACGGCATAGAAAATACACATGAGCATGGCATAGGGCATCAGGGTGTCGAACAGGCGTTCAATCCGGAAGGGACGGCCTGCAAAGATGGCCACCGGCACGATGAAACAGCATATTGCAACGTAGGCGCGGATGGTAAGAAACTGGATGCCGAACGACTCGATGGAGTACATCGCAATGATGCAGAGGGCTGCAAGGTAGGCAATACACAGCCACATAAGTTTGCGGACCAGCGGGGTTTTGTACATCACCAGGAAGAGCACAGCCGAGGCCGCCAGGAGGATGTCGAAGCCCTTGACCACGAAGGTTTGCTGGTCGGTGATACCATAAGCGCCGAGGGAGAGCATGAGCATGATTGTGAACTCATAGCGGTTCTCCCTGAAGGCTTTTACCAGGAACACCAGCAGCAGGAAAATAGCGGGGAAGAAGCTGAGGCCGCAGAGCGCCAGGGTGAGCATGAACACCAGCGGACGCCGCCAGCGGCGCCCCTCGATGACAAGCGGGCGGAGTCCGCCGTCGGCCGCGGTGCTCGCCGGGTTCAGTGCTGTGGAGCCTTGCTGCAAGCTCATGAGTCAATCCTTGTAAGCCGAACCGTAGCCGTAGGTCTGTGCGGGTTCAGTGCCGTTGACCACCACGGTGAGTTTCTTCAGGCGCTTCTGCTCGTCGATTTCGTCAACGGCGCGCAGGTCGTTGATGCGGGTGAAGTTTGCGCGGCACACGAAAATGGTTGCATCGGCGATGCGGTTGAGGGCGTATGTGTCGCTGACCATTCCGACGGGGGCGCTGTCGATTACGATGTAGTCGTACATGGCGCGCAGGTGAGCAAAGAGGTCGTCGACTTTCTGCGAAAGGAGCAGTTCCGACGGGTTCGGAGGCACCGGCCCGGCCACGATTACGTCCATACCGGGCACGTCGGCCACGGGCTGGATAATGCGGTCGAGTTCCAGGCCGGGGCTCACGAGGAACTGCGTCAGGCCCGGTGAACTCTGCAGGTGCAGATAGTCGGCCAGGCGCGGGCGGCGGATGTCCATGCCGATAAGGAGCACGCGTTTGCCCATCTGCGCCATGGTGGCGGCTAAGTTTATGGCAATGAAGCTCTTGCCTTCGCCCGAAGCTCCAGAGGTGACCATCACCACGCGGTCGGACGGGTCTTTCATCACAAAGAGCAGGTTGGAGCGCAACAGGCGGAACATCTCTGCGGCGGGACCGGCGCTGTTGGCGGTCATCACCACCATCTGGCCGCTGCGGTCGGTGCACACTTCACCAAGGACGGGCACGTTTATTTCGCGCTCAACATCTCGGCGGCTTTCGAAGCGGTCGCGGATGAGCTGGCGCACGTACAGCACAACGGGCACCACCATGGCGCCGATTACGAGTCCGATGAGCCATATGATTCTCTTTTTGAGGCCGATAGGCTCCTTGAGGGTATATGCCTGGTCGATGATCTGGCCTTTGGGAATATTTTTGGCAATGAGCATGCTGACCTCCTCGCGGCGCTGGAGCATGTAGAGGTAGAGGGTCTGCTTCACCTCGTTCTGGCGCGCGAGCGATACATATTCGCGCTCCTGGTTGGGGACGGTGGAGAGGTAGCCCTGAGTGCGCTCCATCACCATCTCAAGGTCGGCCATGGAGCGGGTTGCCTCGGCCTGGGCCTGGTTGATGGAGGAAATTAGGTTTGCCTGCTGGGCATCGATCTGCTCTTCGAGAATCTGCAGCTGGCGGTTGGAGGGCTTTGCCGAGCGGGTTAGCTCTATCCGCTTGTTCACCAGCTCGTTATATGCCTTGATTGGCTCAGAAAGACTCTCGGAAAAACCCTGTGCGAGTTCCTCCGAAAGGCCCAGGGCAGGAATCATCTTGTAGCGGTGGGCAGGATCGGAGATGAAATCGCGAATCATGGTGATGATGTTCATGGCCGTCTGAGCACGAACCAATTCCTCGTCGATCTGTGCGCGGCGGGTGCTCTGGTACTTGGTTTCGTGCTCCACGTCGACGATGCCGTTCTCCTCCTTGTAGGTCTGCAGGGCTTTTTCGGCCATGCTCAGGTCGTGTGCGAGCACTTCCAGACGAGCGTCCAGGAACTTGGCCGTGAGCTCGTTCTGGCTGGCCGACTCCTGGATGCCCCGCTCGTTGTAGAGCTCGATAATCTTGTTGAGGATGGCTTTGCCGTAGGGCACATATGGGGTTTCGATGCGCAACTGGATGACGTTGCTGAGCTTTGAAGCGATGTCGGCGCTGACCATCTCGTTGAGCATCTCGGCCGTGGCGTGGTAGCCGGACACGGAGATGTCCGTGCGCAGGTCCTTGCCGGGGTGGTAGTACTCGGTGGTGTAGAAAGTGAATTCGCCTTGTGGCAGGGCCATGGTGTAGGGCAGGGTCACGTCCTTGGCCTGACCGATTACGTCGCGGTCGAGCTTGGCGCGAATGTTGGCGCGACCTTTGGNGTCGAGGTCGAGGCGGAAGTCGATGCCAACGTTGAGGGTGTCGTANATGGCGGGATTTGTGCGCACTTCCACGGGGTACTTCTCGAACATGAACTGCTTCTGCAGCAGGTTCTTACGCACNGTGTGGCTCACGTTGATGCCCAGCTGCTCGGCGACTTTGCAGTAGAGCGAGTGCGACGAAACGATGAAAATCTCGTCGTCCACCTGACCCTTGGAGCCGAACAGCGACGAGAAGGATTCCGCCGGGTTGGTGATGTCGGTTTCGTCCGGGGAGATCAGGAGGTTGGCCATCACGGCGTAGGGCTGCTGGCGGATTTTGGTGAAACCATAGGCCAGGGCTCCGCACACAATTATTGAGATGACGAACCAGTACCAGTTCTTGCGGTACTGGCGCAGGAGGCTGCGGAAGTCGATGAATTCGGAGTTTGCGCGTTGTGCCATTTCTTATCGGATTGCGAGAGCGATTATGAGAGAAGCAACCACTGATGTGGCGCTGACAATGGTGGAAATTACCGACAGTTTGTAGGAATTGTTCTGGTTGTACTTCGCGTTATCCTCGCGTATCTTGTTGGGTGTGACGTAGATATAGTCGTTTTGGCGCACGTAGTAGTAGGGCGAAGTCAGCAGGTCGGATGAGTTCAGGTCCAGGTGGGCATAGACGCGCTTGCCGTCCTCCTCGCGGATGATGAGCACGTCGCTGCGGTTGCCGTAAGGTGTGAGGTCGCCCACGGAGGCCAGAGCATCGAGGATGGACATACGCTCGTTGTTGAGGGTCACGCGCCCCGGTGTGTTAACTTCGCCGGCCACTGAAACGGAGAAGTTCATCAGGCGCACCATCACAATGGGGTCGATGACATCCTGGGCCACCATCTCGGTCAGGTGCTGGGCGAGCTGCTCGNNGGTGAGNCCGNCAGCNTNCNCNNTGNCNAAANNCGGCATGTAGNTATCTCCTTGGCTATCAACCACATAGGTAGTAGGACGGGTGTTCATGGTCAGGTCGATTGCCTGGCGTGTGGCCGGGTTGTAGATAGGCATGTTGTACATGGCCGTGGCTTCGGGGTTGGACGAGGACACGAGGATGTAGAGCTCGTCGTCGGCCACGATGCGCGGCTGGTAGTCCAGCACCGGCAGGGTCCCTTCCGTGGCCGTGAGGTCGGTGAAGTAGGGCAGGGCGGTCTTGGAGGAGCTGCAGCCGGTCAGCAACAGCAGCAGGGTGGCAAGTAGTGCAGTGGCTAATGATTTCATCGTTTATTTAAGTTGAGCAAGCTCAACTTAAGGTTAAGAGGTTAAAAGGTTATAAGGTTATATCTTTGCCGGTACGGGCGTAGGATTCTCCTTATCTAACGTGANCAAAGGGCTGTTTATTGCCCGGGAGGGTATATAAACCCGCGGCCGGGGTTTGAGCCTGACCGCGGGTAGGGATATTAAAGTTTGCTTACGATTTCCTCGGTGTCGCGGGCAATCATGAGCTCCTCGTCGGTGGGGATTACGCACACCTTGACCTTGGAGTCCGGGGCTGAAATGACGGCGTCCACTCCGCGGATACCGGCGTTGACTTCCTTGTCGATTTCCACGCCCATGAAGCCGAGCGTAGAGCATACGTCGTAGCGGAGGCCGGCCTGGTTCTCGCCCACGCCGCCGGTGAATACGATGATGTCCACGCCACCCATCTCGGCGGCATATGCGCCGATGTACTTGGTGATTCGGAGCATGTACATGTCCAGGGCAAGCTTTGCGCGCTCGTTACCTTCGGCAATGGCGGCTTCAATTTCGCGCATGTCGTTGGACACGCCGCTGACGCCCAGCACGCCGCTTTCCTTGTTGATGATGGTCTGCAGCTCGGCGGCGGTGAGGTTGTGCTTGGTCATGAGGAATGTGAGAGCACCGGGGTCGATGTCGCCCACACGCGTGCCCATCATCAGGCCCTCGGTGGGGGTCAGGCCCATGGTGGTGTCGATGCACTTGCCGAACTGAACGGCCGCCATCGAGCCCCCGTTGCCNATGTGGCAGGTGATNATTTTCTGCTNGGTGATGTCNACGCCNAGGAATCTCGCATACGCGCTGCGACACATAGCGGTGGCTGGTGCCATGGAAACCGTAGCGGCGCACGCCGTCTTCCTTATAGAAGCGGTAAGGCAGAGCATACATATATGACTTGGCAGGCATCGTCTGGTGGAAAGCGGTAT
>WFLX010002341.1_pt1 | contig 11850 bp, 6 predicted proteins | sample 4967041 | NCBI WGS metagenome assembly WFLX01 (sample SAMN12857096, study PRJNA449069) | gut metagenome | isolation source: stool from male and female vole | host: Microtus ochrogaster | place: USA:Florida | collected 2017 | reverse complement strand
GGAACTAATGTGCTTTCTACGTGCGTAGTCTCTGTTTGGTTTTCGTGCTCCGGCAGGCCAAAGACAGCCAACCGTAGCCTTAGCCTCTAAAGTTTCGGAAACGCCTCGAGGCGCGTTGTTCCCTATCTCCGATATTCCTGCACCACCGGTTCGATTAGTCTCGGAAAAAGGACAATCGGGTGATGTCTTGTCGCCGCAACTGTTGCGGCGATTAAGCTAATCTACTGTGCTTCGATTAGGCAGCAAGAGCGTAGTTATTTTCGCCATTTAGNTTGTTCCAGACCTGATATTTAAGAGCATAGATCTGAAAGCTCTGCACGCTTACCCNCCNCTTCTACACGCTGTCAAAGCCAGTCANCCCCGTGGGATAAGGAATGCAAAATTAATAAATCCGCGCAATATTTCCAAATTTTGAGCGTTATTTTTCAAATAAAAAGTTCCTATGAAGGTAGTTCACGTGGTCTTTTCTTTCTGTACCGGCGGTATCGAAACCATGCTGGTTGACATTATGCGCCTTCAGGCCAACGAAGCCGAAGTGCATCTCATCATCGTCAACGACCTCTACGACAGCGCTTTACTCTCGGCAATCGACCCCCGCGTCCACATCCACCGCCTCGGCCGCCATCCCGGCTCACGCAACCCTCNCCCCATCTTCCGACTCAACGCCCTCACCGCACGCCTGCGCCCCGACGTGGTCCACATCCACCAGGGTTCGCTCGCAAAATGGCTCCGGGTGGGCCCGCGGCCCGTACTCACCGTCCACGCCCTGGCCATCGACCTCCACCCACGGGCCCGCGCCTGCCGCCTGGCCGCAATCTCCGACGCAGTCGCAGCCGACATCCGCACCCGCTACGGAACCGCAACCGACGTCGCCGTAATCCCCAACGGAATCGATACCGAAGCCATCGCCCCACGCCCCGGCGGCCCGCTCGGCTCGCCGGTCCGCCTGGTCCAGGTCGCGCGTTTCGACTTCCCCCAAAAAGGCCAGGACATTCTCATTCAAGCCCTTGGTAAGCTCAAAAGCATGGGTTACGACGTCGACCTCACCCTAATCGGAGGTGCCGACTACGACCAAATCCCGGCCCTCGAAGAAATGGCCCGCAAGGCCGGCGTGGCCGACAGCGTCCGGTTCCTCCGAGGCCTCACGCGCCCCGAAGTCTACGCGGCCCTCGCCGGCTTCGACATCATGGTCCACCCCGCGCGCTACGAAGGCTTCGGTCTGGTCATCGCCGAAGGAATGGCCGCAGGCCTCCCCGTGGTAATCCCCGACTCCGGCGGCCCATTCGAAGTGGCCGACCAAGGACGCCTCGCAGAAACCTTCCCCAGCGGCGACCCCGACGCATGCGCCGCCGCAATCGCCCGAGTCATCAACGCCTACCCCGAGGCGCTGGCCCGCGCTGAGCAAGGCCGTGCCCACGTCGCCGCCCGCTACTCCCTCGCCCGCATGGTCGCCCAATATAAAGAATTCTATAAAGTGGCTGAGTCCAATTAATCACTAATCTCTCATCTCATAATCTCTAAACCCATAATCTCCTCATCTCTCATCTCCTAATCTCCTCATCTACTATTGCATATCTCGCCGATTTTCACTACCTTTGCTCTCAATATCACATCCTAATGCAATGTTGAAAAGTATCAGAGTAATACTCGCAGTGCTAAGCATCCTGGCGCTGACATTTATGTTCGTCGACTTCACAGGCTGGGCCGTGCAATGGTTCGACTGGCTCCCCAAGCTCCAGCTCATCCCCGCAATCCTCGCCGTGAACCTCATAGCAGTAGCCATATTGGCCATGCTGACCTACCTCTTCGGCCGAATCTACTGCTCCGTAATATGTCCCCTGGGCATCTTTAAGGACATCATAATCCGTATCCGCAACCTGTTNACGCCCAAGCGCAAGCGCAGAGCAGGGCAGTTCCGNTACACCCCCGCCAACANCAAGCTNCGCCTCGGCTTCTTCGCTTTCTTCGTGGTGCTCCTCGTGCTCGGACTGGTGGGCATCATAGCCACATCCATAGCCGGAATCCTCGACCCCTATAGCGCTTACGGTCGCATGGTCGGCCAGTTCATCGTGCCCGGATGGCGCGCCGGAGTCGACGCCGCCGCCGAGCATGCCGCCGCCGGCGGAACCTACATTCTGGCCGGTGCGCCCCCCGTCGCTGCCTGGAGTCTGCCCGTGGCCATAGTAGCCGCAGTANCCCTCNTCGTAGTGGTCATCTTCGCCNCACGNACAGGCCGCGGCTACTGNAANAACNTNNGCCCCGTTGGNACCCTCCTCGGTTTCCTCTCCCGTTACTCATTCTTCAAAGTCACCATCGACACCGATAAGTGCAACCGTTGCGGAAGCTGCGGACGTCACTGCAAAAGTCAATGCATCGACACCAAGAACCACCGCATCGACTACTCCCGCTGCGTGGCCTGCATGGATTGCANCGGCTCCTGCTCCCAGNGCGCNATNCGCTTCNGGCNCGCNCCNGGNCGTTGNTCNGGNGTNAANGNNNTNNCGCAGGCCGAAACCGCCNCCGACACCTCCCGCCGCGCATTCCTCACNGGCGTAGCCATCGCCGGGGCAGCTATCGCCGCTCAGGCCGCCGACAAAACCACCGACGGAGGCCTCGCACCGCTCAAGCAGAAACAACCCCACCGCAAATCCCAGGCACCCGTACCCCCCGGCGCAATCAGCCTCAAGCACCTCNCCTCCCACTGCACNGCATGCCAGCTATGCATCAGCCAGTGCCCCAATGGCGTCCTGAAGCCCTCCACAAAGTTCGAATCATTCATGCAGCCGACCATGGAGTTCACCTCAGGCTTCTGCCGCCCCGAATGTACACGCTGCTCGGAGGTATGTCCCGCCGGTGCAATCATACCCATCACCCCCGAGGAAAAGTCATCCATCAAAATCGGAACCGCAAAAGTCAACCTCAAAACCTGCATCTCCGCAGCTTTTGGCCAGCATTGCGGCAACTGCGAGCGCCATTGTCCCACCGAAGCCGTCAAAATGGTCGAGGTCGACGGCCGCCTCCGACCCGTCGTCGACGAATCACGCTGCATCGGTTGCGGCGACTGCGAATTCCACTGCCCCAGCGGCACCGCCGGCCAGCTATCCGCCAAAACGGCCGCAATCTACGTCGTCGCTTGCGATGTCCACCAAAAAATTTGACCAATGAAAGGAAAAAATAACGATTTTCGTCCCGCACGGCGCACATTCCTGCGCAACCTCGGCATACTCTCCGGCGCCGGTTTCCTCGCATCATGTGGCGTGCGCACATCCTCCGAGGCCGACACCGATTCCGACGCCGACGGGCAGATGACCTACCGCACCAACCCCAACACCGGCGATTCCGTCAGCGTCCTCGGCTACGGATGCATGCGCTACCCGACCCTCGGACTCGCCAACGGCAGCGAAGACCCTACCCTCGACCAGGAAGCAATCAACGAGTCAATCGACTATGCCCTCGCCCACGGTATCAACTACTTCGACACCAGTCCCGCCTACTGCCGCGGATTCTCCGAAGCCGCAACCGGCGAAGCACTCAGCCGCCACCCGCGCGAGTCATACTTCATCGCCACCAAACTCAGCAACTTCGCCCCATCAACCTGGCCCCTCGAAAAAGGTCAGGAAATGTTCGAAAACTCACTCCGCAACCTCCGTACCGACTACGTCGACTACCTCCTCCTCCACGCAATCGGTGGCGGTGGCGTCGAAACTTACAATGCCCGCTACGAAGACAACGGCCTGCTCGACTGGCTCTTAGACCAGAAAAAAGCCGGGCGTATCCGCAACCTCGGTTTCTCTTTCCACGGCGACAAGGACATGTTCGACCACATGATGCAGCTCATGGACAACGGGCGTGCACACTGGGACTTCGTCCAGATTCAGCTCAACTACCTCGACTGGAACCACTCCAAAGAGACCGACGCCTCGTATATGTACGACCAACTTACCGCCCGCGGAATCCCCGTCATCATTATGGAGCCACTCCTGGGCGGACGGCTCGCCAAACTCTCCCCCGAGCTCACCGCACGCATGAAGCAGCGGCGCCCCGACGACTCTCCCGCATCCTGGGCATTCCGCTTCGCCGGTACCCCCGAAGGAGTCCTCACAGTCCTCTCCGGCATGACCTACATGGACCACCTCAAGGAAAACATCGCCACCTACAGCCCCCTGGAGCCCGTAAGCCCCGACGAAATGGAATTCCTCGAGCGTGCCGCCCTCGATATCCTCGCCGATAACTCCATCCCCTGCACCGACTGCAAGTACTGCATGCCGTGCCCCTATGGCGTCGACATTCCCGGCGTATTCGCACATTATAATAAATGTCTGGCCGAAGACAACGTCCCCCGCAACCCATCCGACGCATCCTACGCCAAAGCACGGCGCGCCTACCTCTACACCTACGACAAAAACGTCGACAAACTCCGCCAGGCCGACCGTTGCGTAGGTTGCGGAGCATGCCTGTCCCACTGTCCCCAGACAATCCAGATTCCCGAACGCCTCCTCGAAATCGACCTCTACACCGAAACCCTCCGCCGCACCACCTGACACATATATTAATATATAAAACCCAGTCTTAATGGATGCGGCTAGCGGGAGTTCCCCCGAAGTCGCTAATCCGTCCCGGTTCTCGGCCGAGCTCGGCCGAGCAGGAGCAAGGCGGCGTGCCGCAAAAGGGTTTGTCTCCGGGTGTCCCAAGCCGCCAAGCGGCTAAGCCTGAGCCTGCGCCGGCAGGAGCTAACCCGTNCCGGTTCTCGGCCGAGCTCGGCCGAGCAGGAGCAAGGCGGCGTGCCGCAAAAGAGTTTGTCCCCGGGTGCCCNANGCCGCNANGCGGCTTCCGCTCGCGCNGAGCAATCGCAACGCCCCGNGCCGCAAAAGGGTTTGTCTCCGGGTGNCCCAAGCCGCCAAGCGGCTAAGCCTGAGCCTAAGCCGCCATACGGCTCCCTCGCGCCAAGCAAGGCCCGGCCCGCAATTCGTGGCCGAACGCAGTGAGGCTCCCCTGCAGGAAAAGCAAAACATACCCGCCAATGTTAAGAAAGGTTAAATAGTGTGCCATAGTCTTTCCCATCTCGGTTTTTATTGCTAAATTTGGGCACTTATTAACCTAAAATCTTTCATGAAACGACTAGCTTCTTTTATTCTGTGCTTGCTAATGGTCTCTGTAGCTGCGTTTTCGCAGGCTACCACCATCAAGGGAACAGTGTATGATGCATCCGACGATTTCCCCCTGATCGGTGCATCTGTAGTGGTTGCAGGAACCAAAGTTGCGGCCGCAACTGATGTCGACGGCCGGTTCTCACTCAAAGCCGAGATTGGACAGACACTCGAAGTGTCCTATGTCGGGATGGAAACTGCAAAAGTTAAAATCACCTCTGATGAACTCGAAATCAAACTTCAGCCCGCCACCAACATGCTGAACGAGGTCATCGCCGTAGGTTATGGTACGGTACGCAAGGCCGACGTTGCCGGCTCGGTATCCGTCCTTGATAGCAAGGCATTCTCTGCCCAGCCTATCACCACCGTTGGCGAAGCCCTCCAAGGCCGTGTTTCCGGCGTGAACGTTATTTCGAGCGGACTCCCCGGCGGTACGCCCAAAATCCGTATCCGCGGTTCTAACTCAATCAACAAGTCCAACGAACCCCTCTACGTGGTCGACGGCCTTGTGCGCGAATCAGGCCTNGAAGGCCTCAACCCCGNGGACATCGCCTCCATGCAGATCCTCNAGGACGCATCTTCCACCGCTATCTACGGTTCCCGNGGTGCTAACNGCGTTGTGATCANCACAACCCGCNNNGGTAAGTCCGGCGAAAGCCAGANCACCCTCGACGCATCCTTCGGCGTTTCNCAGGCTTCCCACCTGCCCAAGATCATGAGCACTCCCCAGTACGCTCAGGCTCTCATCGACTACTACCCCGGTGGCGCCCAGCTCGCTGACCAGCTCGAAGCATACCGCAACGGCGAAGACCCCGGTATCGACTGGACCGACCAGATCTTCCGCACCGGTAACACCCAGAACTACAAACTCGTTTACACCAAAGGTACCGAAGGCCTCCAGGCTTACGTCTCCGCCAACTACATGAAGGACCGCGGCGTATTCGACTACTCATCCTACGAGCGCTTCGCCGCACGTGCCAACATCAAGGCCACACTCACCAAGTGGCTCGATGCTACCGTCGACGTTGACTTCAGCCACGGCAACGGCCATGGCATCGGCGACTTCACCTTCGTCACCGGTCCCGTATGGGCTGCATTCACCTACTCCCCCACAATGCCCATGTTCGTAGGCGACACCGACGTTTATAACAAGGACCCCTACAACTCCATCATGGTCAGCCCCTACGGCGAACTCACCATGCCCAACGAACGCCGCCGCGACATCCTCAACGCTCGCATCGACCTCAAGTTCAACATCTGCAAGGGCCTTACCTTCACCACCAGCAACGGTGTGGACTACGCTAACAACTACAACTACAGCTTCTCACCCCACACCCGCTTCGAAGGTGTAGCCACCAGCCTCAGCAACGGCAACACCAACCGCTGGCTCCTCCAGACCACCAACAACTTCACCTACATCGGCGAATGGGGTCCCCACAACCTGACCGCCACCGCCGTTTGGGAAGCTACCAGCTCTACCTCCCGCGGCATGAGCATCTCCGGTACTAACCTCCTGACCGAAAACACCGGTTGGTGGAACATCGGCGTCGCTCAGACCAAGAACGCCGGCAACAGCTACTCCAAGTGGACACTCATGTCCGGCGTGGCTCGCGTAATCTACAACTTCAATAACCGTTACATGGTAACCGGTACCTTCCGTGCCGACGGTTCCTCACGCCTCCAGAACAACAAGTGGTCCTACTTCCCCTCTATCGCTCTGGCTTGGACCGTGTCCAACGAAANATTCTGGGAACCNATCACACCCATCGTAAGCAANTTCAAGGTGCGCACCAGCTTCGGTGTCATCGGTAACCAGGACATCTCCCCCTACCAGACCCTCGCTCTCCTCTCACAGGTCAGCACCTACTACGGCGTCGCTACACCCAGCACCGGCTACTGGTCCGACCGCGTATCCACCCCCGACCTCCGCTGGGAAAAGACAAAGCAGTTCGACATCGGTCTTGACTTCGCATTCCTCAACGGTCGTTTCGACCTCAGCCTCGACTGGTACTACAAGCGCACCTCCGACGCCCTCCTCCAGACTACTCCTCCCTACTACCTCGGCGGCAAGTCCTACTACGTCAACGCAGGTGAAGTCAGCAACACCGGTCTCGACATCGGCATCACTGCCCACATCATCCAGGGCGCCGACTGGAACTGGGACTCCAGCATTCAGGCTTCCTACATGAAGAACAAAGTTGAAAAACTCACCGCTCTCGAACCCATCCTCTACTCCGGTAGCATCCAGTCCATCGTGAACGACGCTATCATCGTCAAGGAAGGCGAACCCATCGGTTCCTTCTACGGCTACCAGTGGGCAGGCATTAACGCCGACGGCCAGGACACCTATTATAATAAGGCCGGCGCAGTCGTAACCGACCCCACCGCCGAAGACCGCACCATCCTCGGCAAGGCNTCCCCCGACTTCACCCTCGGTTGGAACAACACCGTTTCCTATAAGAACTGGAGCCTCAACATCTTCTTCAACGGCGCTTTCGGCGCTCANCGNCTCAACGCNCTCCGCTACGCCATGAATACCCTCACCGGTAACTCCCGCTTCGTAACCGACGTTACCTGGCTCGACGAAGTTGGCGTTACAATGGCCGACCCCTCCAAGTACACCACCAACTTCTGCCCCGGTGAATCCTCCAAGTGGATCGACAACGCCGACTACATGCGTCTCGAGAACCTCTCCCTCGCTTACGAGTTCAAACGCAGCCAGACCGGCTTCGCCGACATCCGCCTCTCGGTTTCCGCTCAGAACCTCTTCACGATCACTAACTACAAGGGCCTCAACCCCGCTTCTATGTCGTTCGGCGACGGCGTGGAATGGAAGAAAGGTATCGACTTCGGCACCGCTCCCGCTCCCCGCACATACACCGTTGGCGCCCGCTTCATTTTCTGATCATTCATAAGTTAAATAACAATGAAATCTCTATATAATATCATAGCTGTCGGAACCGTAGCCCTCGGTGCTATGCTCTCGTCCTGCACCGACTTCCTCAAGGAAGACGCATCCGGTCAGTTGACGGTCGAGTCGTTCTTCAAAACTGCCGACGACCTCGATATGGCAGTGAATGCGCTCTACTACAACGTAGCTCAGGCGTATTCAAACTCAAACCCCACCATCACCCAGTGCCAGGGCGATGACATGACCTCCACCACCGGCTCCAACAAGTCGGCTTACCTCTCCGCCGACGCCTACCAGGAACCCTCCGACTACAAAGGCATCAACCAGCAGTGGCTCTGGCAGTACAACATCATCCAGGCTGCAAACCCCATCATCGACAACGCCGAAAAAGTTGCCACTACCCCCGAGAAGATCAACATCGCCCTCGGTAACGCATACTTCTGGCGTGCTTATGCCTACTTCAACCTCGTGCGCACTTTCGGCCCCCTGCCCCTAAACATGCACAACGAGTCCGACAACAACTCCACTCCCCTGTCGTCCGTTCAGGAAGTTTACGACCTCATCACTTCCGACCTCGCCAAGGCTGAGGCCTGCAACCTCCCCGTTTCCTACAACGGCCAGAAGCTCGGCTACAAGGGCAACACCAACATCTGGATCTCCGCTCAGGCCGTGAAGTCCATGATGGCCGCCGTGTACATGCACATCGCAGGTTACCCCCTCAACAAAACCGAGTACTACAAGATGGCTGCCGACAAGGCCAAGGAAGTTATCGACGGCGTGAACTCCGGCAAATATCCCCAGGGCCTCAACCCCGAATGGAAGGACGTCTACAGCTACGGCAACAACTTCTCCAACGAAGAAATCGTTACCATCTCCTTCATCGCTACCCCCGGCAACATGAGCAACTCCTCTTCCCAGTTCTCCCTCTGCCACCGCTTCGCTCAGCTCAACGGCGGTTGGGGCGACTTCCTCGGCGAACGCCACTTCTGGGCCACATACCCCGAAGGTCCCCGTAAGGATGCCGTTTACGACCCCCTCCTGTATATCTATCAACGCGACGACGCCGGTAATCCAATCTGCGTAAGCTGGTGGGCCACCAAGGACGAAAAACCCTACGCAATCGGCCAGACAAACAACCTCATCAGCGTTTACCACCCCATGTTCTCCGCATTTAGCGTAAACGCCGACGATGCCGGTAACCCAGTTGCCGCTCCCTACGAGTACGACAAACCCCAGATCACCCTCATGTCAATCGACAAATCCCAGCGCGTAATCCGCTATGCCGAAGTGCTCTGCTGGTTTGCCGAAGCTTCCGCCCGCGCAGGCGTTTATCAGAGCGAAGCCCTCGCTGCCCTCAAGCAGGTGCAGGCCCGTGCTTATGCCCCCGGCTATACCCCCGACAACAGCGACCTCGCCGAAGCAGCTTACCGCGAACACGGCTACGAAGTGGCCGGCTATCCCCTGGCAATGGTTACCCGTCGTTCCGACGAGTTCCGTATGAACCGCCTCAAGGACGCTTGGGAATATCGCCATGGCGCTCAGGATGCAGTTATCGTTCCCAAGGGCACCGTTACCCATTCCTATAAGGAAGAAAAGGTAACCGACCCCGTTACTCATCGTCCCAAGTACGTCAAAACAGCCTACACCTACGTGCTCGACTACGACGTTGTCCTCCCCGAAAACATGGACGTAGCTCCCACCTGGGATGGCGAAAACTCCATCTATCAGGCTTATCCGCCTATCGAAACCGAAAAGAACCCGCTCATCAGCGTGGCCAACCGTCCCAAGAACTAATATCATGCATCCCCGAAAGCCCCATCGGGCTTTCGGGATGCCTTATCCGATAAATCAACCAATTCATTTATAAACCTTAAACCTACACTACATGAGAAAGAGATTTTTACTCATGATGGGCGTTGCTGCTCTTGCAGTCTCCGCCTCTGCTGCTACCTTCGAGCAGGGTAAGGCATTTGCCTATACCATCGATCCCTCCTTCAGCTGGGATCTCACCGCTGAAGCCGGCGAAGCTTATGTTCAGTACCCCGCCGACGCTTTCAAAGGCCAGGCTTCCATGGAATATGGCTTCGGCTACACTTCCGCTTGGTTCAACGGCAAGAAATTTGCTACTTCTGCCGAGGCAAACGAATATTGCCCCGTTGTTGCCGATCCCTGGGATGCCACCAAGTTTGCCGTTCGCATGAAGACCACCGCTTGGGACGGCTTCGGTAACTTCAACTTTGCCCTTCCCGAAGTAGGCGAACCCTGCCGTATCCGCGTTATCTATCGCGTTAACGAAAAGGATGCCGAAAACGCTTGGTACACCGAAGGCGCTCAGAAAACCTTTAAGGTTAAGCTCATGCACCACGGCGACCAGGATGCAGGCGACTATCCCGAACTTGAAGAGGACAACTCCTATTTCTGGACCAAGCCCGGTTGGCGTGTGGCCGACTTCATCGACAACCTTGACGGTGACATGTACTACCTCAGCCTCCTCTGGGATGCCGGTGGTCTGTCCTGCCAGCGCAATGTAGGCTTCTACGTTGAAGAAGTTTCCGTTGTGCCCCTGTCTGAACTTACCGGCTACACCGCTCCCGAAGGTGACAAGGGTATCACCATTACTTCCGAATTCCCCGACCTCGTAACCTTCACCGAGGGCGAAGCTCCCGAAGGTTCCTATCGTCAGGGCGAAGCTTTCGGCTATGACATCGATCCTACCTTCAGCTGGGATCTCACCGCTGAAGACGGTGAACTCTATGTTCAATACCCCGCCGACGCATTCAAGGGTCAGGCTTCTATGGAATTTGGTTTCGGCTATTCCTCGGTTTGGTTCAACGGCAAGAAATTTGCCACCCCCGCCGATGCTAACGAATATTGCCCCGTGGTTGAAGATCCCTTCAACGAAGGTGGCTACGCTATCCGCATGAAGACCACCGCATGGGATGGCTTCGGTAACTTCAATTTCGCTCTTCCCGAAGTTGGCAAACCCTGCCGCATCCGCGCCGTATATCGTGTTAACGAAAAAGATGCCGAAAATGCATGGTATACCGAGGGTGCTCAGAAGACCTTCAAGGTTAAACTTATGCACCATGGTGATCAGGATGCAGGCGACTATCCCGAAGTTGAAGAAGACAACTCCTACTTCTGGAGCAAACCCGGCTGGCGCGTAGCTGAATTCGTGGATAACCTCGACGGCGAAGAATACTATCTCAGCCTCCTCTGGGACGCAGGTGGCCTCTCCTGCCAGCGCAACGTAGGTTTCTACCTCGAAGAAGTTTCCGTAGTTCCCGTTGACCTCCTCGAAGACTACACCGCTCCCGAAGGCGACAAGGCTCTGAACGTTGTAACCGAAATGCCCGAACTCGTGAAGATCAACCGCACCTCCGGTGTTGAATCCGTTGCTACCGAAGCTAAGGCAGAAGTATACGGCGCAGAAGGTGCTGTAGTTGTTAAGGACTTCGACGGCGTTGTTGAAGTTTACAACATGATGGGCATGCTCGTTGCCAAGACCGCCGTTAAGGGCTCCGCTTCCGTAGCTGCTCCCGCAGGCATGGCAATCGTAAAAGCCGGCAACACCGTTGCAAAGGTAGTCGTTAAGTAAAAAACATCGCTTAGCGCGAACCAACTCCACAAAGGCAGGAACCCCCCGGTTCCTGCCATTTTCGTATAATAATGTAGGGACGCACATTCGGTGCAATGCGGTTCAAATAAGACATTCATACGGCTAAAGCGAAGTTGGTGTGCCGGTAGAATTTACCGCTGGTTTTCCGCCTTCGCCTTCTTCTACTGAATGAC
>WFLX010114738.1_pt1 | contig 11854 bp, 13 predicted proteins | sample 4967041 | NCBI WGS metagenome assembly WFLX01 (sample SAMN12857096, study PRJNA449069) | gut metagenome | isolation source: stool from male and female vole | host: Microtus ochrogaster | place: USA:Florida | collected 2017 | reverse complement strand
TCACTCCATATTTAATCAGGTAATCGTAGAGCTTGTCGGCATCGTCAACCTTAATAAGAATGAAATTTGCATCGCTATCATATACGCGCCTTACGCACTTGAAATTTGGCAAAGCCTTCAGCAGCATATCCTTTTGAGAAATAATCTCCTTAACCTGATCGGTTATGTCGCGGTCGATAAGGGTCAGGACCGCCTGCTGAGTCGGTCCGTTGACATTATAGGGATGTTTCACCATCGCCATTATACGGGCAATCTCAGGGACAGCAATTGCAATTCCAAGACGCATAGATGCCATTCCCCATGCCTTAGATAAAGTCTGCAGCACAATGATATTGGGATGAGAGTCGATTAACGGCACCACAGAACCCTTTGCAGAGAAATCTATATAAGCCTCGTCAACAACCACAATTCCATGAAATCTTTCTGCAAGATCAATTATAATCCCGGGATCGAACGCGTTGCCGGTGGGGTTGTTAGGGGAGCAAATCCACATTATTTTGGTGTTGGTATCCGCCGCCCGGAGCATGGCATCAGCAGAAAGACCAAAGTTATCGTCAAGAGGAACCTTACGATATTCAACATCATTTATGGCAGCCGAAACTGAGTAAACGCCATAAGTTGGACTAATTGCTACCACATTGTCGACGCCGGGATTGCAGAAGATACGGTAGACAAGATCGATGGCTTCATCAGAGCCGGCTCCCCCGATAAATAAACGGTCAGGAGTCACTCCTTTCATTTTTGCGATAGCCTCTTTCAGATGTTTTTGGTGAGGATCCGGGTAGCGGTTAAGCCCGTTGTCATACGGATTCTCGTTGGCATCAAGCCATACTGATATGTCGCCACCCTTAAATTCGTCGCGGGCAGTTGAATATGGAGTTAATGCAAGTATATTTTTTCTTACTAAACTGGAGATGTTCATTGTTGTCTGATTCTGAACGGATGTCTTAAAAAGCCTTTTAGGGCTTTTCTTATTTTAGCTTTTCCTGATTGGGATAATCATGAGGAGGCCTCCTCAATTTAAGTCTTTTAGTCGGACTTTGACAGCTGCGGCATGGGCATCAAGCCCTTCGGCTTCTGCCATAGTTATGATGGTGGATGCCAATGCCTCAAGTCCTTCGCGTGTCAGTTCCTGATAGGTGATCTTTTTCATGAAACTGTCTATATTAACTCCGCTGTAAGCCCGTGCCCATGCGGATGTAGGCAGGGTATGGTTTGTACCTGATGCATAGTCGCCTGCGCTTTCACACGAATAGTTGCCTACAAATACGCTGCCAGCCGAGGTGATAGCATAAGCCACTTTCCAAGGGTCTTTCATAGCAATGATCAGGTGTTCCGAAGCATAGGTGTTTGCAAAATCCACCATTGTTGCCGCATCAGGGAAAATCAGGATCCTGCTCTGCGCCATAGAACCTTCAATCCAAGTTGTGCGAGTAAGTTTCTTGGTCTGAAGATCAACTGCAAGCTCAACTTCTTTTGCAATTTCTTTAGAATCAGTGATAAGCATAGACTGGCTGTCGGGGCCGTGCTCGGCTTGAGAAAGGAGATCGGCAGCGATAAACTCCGGATTAGCCGAAGAATCAGCCATCACCATCACCTCACTTGGACCAGCCGGCATATCAATCGCGACCACATTGGAGACCATTTGTTTTGCTTTCGTCACATATCTGTTACCCGGACCGAAAATCTTATCTACGCGTTTAACGGATTCTGTGCCATAAGCCATTGCCGCTATCGCCTGCGCTCCTCCAATCTGATAGATTGTATTAATCCCGCATAGTTTTGCTGCAAATATAATTTCGGGAGCAATTCCTAACTCGCGTGAACGAGGTGTGCATAGAGCCACGTGCGGACATCCTGCAATCTTAGCCGGGATTCCCAACATCAAGACTGTTGAGAAAAGGGGAGCCCTGCCGCCCGGAATGTAAAGGCCGACATTCTGAATCGGAACCTGACGTTGAATACATTTAACGCCACAAGTTGTCTCCACTTCAATCGGCTCCATAAGCTGCTTACTATGGAATGAGGCAATATTGTCGGCTGCTTTTCGGATTGCCTCTGCAACTTCGGGGGAAACTTTGGCCGCAAGGCTGTCGATTTCGGCAGCATCCATTTGAATAGAGTCAAGCTCGCAACCATCGAACCGGGAAGCATATTCTTTCAAGGCAATGTCACCACGATCGGCTACTTGTTGGATAATCTCACTTACAGCCCGGTCGACCGATAGGTCGTCAGCCGGAATATTGCGGCGGCAAAGGTTTTCCCATTGAGCGCGCGGCGGATTTACAACAATCTCCATCAGCTGATAATATTTTCAAGTGACAAAATCAGTATATCCTCGGCTCCTATTTCCTTCAGTTTCTCTATCTTTTCCCAAAGATCAGACTGGCGTATCACCGCGTGAACTGAAAACCAACCTTTCTCGAAAAGGGGTAGGATAGTGGGGCTCTTAAGACCAGGGAGCAGTGCCACTGCTTCATCGAGCTTGTCTTCCTGAACATTCATGAGCACATATTTCATTCCACGGCTGTTGACAATGGAAGAAAAACGGAACATGAGCTTGTCGAGGTCTTTCCTTTTATCTTCAGAAAGCTCCGGGTTGCATATCATCACTGCTTGCGAATGCATCACTTGCTCCACTTCAGAAAGACCGTTCTGCACGAGCGAATTTCCTGTGGATACAATGTCGAATATCGCATCAGCCATGCCTACAGCGGGTGCAATCTCAACCGAACCGGTTATGACGTGAATCTTGGCATCTATATCATTTTCAGCCAACCATTTTTTCAGCAATACAGGATAGGAGGTGGCAATGCTCTTTCCATTGAGCCAAGAAGGATCGTTATAATCGGAATGCTTCGGCACAGCAATTGAAAGGCGACATTTGCCGAAACCTAATTCCATAACCTGCTCAACGTTTTCCTCTTTCTCACCAACTTCATTTTGGCCTACGATGCCGATATCAGCAACTCCCATAGCTACAGCCTGAGGAATATCATCGTCGCGAAGATACAGCACATCAATAGGAAACCCCTTTGCTCTTGAGATCAGTGTGCGAGAGGATCCGGAAATCGAAATCTCCGCTTCGGAGAGAAGGGTGAGGCTGTCGTCGTGTAGACGCCCCTTTGCTTGTATTGCAATTCTGAGCATAATCTTAATTATTGAAATAAAATGCAAAATTACACAAAAAATTCCAATAATGGTGCATTTGGTGTAAAAAAGTTGTCGGTTTTCGGTTTTCAGTTTTCAGATGGCGTTTTCGGAAGTTTTTCGATTACCTTTACGAAAGATTCCGGGAGCCGGACATTGTAGAGGTTCATGGCATCCTTGAAGAGCGGAGCGATTTCCTCATCCTTGAAACCGGCAATGCCGCAACCAATGCGTGTTACATAGAAAGTGTTTTGATCGCATTCACGAGCCACCTCAATAAATTGGTCGACATAGGGTTTGATGGTTTCTACACCACCCTGCATTGTCGGGATGGCATAGCACTGACCCTGAAAGCCGACACCATTTCCCCATTCGGCACCAAATTTCTCATAAGCCATTTTAGCGGCACCACCGGCATGAATGCCTTCGAGATTGCTGCCAAATACAAAGATATCGTCTTGATCGAGATGAGTGATGTGTTCAGGAGTGTATTTCATTGCTATTTCTTATTTAGATTTGTTTTGAATATTACAAAGGTAATAAAACTTTCCCGGATATCCAAGTTTTGGCTAAAGGATGTGAGGAAGATTTTGAAAATCAACTTAAATTCATTAATTTTGCAAGAGATATGGAAATAAGAAATCAGAATTTACTTCGATATATAACCCCGCTAAGAGAGGGCGGTTCGCTGCCAGCATTGGCGGAGGCGGACGATGGATTCAAATACGTTGTCAAGTTTCGTGGTGCCGGACATCGAGAGAAAGCTCTGATCGCGGACTTCATGGGGAGCGAGATAGCCCGGCTTGCAGGATTCAGGGTGCCAGAGCAAGTTTTTCTGAATCTCGATGAATATTTCGGTCAATCGGAGGGAGATGAAGAAATTCAAGATCTACTGAAATGGAGCCAAGGATTGAATCTCGGGGTTCATTATCTGCAGGGTGCGATGACTCTTGATCCTTACGCGAATCCAATTGATGAAATTCTTGCCTCAAAGATTGTTTGGCTTGACACATTCATAACCAATGTAGACCGTACTGNCAAGAACACCAATATGCTTGTGTGGCATAATGAAGTGTGGCTGATAGACCATGGTGCATCGTTTNATTTTCATCATGCCTGGAGCGATTGGGAAAAAAGCGCTCTTACACCTTTCCCCTACATCAAAGATCACGCATTGCTTCNCAAAGCTACTAAGATTAAGGAGGTTGATAAGCAGATGAGAGAAAGAATCACACCCGATAAACTCTCGGAGATTGTAGATGCGATTCCTTCAGACTGGTTGCGCTGGGATGCAGGAAGTGAAGAGGAAGGGGAGGAGCGCAGGGAAGTTTACCGCAAGTTTCTCATGAAGAGATTGAAAGAAGTTGACATTGTAAAAGCTGTTGAAGATGCAAGATCTAAACAAATATGAATACGCAGTTTTGCGATTCGTTCCGAGAGTGGAGAGAGAGGAATTTGTCAATGTAGGTCTTGCCATGATGTGCAAGCGTAAGCGTTGGATAAAGGTTGAGATCTGTATAGTGGAAGATAAGATCAAGGCTTTGTCGCCGGCAACCGAAATAGATGCTCTTGCACGTCAGTTGCAGTCGTTTGTAGCCATAGCTCAAGGAAACCGCGATGCCGGACCTGTGGCGGCATATCCTGTTGAGGAGCGTTTCCGCTGGATTTCAGCGGTGAAAAGCAGCGTCATACAATGTTCACGGCCACATCCGGGACTATGCTCCGACCTTGATGCAACTTTCTCGCGCCTCTTTAACGAGCAGGTGAAGTAAGATATAGATTGCTAAACATAAGGGCGCTGTGTTCGGTAAGACAGTACCCGTATATGTCTTTGACCGAATGCAGCCGAGAAGTGGACTAATAGAAGTGATAAAATTATGATTTATTTGAGGGTATGGAGCGGCATAGCAGAATGACAGCCACCGCGCAACACAGATTTTTTAGTTTTACAAAGTTAGCAAAAATAATTGAGATGGAGAAATTATTATTCTTCCATTAATATGTAGTTCTCATTTAGTCAATAATTGTCTTTGTGTAAGAGAGGAAATACTTTTTTATCTACAGATATATGGTGTTATTAGTAATTATAGCGATATAAGGAGGAAAAAGGAACATTTTTGACGGATAGAAGGACTTTGTGGTAAGAGAATAAAGTATTAACTTTGCGGCATCAAAAAAATAGAATTATGAAAAGGATCTTATTTGTTTTAACGGTGCTAACATTATCTTCTGTAAATCTATATGCCATGAACTATCGAGGCATAGTTTATGATGTAGGGTTACAGTATAATCCAGGTGAATATTCGGTTGAGACATTTAATCCCGAACTTGTAAAGTATGACATTGGAACAATTCGCAATATACTTCGTGCCAATGCCATAAGAATTGAGGGAGAGGATATCGACCGACTTGTAAAAGCCTCAGAAATAGCTGCAGAAGCCGGTTTGAAAGTATTTTTCAATCCTTGGTGGATGAATGCCGATTCCATTCAAGTAGTGGAATATATGGAGAAAGCAGCACGTGCAGCCGAGCAACTACGTGCAAAAGGATATGATATAACTTTTGTTACAGGTTGTGAGTATTCACTCTTCAACAATGGTATTTTTCCAGGAAATTCCGTAAATGAACGTCTTGGATCTATGATGAGTCTCGGTGAACTGAAAGATGATCCTGAAAAATTAAGCTCAGCCATTTCTGAAATGACTGATAAACTCAACTCAATTCTTAAAACTATTGTTGGAAAAGTTCGTGAAAACTTCCGTGGTGATGTAATATATTCTGCCGGAACATGGGAACCTGTAGATTGGACGTTGTTTGATGCAGTGGGTGTGGATTATTATCGCGACACTCAAAGCGAAGAGCAATATATCGCAGGTATAAAAGAATATATGAAATATGGTAAGCCGGTATGGGTGATGGAGGTAGGATGCTGTGCTTTTGAGGGGGCATCTGCCTTAGGTGGTGCTGGCTTCACTGTTTGTCAGGGTGTTGATGAGAATGGGAATGGAATATATATCGGAGGATCCGTTCCAAAGCGATCGGAAAAGGAACAGGCCGATTATGACGAGAAGCAGATACGCTTGTTGAATGATTCCGGAATAGAGGGAATGTTTATTTTTGAGTTCTCATTTCCGATTGCTCCATATAGAGAGAATGGATTGGATTCAGATCTTACTGCATATCCAATCGTAAAAAGTTTTCCAAAAGATGACCCGAGAACCCTTCAAATGCCGCCATGGGAACCTAAGGAGGCATTCTTTCGTGTGGGACAAGTATATAGTGAACTTGAACAACAAGAGAACAATGGAATTGAAAAGGCTAACCTATCCAAATAGAGTGGAGGAATTTGCCCGGCAACTTAATGCTGTTCATATCGGTCATGAGCTTGTCATGACCGATAACTTACATGGATTAAGTGCGTATCCTGAAGTTGCCATGTCTATTTTTGATTATCCGGCAAAGATTATAGGTGCAATGATCCTACTATGCGTCGGAGGATCTATATCATTTAAGATAAATTTATCGAGTCACACTATATCTGAGGGTGAAATCATTGTGATTCTTCCGGGCTCAATAATTCAGGTAGAAACAGCGAATAGCGATTTGAAATTTGCTGTTATCGCGTTTGCAAGCGATTACCATGAGGATATAATAGATGTCACTCCTCAAATGAGAGACTCCCCTGTGATACGACTTTCATCCCCAGACTTCCAAGAGTGTCAAGAAATATATAGGAATCTTAGGAAGCATATTAAAAATGGCAACATTAATTTTTCAAAAACAATAGCACAGGGTTATCTTAAGGTGATGTGCAGTCTGATATTCGAGTATTGGCGTAAAGATATTAAGAATGATAATAAAGAATTGTCGCAACAAACCCGTCTATATAGAAAGTATATAGCGAAAGTCCAGTCAGATTATCATGATTATAGGTCGTTGAAACATTATGCAGACAGTATGTGTGTTAGCCCTAAGTATTTGTCGAAAGTGGTTAAGCTTGTCAGTGGCAGAAATGCATCAGAGTTTATAGATGAGCTTGTTTTGTTTGAGTCAAAATCATTGCTTATGGATCTAAGATATTCCATACAGCAGGTAGCAGACATGATGAGTTTCCCAAATCCAAGTTTCTTTGCAAAATTTTTCAAGAAAAAATGTGGTATGACTCCATCGGCTTATAGAAAGACAGTGAGCAAAGGCTTCAANNATTAGATTGTAATAGATAGGTTGACANNNATCACTTACTGTCCTATCCGTANAAAGCAAAGTTATGAAGAAATGTTCTAATGAGACATTAATCATAAGTTTGCATGTAGTTCTTAGAGAAAACTTTGACCTTTCCAGGAAATGATTGACACGTATCAGTTGGTTGCCGGTATGTGTGTATTCTTCTATAGAAAGAGTTCGAAAATACTTAAAATGACATACAGGCATGAATTGAACTATACCATAATCTTTGAAAATTTGATTAATTGTATTAATTTTGCAAGTGCTCATTTAGACCCCGCCCTTGAACTCTTAAAATCTTTATGAGNCGGAATCTTATTATCATAATAANNATTTANAAGGACATAGATATGTGGAAAANNCTTANGATTTGCNTGGTNNTTGGAGTGGCATNTTGCTCTGNAAATAAAAGCAACGAAGGTAATAATGTTGCTGATGCAGAGAATATGAATGTTCCTGTTGAAAACATTCAAGGTCAATGGCTTATTGAGAATGTGGTGGAAAATGACTCATCATACGTCCGTCCTTCTGAAATAGAGCCAGGAATGACACCCTACATCGATTTCAGAGACAATAATGCTTTCAGGATAGTAACAAATTGCAATCATATAGAAGGAACCTATACCCAGACTAATGATTCAATTCATCTCAATGAGCTTATGACCACAGAGATGGCATGCGACAACATGGAATTGGAAGAAATGCTCAAAAAGTTGCTTCCTTCCGTCAATACTATCGACTGCATCAACGATTCCATAACTCGATTAAACACCGACAAAGGAGAGTCTTATATTATACTTAAAAAATCAACACAACAAGTCAAATCATAATTCATCAGATTATTTTTCGTACTAAAAGAAAGAAACTGCTCAGTCCCATTTGGATCTGAGCAGTCGTTGGTATTTTTCAACAGTGCCTTTATGCAAGTTCTGCATCGGCACCGGTCCATTGAGTAAGGCTACCGGCCTTTACTTGGATACAAATTTCAATCATATCCGTTTCGGCATGTAGTTTACGCTTTGCTTCAGGATCAACACGAAGCCAATCTCCTGCTTCAAGAGGTACATTCTCACCGTCTATTTCCATGAAGCCTTTGCCGGCTGCAATAAAATAGATTTCCTCGTTCTCCTTGTGCTTGTGGTAGAAAGGTATTACTGTTCCGGCAGGAAGATTGTTGATTGAAACTTCTGCTCCAGTCAGCTTGAGTGTGTCGTGTAGCTCTGTGCGAGGTGCGCCTTCAGCTACGTGTGTTTTGCTGTAATTGCTCATTGTCTTAATTATTTTTTGTTTAATATAAAAAAATCACTAACTTTGCATAGGTAATTTACTTTCCAAAGTATATTATTATAACGACAATCTAATGTGTTTTGTTCAGTAAACCAATAAGTTACTTCTAAGAATCTAACTTACCTGTAGGTAACAAATGTTGAATATCAGAAGAATTACAATGGAAGAAAGACTAAAATATTTTTTGGATATAGACAACTGTCCGGTGCGTAATGTCGTAATGCGGTTCGGAGCCAAATGGCCGATGTTGATATTGCTTCTGCTTGATGTTTTAGGGATAGCACGTTTCACCGATATATTGCGGTATATCCCTGATATTTCATCAAAAGTCTTGTCAAAGGAACTCAAGAATCTTGAAGCCGATGATCTTGTGAACCGTAAAGTGTATGCTGAGGTACCTCCACGTGTTGAGTATAGTCTTACAGAACGCGGAAAAAGTTTGATGCCTTTACTGTATCCACTTATTGAATGGGCAATGGTAAATATGAAACCTATCCAAAAATCGAGAAGTAAGTATAGAAACTGATAAATTACTCAAATTTGCAAGTTCTCAAAATCTCACGCAGAGGCCGCAAAGGCACAGAGTTTCAATGCCTTGGGGAAGCTTTGCGACTCGGTCGTGGCAAGATCGCAATGGGAAACGGGCTGCTTCGCATCGCCCGGAGAACGCAGAGAATAAGCGTACTTCCTGCGCTAAGAATTGGATCTTAAGAAAAATTGAACAACATCGGCTGATATGCTATGTGGCGATAACACTGAGCATACACAGCCGATTCTTTCATTATATATGCAAGATAGCCAAATTAATCCTATTTTCTGTTAAATTAAAAACTTTAACTTTTGATTTCAAAAGTTTAATTGTTATTGTTTGAGAGAATTAGCTTTATAAACTAACCGTTGACCCATCTCAAAACACTTTTGCTCATCAACTGGGAACTGGGTTTCATGCTGAGCTATTCTCTCTTCTGCATCAAAAAGATTAGCATTCATCTTCGAATAATCCTTGAATTGGAGAGTTGTGTATGAATTGTATTGCTCAGCATATCCAAGGATATATTCGAGATTGCTTTTAGTCATCCCAAGCGAAATATTATAGCCACCTGCGTTGTAGTATTCTTCATTTGAATTCATTGTGAAAATTACTCCTGCAGGAATAATTCGATTACCCAAAACTCTCTTGACCTGTCCATTTTCTACTTGATAGGAAGTCAATGGATAAAGAAAGCGCTCAATGAAAGACCGAGTCATTCCGGAAGGGTATCTGAAGAAATTCGGAGACCCTATAACGATGGCATCCGCTTCTAATGCTTTCTCCAATATGGGGCGGAGATTGTCGCGTATAGCACATAATCCACCTGTATCTATTCCTTTACGTTTGCAGGCAAAACACTCAAGACATCCCTTGATCGGTTCGGTATATAGTTCTATGAGTTCCGTTTCTGCTCCTGCTGAGGCAGCTCCCTCAAGAGCTTTCTTTACGAGCGTGTCGGTATTCCAGTCTTTTCTGGCACTCCCGTTTATTCCTATTACTTTCATTGTTGTAGTTTTTAATTTCATTTTTCTATGGAACAAATAGACATTAAGGCTTGTTTGAATATAAAATGTTCCGAATGGCTGTATCTTTGTACCTTTCGGCTTGACTCCAAATAGATTCTATGAAAATTATAAATATTCCCACAGTTATCAGGGATAACCCCAAAGGTAAGACTTACTCTCAAGATCTGTTCATCTATCACGGCGGATGGAATAATGATGATGGTAAAATAAACTATCGACTTGATGCACTATGTGTATGCTTTGTGGAGAAAGGCACATATTCAATGCTTCTAAACTCCGTTGAATATACAGTGGGTCCGGGAGAAATGCTCGTATGCCACCCNAATGATATTTTCAAGAATATAAACTTCAGTGAGGANTTCTTTGGAACATTTATNTATGCGAATCTAAATTTGATTTCGNCATATATGACCTCAACAGATATCCGACAAGCGNTATCAATTCTTAGAANAAACCCNGTATTTNGATTTGATCAAGANGAACANGATCTGTTCTTNTCTTTNGCTTCNGTNCTTANGATTTATGAGNNTTGTTCANTAAAGAACAACGTGGACATTCCTGTATTACTGACAACCACAGCATTATTAATAAGTGTTTTTAGAAAAATCCTTGAGGAAAGTATACCTCAGGATAACACAAATACCTCCAGCCGTCCTGCAACTATCTATCGGGACTTCATCAACTTACTGATAAGTAAAAGTCAAAAGCCTCACAATCTGGAATATTATGCCAAAAAGTTAGCTGTGACTCCTAAATACCTTTCTCATGTAAGTAAAGCGCAGAGTGGAAGCACTGCTCTTGAATGGATACGTGAATATATAATGAATGATGCTTATCGGTATTTGACTTCCACTGATTTTTCAATTAAGGAAATAGCCGGTTTATTAGGATTTACGAACGTTTCTTTCTTTTGCCGAAGTATAAGAAAATATTTTGGCAAGTCACCACTTGAAATTCGCAATTATCCCTTATACGCCTCCAAATAAATCAATATACACGAAAAACAATTATAACGAAGCGACCCACAACGCGTAAAATTCCATGTGGTGACGCTGATTAAGCCGGATAGTTTCTTCAATTATTTGGCAGCAAATCGATATTTGCCTTTCTTGCCTGCTCCATTTGAACACGATGTGACAGGTTGTATGTCTTGTTCCCTTTGACAAACTTTCCTCCAGTCTGCTTGAAATGAAAACCTACTCCAACCTCTTCACATTGTTTTCTGACATCGAGTATCCAGTCATAATTGCATGGTCTGGCGTGCATCCCAGATTCACCTCCTACTGTTACACTGTCAATTCCAACAAGATTCCCGTGAAAATCTATAGCCTCCAGCACTTACAACCCTCGCTTTTGCGATGACAACCATGTATGAGATTCCATATAATCATAACTCGAATCAATATTAAGACCCCGTCTCATAAGATTTGAGAGGTCCCGGGAAAGCTGGGTTGGGATGATTTTCGACATGCAGGCTCGGGAGCATAGCGGGCTATGTGACTGAGCCAAAGGTCGAAAAGCGCCCAAGCCAGCGAAGGCTTTGGGTAATTTCCTCCGGAGAATCTCTTTCTCTTATGAGTTTGGAATTATTATTATAAATTAATATTTGAGTTCAATTTATGTCAATATCTTCAAA
>WFLX010340433.1_pt1 | contig 11863 bp, 9 predicted proteins | sample 4967041 | NCBI WGS metagenome assembly WFLX01 (sample SAMN12857096, study PRJNA449069) | gut metagenome | isolation source: stool from male and female vole | host: Microtus ochrogaster | place: USA:Florida | collected 2017 | reverse complement strand
GAAGGTGGAAGAGGATCATTTTATCCGCGCTAAAAATATGGCAGAAGGGAAAATGGTACGGGATGCGGCGTTAAATGAATGGATTTTATCTCTTACGGAGGAGGAAACTCATGCCTTTGTGGATACTTTGTATGATGTGGTATCCGCATCGGAGGCCTCCAATGTCTTCGAATTTGGAGCAGATTGGAAAAACTGCCTGCAAAATGTCTTTGAGGCAGCAAAGGAAATTGATGATACCACTCGGAAGATGATCTCAGGGATCATTCGAACTCTTTTTGAGATCACCGGTGAGAGGGCAGCCGCGGAACTGAAAGAAAAGAGGCGTGAGCTGAAAGAAGAGATTAAGGCGGTAAGAAAAGGAAAGGGCGGAAAGCATTCCAAAGCTAAGCCTTTGAATAATACCACAGATTCTTGATCTGATAGCGGAGAGTATTAAAGTCCCAATGCCGGCTGCTGCGCTCCCGGCTGTTGGGATCATTGACCAGAAAGCCTTCCTCATCATAGCCGTAAAGAACGATAAAATGACCTGTCATGGTAAAATCGCCGGGACGCATGGAACAGATGATGGGGCAGCCCCGGTCAAGACAGTACTTTATTTCGGCTTCGTCCAACCCCAGTTCTGTGGCACGAAGACCATATAAGGACGGTGCATCAGTCATTAAAGCCCATGCGGTTCCGGTGCCTTCCATATAATAACCGTTGTCCATAGCATAAGAAGAGAGCGCATCCGGTGTGGCGGATGGATCTCTGGTGAGGGCATAGATCACCATGGACAGACAGGTCGGCCCGCAGCCGGAAACACCGATGTTCATTCCTCCATAAGGAGCATATCCCCATCTGGAATCCCACTGCAAAAACAGTGGGAAATTCTGGGAAGCTTCTGAATCGTTGATTCCGCCCGTTACCTGAAAGTCGGAAGTCAAATATCCTTTTACAAAATCTTTCATCTCTGCGTTGACGGAAAGCGCCATCAAAAGCATTTCAGGATATTCATTTCTGTGAGCGTAAATCTCGGCAATGTCCGGATCCTGTGCGGCAAGATCCGCCAGGCGGATTTCTGTTTCTTTATCACTTAGTACCCGTTGACCGTCAGGAAGCGGTGCGCTTTTTGAATCACCGGAAATTGAGGCGTCCAGAGATGCAGGTTGTACAGCCGTCGCAGAGACCTGATCGGCATGATATTTCACCGTGTAATCGGTAATGGTGATAACAGGCTCTGCAGAAGGAATTTCGGCAGCCAAAGCAAGACGCAGGAAATCTTTTCCATAGGTGATCAGAACTCCTGCCAAGATACCTGCTAATATGAGATTTCGGACAAAGCGGAAGCGTTTACGCCTTTTTGCCCGGGCTTGCTTTTTTTGGAAAATTGTTTTGAGGTATATATTTTCTTATGTGTGGCAGCCATGATAATAATCCTTTCAGTTATTAAATGTATCATAACAGGTATTTATCTAAAATTTCTCTAAAGATAAAAGAGATTCTATCATAGGGAAAAGAGAAAAAAGCATCGAAATGTAAAATGTGAGTGGTGTCGTGGTTCTTATTTTCCTTGAAAAATAGCGGTATTTATGTATAATTATAGAGGTAACTTTTTAAAATGGCAAATATGAGGAGATAAAATATTATGATCCGTGCCAATAATGTATCCTATCGGGTAGGTAAAAAAGCCCTATTTGAAGATGTAAATATCAAATTCACGGAAGGAAACTGTTATGGTCTTATCGGTGCCAACGGCGCAGGAAAGTCCACCTTCCTCAAAATTTTATCCGATGAGCTGGAAACCACAAACGGCGAAATTATTGTTACCCCCGGACAGAGGCTTTCTGTTTTGGAACAGGATCACTTTAAATACGATTCCTATCCGGTGATGGATGTTGTCATTATGGGGAACGAGCGTCTTTACCAGATCATGAAGGAAAAGGATGCGATTTATGCCAAGGAGGATTTTTCTGATGAGGACGGNATCCGTGCCAGTGAACTGGAAGCAGAGTTTGCNGANATGGATGGCTGGGAGGCGGAGTCGGATGCGGCAACGCTGCTAAATGGTCTGGGAATNAGTACGGANCTTCATTACAGTGAAATGAAGGAATTAAACGGTAANGAGAANGTGAAGGTGCTTCTTGCCAGAGCGCTTTTTGGAAATCCNGATATNCTNCTTTTGGATGAGCCTACCAACCACTTGGATCTGGATGCNATTGCATGGCTGGAAGAGTTTTTGATCAATTTCAATAATACNGTGATCGTGGTATCTCATGACCGNTACTTCTTAAATAANGTNTGNACGCATACTGCGGATATTGATTATGGNAAGATTCAGCTTTATGCNGGAAATTATGATTTCTGGTATGAGTCCAGCCAGCTTNTGATNAANCAGATGAAGGAAGCCAACAAGAAGAAGGAAGAAAAAATCAAGGAATTACANGANTTTATNTCACGATTCTCNGCCAATGCTTCCAAGTCCAANCAGGCAACCTCNAGAAAGCGTGCNCTGGAAAANATTGAACTGGATGAAATCAAACCNNCCAGCAGAAAATATCCTTATATTGATTTCAGACCGGNGCGTGAGATTGGAAACGAAGTGCTGANGGTGGAAGGCATTTCAAAGACCATCAACGGAGAAAAAGTTCTGGATAATATTTCTTTTATCTTGGGGCATGACGATAAAGTGGCTTTGGTAGGAGGCAATGAGATCGCCAAGACAACGCTGTTTCAGATTCTTACCGGTGAAATGGAGCCGGATGAGGGAAGCTATAAATGGGGTGTGACTACTTCGCAGGCTTATTTCCCCAAGGATAATACCGAAGAGTTTAATAATGATCTTACCATTGTGGATTGGCTGACCGGTTATTCTCCCGTTAAGGATGTGACTTATGTGCGCGGTTTCTTAGGCAGAATGCTGTTTGCAGGTGAGGATGGCGTGAAAAAGGTAAAGGTTTTATCCGGAGGTGAGAAGGTACGCTGTCTGCTTTCGAAAATGATGATCAGCGGGTCTAACTGCCTGCTTTTAGATGAGCCGACCAATCATCTGGATATGGAGTCCATTACTGCACTGAATAACGGGTTGATTAAATTCCCCGGGGTAGCAGTCTTTTCCTGCCATGATCATCAGTTTGTACAGACCACGGCTAACAGGATTATGGAAATCCTTCCTGATGGAACATTAGTTGATAAGATCACAACTTATGACGAGTATCTGGAAAGTGATGAGATGGCCAGAAAGCGTACGGTTTATACAAAGCAGGTTGAGGAAGATGATAATTAACGATGAATATTGTAGATTTACACACTCATTCCAATAAATCCGATGGAAGTTTATCCCCTGCCGAGCTGGTTCATCTTGCGGCTAAGAAGGGACTTTCAGCAATNGCCCTGACGGANCACGATACCACGGACGGTATTGACGAGGCTATGGCTGTCGCTGCAGAAGAAAACATAGAACTAATTCCGGGAATTGAATTTTCTACGGAATATGAGGGAAGAGACATTCATATCGTAGGGCTTTACATTGATCATAACAGCGAATATTTTAAAAGACGCCTTGTTAATTTTGTTAACGGGCGTCTTATCCGGAACCGGGAAATGTGCCGCCGACTGACGGAGCATGGAATGCCTGTGACTTATGAAGAGCTGATCGCGGAGTNTNCGGACAGTGTCANCACCCGNNCCCATNTTGCAANGTATTNACTGANCCATGGATATACAAAGAGTCTGAAGGAAGCATTTGACCGGTACATTGGAGACAGAGGTCCCTGTTTTGTTCCGCGGAAAAAGATTACGCCTATGCGGGCTGTGGAGATTATCTTAAAGGCGGGAGGCTTTCCGGTGCTGGCGCATCCGATTCTTTATGGTATGAGCGCAGCACGGCTGGATCAGCTTGTGGCACGACTTAAAAAGATGGGACTTCAGGGGATTGAGGCAGTTTACAGTACCTATGCGGCTTCCGATGAGAGAGACATGCGCCGGCTTGCTGAGAAATATGATCTTTGTATCAGCGGAGGCTCGGACTTTCATGGAAAGGCAAAGCCGGGACTGGAGCTTGCCACAGGATATGGAAAGCTGTTTATACCGGAGGAGCTTCTGAATCGGATCAAAGAAAGAAGAAAATGGATGCAGGAGAATCCGGAGCAGCTTCGGCACGAAAAAATTCTGTTTACGGATTTGGACGGCACCCTGCTTGACGGCGAAAAGAAGATTAGTGATTACACTTGGAACGTGTTGAAGAGCTGGACGGAGGCGGGGCACAAGCTGGTACTTTGTTCCGGAAGAGATATTAACAGCGTGGGGAGCGTAAAAGATTATCTGGGGCTTGATTTTAAGGGAGTGTATCTGATTGGCTATAACGGCGGTCAGATCTACGACTGTGAAGAGAAGAAAACTTTATATAAGATTACTCTTTCTGTGGAACAGATCAGGCATATTTCTGAGAACGCCAAACAGCTTGGCATTCATTGTCATACGTATACGGATACCCATATCGTATCCCCCAGAGATAGTGAGGCATTTCGTTACTATCGCAGAGTGATCAAAACACCCGTTATTTATAGTGAAGATGTGACGGCGGTCATGACGGATGGCGCGTGCAAGTGTATTGCTGTGGAAGTGGAGGATCATGACAGGCTGGAGAAGCTTCGCCTGACACTTCTTCCCTGGGCAGAAGAAGAGGGCGTATCCATGCTTTATTCCAACCCCAATTATCTGGAGTTCTTTCCTTCCGTTTCTGGAAAAGGAGCATCAGTGCGCAAGCTCTGCGAGCTGCTTAATATTGATCTTTGTTTCAGCGTGGCAGCAGGAGATGAGCAGAATGACCTCTCCATGATCGAGACAGCAGGAATGGGAATCGCTATGGTAAATGGAATCGACGAGGTCAAAATGGCAGCAACCGTAATCACCATGGATGACAACAACCATGACGGGCTGGCAAAGGCATTGGTGGATCTGATTTAGTCTGGAATTACAAATAAGCGCAGCAGTTCAGCCATGCCCATTCATAAGTCACCAGAATATACACTTTGCTGATTCAATAGTGAATTGGCTGGTGACTTATTTCATGTCGGGCATCCGCCCTATAGAATTAATTATACAATTTACCCTTAGTGAGCAAGCTCCCACGTGCAAATTGTATAATTAATTCTGCATGGCTGAATTGAAACAAATAATCAAATAAATTAAAAATTTTGCTTGCATTATTCGGAAACATATAATAAAATAAACAAGTGCGATGCAGAAAGCATCACAATAACAAACGGCTCGTTGGTCAAGCGGTTAAGACGCCGCCCTCTCACGGCGGAAACAGGGGTTCGATTCCCCTACGAGCTGCGACTGTTTATAACAGCCCAACCCTGAAGAAACGCTGGAATGTCGAAAACTGACATGAAAAGCGTTTTTTTATTTGCGCGGGAGGCATAAGCCAAGCTGGAATGCTTGCATTCCAATTTGGCGCCGCCCGCGAACGTGAGAAACTCGCAAAGCGTGTTTCTCATCGTTTGTCTTATGAAAAAGCAGTTTCAATTTTAGATTCCTATCATTGTGCGGTTGTTTCATAAGAGAATTGATGATAGAATGAATTATCAAAACGGAAAACGCAAAGAGCGTACAGGGGGAAGAAAATGAAACTGAATTATAAGAGAACCTTTTTTATTGGATTGGCTTTTTTGTCCATATCGGCATTTTGGCAGATGTATGACAATATTATTCCGCTCATGTTGCAGAATACCTTTGGACTTGGAGAAACACTGACCGGGGCGCTGATGGCGGCGGATAACGTACTGGCATTGTTTCTGCTTCCGATTTTTGGGGCGTTGTCTGATAAGGTGGAGACAGGCTTTGGAAAGCGAATGCCCTTTATTGTAGGTGGAACGGTACTTGCAGTGATTCTGATGCTGATTCTGCCGGCAGCGGATAAAAGTGTGAATCTTGTTTTGTTTATCGGCGCTTTATTTGCATTACTGGTTTCTATGGGATTGTATCGGTCACCTGCGGTAGCGCTGATGCCGGATTTGACACCTAATAAACTCAGAAGTAAAGGAAATGCGGTGATCAATTTGATGGGTGCAGTAGGCGGTGTCTATACCCTGATTATGATCAAGCTGCTTGTTGGAAAGGGAGACCGTCCGGATTACACACCGCTTTTTGTCAGTGTTGCGGCGCTGATGGCAATTGCTGTGGGGATCTTGGTGATAACCATCAATGAAAAGAAGGTAAAAGAGAAGGTTGCGGCAGAGGTTCGGGAATACGAAGAGAAGGAAGGCGTTATGACCATGAACGAGGATGTGGAGGAGCAGGCTGACGAAAGCGGAAAGCATGCTATGCCTCCAGAGGTGAAACGGAGTATGATCTTTTTACTAGCCTCTATTTTCTTTTGGTTTATGGCGTATAATGCAGTGACCACCGCTTTTTCCAGGTATACCAAGGTGGTATGGCATTTAGAGGGCGGAGGCTTTGCTGACTGTCTGATGGTGGCTACCGTTGCGGCGATCATCAGTTATATTCCCATTGGAAATATTGCAAGCAAGGTGGGCAGGAAAAAGACCATCATGGGAGGCGTTGTGCTGATGAGCCTATGCTATTTTGCAGCTATTTTTGCAGGAGCATACCACCCGGTAATCAATATTGCATTTGCTCTGATCGGTATCGCATGGGCGGCAATCAATGTAAATTCTTATCCCATGATCGTTGAGATGAGTAAAGGGTGCGACATCGGAAAATTTACGGGAACCTATTATACTTTNTCTATGACGGCACAGATCTTTACGCCGGTGTTGNCAGNATTTTTNCTGGANAAAGTGNCTTATAGAACGTTGTTTCCATACGCNGTGGTATTTTCTGTTNTTGCCTTTCTGACTATGACACAANTGCATCACGGAGATGCCAGACCGGATAAAAAGAAAAGCATTCTTGAAAACTTTGATGTAGATGATTAATAATGACAAATACCAAAGAAATATTTTGAAGACAGGTGACGAAATCAAATGATAGCTATAAAGATTATACTTATTGTTTTGGCAGTGCTTATTGTGCTGTATTTACTGGCAATTATGCCAAGGCTTGGACATAAAAAGGACAAGGAAGCTCTTATGCATGTGCATTATGCACACCGGGGGCTGCATGATAACAGTACGGATGCACCGGAAAATTCCATGAAGGCTTTTCGGAAAGCGGTAAAGGCTGGCTATGGAATTGAACTGGACGTTCAGCTCAGCAAGGACAGGGTTCCGGTAGTTTTTCATGATTTTACTTTGGAGAGGGCCTGTGGCAAAGAAGGAAAGGTTTACGATTACACATGGGATGAACTGAAGACGTTTAAACTGTTTGACAGTGAAGAGACGATCCCAAGGTTTGAAGATGTGCTGGCTCTTGTAAAAGGAAAGGTGCCTCTTATCGTGGAACTGAAAGTGGAGTGGATGGAGATTTATGTCTGTACGGCAGCAGATAAACTTTTGCGCAACTACAAAGGAACATATTGTATTGAGTCCTTTAATCCGCTGGCGCTGTTATGGTACAGAAGATACCACAATAATGTGATCCGCGGGCAGCTTTCGGATGGTTTTTTGAAGTCGGGAGAGTTTCACGGCGTCTTATATGTTATCCTGCAGAATCTGCTGCTGAATTGGATGACAAAACCGGATTTTATTGCATATAATCATAAATATGCGGACAACCTTTCAAGGAAGATCTGTCACGGGTTATACAGAAACCTTGCGGTGGCATGGACGATCAAAAGCAGGCAGGAGCTGGAACAGGCAGCCGGCCGGTTTGATTTGTTCATTTTTGACTCTTTTATTCCGCCCAAAAAGGTTTGAGAATTTATGATAAAAAATATCCAGAAAATTCTAATTTCTAGTGCACAATAAACAACAATATGTTATAATGCATATGTGGGTCAGTCTATGGCTCGTCCCGTAATAGGGAAAGAAAGCAGGAAACGTGAAATTATATACCGTGGACAGGCTGTTCGCGGTATATTAGTTGTCCGGCAAAGAGAAAAGAAAAGGGAGAAGATGTATGGCNAAATGGGTTTATTCTTTTGAAGAAGGCAACGCTGACATGAGAAATCTTCTGGGAGGCAAAGGCGCCAACCTGGCNGAAATGACAAACCTCGGACTGCCGATCCCGCAGGGATTTACNGTAACNACGGAGGCATGTACGGATTATTACACGCANGGNANNCAGATNTNNGNAGANATTCAGGAACAGANTNTTACANCGCTGTCTCAGTTNGAAGCAAAGCAGGGAAAGAAGTTCGGAGATACAGAGAATCCGCTTCTGGTTTCAGTNCGTTCCGGAGCAAGAGCATCCATGCCGGGAATGATGGANACNATCTTAAATCTCGGACTTACGGATNTTGCAGTNGAAGGATTTGCGGCAAAGACAGGTAATCCGAGATTTGCATATGATTCCTACCGNAGATTTATCCAGATGTTTTCCGATGTCGTTATGGAAATTCCCAAATCATNTTTTGAGAGAATTNTGGANGANATCAAGGAAGCAAAGGGTGTTAAGTTTGATACCGATCTGACAGCTGAAGACATGAAAGAGGTTATTGTCAGATTCAAGGCAGTATATAAGGATAAGATGGGAGCAGACTTCCCGCAGGATCCCAAGGTACAGTTGATGGAAGCTGTCAAGGCAGTGTTCCGTTCCTGGGATAATGAGAGAGCTATCGTATACAGAAGAATGAATGATATTCCCAGTGACTGGGGTACCGCTGTCAATGTACAGGCTATGGTATTCGGAAACATGGGAAATACCTCCGGTACCGGTGTTGCATTTACCCGTAATCCGTCTACCGGTGCAAAGGGCATTTACGGTGAGTATCTGATCAATGCACAGGGCGAAGACGTTGTTGCAGGTATCAGAACACCTCAGCCGATCACCAGGCTGGAAGAGGATCTTCCAGAATGTTACAAGAAGTTCATGGAGATTGCCAATAAACTGGAAGAGCATTACCGCGATATGCAGGATATGGAGTTNACNATTGAAGATGGCAAGCTGTTCTTCCTTCAGACCAGAAATGGTAANCGTACTGCTCAGGCAGCACTGCAGATTGCCTGTGANCTGGTAGACGAAGGCAAGATNACAGAGGAGGAGGCAGTGCTTCGTATTGAAGCGAAATCCCTGGATCAGCTTCTTCATCCGACCTTTGATCCGGAAGCATTAAAGAGCGGAACCGTGATCGGACAAGCACTTCCCGCATCACCCGGCGCAGCAGCAGGAAAGGTATACTTCACTGCACTGGAAGCTAAGGAAGCACATGAAAAGGGTGAAAGAGTTATTCTGGTTCGTCTCGAGACTTCACCGGAAGATATCGAAGGAATGCATGCGGCAGAAGGTATTCTTACTGTAAGAGGTGGTATGACCTCTCATGCAGCAGTAGTGGCGAGAGGCATGGGTACCTGCTGTGTATCCGGATGCGGTGATATCTCAATTAATGAAGAAGATAAAGTGTTCAGCTTAGGCGGACATGTTTACCGCGAAGGCGATTATATTTCACTGGATGGTTCTACTGGTAAGATTTATGACGGCGATATCAAGACTCAGGAAGCTTCCATCAGTGGAAACTTTGGAAGAATCATGGGCTGGGCAGATGCAGCTCGTAAACTGAAAGTAAGAACCAATGCGGATACACCCGCAGACGCAGCAAATGCACTTAAGTATGGTGCAGAGGGAATTGGTCTCTGCCGTACAGAGCATATGTTCTTTGATCCTGACCGTATTCCTAAGATTCGTCAGATGATCCTTTCCAGAACTGTTCAGGAAAGAGAAAAAGCATTAAATGAATTGATTCCTTATCAGAAGGGTGATTTTAAAGCACTTTACGAGGTTATGGAAGGAAGACCGGTTACCATTCGTTTCTTGGATCCTCCGCTCCATGAGTTTGTTCCCACCGATCAGGGCGATATCGATGATCTGGCAGTTAAGATGATGATGACCGCAGAGGAAGTTCAGGAAGTTTGTGATTCCCTGCATGAATTCAATCCTATGATGGGACACAGGGGATGNCGTCNTGCAGTAACTTATCCTNAAATTGCAAGAATGCAGNCCAGAGCCGTGATGGAAGCAGCNATCGAAGTAAAAGCAGAAAAAGGCTTTGATGTTNTNCCTGAGATCATGATCCCGCTNGTTGGTGAAAAGAAANAATTAAAATATGTTAAGGATGTTGTAGTAGAGACTGCAGAACTGGTGAAGAAAGAAAAGAATTCCGATATTCAGTACCATATCGGAACCATGATCGAGATCCCCAGAGCAGCACTGCTTGCAGATGAGATTGCAGAGGAGGCAGAATTCTTCTCCTTCGGAACCAACGATCTGACACAGATGACCTTTGGATTCTCCAGAGACGATGCAGGAAAGTTCCTTGGTGATTACTACAAGAAGAAAATTTACGAGTCCGATCCTTTTGCAAGACTGGATCAGAGCGGCGTAGGTCAGCTGGTTCAGATGGCAGCCGAAAAGGGTAGAAAGACCAGACCGGAAATCAAGCTGGGTATCTGTGGCGAGCACGGCGGAGATCCTTCTTCCGTAGAGTTCTGCCATAAGGTTGGACTTACCTATGTTTCTTGTTCACCGTTCCGTGTGCCGATTGCAAGGCTTGCAGCAGCGCAGGCAGCCATTTCCGAGAAGAAATGAGCCATGCGAGAACTGTCGAAGACAGTTTGCGGAATGGAGGTCAGCATGGCGAGGTGCAGAAACGATTTGACGAAAGTATAAGAAAATTAGAGGGGTTCACCGGAGTAGTTGGTGAACCCCTTTTTTGGGCATTTTTGGATATCGCTGATAACGTGGTAATTGGGGATAGGTGGAAAATAATTCAGTGATATCATTGATTGCACTGACAGCAAGGATATTAAAAACGATTGCGGAGATACTTAGGTCTCATCAGGGCTTTTGAGAGAAATTCTTGCTGAAAAAGCAGATACTAACTCTTTTTCTAAGTCAGAGCAGGGATTCTTCTGTTCTGCCCGTGAGCAAACACTATGAATGGCGCAAAATGATTGAAATTTTCTTATTTTTCAAAGGAAAGCATTGTTCATATATGTTTGCACAGCGCAAAACATTATAGTGCAGAAATCATTTATCTAATTGACAATGTTTGCACTTGCACATATAATAGAACCAAAATAAAGCTAGGAGTGATATCAAATATGGCCACTACAAATATTAATGTTCGTGTTGATTCTGCATTAAAACAGGAAGCAGAAAATCTTTTTAATGATCTTGGATTAAATATGTCTTCTGCAATTAATATGTTTCTGCGTTCTGCCATTAACCACAATGGCATACCGTTTGAAATTAAACGTCTTACGCCAAATGCGGAAACACGGGCTGCGTTGGATGAATATGAGGAAATGAAAAAGAATCCCGGTAATTATAAGCGCTATGAATCATTTGACGAAGTTTTAGACGAGGTATTTGCCGATGCTTAAAATTGTTCCATCCAATCAGTTTAAAAGGGATTTGAAACTTGCAAGAAAACGTGGATGCAAAATGGAGCATTTGCGGGACGTTGTTAATGCATTAGCAAATGAGCAAAAGCTGGATGAAAAATACCGTGACCACAGATTAGCGGGTAATTATAACGGATTTCGGGAATGTCATGTTGAACCGGATTGGCTTCTTGTTTACCGCATCAATCAAGATGCTCTTGAATTATTCTTATTCCGTACAGGAACACATTCTGATTTGTTTTAACATGTACCGTTTAGCCTGAAGTGTCGATACAATTAGAGTAAAAATCAAGGAAGGGAGGCAGGAACATGCGGGTATTACTGGTGGAAGATAACGAAGCCCTGGCAAGAGGTCTTATCTATGCGCTGAAGGGCGAGGGCTATGCGGTGCTCCACGCTGCGAGTGTGCGGGAAGCGCG
>WFLX010293347.1_pt1 | contig 11865 bp, 11 predicted proteins | sample 4967041 | NCBI WGS metagenome assembly WFLX01 (sample SAMN12857096, study PRJNA449069) | gut metagenome | isolation source: stool from male and female vole | host: Microtus ochrogaster | place: USA:Florida | collected 2017 | reverse complement strand
CAATGTCGGGAGAGGCATAGACGGGCAGCGCCGCCTCGGCGGCGCGCACCACCGATTTGATGAAGGGGTCCGTGGGCTTGTCGAATATCAGGGAGAATGAGACCTTGTTGCCGTCGATACGGATGTCGTCATCCACCATGCCGAGTTCCACGATATTCTTGCCGTTGCCGGGATAGCGCACATTCTTGAGCGCCTCAAGTATCAGATTTGGATATAGTGTCATGACTTCGAGATAAGAATCTGTCAGGTTTTGTCGGTGTCTTCAATCAGGGTTTGACGTGTCTGCGTTGCGCGAGCGCGAGGCGTCAGCCGCGCCGCGCGGATAGGCGCGGTAGTCATCGCGCTCTATGTCAGACTCCTCCGGCTCCCGCAGAGGGGCGTCGCCGAGGCGGAAACTGAGGAGCTTGATCTTCTTGCCCCGCGAGAGCCACTGCTGCTCGTAGGCCGTCTTGATGGAGGTCGTCCCGTCAGCCATCCCCGATCCGTACAGGTCATCGGTGATGCGCAGGGTCTCCAGGCCGTTCAGATCCACCAGGCGGCAAGTGTACTCATACAGGAAGGGGGAGTCAGTCTTGAGATGCACCGTGCCGCCGGGGGCGAGAAACTGCCGGTAGAGCTCCAGGAAGCGTGTTGACGTGAGGCGCTTGCGGGTCTTCTGCATCTGCGGGTCCGGAAACGTGATCCATATCTCCTCCACCTCGCCCGGGGCGAAAAAGGAGGTGATATTCTCAATTTCCGTGCGCAGGAAGGCCGCATTGGGTATGCCCTNNTCCTCCNCGGTCTTGGCGCCGCTNCNGNGGCGNGCNCCNTNGATGTCGANTCCGATGANGTTCNTGCCGGGAGTGGTGCGNGCGANCGCGACGGTATACTCCCCCTTGCCGCACCCTAACTCGAGGGTGAGCGGCAGGGCGTTGCCGAACACTGCCGCGCCCCACCTCCCCTTATGAGGAAAACCCTCCCGGAGGAGGGTTTCACGCGGATACTGCAGAGCGCAGCGGAAGCGCTCCATGTCAGCGAATTTCTTAAGTTTGTTTTTACCCATGGGTAAGAGGTTGAAGTCAGTGTGTCATTCAGCGCGTCATCACCTTCACGCTGCGCGAAGCCCCCTCCGTGGAGGCCTTGACGAGGAGGATGCCTTCGGGAAGGTCCGCGAGGGAAATCGCGGCTGCCGGAGATGCCGGCTCCCATATCCCGGCGCACCGCCCGTCGGGAGTATATACGGCCACTGCGGTCAGGTCGGCAGGAGCGTCGATGACCAGATAGCCGGCGCGCACGCCGATCGAGATGCCCTCTCCGGCTGTGATGCCGGGCACGTCAACGGACGTGTCATCCACCACGTTGAACTCTCCCCATACGGGATGGTCGCGCCATATCTCGGGAGTGGCAAGGGCCACGTAGAGCGTCACGTCAGCCGGCTCGATGCCTGCGAAAGCGTCGTCAGCCACCTCGGGCACGCGGGCGTCAAGGGCGCGGGCGTCGATAAACTGGAGGTTGTCAACGCCGGAGAATGTGCGCCGCCCCACGGAGGTGAGGCCGCTGCCGAACACCAGCGTGTCGGCACCCACATTGGCAAAAGCGTAGTCGCCGGCCGAAGACGCGCCGTCAAGCACATCCGTAGGATTGAGAAGGCGGCAGTTGGCCGCGAAAAGCGTCGGGAGGTTGTCGGGGTATCCCTCCACCTTTTCCAGGGCTATGTCATCCATCAGCAGTCCCTTGCCTATCGAGGCGCCATTCCTGAGCTTGACGCTCTTGAGGCGCTCCATGCCGGCCAGCGCGTAATCCGAGAGGGTCTGCACACCGGAGAGATTGAGCTCCGTGATAGCCGTTCCCTCCAGAGCCTCCGTGCCGATTGAATTGACCGAAGTGCCTAAAGTGAGGTCAGCCAAGGAGGAGCATCCTGCCAGGACTCGCTCCGGAAGGGAGCTCACGCGGGTTGAGGAGAAATCCATCGCAGACAGACGCGGGCAGTTGCCGAAAGAGCCGGCCCCGAGCACCGTCAGGCTCGAGGGGAGCTTCACATCGCCGAGCGACGCGCATCCGTAGAAGGCATAGGGGCCGAGAGCGGTCAAACCGTTGGGAAGGGTCAGAGTGGTGATGGCCGAATGTGCGAAAGCCCCGTCGCCTATCCTGGTGATTCCGGAAGGGAGGATGATGGTAGTCGCCTCAGACTTGAAAAACGCATATTCCGGTATCTCGTCAGCCGGAAAGTATGTGCGTCCGTCAAAGACGGGCGTGGAGGAGTGGAGCTCGGCGATGGCCAGGCCCGACATATCAAGGGTCCTGACTCCGGCAGGCAGCTTGGAAAGGGCGCTGAGGTCGCGGGCGTCGGCGGTGCCCGTGAGGCACAGGACGCCGTCTGCCACACTCTCAGGCACTGCGCCGCTCAGGGAGCCGGGAGTCACGTCGAGCGTGTATGCTGAGGCCGCCAGGCTAATGCCTGCCGCGGTCATAAAGGTCATAAATAGTCGTTTCATGTCGCAAATTTAATGATTTTTTCTATGATGTGCAATTCTCAATCCTGTCATTGCAGTTTTCTGTCTCATTGTTGCTGCCGTGAGCCTCATTTCATCATCACGAAGCTGGCCACCTTGCCCATAGCCTTGTCATCAGGGCCCGAGGAGGCGAGCACGTGATACACGCCGCTGGCAACGCGCGTTCCGTCGCGCCCGGCGCCATCCCACTGCGCGCGGCCCCCGGAGGTGCGGCCGAGGTCAGCCACCACATTTCCGGCCGCATCGGCGATTTTCACCACTGCGCCATCGGTGAGGCCCTCCACAGTGATCCAGCCGAGGAAATCGGGACGCACGGGATTGGGATAGACCTTCACCGCCTCGAGGTCCTCGCCGGTAGTGCCCTCACCCGTGGGGTAATATTCGGCAAGGCCCATGTCTGTGGCCACCATCACCGAGCTGTGCTCGGGGTTCCAAGCCGTGGCCAGCACCTTGTCGGAAGGGATGGGGGTGTTCTCAGTGGTGAGCGACATGAGCACCTGTCGCCCGTCAGGGCTGACGCACACTATGCCACCACCGTTGGTGGACAGCCACTTGCGCCCCCTGGGGTCGCGCATGATATGGGTGACATGCACGCCGTCGAGCAGATAGTCGGCCAGCGATGTGCCGTCGTTGCGCGACACCTTGATGCGGTTCACCCTCGTGGGGTCGTTCTTGATATCGGAGCCGCGCATGGTGACCAGGCCTTGGGTATGGGCTATCCAGAGCTGGCCCGTGTCGGGGTCATTGAGGAATGCGGTGGCCTGTTCAAAGGGAATCGCCACGCCATCCTGGTCGACAAAGCGGGTGACCCTCACCTTCTTGTCATCAGCCGTGCTCCCGGGGGTGCCGTTATGGTTGTAGACCACCAATTGCTCCGAGAAGTTGTTGGGAAACACCAGGATAGTGTTGTCTGCGGCAGGATATATCCAGAAGCGGGCCATCTCGTTGGCGGCAATATCAAGGGGAATACGCTTGAGGCCCTTGAACGAAGCGGCATCCTTGCTCGCGCGGCGGTCTGCGGCATCCCACCAGGCCAGTCCGAGCAGATAGTCTTTTTTCGTTACCGATTCATCGGCGTAGCTGGTGGACATCCACATCCTCCCCTCGGAATCGAAAACAGGCTCCGACAGGCGGCACACGTTCCAGATTTTCGAGGGATTGAAGCCTCCCGAAGATGAGATTGAGGGGAGATCCTCGCCCCACGCAGCATAGCCCGGGAGGGCCGCGGAGGGATCCGAGGGATTGGAGATGTGGAGCAGGTCGGAGGGGTCGTCGAGGTTGAGCCTCAGCAGGCCGCGGCGCGCCGAGCCGAAATAGTACACATTGTCCTTGTCGGGATCGGGCAGGATGTTGGAGGGGTTGTATATCACCTCCCCCTGCTCGGGCCAGGTGTACGCAGGGGCAAGCATGGTCCATTCGCCCCCTTTGAGGCCCGACAGGAGCATCGGCGCCGGGAGGTTGAGCGAGCTCATCGAGGGGGAAATGTCGTGGTTGTTGACCAGCATGCCGTAACGGGGACTCCAGAGCATCCCTTGCCCGCGAAACACTGCCGGGGCATTGGGGCGCGCGGCGCGCCGGGTGGAGGTCCAGGTGTTGCCCTCGGGCGACAGGGCCAGGCGCTTCGACCAGTAGCCCTCGCGCTTGCGCCCGAACCATATCTCATCGAAATCCCAGCTGCCGGCGGCGCAGTAATAGTCCTCCTCCTCACGTGAGGAGCGCTTCCAGGTGCCGTCGCGGTTGATCTGGTACACCTGCGTGCGCACGGGGATGAAATAGCCGTCGCGATTGGGTGTGTAAGTGTCTTCGCTGATGGCGAGTTTGTCAGCGCTGACAGTGAGCGTGCCGTCGGGATTGAGGTGTATCTCGCGCATGATACGGTTGTCGGTGCCGTAGCGCTGATAGAGGCACAGGGTTTCCGACAGGGGGATAATCATGTTGGGGTCAGGGGCAACCTCGACGACCTCAAACTCATCGAGTGTGAATCTCGGAGCGCTGACGGGAGCCTGGAGCAGCTTCTTGTCGACAGAGAGGAGCATGCGGTCGCCCAGGCGGGCGGCTGATGTCACCTTGCAGCCGTAGTCGCGCGCCTCGGCCACCTCCCCTTTGGCATCGTTGAGCGTGATGACACCCGAGCCTGTCGAGAGATATGCGCGGTCGCGCGCCGGATCGAAGTTGATGTTGCCCACCTCGCGGTCCAGCCACTGTGTGGCTGCCTTAAGGTCGGGAATGTTCACCACGCGGCCGTCGTCATAGAGCAGGTCGATGTTGTAGCTATCATACACGATGAGCAGATACCGCTTGTCGGCATTGTATGCGGCAGTGCGGATGATGTTTTCAGTCAGCACGTTGTCCGAGCTGAGCTGGCGGTATTCGTCTCCCTCCTTGTCATAGACGAAGAGGGTCTGGAGCCGCGTGCTGTTGCTCTGGACATACTCCAGATAAATCTGGGCGTCCCCGAGGAAGTATGTGCGGTCCGGGGTGTCAAACACCTTGTTGACCGTCTCGTCAAAAGGCAGATGGAGCCTCCATGAGCCTCCCTGCGCGGCCGCAGAGAGGACTGAGGCCATCAAAATCAATATGTATATGCTGAATCGTCTCATAGATTATGCTTGGGTTATAATGATGCTGCCCCCCGGCATTCCGGCTCAGCCAAGCAGCCGCGCGAACAGGGCGGCTACGGCACGGCCGCGGTGGGAAATGGCGTTTTTGGCCTCGGGGGCCATCTCGGCGAAGCTCAGCCCTGTCTCCCGGGCCACGAACACCGGGTCGTATCCGAACCCTTCGCGCCCATGGCGCGAGGTGTCGATATGGCCCTCGACGGCCCCTTCGAAGAGTTCCTCCCTNCCGTCANGGATAAGGGCCACGANCGNGCGGAACCTCGCNCCGCGCTTTTCCGTCTNCNCACCCTCGNGCTCCTNGAGAAGGCGGTCGATGTTGTCATCGGGCGTACAGCCCGGCCCGGCGTAGCGGGCCGAATACACTCCGGGGGCTCCCCCGAGCGCATCCACCATAAGGCCGGTGTCGTCGGCGAAACAGTCGTAGCCATAGCGCTCCTTGACCCAGCGCGCCTTGATCAGGGCGTTCCCTTCCAGGGTGTCCGCTGTCTCGGGGATGTCATCATGACAACCGATTTCGGAAAGTGAAAGAATCCGGAGGCGGTCGCCGGCCATGGCGCGCACCTCGCTGAGCTTATGGGGATTGTTGGTGGCGAATACTATCTCTTTGGTCATGTCACGGGGATGTCACTGTCACGCCGCGCCTTGCAGCATGACTTTCTAAGAATTAACGTGATAGTGACCTTAATATTGTGAATATTGTGGATTGCAGTGCGACGCGTCTCCAAATATATCATGCTCACTGCGCGGCAGCAGCCGCAGGGGCGAACTCCGGAGGGAGTATATGGCGCGCGTCAGCCGTGTCCACAGCGGTGATGACCGTCTTGGCCTCGCCGCGCCAAGGCAATGTGGCATGATACCTCCGGTAGGTGACCTGCACCGGAAGCCCTGCGAGCTGCATGCGCTTCAGCGCGGAGGCCACAGCCGGATCGGCTGCCGTGAAGATGAAGTCGCGCGTATAGAGACGCGTGGTGTCATGCAGCTCCTTGTACGGCAGCAGCACCCCCTCGTAGGTCTTGAACAGCGTCCCGCGACGCTCTATGCTCTCGACATAGCCGTACTGCGTGGCGTCATCGACATAAGGCGAGCAGTAGCGCAGATAGAAGGCCGTCACAGCCACCACGGCCACCCCGGCCGCAATAAGCCATATCCAGAAACGGCGGTTGCGCACCGACGGCGTCAGATGCTCGAATTCGGACTCCTCATTTTCCCAGTAATCGGGCTCGTCGGGCCGCGGAGCCGGCCTCTTGGGTTCGGCAGGCTTCNTCNCGTATGGCGCGGANTTTTCNAAAAAATCNTTGTCCTCGTCTTNAAATTTANTATCGTCTTCAGGCTTGAATATCATGANTCCCTATTGTGTTTCTTTGACAATGCGATATACCCCATGGTAAAGAGGCCGAGCGCCACCAGCATCACTGTCTGGCCGCTCCACTGCAGAATCGAGAAGGCCGACCCCCGGGCATCGCTGACTCCGTAGAGGGCCAGGCCGAACATGACGGCCACATTCCAGGGGCCCAGCCCTCCGTTGGAGGGGACGGCCATCCCTATCGAGCTGAGCACGAAAGCCACCAGGCAGGGCACTAATCCCCACGCGAGGTCGGGCGTGCACAATGCGCGGGTGAACGGGAAGGCATAGAAGGCCACATACAGCTGGATGAAGTAGCATCCCCAGATGCAGAGTGTCAGCAGCAGGAAGAGGCCTCTCCCCTTCATCCTGGCCACCACGGCAAACCCCTGCCATAGCTGGCGGAGCGCCTCTTTGAGACGCTGCATCAGCGAGGTGCGCCGCAATGCGTAGATGATGCCTGNNGCNNCTGCGGNGCATGNNGCGAGCGCCAGCCAGGTCCACGGCGAGGNGAGGGTCGAGATGAGGTCGCGTCNCACGGGGTATTTCGTAAGGAAGGCTGTCAAGGCCGGGGTGGCTACGATGAAGGTGAGCAGCGTCAGGGCCAGCACGGTCAGCGTGTCGCTCAGGCGGTCAGCCACCATTGAGCCGAGCACGGTCGAGAAGGGCGACTTCTCAAGACGCGAGATGTAGGTGCACCTCCACACCTCGCCTAAGCGCGGGAACACCAGGTTAAGGGCATAACACCCGAATATCGAGCAGCACAGGGCCATGAAAGGGGCCTCAATGCCCAAGGCGCGGAGCTGCAGCCGCCACCGGGCTGCCCGGAAGACATGCGAGAATACGCTTATGCCCATAGCGGCCAGTATCCACCAGTAGTCGACGCCGCTGCGAAGTATGTGCACCATCTCGGCGAAGTCGACTTTGCTGAACATGTACCAGAGCAGCAGCGCCGTGCAGGCTATCGGTATGAGCCATCCGAGCACGCGCGCCAAGGGGCCCTTGCCCTTCTCTTCGCGCCTCTCGGACTCGCGCAGCAGCACACTCCCGCTCTCCGGGGCCTCCTGCTGATTATTTCGTGAATCGTCTTTCATAAAACAGATGTGGTTTTGCAGCACGTTGGTGCCACAAAACCACAAAATTACAAAATTTATCCGTTTCAGTGCCTCCTAAGGCTAAAAAATATGTCTATGGCCTCACTTTTTTCTACATCATCAAAGACCCCGTCTCATAAAATTTTTATTTCTCAGGGGTCTAAGACACTGCCACGGCCCTTCTTCGCAAGAAAGGTGTATTTTTACAGACGCGGTGTCAAGCGATGACTTTGATTGTCACCGCTCCTTCGGAGGTGACTATGCGCAGAAGGTTGACGCCCTTGGCGGGCAGGGCGACGCGCGCCTCGCCTCCGGCAGCCTTGACTGTCATGCCGCACCGGCCGTCAGCCGAGACGGGAGTGACTTCGAAAGCACTGTCCATTCCCGACACTATGGCCTCGCCCCCGCTCACACTGACACGGAAGGCCTCCGCAGAAATTGCCCCGATGCCATTGGAAACATCCGCCCCCAGATCATCGATGCACACGTAGGCCGGAGTGGTCTGCCCCCACTCGTTGGCCTTGGAGGAATAGACATTGAAGCGCATGCGCACCACCTTGCCCAGATCGGTCAGTGGCATCCAGCGCCAGTTGTTGACCGCATACCATTCCTCGGGGTCCTCGGATGTGTAGTCGGCAAGCATGAAGTCGGTCTCCGTGGTGTTCCCCTCCTTGTCAAATCCGGTGATGTGCAGGCGCAGCGTGTCTCCCGCTCCGAAGGGGCCGCTCATGCCGTCGCCGTTGGCGATGCAGTCGGCCACCCAGGCCGTGTTGACCACCCACATGCCATTGACTGTCTCGCCGTCGGGATAATCGGGAAGGGTGACATCGGTGTATCCCATGTAGGTGTCGGCATACACCACCCCGTATGCCGCGGAGTTGTATCCTCCCCCTGCGGCATTGTTCCACTGGTCGGTGACATACGACGAGAAGTGGTTGCCGGTGTAGTTGGCGTAGGCGAAATAGGCCCATGTGCCCCAGTCGGCAAAATAGAAGTTGCTGAACTCGAAGGATCCGCTGCGGAATGACCCGAGGTCATAGTCCTCATCTTCCGTGTCGCCACACCAGTGGCTCTCCGGCGCGAGTCCGAGGTCCTCGAACGTGGCCGGCATCAGTTCCGCATGCATGGCGCCCGAAGCCAGCAGGAGCGGAAGTGACAGATAAACTGTTTTCATGATGATAAAATGTTTTTATGGCCAGGTTTTCTGACTCGCGCCCACACTCCTCTTCTGCCTTCCCGCCCCCGGGCAGGGGGCAGTGACCGGCTGAGCCTCCTGCTGTCATCACTGACGGCTTGCGGAGGCAGCCTGCTCCGGCGCAGGCCGGAGGGAAAAGGGGGTGTCAGGGCACGCGGCCCTGCGGCGCTCACAGCAGCGGGTACTGTTGCCGATTCTCACGGCATTCCCTGTTCCGTGTTATGCGCCGCAAATTTACAAATTTTCCCACAAACCTCCAAACTCTTACAGATAATATATTATTCACTTTTCCCCGATGATTGTTAATTCTCATATTTGCGAATTTCTAAGAATATTATTAATTTTGCATTCCAAATAATCCTCTATGATCGTCACCTTTGAACATAAATATCTTAAGACCCTTTATGATGAAGGGAAATCCTCAGATAAGAAGCACCGTTTTCAGCCGGATATTATACGAAGGTATCAGAAAGCGATAAATTTTCTGAAAGGATCTTCCTCCGTAGAGGAACTATGGCGCATACGTTCACTGAATTATGAGGTATTGAAGGGCGACAAGGCCGGATTATCCTCCATAAGGGTCAACGATCAATACAGAGTAGAGTTTACAGTTAGCATCAATGATGAACAGCCGGTTCTCACCGTATGCAATATAATTGAATTGTCAAATCATTACAGATGATAAAGCATGAATACACGAGTTGAAGGAATCTCTCCTGACATGATAGCGAATAATCTCTATCCCTCCCGCCCCATTCACCCCGGTGAGATGATAAAGGATGAAATCGAATATCGGGGAATTTCACAAAAGGCGTTGGCAGCAGAGATTGGAATATCTCCATCTGTGCTGAATGAGGTCTTGAACGGCAAACGGGCGGTCACCACGGAATTGTCACTGCTCCTCGAGGCCGCTCTCGGTATTGAAGCTGACCTGTGGCTGAGATTACAAGCCGAGTATAACAAGCAGGTCGCAAAATCCAATCCGAATTTTCTTGAGCGGCTTGCGAGAATACGCACTGCGGCTGCTTTTATATGACAGCCAAAGTCCTGAGACATAAAAAATATATAAGATAGGGAAAAACTACGGAGCCTCCTACATCATCGTAGAAGGCTCCGCATAGTTTAAGGAAATGATAATGGGATTATGCGACTCTCACGAGCCTTTTTTTACTTGTCTTGGATGTGACTCTGTGACTGGCTTCTTTTGAGCCATATCAATCAACTATTGAATTTGGAATCCGATTATATGACATAAAAATGGCCGCGAAGTTTAATCCTTCGCGGCGAATTTTGCGGTTTTTTTTCGCCTTCGGGCAGCTGTCCCGCCGGACGGCTCGCCCGCTTCATCAGCCGCGTCAGGCAGAGGGAAGGGATGAGGCTCCGAGACGCGAGGTGAGGTTGGCCATTTCAATGGCCGCCACGGCCGCCTCGGCCCCCTTGTTGCCTAAGACGCCCCCGGCGCGGTCAAGCGCCTGCTGGAGGGTGTTGACCGTCAGGACGCCGAATATCACCGGCACCTCTCCCTCGGCGTTGAGCGAGGCCACTCCCTGGGCGGCCTGGCTGCATACATAGTCGAAATGAGGCGTGTCCCCCCTGATGACGCACCCTATTACGATGATGACCGAGGGTTTAAGGTCATGGGCCGCCCGGGCAGCCCCGTAGACCAGCTCCACAGTGCCCGGCACAGGGAGCGCCAGGACGTTCGCATCGGGCACTCCGGCCTTGCGCAGCACATCCAGAGCCCCGTCGCGCAGGGCATGCGTCACGCGCGGGTTCCAGTCGGCTGTGAGCACTACGCAGGTGAAGCTCTCAGGTCTCGCCACTGTCGGGATAGTCAGCTCGGCCCCGTTGGTATTAAGTATTGTAGACATAAGCGCTCACCCCTCTGCATGAAGTTTTTCTTCCTCCTCCGCGGCCGCAGCCTCGGCTTCGAGGTCAGCGCGCTCCTCGGCACTCTGTGCCTCCCCCTCCTTCTTGCGTCCGAAGCGGCGGCGCGCCGTGTCGGTCAGTCGGTGCATGAACATCTTCCAGCGGGGCTCGTTCTCCACCTCGTTGTCAATCATCTCGATGAGGGCCAGTATATCCTCCTCCATCTCAATGACCTCCAGAGAAATGGCATGCGGCAGCACGGCGTTGAGCAGCCTGCGCGCCCGGGGGCGCATCGACTTGACGCGCATCATTATCTCAGCCATCTCCACGGTCATCTTTATCTCCTTGCGGTTGACCTTTCCGGCCCTCTTCTTGGAGAGCTTGATGGCCTCGGCATAAAATTTCATGGCCGCTTTGTAGTCGCCCGCCGAGGCGAGGAGCTGCCCCTCCCTGCGCAGGGAGTCCACGAGCTTGTCGGTCGCCGCGGCCACACCCGAGTTGACCTTCTCATAGAGCATGCCGGTGTTGAGCTGCTGCTTGACGAGCATCTCCATAGCCTTCTTGCGCGAGCGCAGTATGCGGGTTGAGAGCTCCATGGCCAGCACGTGGTAATGGCCGAAACGCTCGGCATCCTCCTTGACGAGGGTTTCAAGCACGCGGAAGATCACATCTATCTCTTTCTCGCTCTGGCGGTAATCCTTGAGCTCGTAATGCACCTCGGCCAGGTCGAAGAGGAGGGCTATGAGCAGAGCGCGGAACTCCGTATTCTCAAAGTCGGAAAATTCGCGCAGCTCGCGCATGGCGGCCACGATGCGCTCCAGGGCGTCCATGTAGCGCTGCTGCTCGAGGAGCTCGGCGGCGCTGCGGCGCATCTCGAGCGCCGAGGTGATTATATCGAAGTCGGGTGATTTCCGGTCGATTTTCTCAAGATTCAGGACAAGGTCGTTGATTGTCATATCTTTGGGTCTTATGTGTATTCTACTTTTCACCGCGCGCGGCCCTTGAGGAGGAGACATGGCCGAGATACCCCCCATGATGGCGGCGGGCATAATCCTCGACCTTGAACCCTATTGCCTCCATGACGCATACCACCAGGACATCTCCCATGACGGTCATGAGCGTTGTCGAGGTAGTCGGAGTCAGGCCTAAGGGGCACACCTCGGGGCTCCCTCCGGTGGAGAGTGTCACGTCGGCGCTCTCCCCTAAGGGGGAATGCGGGTCTCCGGTTATAACAATTGTCTTGATGGAGGGGTTC
>WFLX010234723.1_pt1 | contig 11868 bp, 10 predicted proteins | sample 4967041 | NCBI WGS metagenome assembly WFLX01 (sample SAMN12857096, study PRJNA449069) | gut metagenome | isolation source: stool from male and female vole | host: Microtus ochrogaster | place: USA:Florida | collected 2017 | reverse complement strand
CGCACCTCCAAAAAATATATATTTAAGAGGCGCGCAACATTTTTGGGTGCATCTGTCAAGTCTTTTTTAACATTTTTTATTAGATTTTCAAGGCACATTTCTTAACTTAATGACATTGCGCACGCAAAAAAACGCGTGCTACCGCGAAATGGTTCCTTAGGAATTTATTTCTAATCTGAGCTGGACTACTGAATATTGCAAAATCAAATTGACAATTCCACTATTGTCGAAAACTTCTCAGTGTAGGTTAACACCATATATTTAACCTTTAGACAATAGTGTAATATTTAATTGTTTACTTCGAACTGCCAAAAACTAAACTCGTATAAAATAAAAATTCTTAAGGAGCCAATTCGCGAACGCTTTACCGAGCAGTGGCAAGCGCCAATATGGCGCGTAGAATTATTATTTTATACGAGTTATTCTTTCGCAAACCTAGATAAACAAATTAAATATTAACCTACTCTGTTTCCCGCAGCCGTTCCACCACGCTCTGCTTTGTCACACTTCCAAGCACCACCACCGGAAGCGCCAAGCCAATCACCAAAAGCACCGGAATAGTAAGAAGGAGCGGCGTCAGTGTAAACCGGTAGGTAAAAAACCAAAATCCACTTGTCAGACCCGGGATAACAACTTTTGAAAAGAATACCCCTAAAATCAGTGAAACGATCCCTGCGCCTGCCGTATAATACAATCCTTCCATCATCAACATCTTTCGAAGCTGGGAAGTGGTCATCCCCACTGACTGCAGCATGGCGAATTCTCTTCGTCTGGTCAGCATACTGGTCAACATGGAATTGACAAAGTTTAGGACGCCAATCAATCCGATCACCAGGCTTAAAGCGCCTCCTACCAATATGATCATGTTACGCATCCCTGCAAACTCCCCTTTTCTGCTTCCCTTGGAGCTGTAGGACATGACCGGTTCTATTTCTTCCGTATACTTTGCCAAAAAAGCTTCCATCGCTTCCTCATCCTCGTCACGGACGTTAAAGGAATAGTTCATAACACCGGGCACTGCTGCCATCTCCTTATAAACCTCCGCCGGAAGATAAAAATTAAATGCATAACCGACCCCGCAGGAATTGGTATAATTTCTTATCGCCACCTTTGCCATCACTGTAAATTCCCGGGTGGTGTATTCCCGCTCCTCAGCCTTTTCGGATTCTCCTTTATAGTTATGCAGTGTCACCTTATCCCCAATTTCAAAATGAGAACATTCATCCCACATGGGATTGTCATGATCATCCAGATCCACACCCTCTAAGATATAATCTCCGCTCTTCAGCTTTTCCATATCAATCTCGCCTTCCAGCACCCAAAGACGCTCAAGCGGCAGATCCTCCGCTCCATAAAGAGCACAGATATAATTTCCCAGATTATCTTTTCCTTCGTACACTTCCTCNTCATATTCAATCCGGAAGCATTCCTTATCTCTGATATTTCCATAGATCCGCCCGCCTTGTTCAAATCCGGGCTGTTGCTCAATGCTCTCTATCATACTCTCTGAAGTCTCATTTTCCGCTCCAGCGAACCGATATCGGAAATAATCTGCATGAGCTGCCAGAAAATCCGTATCCACAAACTTACCTAAATATTTATCCATATCAAACCCAAGAGAAAAAGTATAAATGGTGTTAAACAGCACCAGGCTTAACGTCATNGACAAAATNACAAGNATCGTNCGNTTCCGGTTCCGCCCCATATTTGCCGCTGCCATTCCTGNTATCCTTGTGCCATATTCGGATTTNNGCAGTTTCCTTTCCTGACCTCTTGCGTTTCGATGCCCTGCACCGCCGCTTGTCATACCCCGCTTTCCTGCTCTCCTGCTTTTCACACTGGTATGGTCATTATCTGTATACCGCACTGCCTCCACCGGTGAAACCCGCGCTGCAATGCGCCCCGGCTTCGCTGTACTTAATCCCACTGTGACGAAAGCAAACAGAGTACTGCCTATGAATACCAAAGGCTTTATTGAAATCTGATAGTTATTAGACGCATAATAGCTATATTCCATGATCACCGGAACCAACCCGCAGCCTGTCAAATATCCCAGAATCAGCCCAATGGGAATGCCAATGCAGGATAAAAGAAGCGCCTGATAACGAATAATGCTCCTAATCTGTTTCCCCGTAGTGCCAATGGTCTTTAACAGCCCATAAAAACGGATATCCCGGATTACCGAAATCTGAAAAATATTGTAAATGATCAGATATCCGGTGAAAATGATAAGGAGCACCGCCAGCACCAGCGCAGTTAGAGTTCCCGCGTCCATATTGAGGTTGGTGGAAAGATAACTCCAGTTTACATTATTAGCGATATAATTGGGATCATTTTCGTCCGGAGAATAACCGCTCTCCGTGATCACCCGGTCAAGCTTATCTACAAGCCCCACAGAGTTTTTGAACATGATGTAGCTGTTGATCACTCCTGTCAGTTCATTACTGTCTTTATAATTATTGTACAATTCATCAATATGTGCATCCACATACGCCTTGGAAGTCACCATGATGGACACGTTAAATACCGGATCCGCTTCCCACCATCCGGAAAGCACAAAATCACGCTCTACTTCCTTTCCGTGCACCCGGAGCTTTAAGGTGACAGGAGCACCCTCTTTTTGCTCCATTCCCAGCATCTTAATTGCTTTGGTATCCAGCATAATCTCGTTTTCGGCAACAGGCTTATGTCCTCCTGCCGGTTCACAAAAGCCCAGCTTTATGCCCACATCATCCATATAATAAAGCTCCCCATGACGCTTTAAAAGCTCCTCATTCAAAACTTCATCGCATAAGATCCGGTTATAAGAGATCTCCTCGATCAGCTTATGGTCTTTGACATTGTTATACTCTTCATCCGTAATATATTTGAGCACTCCCATTCCGTCGCCTCCTGCCTGACGCATGGTCTGGCGCTGAATGTTCTCGACCATTCCGCTCCCAATGGTAAAAAGTGCCGTAAACAAAAGCGTTGTCAGTGCAATGGCAATTACAGCGATCACATTTCTTGATTTTGCAGCAGCAAAACTTTTTCCTGACAGTCTGCGCACCGCAGCTTTACTATTCACCTTAAACATCTCCATCACCCACTATCCTTCCGTCTTCAATCCTTATGATCCGATCCGCCATCTGGGCAATTTCTTCATTGTGGGTGATCATCACCATAGTCTGCTTAAATTTATCGCTGGTCACCTTTAAAAGCCCCATCACATCCAGACTGGTACTGCTGTCCAGATTTCCGGTAGGTTCATCCGCCAAAATAATAGCCGGCTTTGAAGCCAGCGCCCTGGCAATAGCAACCCTTTGCTGCTGCCCGCCGGAAAGCTGCCCCGGCAGGTTACCCACCTTGGACTGCAGTCCCAAGGTTTCAATGATGCTGCCTATATGCGCCTGATCAATTTTATTTCCGTCAAGACTGATGGGCAGGACAATATTTTCATATACACTAAGCACCGGAACCAGATTATAACTCTGGAAAATAAATCCGATCTTCCGTCTTCTGAAAATCGTCAGTTCATCATCTTTCAGGGTGAAAATATCTTTCCCTGCCACTTCCACCTTTCCGCTTGTGGGACGGTCCAGCCCACCGATCATATGAAGAAGCGTAGATTTGCCACTTCCCGACGTACCTACTACAGCCACAAACTCCCCTTCCTCCACTTTGAAATTTACGCCGTCAAGGGCTTTGACCTGAGTATCACCGGCTCCGTAATACTTCTTTAGATCCAATGTTTTTAAAATAGCCATGTGCTTTTACCTCCCTGAAACATATCTCCTTGGAATATATTCGCTTGAAATACATTCCTCTGTGAAACAAACATAGTGTATGTGATTTTCACATACACTACGATAACAAATGATTCTTTCTCAATTCTTTCTGAATTCTAACAGTTTTGACAGATTTTCTATTTCGGAAGAAAAACGGAAAATACAGATCCCTGCCCGGGCTTTGATGATACTTTAATATATCCGCCCTGCTTGCGCAAAATCTCCCTTGTCAGATAAAGTCCTACTCCTACGCCTTTTTCGTCTGCTGCCTGCTGCGAGCGGTAAAACCGCTGGAAAATTTTCGTAATCTCATCTGGCGCAATTCCCATACCATTATCCGCCACCTCAATGCAGGCAAACATTTCATAGGCTTTGGAGCTTACTCTGACATGACCGCCAGACGATGTATATTTCACTGCATTATCCACCAGATTCCCTATCGCCTCGGCTGTCCATTTCCGGTCAAACACTGCAGTAAGACCCGGTGTGTTTTCCATGGAAACGGAAATGCCCTTAGCTGTTGCGGGGCCAAAATCAACCTCCCTAAGCAGTTCCTCCACGCTGTCCTTTTTGGGGGTTACTGTTATGATTCCGTTTTCCAGCCTGGAAAGCTTGATCATGGACTGAATCAGAAAATCCAGCTTCTCTGTCTGGGAAGATATACGAAGGAGAAGTTCTCTCTCCTTCTCCCCTAAGTTTCCCTGTTCTTCCAACAACTGTGTATAAAGCAGAATATTTGCCACCGGCGTCTTAGTCTGGTGGGAAATATCACTGATCAGTTCTTTGATGGAATCCTTTTCCTTCGCCGCCTGCTGCTTGTCCAGCTTCGCCACACTTAAAAATCGATACAGCTTTGCTTCAATCTTAGATAACTTTTCTTCGGAAAATTCATTTTCCATCAAGGTATCTTCTATCGCCCGATCAAGCATTCTGTCAATTCTATCCAAAGTTCTTGATGTCCTTACATACATCACGATCACCGCAACGCTAAGCAGAACAATGCACACCATATAGATTGTGGTCATTTCCATCCTCCATGACACCATTTAATTTTAAACAGGATTTTCCATTAGATATTTCTACACTTCCCAGACATAACCGATTCCGTAAACAGTCTTAATGGGTGCTCCACTGAGCTTCTGGCGAAGCCGGCCTATCGTCACGGAGAGCGCATTTTCCTCTACAAACTCAGCCCCGTCAGACCAGATGCGGTCAATCAGATTATCCCTGGAAAGCGTGATCCCCTTATTGGACACCAAAAGCTTTAACAGTTTTTGCTCTGTCTTGCTTAAGTTTACTACTATTTCCCCGGCCTTGAATATCATATTGCCAAAATCAAAGAAAAAGCCCCCCTGTTCATATACATCGGATGCCGGCAGATGCCGTCTCATTACGGCGTCAATCCGCGCCCGAAGTACTGCCAGTGAAAAGGGCTTTGTTATATAATCGTCAGCTCCTGATGCCAGTCCTGCCACAATATCAAGCTCCATATCATTGGCCGTGAGAAAAATAATGGGCAGTGAGCTGAAAGTGCGGATTTCCCTGCAAAAATCAAGTCCGCTTCCATCCGGAAGGTTAATATCCAGAATAATCAAATCTACCGTTTCATTAAGTAAAGCGCGCGCTTCCTTCAGGTTATACGCCTGAAGAGTTTTTGACTCATTTAAGGATAATGCAATTCCGTCATTAAGCGACTTGTCATCTTCTACGATCAGGATCGTCATCATATCCGAACTCTCCATTCCTGTACAGCTTTTTATATCCTTTATTTTATCATGGGCGAAGGATAAGTCAATTTATTAAATTACCACCCTGTTTCTTTGCTTAGGACGTTTTTTGTCACTTCCGTTTGAGCCTTACAATCTACCTGTATCAATTTTTCCTCCCCGTTCTCAGACATCAACCAACCGCAAATATGAAAATCATACAGTCCTTCCTCGTATAAAATAAATATCATATTCCCATACTCTGTCTTGTCAATCCACATATTCATCGGGATTCCGTTTACATTTTCCTCATTCAACATCCCCTTAACGCAGGTATTGATTTCTTCGTCATCTGAGTAAAACTTAATATGACTCACCGTATAGTAACTGTTCACCAGGAAAAACTCCAGCTGATATTCTTCCTCTTCCCCGTCATTGTCAAGATCACAGCTTCTTCTCATATATTCATTATATTTATTTTTATTTATATATTCATCCTCTTCATACAAGTTCTCTGCAGTTCCCGGTCCTATCCGTTCCTCTATCTGATATTCCCATGCGAATTCCAGTAATTTTTCTTCTATATTCCGATATTTTTCCTCTTTCAAATAAGAAGTATTAATTTCCCGGCAATCGTCTCCTTCTTTTGGTGTAATGGTAAGCCAGTCTCCCCCCTGATAAATACCGTTTTCGTAACATTCTATTGAGATTCCGTTATTAACCTTTTTACCAAAATCATAAGTGATCTTCACCAAATAATTTTTACCTTCCCAGTCAATGAAGTAAAATTCCTTCCCCCCTTCTCTCAGCCCGTCTGTCAATTCATAACTTCCATCCTCTCTGCCGGTAAAAAGATAATAGTAAACATATCCCATTGTTCCCCCCAGAAACTCACGAAGGTAAATATCTTCTATGCCGTCATTATCTGCATCTGCCTGAAGCCATATACTGGAGCAGTCTGCTGATATCACAATGCTCAACATCTCATTTTTTATATCAACACTATCTTCCGCAAGCTTTTGTACTTCTTCTATGGTCAGTTTACGCTCCGATACCAGCTGCAGTATCGCATTCCGCAATTCCTCCTCACCATCCATAAGCTGCTCTGACAGGTATGCAATCAGACCTTCCGGAATCAACTCCGCTCCTCTTTGAGAATTCAAATTATTCTTTCTTTCCCACAAATCACCATATCGGGCAAGCATTACATCTCCGGCAGCGTAAAGGAATGTATTTTGTTCTTCATACCACAAATATCCGTCAAACTTTTCGTCTTCTACATCAGAAAGTGAAATCAGGGGATTTAACAGCCAATATCTGCATACAAAATCATCATTCCCATCCCTATCAATATCTACAATCTTTATCTCATCCGGATAAAATTGCTGTGGTGACAAAGACGCAATAGGTGTATCATAATTTCCCTGTTGGTAAACCGTAATTGCTCCGTCTCTCTCCTGGCTTGAATCCGACCGTTCCATCACAGCAAATAAGGAACCCCCAACCTGCCTGTTAAACGAATAATAGTATTCCATTTTCGAACTACGGCGATCTGCTATTGATTCGTCACCTATCCATACTAACTCGTTGTCTAAAAACTCTGCAAAACTTTCCACCTCATTCCGATAGTCAGTATTAGTGTTTTCACTGATATAAAATAATTCTCTTTCCCCGGAACTCTCCTCTGACAGAATTTCCCCCGAAAAAAGAAAATACTTTCTTTCCTCTGTATCACGGTTTTTCCCATACATCCAACCTCCTTTTATCTCTTCAGTCTTTCCCGTACCCTTGAGACCATACATAACAGGAACCGCAAAATGCTCTTTCATTGCTGCTGCCAACTGCAGCGTATCTTCCGGCATCCGTGGAATTTCATAGGGTGTGATCATGATCTCATGCTCGTAGCCTTCTTTATGTCCTTTTATTTCCTCATTTTCACATTGAGAATGGACATCTACCAAAACATATTGTGTCATCCCTTCCTCCTGCCTGGTCTCTATCTGCCAACCCTTCGGAAGAGTAAGTGTCAGGCTGCCGATGCAGACGATGGTGTCATTCCCTGCTTTCTGTTCACTGTAGGAAAACGGAGATGGGAGAAAATCAACAATAACCGGCCCATTTTTTTCATTTCTATCTGTATCGATTTCTGTATTCGCTATTTCCGCTTCATTCCTATCAGTATCCGCCCTATGATTCTCCTGCCTGCCGCATCCGGTCCATAACATACTGCACAACATCATAAGACTAACCACAAATGTTATCACCCTTTTATTCATTTCCGCCCATACCTTTCCCTTCCTTGATTTGACAGGGATTATTATAAACTCTTCGTGCATCATACTTGCATCAAAATTGCATCATTTTTGCATCATTTCTTGATTTGCAATAAAAAAGAAGCAGCGCTGTTGCTGCCTCCTTAATGTCATACACCACTATTTCAATGAATCGCATACTTGATCTTAGTCAGAAATTTCCAGTTCCTTCCCATCCAGAACAGCCTGATACAAAGTGCCATCCTCATGATAACAAAGCTTCATGGAGAAGAAAGGGACATCTTTCTCAATGAGATCAAAAAACAGCAGGTCGCCTTTCCAAAGATTCAGTTCTCTGATCCGCTCCTTTGCCACCCACTCCAAAACTCCTTCTTCACAGCTTGTGATAGTTCCCTCATATCCGTCTGCGGTATATAAACACATATATTCTGCCGGATCTTCCATATAGCAAAAAGTTACAATTCCTCGAAACTTCCAGCTTGTCAGGGTCAATCCGGTCTCTTCCCTCACCTCGCGGAGCAGGCATTCCTCAGGGCTTTCCCCTGCCTCAAAGTGCCCGCCCACGCCGATCCACTTATCCTTATTTACATCGTTTTTCTTGGAAACCCTGTGCAGCATCAGGTACTGATCATCCTTTTCAATATAGCACAGGGTCGTTAATGCACTTTTCATCTTCAGCTAAGCATTTCTCCTACAATTTTATTGACCAGTCCGCCATCAGCCTTACCTTTTACTTTGGGCATCAGTTCCTTCATAACTTTTCCCTTATCCTTACCGGAAGGCTCTGTAATTCCAAGACTGCCAAGCACTTCGGTAACCGCTGCGCGGATAGCCTCCTCACTCATCTCCTCCGGTGCAAATTCCTGATATACGGCAAGCCTTACGCGGCAGGCTTCCTTAATGTCCTCACGGTCGGCAGGGGCAAGCTCCATGGTCTCCTTTGTCTGCTTCATTTCTTTTTTGACCACTTCAAACTCTTCTGCTTCCGTGAGATCCTCACGCTTATCAATTGCCTTGTTTTTCAGCGCCGAAAGCAGCATGGACAATGCATCCTTCCTGGCCTTATCCTTGTTCTTCATGGCCTCCATCATTTGACTTCTTACTTCATCAATCATGCTCATTTCTTATTTCCTTCCTTTCATATTGCTACTATACTTAATGATCAAAAGTTCCACACTCATGTTATCATTCAGTCTGCCTGTCTTGATGGCCTCTTCCGCCTCCACACAAGCCTCCACGGTTTCCCTCAGTTCTTCTTTCTTAAATCGGGAAGCTTGAGTTACATATTTTCCGGCGATGAATCCCGGCAGTCCCACCTTCTCGCCGATTGTCCTGCCCTGATATCCTTTTCCTGCAAGCTCTTTAACCTGCAGAAGAAGATTAAACTGCCTAGTGATCAGAACCAATATCCGCATAGGCGGTTCCTTTAATGCCAATAATTCATAATATAGCTCCAGAGCCTTTTTTTGTCTCCTGTCGGCAATGGCATTTATCATATCAAAAATATGACTGGAAATCCGTCTGGTACATATCTGCTCAATATCGCTTTCTGTGATGGCCTCCTTGTCCAAACAATACGAAAACAGCTTTTCTGTCTCCCTTCGGATATTCTCCATATCCGTGCCTGTCATCTCCAGCAGGTAATTAAGGGCCGTCTCAGAAATCTTTTTGTTTTCCTTTTTCACCATCCCAAGAATCCAGCGTTTTAATGTGGCTTCATCCTGTATACCGAATTCCACCGCACATCCCTTTGCCGAAACTGCTTTATAAAGTTTACTGCGCTTGTCCACTTCTGTGTCTACAAAGAGGAAATATACTGTTTCGGCCGGTGCCTTCAAATACTCTGCCAGTTCCTCTCCTCCACCCTTAAACAATCCGCTGTTTTCAAGAACAATCAGCCTTTTGTCTGCAAAAAAGGGCATAGTTTCCGCCTGGTCAATGATCTCTCCGACAGAAATACTTTTCCCCTCATAATAGTGATAATTCATGGTATCATCACCTATTATGGCTTCCTTAAGTCTGTCCTTGTACTGCTTGCGCAAATACGCTTCTTCCCCATAAAGAAGATAGATATGATTCAATTGTCCGGTTTTGATATCCTGATTCAGACGCTGCAATACCGCTTCCTCCTATAAGGTTTACATAACTCCATCTTCTTACAAAAGCAGTACTACCGCTCCTGTACTAGTGCTTCAATACTACTGCTCCGGCACCACTGCAAAGAACAATAAATCTTCATCTGAAAGATTTCGCATCGAATGACTATGTCCTTTGGGGCAGTAATGACAGCCTCCAGCGCTTATCTCCTCCGTTCCGTCATCATACAAAATAGAAGCCGTTCCGCTCAGTATATATATGATCTCACTGCTAGTGTCATGGGTATGCATTCCAATAGAAGCTCCCGGTTCCAAGGTACCTTTCATAATTTTACCCAGCTCATCCACGTGCATCTGTGCTGCAAAATCTTTGTTTCCGCCCTTAAATTCATGAAAGACTTTTCTCTCCATAGTTGTAAAATCAATTATCATTTTCCTTTTCCCGCTTTCTGAAATCTTTATTTTCTTTTGTTTCACTCTCTCGGGAACTGTCAATCTTGTCCCTGATCTCTTGCATCTGGTAATCCAATGCCTCAATGGAATCAGCGCAGGCCTTTAACTGTCCCACAATCTCCTCGGTATTATCAATATCCCTCTTGTATTTCAGCTTATGCTCCAGACTTGCCCAGAAATCCATGGCAATAGTACGAAACTGAACTTCGACTTTCATATATTTCTTTTCATTTGACAGGAAAATCGGTACATTTAAAATGAGATGAAGACTCCGGTATCCATTTAATTTCGGACTTTTGATATAGTCCTTCTTTCCAAGCAGAGTAATGTTATCCTGCTTGACTAACAATTCCGCCAGATGGTAAATATCATCAGGAAAAGAACAGATTACCCGCAGTCCTGCTACATCCTTCAAATTCTCTCTGATACTTTCCACAGTAACCGNNCATCCCTTTCGTNCAAGTTNTTNATAAATGCTTGCCGGTGATTTTAATCTGCTCTTAATCNACNCAAANGGATTTCGGTTATATTCCAGCGAAAATTCTTCNTTCAAAACTCTGAGTCTTGTCTCCACTTCCATAATCGCCGAACTGTATTCCATCATCAATCGATTAAACGGCTCCGCCTCCTGCAGTTTTTCTGCCTGCATCTGAATGATGCGGTCTCTCTTTTTCAGTGCCTTTTTCTGTTCCTTTATCTTCTTCTCAAGGCGTTTCTTACTGTCAAACAGTTCTATGGTATTTCTGACTCGGTTTCTGACAATGGAACTCTCGAAGGGTTTACGAATAAAATCCGCCACTCCAAGCTCAAGGCATTGACTCTCAACCTCTGCGGCAAGCTCAGTGCTTATGATAAGTATCGGAATTTTTTTAAGCCACCCCTCTTCCTTCAGCTCTGTGATAACCGCAAATCCATCCATATTCGGCATATGGAGATCCAGTAAAACTGCTCCTATGTCAGCCTGATACTCCCTAAACTTATCAAGCGCCTGCTCCCCATCTTCCGCCATTTCAATAACGTATTCATCGTCTAGTATATTACGCAGCAATTCACGGTTTAACTCCGCGTCATCTACTACTAATATCCTTTGCATTTCAACTCCCGCTCTCCTCTCCCGCAATACTACCTTCTATTATACACGAAATGAGAAAAAAAGCGAATACCATTACCAGAGAAATCTGTACGGAAATGATAATTAGATTAACGTTTAGCTAGATTACCAGTATATTTAAACGACCACTCGGATAAGAAATAAATTCTACGTCAGCACGCTCGATAAAGCGTTCGCGAATGGCTTCCTTAAGAATTTATTTCTTATCCAAGTTACTTTTTTGACTAACGGAAAACCAGCTTATGACTTCACTATAGCCGCCTGATCCACCGTCTGGCTATCTGCTAAAGAGTGAAACATTTCGCCTTAGCCGAGTTGTCAGTTGGGCTTTGCGTCATTCGCCAACCCAGCGCAGAATAAAATAACTCCTTAAGGAAGCCATTCGCGAACGCTTTATCGAGCGTGCTGACGAAAGGAGTTATTTTATCTGCGCGGCCGTCTTGCATACGCATACCCCATCTA
>WFLX010104280.1_pt1 | contig 11870 bp, 6 predicted proteins | sample 4967041 | NCBI WGS metagenome assembly WFLX01 (sample SAMN12857096, study PRJNA449069) | gut metagenome | isolation source: stool from male and female vole | host: Microtus ochrogaster | place: USA:Florida | collected 2017 | reverse complement strand
AGTAGTTCTCCTGGATGAAAAAGAGAAGGCACATCCTGATGTATTCAATATGCGGCTTCAAGTTATGGATGAGGGTCGGCTCACTGACTCATTGGGTCGTAAGATTGACTTTAAGAATACAATCATCATTATGACGTCTAATGTCGGCTCAAGACAACTCAAGGATTTCGGCACCGGCGTAGGTTTCCAAACTGCTGAAGATACAAAGGAACTTGCCAAGGGAGTAATNANAAANGNTTTGAATAAGGNATTCTCACCGGAATTCCNTAACCGCATAGATGACGTAATCATGTTCTCTCAGCTTGACCAAGAGGCCATAATGAGCATCATTGATCTTGAGTTTAAAGACTTCATGGCACGAGTAGAGAAGCTCGGATACTCCTTGCATCTCACTGACGAAGCTAAGAAATTTGTAGCAGAAAAAGGATATGACCCCAATTTCGGTGCTCGTCCTCTCAAGAGAGCCATACAAAAGTATCTTGAAGATGAACTCGCAGAGATTATGCTGCGTCTTCATGCCGAAGGCCAGGAGGGTGGCACCGTCAACGTTGCTTACGTAGAAGGCAGCGACAAACTGACTTTCGCCGTCATGCCCCCCGCCGGCACTGAAGAAAAGANAGAAGNATAATTTATACCNTAAATAAAAAAATTCCGGAAGCGCCAANAATGCTTCCGGAATTTTTTTTTATTTGAATTCTTGGCGGACGATGCGGCTTAGTTTGTCAGCGCCTATGTCGGAAAGATGGTCTACGTCGTGAAAATCTTCGTCAACGAATAGGGGAGAGTCGAAGAAATTCAGATATTTGCAGTCGTATTTTGCGGCAATATCAGTTGCGTATTTCACCATATTGTTATACTGCTTGATATCAATATTCTCTCGAAAAGTATGCCATGTGGGCGTAGTAATCATTATACATTCGATGCCCCTTGACTGCAATAATGACATGAGTTTATCAAATGTAGAGAGGATATCCTTCGTTCTATGGTCGGAGGCAATGGTGATGTCTTCTGCTCGTCTCTTTCCAAACTCTTCCCAGTTGCCTTCCCGATTACTGAGGTTATCACCGAGTCCGAAACCGGTGGAGTCACATTGATTGCTGAATCTTGGGAAGACTATGCTCTTCAGTCTACCGAAGTATTGCACTCTATCCGTGAGAATGAAGTTGTATTTTGAAAAGTCGGAATGTAAGTCAAGATGCATGTATACTTTGTAATTTACAGCAAGTGTCCCATGGTCGAAATCTTCCATTCTCGATTCAACAAATGTAAAATATGATATGGAGATGATGACGCGCTTTACGTTTGGCATCTTGGGCAACCATTTCTCAAGCAGTGCAAGATCATATTCCGGTGTTTGGCTGATATTTGCCAGGCTTAACACGCTATCACCGAGTATTTCCGGGCGAAGACCATAGTAAGAATGTGACGAACCGAGAATGATCGTATTTATTTTATCATCATTCCGCTCCAAAGCTGCGTTCTTGGTAGAATACGAATTGGGCATCCGGCGCACTACTATCTCTCCTATGCCAAGACATATCAAAACGATAACGGAAAACCAAAATATCTGTATTAAAAATCTTCGCATATGGTCTTAGAATTGGAAATAAATGAATTGTTCGGAAGTGCCGGAGAATATCAGAGTTCCAAGGAAAAACAGCACATATACCGTCCAACGGAAAGTTTTGTATTTACTTAGACCGCACACTTTCCCATCAAAATCAAAAGGCGTCTCATGGTGTCGTGAAAATGCCTCCATGATAAGAAGAAGAATGCAAAATATGAGAGGCATCTTGCCTATGAATACAGGACAATCAATCGGTGCACTACCGGTAAACATTCCGCATATGTAGTGCCAAGCTTGAGATAGCGTATCAGCTCTAAAGAGTATCCAGCCTATCATGACTATCAGGAATGTCAGACCCATCATTAAGGTACTGATGATTATCTTTCGGCTACGAGGCTTAGATTCATCTTCCCCACTTGTCTTCTTCTTACCTTTTATTATGTAAGGGATATGCATCAGGCCATGATACAGTCCCCAAAGTATGAAGGTGAAATTGGCGCCGTGCCAAAGACCGCTGATGGTGAATACCGTCAGCATATTTGCCATAGTGCGCTTCTTACCTTTACGGTTGCCACCGAGCGGAATATAAATGTAGTCTCTAAACCATCCGGTAAGAGATATGTGCCATCTTCGCCAGAACTCGTGGATGTTTTTAGAGAGATATGGGAAGTTGAAATTACGCATCAGACGAATGCCGAAGAGTCGACCTACGCCAATGGCAATATCTGAGTAGCCGGAGAAATCGCAATATATCTGAATAGAAAATAGAAAAGCTCCTATCCATAGATTAAAAGTACCGACGGTGGTATAATTGCCGAAAATAATATCCACTGCCGTAGCAGCATTATCTGCTACTACCATCTTTTTGAAGAGGCCCCAAAGTATTAATTTCATTCCCGACACTGCCTCGGAATAGTCAAAGCGGTTCAGGCGCAAAAATTGAGGCAGAAGATTGGTGGCTCGTTCGATAGGACCGGCTACAAGTTGAGGGAAGAAACTGATGAAAACAAAAAAAGCTACTACATCCTTTGTAGTCTTTATATTACCACGATATACGTCTATTGTGTAGCTGAGAGCCTGAAAGGTATAGAATGAGATACCGACGGGCAGGATTAAGTCAAGAGTGACGTCATCCACTTCCCAACCGATACTTCTCATTGCTGCAGCAAAACTATGGCTGAAGAAATTGAAATACTTGAAAACTCCAAGGATTGCAATGTTGATAAGGATGTTTAATCCACATACGGCCTTGGCGCCTTTTCGCTTCCCTTGATTAATTAACTTTTCAATATAAAATCCGGTAAGATAACTGCAAAGGGATATTGCAATAATCAGACCGAGAAATTTCGGACTCCACCATCCATAGAAGAAATAACTGGCTACCAAAAGCAACAGGTTGCGCCCCATACGCTTCTTCAGACACAGCCAGTATAGCAGAAAGACTATCGGCAGAAAGAAAAGAAATTCTATAGAATTAAATAGCATCTACGTATATTCTATAAAAGTTGGGAATGTTGGTCAGAAAAGTAAGGCAATCCGGAATACGATGAAGGAGAGAATCCACGCGACGCCGGTATTATACAGCATTGAGAAGACCGCATATTTCCAACTGTCACATTCTCTGGCAATAGCCGATAAGGTGGCGATACAGGGGAAATAGAGTAATACAAACACCATAAATGCCAATGCAGAGGCAGGAGTGAAGGGTCGCCGGCCGGTGACCGGTGAGGGAGTGACGAGACGTTCGCTGATAAGTTGCTCGTTATCTTCACCTACGTAGAGTACACCCAATGTAGAGACCACCACCTCCTTGGCGGCTGCTCCGGCAAGCAGAGAGACACTCGTTTTCCAGTCGAAATCCATCGGTCGGACTATCGGCTCTACTCCTTTTCCTATATATCCGAGAATGGAGTGTTCTTGCTGATAAGCATTCAAAACCAACTCATCTTTATCAAGATCGCTGACATCTTTATCATCGAGTGAGTTTATTTCTGCAAGAGTACTTGTCTTAAACTCCGTGGGTACATCATTTTCTGAATAACGTGGGAAGTAGGAGAGAGCCCAGATGATAATCGAGGCGATAAGAATAAGTCCTCCCATCTTCTTGAGATATTGCTGAGCTTTAGCCCACATATTGCGTACTGTAGCTTTTGCAGTGGGAATACGATAGGGCGGCAACTCCATGACAAAGGGCGTCTCATCAGCTTTAAACCAGAATTTGCGCAACATGCGTGCTGTAAGTACGGCCACCATTATTCCCAAAAGGTAAAGTCCCACAAATACCCATGCGCCATATTGCGGGAAGAAGCAGCCTACAAGTAGTACGTATATCGGTATACGAGCTGAGCATGAGATGAAAGGGTTGATAAGGATTGTTATAAGGCGCGATGATTTGCTCTCTATGATACGTGTAGACATTATGGCCGGCACGTTGCATCCAAATCCCATGACGAGAGGGATGAACGATTTGCCGTGCAAGCCCATCTTATGCATCAGTTTATCCATAATGAAGGCCACGCGTGCCATATATCCGGAGTCTTCCATAAATGAGATGAAAGCATACAGGATGAGGATATTGGGCAAAAAGACTATCACACCGCCTACTCCTCCTATAATGCCATCAAGTAGTAAGTCTTTTAATGGTCCGTCGGTCATCCAATCTCCTATCAGTCCGGATATCCAGGACACTAAGTTTTCAATCCATTCCATAGGATAACTTCCAAGCTTAAATGTAGCCCAGAACATTAACCACATGATGAGGATAAATATAGGAAAACCGAAAAGCTTGTTGGTGACAAAAGCATCTATGATACGGGTAGTATTCTCCTCATGTATGGTATTATTCTCAAAAGTTTCACCCAAAGCACCTTGAATAAAGCCGTATTTATCAGCAGAGATAGCGGAAGCAACATCCTCATTGAGTGCCTTTTCTACATTCTTTTTTTCTCTTTCTACTATATCTTTAAATAGTTGGTAGTTGGCACAATGAGACATCATAGCATCAACCTCCGGGTCTTCCTCAAGCATTTTCACTGCGAGATAGCGAGGAGAGAAGTGTTGGTCTACAGTGCTGTCTTCTTTAATTGCGTCTTTTACCTGAGAAACGGCACGCTCCAACTCGGGTCGCATCTTGACGTGAATATGGCGCACATCCTTATTCTTGAGTTCATAGACGTCTATAATGGTGTCAAGCAGGTTGTTGACACCCCAACCTGTAGATGCTTTAGTGGGCACCACAGGCACGCCGAGCAATTTACCTAAGTTTTCGTAATCGAGCACAGATTTTGACCTCTCAAGTTCGTCGTACATATTAAGTGCGATGACCATTGAGCGGTTCATGTCTATCAATTCAGTGGTAAGATACAGATTACGTTCGAGATTGGATGCAACTACTACATTTACGATGACATCCGGAGATTCATTTCTCAGATAACGAGTGACGTATAATTCTTCCGGAGAATAAGCAGAAAGAGAGTACGTGCCGGGCAAATCAACGATATTTATATGATATCCCTTGTAATTAAGAGAACCGGCCTTTGCACCGACAGTGACGCCTGCATAATTGCCTACGTGCTCATGAGCGCCACTGACTATATTGAAGAGAGATGTTTTGCCACAATTGGGATTACCAACGAGCGCCACATTTATGATCTTGTCATGACTTACGCCCGTCTTTCTACCATCGTCNTNTGCCTCNTGGTGATTATCGGAATTTTCATCGGTATTATGGAAATTTTCANTAATCANANAGACTTCTATNAGATTAGCTTCCGCGCNACGAAGNGACACCTCATAATCCATCAGTTTGTATTTGATTGGATCCTGCATAGGTGCATTCAGCACCATTGTCACCTCTCTACCTCTCACGAATCCCATCTCCATGACCCGTTTACGAAACGCGCCATGTCCTAAAATCTTTATAATTACGCCGGTCTGGCCGGGACGTAAATCCGATAATCTCATAGTTGCTTATTTAGAATCATTCTAATTAGTGACAAAATTAAGCATTTTTACCAACACAGACAAATAATACCTCAGAAAATCTTTCATGTTTTTTGTGATAAAATAAGGGATGCCACTTTTTGCGTGACATCCCTTGGATTTTAGATTTTGATTAATTTCATTTTGAAGTAGTGGCTGGAGCAGCAGGTGTCTTCAAGTATTTGTCAAGGAAGTTGAAGAATACTCTCTGCCAGAGAATAGCATTCTGAGGCTTCAGTATCCAGTGGTTCTCATCCGGGAATACCAGCATTTCAGCCTCAAGATTGTGCATACGGGCTGCATTAAAGGCCATCATACCTTGAGAGGCAAGGATTCGATAATCAAGTTCGCCGACAGTCACAAGTATTGGCGCAGTCCATTTATCCACGAAAAGATGAGGAGAGTTGGCGTAAGTATTCTGAGCGATGGCATTGCTCTTGTCCCAATAGGGTCCACCGAGGTCGAAATCAGCGAAAAACATCTCTTCAGTCTCAAGATATTGCGCTTCGATATTGAAGATTCCGGCATGTGCAATAAGAGCAGCGAATCTTCCGTCATTGTGTCCGGCAAGCCAATACACTGAGAAGCCACCGTAACTTGCGCCGATAGCACCGATGTGCTTGGCGTCAACGTATGGGCGGGCAGCAAGATAGTCTGCTGCGGCGAGATAATCCTTCATGTTTTGACCTCCGTAGTCGCCAGAGATCTGCCGATTCCATTCTGTGCCGAAACCGGGTGTGCCACGTCGACAGGGAGCAATGATGGCATACCCATTTGCAGCCATTATGCGGAAATTCCAACGATATGACCAGAATTGGCTGACAGCCTGCTGCGGACCGCCCTGACAATATAAAATACCGGGATATTGNTTGGTCTCGTCAAAATTGGGAGGCAGGATTATCCANGCCACCATCTCNTTGCCATCGGTAGNCGGTACGAGGTGTTNTTCTACNGTGACAGGAAGCAACTGGTNAAGGATATCTTTGTTAATATTACTGATATTAGTTACTTTAGTATCCGCTCCGACAGTCACGATATCTTTAGGCTCGAGCATGCTGCAGCGAGCTGCTAACAGCGTACCATTTGCCAGTTCCAAAGGAGAAGAATAGTCGTAGAAACCATCTTCCGTAATTTGCTTGATGGCAGCATCAGCAACATTGATACGGAAGAGGGGACACGTGCCGTTGTAATATCCGGCGAAGAGAATCGTCTTTCCATCGCGCGACCATTGAATTTCCTCGGGCCAATAGTCCCAGTTGGCAGTAAGATCTCGTTTTTCACCGGTTTTGGTATCCATCACCATCAAGCGTTTTTTATCGCTTTCATATTTTGGAGTCTCCATTGAGAGCCAGGCCAATTTTGAGCCGTCAGGTGAGAAGGCGGGGTCTGTGTCATAGCCTTTGTTCTCTTCTGTAAGACAAGTTGTCTTTCCGCTCTCTACATCATAGCTGTAGAGATTGGAGTCAGTGGAGAAAGCATAATCTTTGCCGGCATATTTGCGTGACACGTAGATGAGGGTCTTGCTGTCAGGACTCCAGGCGAAAGACTCCGCACCTCCGAAAGGACGCATGGGACATTCAAATGGTTCTCCCTCCATTATGTCTTTGGGATTTTCAATTGATTTGCCGTTAAAGTCAGCAAGGAAGGGGTGAGGTATCTCTGTTACCCATTCGTCCCAATGTTTATACATTAGATCATCCACGAGGCGACCGGTAGTTTTATCCAGACCGTCGTAAAGTGTGGAGTCTTTTTGCCATGATTTTATAGGAGATGCAAGTATCACCTTTTTTTCATCGGGCGAAAATTTAAAACACTCAACACCATTTTCCATTGATGAGAGTTGCACGAGTTCTGTGCCGTCTGCATTAACGGAATATACCTGTCTTACACCACCATCTGCAGTGTTGATAAAGGCAAGGCGATTGCCACCGTCATACCAGGTAAGATTAGATTCAGAGGAAGCTGTTTTGGTAATTCTTCTTATATCCGTGCCATCCGGCTTCATAGTATAGATCTCGGAATTTCCTTTATTCAGTTCCACACTTTCGTAAGTAAGTGTAAAGGCAATCACCGAACCGTCGGGAGAGGGACAGATTTGTCCGATACGCCCCATTGCTTCGAGCACTTCAGGCGTCAGCATGCCGTCTACCACTTGCACGTCCGGCTTGTCAATTATCACATCTTCACCATCTCCTTTGCCGGTGCAGGAACCGAGCAGAGCGGGGAGCATCAGTAAACTCATTGATTTTAAGATTTTGTTCATTTTCTTTTTTGTGATTTATTAGATTTAAGGTTATTATTATTTTTTCTTACAGAGCCTCTTTCCTTACCGACCTTTGAGTTGGTCTTACTATGCGGTCCCATATATCCGTCTCGACTTACGCCACCGGGATACAAGGCTTTAATCAAGTCCGGACGATGACATTTTCTCAGAGTATCCACAATTTCTCTTTTGGCTTCCGGCTTATACCAGAAGAAAAACTGTCGCTGTCTGTTTTTTTCTTCTTCAGTACGGGCTGTGACCATCCTTTCACCCGTATATGGATGTATTCCGGCATAGTAAATCTCTGTAGCGAGTGTCATCGGTGTCGGAGTAAAGTCTTGCACCTGTTCGAGATGGAAGTCCAGCCCCTTGGTAATGACAGCCAGTTCTGCCATATCTATATCTGTGCAACCGGGATATGAAGATATGAAATAGGGTATTAACTGCTGACGCAGCCCTTTACGCTTGTTGACGTCGTCAAAGGTGCGCTTGAATTTCCGGAAAAGCTCGAAGGAGGGTTTGCGCATTAAATTCAGCACCTGTTCTGATGTATGCTCGGGAGCAACTTTCAGTCTGCCGCTTACGTGGTCGGAAATAAGCGATTCGATATACCGACGGTTGCATTCATTAACCTCCGGTGACTTGTTATGCGCCATAGCGAGATCATATCTTACTCCGGATCCGATAAAAGATTTCTTGACTCCGGGAAGACTGTCAACGCTTTTGTATACATCCAATAATGTTGAATGGTCATTATTTAAATTAGGGCAAACCTTTGGATGAAGACATGATGGGCGCACACATTTTTCACAGATGGAGATATCATATCCGCGCATAGCGTACATGTTGGCGGAGGGTCCGCCTAAGTCGGAGATATATCCCTTGAAGTCATCCATCTGAGTGACCTGTTTTGCCTCTTTTAAGATAGATTCTTTAGAACGAGAAGCAATAAATTTCCCTTGATGGGCAGAAATGGTGCAGAAGCCACAGCCGCCGAAGCATCCCCTGTGCATATTGACGGAGTGTCTTATCATATCGTAAGCCGGGATAGTCTTTCCTTTATATCTGGGATGTGGATAGCGCGTATATGGCAAATCGAATGAAGCGTCGATTTCTTCTTGAGTCATCGGCGGATACATCGGATTGATGCAGACCCATTGGTTGCCGGTTTTCTGCCACAGTCGATTTCCGTGAATTTTATTGCTTTCCTGCTCTACTATCTTGAAATTGGCTGCTTGCTTGCTTTTTCCTTTTTTGCATTCTTCAAAACTGTTGAGCACGATTTCGTTGGCAGCCGCATCCGGTGCGNAGTGAGTAAGAAAGGCTGNCTGCGGGATATCCCGGATATCGGNTATTTTTTCTCCGGCNTCAAGACGTTTCGCAAGTTCGATTATGGAGCGTTCACCCATACCGTAGATAAGCATATCCATAGGGGAGTCAATAAGTATCGATGGACGGAGTTTATCCTCCCAGTAGTCATAATGAGACACACGTCTCAAAGAAGCCTCAATTCCTCCGCCGATGACCGGGACATCGGGATATAGTTCCTTAAGTATCTTGGCATAAACTATTGAAGGATAGTCAGGTCGGGCTCCATGTTTCCCTCCCGGAGTGTATGCATCATCATGACGCAATCTACGTCCGGCGGTGTAATGATTTACCATCGAGTCCATCGCTCCGGGGGAGATGCCGAAGAAAAGACGCGGTTTGCCGAGCTTCTTGAAGTCGCGCAGATCATCACGCCAGTTAGGCTGAGGCACGATTGCTACCTTATATCCTTGTGACTGCAAGACACGACCTATTACAGCGACGCCGAAAGAGGGATGGTCTACGTACGCATCGCCTGAAAAGAGGATGATGTCAGGCTGCTCCCAACCGAGACGATTCATTTCATCTCGAGTGGTGGGCAGATATAATGATGTATCGAGGCGTGGATTCATTTCTGCTCGGCGTTTTGCTTTAGTTTCTCAAGCCTTTCGGTCTGTGCCATCAGTTCGTCTCTTAGTTGGGCTGCCTCTATGAAATCCGTACGGCGTGCGGCTGCTATCATATCTTGTTTCAGATGTTCGACATACTTTTCGAGTTCCGGCACGGAGATATATTCCATTACGGGGTCTGCCACCATACTTGGCTTGGTCTCTTCTTCAATATAGATAGAGGGTTTATCTACGAGATCCGTACTTGAGGATTTGATAATAGGCGAGGGCACAATGCCGTGTTGCTCGTTATAGAGTATCTGTTTTGCGCGTCGACGTTCCGTCTCATCAATCGTGAGTTGCATGGAGTCGGTAATCTTGTCGGCATACATTATTACTTTTCCATGCACGTTTCTTGCGGCTCTGCCTGCTGTCTGAGTAAGTGAACGGTGATTGCGCAGAAAACCCTCCTTGTCGGCATCAAGAATTGCGACGAGGCTAACCTGCGGCAAGTCAAGCCCTTCACGCAACAGATTGACACCGATTAGGACATCATATACTCCATTTCTAAGATCTTCCAGAATGGCAATACGGTCGAGGGTTTTGACATCACTATGTATGTATGCACTCTTCACGCCCCATTTGCGAAGATGCTCGTCGAGTTCTTCGGCCATACGTTTGGTGAGAGTGGAGACAAGAGTTCGTTCTCCGGCTTCGATGCGCAGACGTATTTCCTCCATCAGGTCATCTATCTGATTCATCGTGGGTCGCACCTCTATTTCCGGGTCGAGAAGACCTGTAGGACGTATCACTTGCTCGGTAAACATTCCGTCCGACTTTTGCAATTCGTAGTCGCCGGGAGTGGCTGAAACGTAGAGCACCTGAGGTGTCAGCCTTTCAAATTCATCAAATTTCAAAGGTCGGTTGTCAATTGCTGCGGGTAGGCGGAAACCATACTCCACAAGGTTGGTCTTGCGTGAAAAGTCACCGCCAAACATACCGCGAATTTGCGGGAGNGTCACATGACTTTCATCTANTNTTGTGAGGAAGTCTTTCGGAAAATAGTCAAGCAGNCAGAAGGGNCGGGCTCCGGGTTCTCGACCGTCAAANTNGCGGGAATAGTTCTCAATGCCACTGCAATGACCGAGTTCTTTGATCATCTCAAGATCGTAAGTCACTCTTTCGCGAAGGCGCTCGGCTTCAAGGATTTTTCCCTCTTTGCGGAAGAAGTCAACCTGAGCACCGAGATCCAAAGATATTTGATCTATGGCACTGGCCGTGCGCTCTTTGGAGGCTACAAATATATTGGCCGGATAAATCTTAAAACCTTCAAGATTTGAAAGTACGATACCCGACTCCGGATCAACAGTCTGTATTGATTCTATTTCATTTCCCCAGAAGACGACACGTAGTTGTATATTTTCAAATGAAAGCATGATATCTACAGTGTCACCCTTCACTCTGAACTGGCCGCTATTGAGTTCCGTTTCCGTGCGGGAATAGAGCGATTCTACAAGTTTGCGTAAGAAAGCTCTTTGGCTTACATCTTGTCCTTTTTTAATTTCAATGACCGTTTGTGCGAAATCTTCAGGATTACCCATACCGTAGATGCAACTCACCGATGAGACGACAATAACGTCACGTCTTCCGGAGAGGAGTGCAGCTACGGTGGAAAGACGAAGTTTTTCAATCTGGTCATTGATCATCAGGTCTTTCTCAATATACTTGTCAGAGGAGGGGATATATGCTTCCGGTTGGTAATAATCGTAATAGCTTACAAAATATTGTACGGAATTTTCCGGAAAAAATGTCTTGANCTCAGCATACAGTTGAGCAGCAAGTGTCTTATTATGCGAGAGTATCAGGGTAGGACGTTTTACCTGCTGGATCACATTTGCCATAGTAAACGTCTTACCACTACCGGTCACGCCAAGGAGCGTCTGGTATGGCTGTCCGGCGGTGATACCGGCAGAAAGTTCGGCTATAGCCTCCGGTTGGTCGCCCGTAGGCATATATTTTGATGTCAGCTGAAAATCCATAGTAGCAAAGATAATAAAAAAATTCGAATTAGTAGGTAATAGTAGTTTTTACAAAAAATGTGCCATAAAAAATACAGCAACCTTCACAGGCTGCCGTATCGTAG
>WFLX010013613.1_pt1 | contig 11871 bp, 11 predicted proteins | sample 4967041 | NCBI WGS metagenome assembly WFLX01 (sample SAMN12857096, study PRJNA449069) | gut metagenome | isolation source: stool from male and female vole | host: Microtus ochrogaster | place: USA:Florida | collected 2017 | reverse complement strand
GTGGGAAATGGTAACTTTGCCCGATTCATCTGTCGTAATGCGGTTGTTTATGGGAAATTGGGAAATACCATGGTTAATATTTGCGACCTACGCTTTCGTCGTAATGTTAGCATGGCTAATTGTATATAGCAAAGAATAAGCTGATACAACAAAAAATAATCTGATAGAACGTATTGCTATTACTTTAACTGAGGTTAAAAGAACGAGTTCTTTTAACCTCAGTAGTTTTTTGTACGATTCTGAGTGCTTGGTTCTTCTATTGAAGATCACGACTGCGAAGAAGATGGTATAGAGCTCGGGCTGGCTATACTGACCGACCGCGAGGAGTTTTATGATGACGCTTTCGTAGAGCGTCTGATCTTTACGATAACAGTTTAGAAATTTGACTTAAAAAGTTAGACTTATATGGGATATGTAAAAGGCAAAGACCTTCTTTTCAAGATAGGCGAGAAATGTGTGGGACACTGCACAGAGCACACCATAAATTACAGCACAAGCACTTCTGATGTGGCCGTGAAGCCACCGGCATCAGAGCCTGTGTCTTCAGGGTTATTTAAAGAAGCATTGGTTGACGGTCAGGAGATCACTGTTGACTTCAAGGGACTGCGTGCTTCCGAAGAGAGTGAGAATGGCTTCGATGAGATCGCCGCGCTTTGGGGAGCAGCAGAGCCTGTAGAGTGTGCCGGCTTCAAACGATCAAAGGATGATAACCCTCATTTGAAGGGTCAGTTCATCATCACCTCTCTTGTGGAAACAAACGGGGCGGATGGTATCGCTGAGTATAACGGATCTCTGAAGGTTACAGGCACTCCGGAGATATATCCCGGCAAACCGGCCGGCAATTCATGAAGGATATGCGGATAGAGATAACGGTAAACGGTAAGGCATTCCCCTGCTATCAGACAGCGGGGGCAATGCTTCGTTTCAAGGACCTTACCGGGAAAGAAGTCTCCGAGATCAGAGCCACAGATATATCCTGCCTTGTAAAGTTTATATGGTGTTGCGTGGTTTCCGCGTGTGCTCGCGAGAAGGTTGAGTTCCCTCTGTCGCTGATGGAGTTCGCCGATGCCGTCACCCCGGATCAGATGCGCCAATGGCAGGAGGAGAACGGCAGAGAGTTTGCTGACGAAGAACCGGGACAAAAAAAAAGCCCGTTGGCATAACGGAGCTTCTGGGACACTGCCTTGGTGTGATCGGCTTGTCGTATGATGATTTCTGCCGGTTGCGCATCGAGGAGATNGATGAGATACTCCGTTTCAATGGACAAAACAGGACAGAAGAAGGACGCCGTGCCTGGGAGATTATGAGAACCCAGTCCTTCATGACTCTAAGTCCTTTCTGCAAGAATCTTCCCGGACCGAACAAACTGCTTCCCTTTCCATGGGANGAGGAGACTCGGGATCCGAATGTTCCGGCGGAGTATGTATCTCCCGAGGAGAGAGCTGAGAATCAGAGGAGACTGCGCGGGCGTCTGGGCTGGTGACGTGCTCAATTCCGATAATTATTTTCTGATCTGGAGCTTTTTTATTATTGCCTGTGATTGAGAATCCTTTATTCATGTAAATGAATACACCGATGCACCATACAACAAAGCAAATGACCACAACCCATTCCCTAAAAGACAAAGGTTGATGATTTTTGATATGGTTCAGCAATTGAATGAGAAATGCGACTGTATCATTTAGTATCATACGCTTTTTTTCAATTAACAAAATTAGTGTTTAATTAGTTTTGCCCTTCAGATGGCTAACAGTAACAAAACTATATCCATAGGATTCAAGATAGAAGATGGAGCTGATGGACTCAAGACCCTGACGATGGATGCTAATGCCCTTCGTCAAGTAATGAACGCAACAGTGGAAGAGTCGAAGCAGCTGCAAGGACATCTGGTCAATTTTGCATCTGTTGCCACCGGCATTGATTCCATCTCTAATACATTATCCTCTCTTCAGTCNGTAGTNNGCGATCTNACGGGNGCATACGATGTGCAAGCNGANGTCGAGACTCAGCTGGAGCAGGTGATGCGCAACACNATGCACGCCCNGGAGGAGGACATNCAGAGCATAAANGACTTCTGCTCGGCCCAGCAACAGATAGGCGTTGTCGGTGACGAGGTGCAACTTGCCGGTGCCCAGGAGATGGCCACTTACCTTGAATACAAGAGCAGCCTTAAGTCATTGATCCCGGTGATGAACGACATGCTTGCTCAGCAGTATGACCTTATTCCACTAATCTAAAACCAATAAAAGGAGATCGAAAGGGGGGATTACAAGTTCTTGTCCTCAGCACCATTGTAGCGACTTGAAAGATTAGAGCTGATTGGAAGTTATTTAATTAAAAACTGTAAGTTGTGTAATTAAAAGAGGTTTCATTCGTGATAATCGGTTTCAAGAAAATCNACATGNAGGTCNGGTGNATCNTTNACTTCATTCTTTATNTCAATNTTTTCTCCACTNGGNGTATTGCTNATNATCGCATTGACCATTGTAGCTCCATTTGTGAGATATTGNCGCATCCCNCGAAGCATGTCTTTTCGCNTCATCTTGTCATACTTTTTCGGGTTATAAATCGGCACTATTTCCTGATTACTTGATTCAATTCCCGTAGCAATAAACTGATGCTGACCTGTGCTCTCGCCTGCCTCAAGAATCAGACCCGGCAGACCGCATAGTTTCCACGGACCATCCTGAATCGGGATATCCGGAGTAAACCAGACTGTCCAATGTCTCCCGTGGTAATCTGTTTCTGCCATTATACATTCATAACCAAGTATAGTCTTTATAGAATCACTGACTTCCCATACCATCTCTGCAAGTGGTTCTGAATAATAACCTTTCTCAAGCATTCCGGCCTGGTCATATACTTTAACTATAGAATCTCCCCTATTCTTGAATACATACAGCAATCCTTGACTTGTAGGAATAGAACTTTCATCACCCGTTTCAATGGCTTTCTTGACCCCAACGCTCATCATCTTATTATAAATTGCTTTTCCGGACGGTGTGGATCTAAGAGAATCCAGATATTCTGTGCGTGGGCTGAAAAATTTTGAATATCCGCTATTAGCAAGCAGTAACATTTTATATTCTGTATCGTAGGCCTTTACATCGGTTTTAAGACGCTTGTGGGGATAGTCATAACTAATCTTTATCTCAGCACGAGGGTAATCAACATGTTTCTTCTTCGCTTCCGTTTCAAAAGAAAAAGAAAGAAAAAGAAGGATGAGTAATAAAGTAAAATTCTTCATATCTTTGAGTTGTTTTATTCAAATTTCCAATATGGACATTCCTCCGATACCGAAGTTATCATAAATTTCTTAAATGGGTAGTGTAAAGAAACTACCCGGGGATATTGATAATATAACTATCAGTTTTTGATGCTGAGGAAAGTCCATTCTTTTATGGCAAAAATAATTATTTTTTCTCATACTGCTTTAATCATTAATCAGAATTTCGTAATTTTGTATCAGAACCCTAAAAGGAAGTTACTCAGGTATGAAGCAAAACAACGCTTAGCCTCTATGGAATCGCAGCTTTATGTGGTTTCAATATCTTTAACTAAACCCTCTACCCTCTAAGACAATTTATTGAGATAATTTACAAGGAAGCAATTAATGATTAATCAATCTCCTTGTAAATTATTCTATTGAGCGGTTGTCATAAAGCGGAAATACGCTTGCTTCTTAGAAGGGACGAAGGATGGCTGAATTAATTTTTGAATCAGTTATGACGTGCTCTCTTTCGGTTTTCTTACCATAAGGAAGTGTATAGGTAACTCCCAGTCTGATATTTCTTCCTTTCAGATCGTTTAATGTTTCTGTTTTGGACCGAAATACATCATAATTGGCATTTGTGTGGATAGACATACGACGGTTAAAGAGATTTTCAAAACTACATTCGGCAGCCCAGTCACCCCTTTGCCAATTAAAAGTAATTCCGTATTGAGCCGGATTACGGGTATTAATACCCTCTATACCAAGTACATTATAAGGGAATGTATAGTAACCTTTTACCTGCCAGTCTCCGAACATGTACGACACACTAAAATCGCCTCTCCAATCATTACTCTTGACCGGACGGTATTCAGACTTAAACCGATTCATGCTGAAGATAGTGCTTCCTTTCATCCTTAGTTTGTTATCTAAAAGATTGATCGACAAACCAAAAATCAGTTTATTGTAAAAGAAGTTACCATCGTTAACAATTTGATGATACATTATATTATCTTCTGCAAAGTATCGATTGGAAGTGTTATCGAAGTATTTTAAAAAATCGTATGTGAATGACAAATCCAAATGTCCGAATTGACCATTGTAACTTATATAATTTTGATAGCTATTCACTTGTTTAAGGTCAGGATTGCCTTTTGTTGACTCAAACAATGATGTCCTTATCACGGCATCGTTTTTATATGACGGATTATAGATGGTATGTAAGTAACTGCCTGTAATTGAAAATGAATGTTTTTGATTCAGAGCGTAAGTGACGCCATAAAAAGCCATTGGAGCAAACTGGTTATCATTATGGTTATCGATTGTAGAGTATAAATTGGTGAGTCCTGTTGAAATATAGTATGTCAATCCGAATGGTAGATTATGATCAAGATGCAATATTGCCATTGCATGATTGTTTTTCAAAACCTGCTTACTTATAAAACTACCCGAATATATATCTCGGTAATAATTATAGTATTCATCTATAGACATACCGAGACTTAGACTGCTCCCAAAAGATTTGAAATAACTAAAGGTGACAGACGCCAGAACATTATTTTCTTTCGTATTATTCTGTATATCATCAACGTTTGTCTCACGATAGTTACTACGATAATTTGTATGTCCGTGACGGATGTTAGCATCCGCCATAAGAGTATGACCTCCCGGTAAATACAGATTATAATGCATCTTTACTACCGGCGACAGACTTCGCTCGTAACTGTGTCGGTTGGTTTCANTNGTAAAATCATATAATCCGGTATATGTCANGTCATCNTGAAAGNAATTCNTTGGTGTGGCACTACCNGTCAATGCAAAAGAAATNTCAAAGGAATGTCTATCTGTGGCGTGTGCCAATTTGAAATTTANATATTGTGAGTTNGNNCTCTTTNTNACTTTTTACAGGAGAAATTGATTGATTAAGTAATCCGTCATTGAGTTTAAACATGTTCTCAGCTTTTTTCAGTTGGGAAGAGTGTTCCCACATACCATTTGCCGTAAGAGAGAGCGTCCAGGCTTTTTTCTTATAGTTGACCATACCGATGTAGTTACCATATTGACGCGCTAAACCTTCATCAGCTGAAAGATAGATGTTTCCTCCGTAATCATATTGCGTGGTAATGAAATTCATAACAGCTCCACTACCCACAAATCTGCTACCCGGGTTACGTTGATAGTCTATTTGAATTATCTCAGTAGCAGCGAGAGTCGCAAGTTCGTCAGGACCAACTTCAACTCCGTTGATAAGTATTCTCACATCGCGACCCCCGGCAGTGGAAATTGACTTTGTGGCGGCATCAACATTGAAGTCCGCCAAATTCATATTTTCCAAAAGTGTATAGCCGTTAGTGCTGTGCTTCTTTTCAAGCTTGGTAGGTCGAAGAATAACTTTCTTTGCAGTTTCAACTTTTGCATCGGTTGTCACCACAACTTCATCAAGATTGGTAGTAATGGAGTCGGTAGCATTCTCCTGTTGTGCGAATGCCGTAAATGGCATCATTAAAGAAAGGATGAAATATAACTTTTTCATGTGGAAACTGAATTTTCCACAAAGCAAGTAAAAAAGCCTGAATAAGACCCTAAAAATAATCTGACATTACTCTGACAAATACTGACAATGCAGTAAGTCAACCATTTACGCAAAGCTCATACGAATCGCCTCTGTTACAAATAATCTCTATATTTGAAGCGGCCAAGGCTGTCTTGGTNCGNCTTACAAGTGTATAAAGCGATTCCTCNGCATTAATTTTATTATCCCATAAAACTTTACANAGAGTNGNCTTATCNACTCTCATCTCGGGAGCNNCAANTAACATATTAACAAACTTNCTTTGCATTGGGGTTAGTTTAATGTCACCGAGGAGTAATTCTGCTGTATTGTTTTGGGCAGGTTCACTTTCCGGGACTTCATATTCTTTTCTCCGCCAAATAAACACACCGGCCCCTGTAAGGAGAGTAAGTGAGAAAAAAACTCCCGGTAAGGTTTGATCGGATGCTACGAAGACAGANGTGANAGAGCAATCNGCAAAACCCTGAACTTGTANNGCNANTCCATCNACNNTCTTTTCNGGNAAAAGCAAAATAGAATCCGATANAATTTTGTTNCCTTGAATTTTTGGANCNNCTNTNTTNCTATCTACCAGNGCNANGGTAANATANGCCACNTCTTTNAGNNCNGGATTCTTGAAATTNACATCNGAGGCTTGATATATNAGNGGCTTATGNGTNGNNACATGCATTTGACGCAANGCAGCTATNGTATCNTGTCGAGTCCACAACTTGCTGTTTTCATTAGCCAGAGCCAGAATAGCCTCGTTCAAATCTTCGGCTATGTTTTGACGGGCATTTGAGTAAGACAGGCAACAAGAAATCACTGATGCCATCATAAGAGCCATCGGAACTAACATTGCATATCGAAGTGACCTGTTATTTCTAACTTGGCGTTTCAATTTATTTTTACTATTCTTTTCCGCTTCTGATTTTCTCATAATGTATCAGACTTACAATTTTCTATCAAAATGCAAATTTAATTACTTTTTCCAAAATTCAGGAACTTGCTGAAGTATAATTTTAATAACTCTCGACTTTTATTTTTCAATTTAAAGCTCGGTTTCTTATATTATGATAATTTATTTCTCAGAAATTAATTTTTTTATTATATTTGCATTCGCATGCAAATATTAAGGAATTCTCAAGATATTGAAATTACAATTGATTACACTAAGACTGTAAATATTGATGAAGTGCTTGGTGAGTCTACACTATGTTCTTTTTTATCGATTAAAAATCTTGGAAATACTCAACTCGACAATCTCAAACTTTCAGTAAAAGGCAACTATATAAAAACTACCGATTATCCGATCCCTGCCTTAGAAAAAGATTCAATAGTGACTCTTGACTCCTCAAGGATTAAACCGGTAAAAAAGAAATTATCTGAAGTTAAGGATAAAGTTAACTCTGAAATAATATTGGAAATAAAAGAGAAAACCAAAACGATTGATTCTTTTTCCTTACCAATTATACTGTCAACAGATGATTTTATTGAGACATCTGAAGAAATTTTGGAGAATGACCTTTCCGATATTTTCGGGTTTGACGATAGTTTAAAAACTGCGTCTTCCATAAGGGAGGAGTGGGAACGAAAACTACTTGATCTTTCTTTACGAAACCCTATGCTTAATCTGAGGCCAAATAGAAGCATTGTGCCAATCAGAGAAAAAAGTGTTAATACTATTTTGAAGTATTTACTTGATAAAACTTTAATAGATTATGTAGGGAAACAGGATATCAGTGAAATACAACGTCTTAAAGATCTTCACAATCTTTACCGAAGTGCTACCAATCGACTTGAAGAAACCGGTGCCAACAGCCTTTTTGTTGCTCTTGGTTCTCTGAGATGGTTTGATGGAGCTGACAAAAGACCTCATATCGCACCTTTAATTTTTATTCCGGCAACTATAAACAGGCTTAGAGCCAAAAGTTATGAGATTCGTCTGCGTGATGATGAACCAATGGTCAATGTCTCTCTAATAGAGATGCTTCGACAAAAATTCGGCACGTCAGTTACTGAACTGGAATTACTCCCTTGTTCAAAAGATGGCATGCCTGATTGGAAAAAGATTTTCGAAATAATCCAACAGCACATTGATTACATAAATAAAAGGCAACCCGCTGAATTACAATGGAAATTACTTCCAAACTCATACGTAGGCGTATTTACTTTCACTAAATTTCTTCTGTGGAATGACATTCATTCNAATCCTGAGGTTATACACCAACATCCCATTCTCCGCGGTTTCATAGAAAATAATTATATTGATGACAANAATGAGGNNGNTANTAAAGCGGGACAGATTGAAGTTAACCCTCCTGAAGGTCTCATAATGCCCCTGGCTTATGATGCCTCTCAGTTGGAAGCCGTTGCAGAAAGTCACGCGGGTAAATCATTCGTGTTGCATGGTCCTCCGGGAACGGGTAAATCCCAAACTATTACCAATATGATTGCCGATGCCATTTTTAATGGCAAAAGAGTGCTCTTTGTGGCNGAGAAAAAAGCTGCTTTGGAAGTNGTAAGNGCCCGTCTTGATAGCATCGGTCTTATGCCATATTGCCTCGAACTGCACAGTAATAAAACCGACAAGAATTCTTTTTTCTCTCAAATTCGAAAATCAAAGTTTAAAGTGCTCAGATTTAAAGATTCTGAATTACAACCAACCATCACTACTGATGTGACTATTCCTTTAAATAATAGTCTTAACACTTTGAAAAGTTTAACAGAAGCCATACATACGCCACGATATCAAGACCTGTCTCTCTATGAATGCATAGCCCGATATATTGCCAAAGGTCCTCTCTTCCTGCCANTTAGGTATAATGAAATCAATANCTTGCAACCTTCTGATATTAATTTAATCTGTAAAGAATTATCTTCTTTCGATATCATTGAACGTGTCCTTGGAGAACATCCTTCNAAATCTCCCTTAAAGGGGCTCTACCCTCTTGTTAATGANGCCGACAACCAGCAACAACTCAATGAGGTGCTTGAAATTCTCCCGGATGCAATAGAAAAATCAAAACAAAAGGCCATAGGTTGGTTTAACAGATTTTTGATGCATAAAACACCGGAAGAAATTCTTTTTCGCAAAGATATATGGAAACACTTGAACTCACTCGCCTTGCTTGACGAGAAGGAGATATCCGATATTGTCACCATTGAAAAAAATGCACTCAACTGGCGAGATTCTAAAGATAAACTTCGAAAATGGTATTTCTTCAGTGATAAAATTAATTTACTGAAACCTTTCAACATATCCCCTGCTCTTGATTTTTATTTCGTAGGTAACTCCGGCCATGCCACTGCTGAGAAAACGGAAGCAGGTTATTATCACGCATTGGCTGAACATACTCAATCTACAGAACCAATTTTACGGACATTTAATTCCCAAATACATGAGGCCTTAATATGGGAGTATTCAAACCTTATAAGTCTTCAAGAAAATAATTTCAAACAAAATCTACTGTCAAAACTTGAAGATTCATTACAAAATCATGTGTTAAGTAAAGAGGAATATCAGCAAAGCGAGGAACTCTTCTTTAGAATCCTTGCAAATGGAAGAGGTGTACCCTTGCGTAAAGTCATAGCAGAATCGGAAGAAATTATCCGGCTTTTATTTCCTTGTATGCTAATGTCACCCTTAAGTGTGGCAAAGTATCTGGATTTGCGTCCCGGGATGTTTGACCTGGTAATTTTTGACGAGGCATCTCAAATGGAAACTCCTGATGCGGTAGGTGCGATTGCTCGAGGAAAAGAATTGATTGTGGTAGGTGATCCGAAGCAATTACCTCCTACAAGATTTTTCACACCTCATAATAATTCCGGAGAAGAAAGAGAAGAAAATGATGACTCTGAATCCATTTTGGAGGATTGCATCAAACTTGGTTTACATTCCAGATACTTGTCTCAGCATTACAGATCACGCCATGAAAGCCTGATTTATTTCTCAAACTATAATTTTTACGATAATGAACTTCTTACTTTCCCGTCTCACAATGACTCTCAGAGAAAAGTCAGCTTATTTGATCCCAAGGGAATTTATGATATAGGAAAGACACGGACAAATCTTATAGAAGCTAAAGCGGTTGTTAACCATATCACGAGACTAATCCGTGAAAATGATAAAACTCCATCTTTAGGAGTAGTTGCTTTTTCAAAAATGCAGAGCGACCTGATTGAGGATTTACTTAATGAAGAACTGATGAATGACCAACTTCTTCAAAAGAAACTTAATGATGCTGAAGAGACAATTTTCATCAAGAATCTTGAAAATGTGCAAGGTGATGAGCGTGATATCATCATATTCTCTATCGGTTATGGCCCCGATGTTAATGGAAACGTTTCATTGAATTTCGGTCCAATTAATAAATTTGGAGGAGAAAGGCGCCTCAATGTAGCTGTAACTCGAGCAAGAGAGGAGATGGTAGTCTTTAGTTCTCTTAAACCAACGCATATCCCTTCCGACAACAATTTATCCCGAGGAACAGTCGCTTTACGCAATTTCCTTACATTCGCTGCTTCGCCGGTAGTAGATAAAAGTCAAAAAGATGAAGTTGATTTTGATGCCATAGTTGAGGATATAGCCACACGGTTACGTAAACGTGGTCACGCAGTAGTAACGCATGTAGGTAGAAGTGCGTTTAAGATCGATGTGGCAATTATTGATCCCGATAACCCTGAAACTTATAAACTTGGTATAATTGTTGATGGCAAAGATTACAATAACCTTCCTACTGTTAGAGATCGTGAGATAACCGTACCCGGGGTGTTGAAGGGTTTGGGTTGGGAAATTGCACGTATTTGGGTTTTGGATTGGTTTGAAAATCCGGAAGCCGTGCTTGATTTTCTTTCGTTATAATTTTAAATCTTTTGATAATGAAAAAACTCCTTTTTAAAATCATCTGTTTTTCCATTTTATTGGCTCAGAGTTTTAACTGTTCAATGTATTCTCAAAGTAAGAAAAGTGTTTCTATTCTTGGTGACTCCTACTCCACTTTCGAGAATTTTGTAGAGCCCTCTGAAAACGCTATCTGGTATTTCTTGGCACCTAACCCCGACCTTACAGATGTCACTGATGTTAAACAGACATGGTGGCATAAGTTTATAACTGAAAACGGTTACAAACTTGAAAAAAATAATTCCTATTCAGGTTCTACGATCTGTAATACCGGTTATCGGGGAGAAGACTATTCCGACCGTTCTTTTATTACACGAATGAATAATCTTGGTTCGCCGGACATTCTATTTATTTTCGGCGCCACTAATGACTCCTGGGCAGATGCACCGATAGGCGATTTCGTTTGGTCAGACTGGAACAACGAACAATTAAAATCTTTCCGTCCGGCCCTTACCTACATGCTCTCTCATGTTGTAGATCGGTATCCTAATACTGAGATATATTATATAATTAACGATGGCCTCAAACCGGAAATCACAAACTCTATAATTGAAGCTTGCAATCATTATAACGTCCCCTATATAGAATTAAAGGATATAGATAAGACTGCCGGTCATCCTAATATCCATGGTATGAATCAAATCTCCCAACAGCTCAAGGCTTCTCTTTCCCGACAGGAGGTTCCGTCAGAATAATTTTCACCACGGTTGTTCTATCAAGACTACGGTTTATGGCCTCATCAAAATGTTGCATGTAAGTCGGTAGAAATCTTTCACAAATGAGGCGTAGGGCTTCTATTTTCTCTTCTTTGTCTTCTACAAACATGGTACGCCCCACTGCCATTGCTGATTTGAAATACTCGGTAAAGTTATTTTTCTCTTCCTCATATTTAGGGGTACAACGGCTTACTGCAGAGAGACAGACAATCGGGTTATTNTTCATNCAATCNATTTTCTCNCCTTCATCGNCGCAATGGAAATAAAAAGTTTCCTTATCTTTNCTAACTNTAGATAAAGGNACCCCGTATNGTGNNCCGNCAGGTCGAATAAAACTTACTGTAACGTATGGAGCACGGTCAAAGACCTCATTGGCCCAAAGTGCGTCACGCTTCCTTTGGATTTTACGCATTTCTTTCATTGTAAATTATCTTTATACAAAAATAAAACCTTTTTTCATCAAAATTGGTAAGAATTACCGAAAAAAATG
>WFLX010335941.1_pt1 | contig 11874 bp, 7 predicted proteins | sample 4967041 | NCBI WGS metagenome assembly WFLX01 (sample SAMN12857096, study PRJNA449069) | gut metagenome | isolation source: stool from male and female vole | host: Microtus ochrogaster | place: USA:Florida | collected 2017 | reverse complement strand
GCGCTCCTTCGGGAACGCCCTGAGTACGGGCGTGTCATCATCCCTGACTCGATTGATGACAAGCGGGCGCTGCTGCGGGCGCTGATGAATGTGCGCATGCCCGCCCGGCTGCCTCAGGAGTTGCTGACCCTCCAGGACGAGGAGCTCCAGGAGCAGAGGAAGGAGAAGGGCGTAGCTGCGCGACGCTACGAGGCGCCGCGGGGTTACTGCTGCTGGCGGGGGTAGAGGGTGATGGTTTGGGTGTGGTTGGTTGATTGAGGGGTTAAGGTGATTCTGACGGGTCGGAAGCCCGGAGAATAGAAGATGAGGATAATTTCTTCGTCGGGATTCTGAGGGTTCTCGTTGAGATTTTGTAAATCCGGCCAATAAAACCGCTGTGAGCTGTAGCGAAGAGTGCCTTTCGGATTGGTCAGAAAGATTGGCGGCCGGTGCTCATATACCCTATAAGTGTACGGACAGCTGTTTTTGATTTGTTGACCGGATTGGTCGACGAAGAAGAATTCTACATACGGCTCTTTGTCTTGCTCAGGTTTCCGGAATGGTAAGATTTCCCAATATAAATCGGCAAATTTGAGAGGGATTCGGAGAAATTCTTCGGGGTCGGCTACGGCAAGGGATTGCTCCTCATAGTTAACGTAATAGAACACCAAAGAGTCGCCGACCTGAGCCGGTATTTCGAAATTGCCGTCAATGTCCGTATAGGTTCCTATGCCGGATTTTAAGTTGTTTACTGCCACACCCGGCAGGGGGAATCTGTCATTATTATCGGGCACGGTATCCACGCCGACAACGACTCCCCTCACCGTTGGGGTTTGAGCCGGAGCGGTGAGGGACAGGAGGACGAGTGCCAGGGCTGTCAGGAATCGGCAGCGGGTCATTGCCAGGGGGTTCGGGGGGAGTGGTCGAGGAGTTTGGAGAGGTCGACGCGGGTGAACCAGATGCGGAGGCCTCCGCCGGCGTTGGCTTCTTCGGTGAGTACGCCGAGGGTGTTGGGGTCGATGAGGGTCATGGCGGAGTATGCGGCTGTGACGTTGTCGGGAGTGAGCTGCATTATTTTGGTCCATGAGTGGCCCTGGTCTTCGGAAATGAAGAGTGAGATGCGGTGGCGCTTGTCGGCGGAGTCGTTGATGCTGTGGAGGAGGCGTCCGTCGGGGAGGGTGATGATGTCGCCGTTGCATGCGGGGTCGGGGAGTGATTGGCTGATTTCAGATGGGGCCCATGTGTGGCCTCCGTCGGTGCTGCGGGCGAATTTTCGGTTGCCGCGTCGGCGGTTGCGTATGCTCATGAGGAGTGTTCCGTCGGCGGTGGTGATGAGTTTGCTTTCGTCGGCGTCCTGGTCGACGGCTGCGGGCATTGATTCCCAGGTGTATCCGCCGTCGGTGCTACGGACGGCGTAGATGCGCATGGGGCCGTATTTTTTCTCTTTGTCGTGGCGTGTTACCAGGGCGAACCACATTGTTCCGTCGGGTGCGGTGTGCATGCCGCCGGATGTTGCGAATACGGTGATTCCGTGGACGGGGGCGGAGCCTTCGTTCTGGCTGAAGATGCCGGGTGTTACGTCGGCGGGAGTTGACCAGGTGCGCCCGCCGTCGGAGCTGCGGGACACATATATATAACCATGCTTTCCGTCCTGGGCCGTCCAGAGCCCTTCGCCGTGGGTGAAGATGCAGACGAGGTCGCCTGAAGCGGGGTCGTAGCCGAGGGCGGGGTCGCCGTAGCCTCCTCCGTCGTCATGAATGGCGACGGGCACGGCTTCGGACCATGTGAAGCCGCCGTCGGTGGAGGTGCGGCAAACGACGTCGATGGGGCCGGGGAGGTCGGCGTTGCTTTCGAGGCGACGGTCGGCGACGGCGGCGATGGTGCCGTCGGGGAGGGTTGCGATTGCGGGTATACGGTAGAACTTGGATATGCTGTCGGGGCCTGCGTAGAGGAGGTTGCGTGTGACCACGGCGGGGTGGTGCCGTCCGGGCATACGCTTGGGAGCGGACTGGGCTTGGGCGGCGGGAGCGAGTGTTAGCAGGGCAGTGAGGGCGAGTGTGCGCAGGGTGGTTTTGAGCATGGTATTGGTGGGGTTAGGGTTTGCACCACAAATATAATCATTAATGCACAAAGCGCAATGCCCCCGCCCAACTTTTTTTCAATTCATAATTCTTTGCAAGGCAAAGCGCCTGAAGGCGATGACTTGCTTTGCAAGCGCTTCCTATCATAGATTATTGCACACGGAGGAAAGGAGTCACGGAGATTGTTTAAGAATTTGGGGAGGCGTCGAAGAGCGATTTCTTCACTTTATCTCCATTTTTGGGTGAGATAAAGTGTAGAAATTAAACAATAAATCCGAATGTTTTGAGTAATTTTGCGGGAGGCAGGCAATTGCTTGGCCCGATATATCATCGAACCGATAAATTACCTTTGGCATAAAATATGGATGAACTTGAAGATTTAGGGACTTACGACGGCGACACCGTCCACGATATGTATGTAGATGCCGACTACCAAATCAACACCGGCGAAGATATTGACACCTTTTTCGATACCTTTGACGACTAATCGAAGGGCTATTGAAAAAAACTGTTCCATGGAACAAAGATTTTCAATGGTGTGAGGGGATTATAGCGTATTGGAGGGGAGGTCTCCCGACCTCCCGATTTAGCGAAAAGGGAGAAGTGGAAGTCTCCCCTCCAAGCCTGGATGCTCTTTGTGGCGAGGGGGAGCTCGCCACCTCCATAGGTTGACTGATTGTGATGGGGAGGTGCAGAAAAAATTTGGGTGGTAAGGATTTTTTCTGTAACTTTGTGTGCGACCATGTTTTTGCGAAAATAATACCTAAAATCTCATATACCACTACCATGAACAAGCCCTACGGGAAAGCCCTAATGTGGACGGCGGCGACAGCTGCGGCCGTCACCGGCGCATCGCTCGGCACGAGCTCATGCCAGAAAGCCAAGGCAGCAGATGCGGAGCAGAAGCCGCTGAACATAGTTTACATCATGACGGACGACCACACGGCGCAGATGATGAGCTGCTACGACACTCGCTTCATCGAGACGCCGAACCTGGACCGCATCGCCGCCGACGGCGTGCGGTTCACCAACAGTTTCGTAGCCAATTCGCTTTCGGGGCCCTCGCGCGCATGTATGCTCACGGGCAAGCACAGCCACAAGAACGGCTTCACGGACAACACGACCTGCGTGTTCGACGGCGACCAGCCCACCTTCCCGAAGTACCTCCAGCGCGCCGGCTACCAGACGGCTATCTTCGGCAAGTGGCACCTTGAGAGTCTGCCTCAGGGCTTCGACCGCNGGGAAANCGTGCCTGAGCAGGGCGACTATTATAATCCTGACTTTATCTACGAAAACGGCGACACGGTGCAGGNTCACGGNTATCTGACTGACCTGGTGACCGACAAGAGCCTGAACTGGCTCGAGANCGANCNCGACNCGGNGAAGCCTTTCTGNCTGCTGNTCCACCACAAGGCCATCCNCNGCAACTGGCTGGCCGACACGGCGNACCTGGGCCTGTACGAGGACACGGTGTTCGAGCTACCGGAGAATTTCTACGATGACTATGAGGGCCGCGTGGCTGCCGGTGCGCAGGAAATGAGCATCAGCAAGGACATGGACCTCATCTACGACCTGAAGATGGACCGCCCCGACAAGGACAGCCGCCTGAAGGCCCGCTACCACAGCTACATCGACCGTATGGACAGCGCCCAGCGTGCCACCTACGATGCTTTCTATCAGCCAATTATCGACGAATTCTATGCCTCCAACCTCTCGGGCAAGGAGCTGGACGAGTGGAAGTACCAGCGCTATATGCGCGACTACGCCAAGGTAGTTAAGAGTCTCGACGAGAACGTGGGCCGCGTGCTGGACTACCTCGACGAGAAGGGTCTGCTGGACAATACGCTGGTGGTCTACACCTCCGACCAGGGCTTCTACATGGGCGAACACGGGTGGTTCGACAAGCGCTTCATGTACGAGGAATCGTTCCGCACGCCTCTGATCATGCACCTGCCCAAGGGCTTCGAGCGCCGCGGCGACATCNANCAGATGGTNCAGAACATCGACTACGGCCCCACGTTCCTGGAACTGGCGGGCGTGACGGAGCCCAACGACATGCAGGGCGTGTCGCTGGTGCCGCTGCTGAAGGGTGAGAATCCCGAGGATTGGCGCGATGCGCTCTACTACCACTTCTACGAGTACCCGGCTGAGCATGCCGTGAAGCGTCACTATGGTGTGCGCGACGGCAAGCATAAGCTCATCCACTTCTACAACGACATCGACGAGTGGGAACTCTACGACCTGGAGGCCGACCCCAAGGAGATGCACAACATCTACGGGGCCGCGGGCACCGACAGCATCACGGGCGTGATGATGAGCAAGCTCAAGGACCTGCAGGAACAATACGACGACCCCATCCGCTTCACCTATCCCATAAAATGAGAAATCTACTCCACACCCTGATATTTGCGGCGGCGNTGACCCTGGCGCCGGCCGCATTTGCCGACCATGCCCCGGTGGTGCCGCAGCCGGCATCGTACACCGCGGGCGACGGCAGCTATACTCTGGGGGNCAATCCGACCGTAGCGGCGGCCGACAAGGCCTCGGGCAANGCCGCGGCATCGGCCGTGACCTACCTCAAGCGCGCCGGCCTGGANGCNCGCAAGACCTCCGGGAAGGCCGACGTGCGCGTAAAGATCGACCCCTCTCTCGGGNCTGAACACTATACACTGACGGCATCGCCCGAAGNCATCGACANCTCCGCCGGCNACGAGGCCGCGCTGATGTACGCCGCCTCCACGCTGGCCCAGCTGGCGCGCGCCGGCGAAGGGTCGGTGGTGGCGTGCACCATCGACGATTACCCCCGCTTCGGCTACCGCGGCCTGATGCTGGACGTGGTGCGCTGCTACATCAAGCCGGAGGAAATCAAGAAATTCATCGACGTGGCCGCCGACCTGAAGCTCAACAACGTGCACCTGCACCTGACCGACGACAACGGCTGGCGCCTGGAAATCAAGAAGTACCCCAAGCTGACGGAAGTGGGCGCCTGGCGTGTGGCCCGTGAGGACCTGTTCCCCGGGCGCCGCAACGCGCGCTNGNCCGATGAGCCCACCACCGAGNGNGNCNTCTACACGCAGAAGGAGATGCGNGACATCGTCAAATACGCCGCCGAGCGCAACATCAACATCGTGCCTGAAATCGAGATGCCCGCCCACGCCGCGGCCGCCATTGCATCCTACCCCGAGCTGGCGTGCCCCGTGGTGGACAAGTTCGTGGGCGTGTTCCCCGGCATCGGCGGAAAGGACGCGTCGATTATCCTCTGCGCCGGCAACGAGAACACCTACACCTTCCTGCAGGACGTCCTGGACGAGGTGATGGACATCTTCCCCTCGAAAACCATCCACCTGGGCGGCGACGAGGCCAATAAGTCCGTGTGGGAGAAGTGCCCTCTCTGTAACGACAAAATCGAAAAAGAGCATCTGCACAACCACGAGGAGCTGCAGGCCTACCTGATGGACCGCATCAACCACTACGTCCGCTCCAAGGGGCGCACGGCCATGGGCTGGGACGAGGTGACCTACGGCGACCCCAAGGAGGATATGATTATTTACGGCTGGCAGGGCGACGGCGGTGTGGCCGTGCGCGATTCGCGCAAGAGCGGGCGCAAGTTCATCATGACCCCGGCAAAGTCGACCTATCTCATCCGTTATCAGGGGCCACAGTGGTTCGAGCCGTTCACCTACTTCGGCAACATAACCCTCAAGAATGCCTACGAATTCGAACCCGTGGGTGCTGACTGGGACGACGCGCTGAAGTCGAACCTGCTGGGCATCCAGGGGTCGCTCTGGAGCGAGTTCTGCAAGACGCCGGAGGACATGCAGTACCAGGTTTTTCCGCGCCTGATAGGCATCGCCGACGCCGCGTGGCGCCCGGAGNGGAGTGCCGACTGGGAGGCCTTCCTGCCTGCGCTGGACCAATATACCGACATCCTTGACGAGCGCGGAGTGACTTACGCCCGCTCGATGTATAACCTCGACCACAAGGTCACCGGCAAGGACGGCGCGCTGGAGGTGAGCATCACCAACATCCGCCCCGACATGGAGGTGCGTTACAGCCTGAACGACAGCACTTTCGGGGCCATGATGCCCGAGGTGCTGACCATCACCGAACCTACGACCATCTATGCCGCGACCTTCGCCGACGGCAAGCAGATGGGCCGTACGCTGGCCCTGCCGCTGAACTTCAACAAGGCCACGGGCGCGAAGGTCATCGCCCCCGACTGCCGCAACGGCCTGGCCTATACCCTCACCAACGGCCTGCGCGGCAGCAACCGCAACTCCGACTTCGAGTGGGCCGGCTGGCACAACGCGCCGGCGGAGTTCACAGTGGACCTCGGCTCCGTGCAGCCAATCAGCGACATCTCCCTCGGGGCGCTGGTGGCAGCCGACATCTGCGTGGCCGCGCCTAAACACATATATGTATATACGAGCGAAAACGGCAACGCCTTCACCCTGCAGAAGGAAATCGAGCTGCCGGACGACACCGTGTTCCACGACAAGGCCGAGATTCTGAACATCGACTGCGGCGGGTTCAACACCGACGCGCGATATGTGAAGTTCGTGGCCGTGAACCCCGGCTGCATCCCCGACGGCAAGCCCCGCGAGGGCGCCCCTACGTGGATGTACTTCGACGAGGTGGTGGTTCGNTNAGATTAGNAGANGANGAGATTATAAGATTATAGGATTATNAGATGATAAGATNATAAGATTATAAGATTATAAGATTAGCCTCCGGCAACTCAGTTGAATCCCGAAGCCTACATAAATCCGGTCTTCGGAGGACTCTGAGGAATTAAATACAATGCAAATCTATTAAACCATGAAAAAATATATTTTAGGCCTGATGGCGGTATGCGCGCTGGCAGCATCGGCGGAGCAACTCCCGGAATGGCAACAAATTACGGCTTTCCGCCAGGGGCAAATCGACTCCCACGCCCTGGTGGTTCCCTACGCATCGGGTGCCGACGCTGTGGCCAACATCGCCGACCAGCGTTTCGACCTGTCGCCGTGGTACATGAGCCTTAACGGCACATGGGATTTCAAGTGGTCGCCCTCGCCCAAGGACCGTCCTGTCGATTTCTACAAGCCCGACGCATCGCTCAAGGGCTGGGACAAGATTCAGGTGCCGGGCAACTGGCAGGCGCAGGGCTTCGGCACGAAGGTGTACGTCAACGAGCGCTATGAGTTCGACGGCAAATACTATGATTTCAAGAAAAATCCGCCCTTGGTGCCCGTGGACAGCAACGAGGTGGGNTGCTANCGCAAGGAATTCCGCATCCCCGCCGACTGGAAGGACCGCCGCACGGTNCTCTGCCTCGAAGGAGCCNCTTCCTTCTATTNTATATGGGTCAACGGCAAGCTGCTGGGGTATAATCAGGACTCCAAGACGGCGGCTGAGTGGGNTNTCACCGNGTATATCGACCCGGCGGGTGAAANTACGCTGGCTATAGAGATGTACCGCTGGTCGGCCGGCTCGTATCTGGAGTGCCAGGACATGTGGCGTCTGAGCGGCATTGAGCGCGATGTGTACCTCTACAGCACGCCCAAGACCTATGTTGCTGATTATGTGGTTACTTCGCCGCTTGACACTGTCCGCTACCGCGACGGCCTTTTCGGCCTGGAGATAGACCTGGACGGCAAGAAGGCGCGGGGCACCATCGACTACAAGCTCTATGCTCCCGACGGGAGCGTGGCCCTCAGCGGGCAGGCTCCGCTGGCGTCGGAGGTTGACTTCGACGGGCAGGTGAAGGACGCGCTGGCCTGGAGCGCCGAGCACCCCAACCTTTACACCCTGGTGATGGAGCTGCGCACCGCCGACGGCAAGGTGTTCGAAACGCTGGGCTGCAACGTGGGTTTCCGCACATCGGAAATCAAGAACGGGCAGTACTGCCTCAACGGCAAACCCATCCTCATCAAGGGCGTTAACCGCCACGCTTTCACGCAGATGGGCCACTATGTGGACGAAGCCACGATGCTCAAGGACATCGAGCTGATGAAGCGCAACAACATCAACACCGTGCGCAACAGCCACTACCCGATGGAGCGCCGGTGGTACCACCTGGCCGACAAACACGGCCTCTACGTTATCGACGAAGCCAATGTGGAATCGCACGGCATGGGCTATAAGGAACTCTCGCTGGCACCGAAAATCGAGTGGCTGCCCGCGATTATGGACCGCACCCAGCGCATGTACCACAAGAGCAAGAACCACCCCTCCGTTACATTCTATTCGCTTGGAAATGAGAGCGGTAACGGCGTAAACTTCGAGGAGACCTATAAGTGGATGAAGTCGGTTGAGCAGAACCGCCCCATCCAGTACGAGCGCGCCTTTGAGGACTATAACACCGATGTGTTCGCCTTCATGTACCGCCCCATCGACTATATCCTGAACTATGTCCACAAAGAGGACATCTACCGCCCCTACATCCTCTGCGAGTATGCCCACGCAATGGGCAACAGTGTCGGCGGGTTGAAGGACTATATGGAAGTGTTTGAAACCGAGCCACTTGCACAGGGTGGTTGCATATGGGACTGGGTGGATCAGTCGTTCATCGAGCATACTCCCGACGGCACCATGTGGCTGGCCTATGGCGGCGATTACGGCCCCGAGGGAATCCCGTCGGACGGCTCGTTTGTGTGCAACGGCCTGGTGAACTCCGACCGCACCCCGCACCCGCACCTGAACGAGGTGAAGGGCGTGTACCGCAACATCAAGAGTAAACTTATTGCCACTGAGCCTCTTACGCTCGAAGTGCATAACTGGTACTTCTTCACCGACCTGAGCGACTTCGACATGAACTGGGAAGTGGTCAATGGCGCCGGAGAAGTTGTTGCCAAGGGCGTGAAGAAGGTCAATTGCGCTCCCGGTTCGACGGCAACGGTGACCTTCGATGTGCCTGCCCTGAGCGGCGAGAACTTCCTGAATGTGGACTGGACGCCGGTGGCATCCACGGAGATGGTGCCCGCGGGTTACGCGCTGGCACGTGAGCAGTTCGTCATCGGCGAGCCCGCCATGGGTAACACTGCCCGCCCGCTGGCACTTAAAGGTCGCAACGGCACCTACAGCGGAGGGGACGTCACCTTCAGCGTCGACCCGACCACCGGCGCCATTACGTCCATCATTTCGGACGGCACCGAGCTGCTGGCCGAGCCCATGACCCTGAGCCTCTTCCGCCCGCTGACCGAGAACGACGCCCACCGCAACGGCTCCGGCAAGTACTGGCTGGCCTCGGGCCTGGACAAGGTGACGCAGAGCGTGAAGAGTATCCGCCTGAAAAACAATGTGTTGAACGTGGACATGACTCTCACCGGCCGCGAGGGTAACTTCCTGGGCACCGCCACCATGGCGCTGTCCGTCCGTCCCGACCGGGTTCTGGCCGTTGAGGGTACTTTACGCCCCGACACCGCCGCTATCACTTCGCTGCCTCGCATCGGCCTGACCTTCCGCATGCCCGCCGACCTGGCCCGCAGCGTGTCGCTGTTCGGGCGTGAGGGCGAAACCTACGTCGACCGAGACTCCTATGGCCGTATCGGGAATTTCACCACCACGCCGGCCAAGGACTTCCACAAATATGTAGTGCCTCAAAGCACCGGCAACCACACCGAGGTGCGCGACGTGACCTTCAACGACGGCATCCTGTCCGTGACCTCCGACCGCCCCTTCCAATTCAGCGCCGTGCCTTACTCGGACCAGAACATCCAGGCCGCCAAGCACATAAAGGACCTGAAGGCCGACGGCATGGTGACCGTTCACCTGGACGCTGAGCAGACCGGCGTCGGCACCGCCACCTGCGGCCCCGACGTGCTGCCCAAGTACCGCGTGCCGGTGGAGGATACCAACTTCGCGTTTTACTTTAAAGTGAAATAACCATTGGGAATTGTCAATTTGACAAACTGACAAATTGACAATTCCTTTACTCCACGCCCATGAATCGGACCCTGATATGCGCCATGCTTGTTGCTGCGGCAATGGGCATGGGCGCTTGCCATAAGGCAACCCGCTACGAAAAGACGCTCGAGTTCCCCGCCGGGGTGACTCCGGAGGAGAAGGTGGCCATGGCCGCCAACCTTGTCCCGTCGCAGAAACAGCTTGACTGGCAGGCTCTTGAGATGACCGCCTTCCTGCACTTCGGCGTGAACACGTTCACCGACCGGGAGTGGGGCGACGGCTCGGAGGACCCCGCCATCTTCGACCCCTCCGACCTCGACGCCGAGCAGTGGGTGAGGACGCTCAAGGAGGCGGGCTTCGGCCTGGTGATACTCACTGCCAAGCATCACGACGGCTTCTGCCTGTGGCCCACGGCGACCACGGAGCACTCGGTGGCATCGTCGCCCTGGCGTGAGGGTCGCGGCGACGTTATGGCCGACCTGCGTGCGGCCTGCGACAAATATGGCATGAAGCTAGGCGTGTACCTCTCGCCGTGGGACCGCAATGCGGCCTGCTACGGCGACTCCCCGGCCTACAACGATATGTTCGTGGCCCAGCTCACTGAGCTGCTCACCAACTACGGCAAAATCGACGAGGTGTGGTTCGACGGCGCCTGCGGCGAGGGGCCGAACGGCAAGAAGCAGGAGTACGACTGGACCCGATTCAAGGACGTTATCGCCGGGTGGCAGCCTGACGCCGTGGTTGCCATCATGGGCGACGACGTGCGCTGGGTGGGTAACGAAAAAGGCCAGGGACGTACCACCGAGTGGGCCGCTACAGCCCTGACACCCGGCATCTACGAGGGCTCCACGGAGGCCAACGAGGCGCTGGGACTCTTCGCCAAGGCACCCGACCTCGGTAGCCGCGAGCTCGTGGCCAGGGCCGACCGCCTGTACTGGTGGCCCTCGGAGGTGGACGTGTCCATTCGGCCGGGGTGGTTCTATCATGACCGGGAGCAACCCAAATCGCTGCGGCAGCTGGCCGAAATTTACCTCACGTCTGTTGGCCGCAACTCGGTGTTGCTGCTGAACGTGCCGCCGGACCGCCGCGGGCTCATCGCCGATGCCGACGTGGCCCGTCTTGGCGAACTGCGGGCGTGGCTGGACGCGAATTTCGCCGACAACTGCGCCAGGGAGCCCGAGGGCCTGCAGGTGGCGGTGCGCCGGGGCGAGGCAGTCAACACCGTGGTCCTTGGCGAGGATATTTCCAAGGGCCAGCATGTGGAGAGCTTCATAGTGGAAGGGCTTGTGGACGGAGTCTGGACGCCGCTCACCGAGGGCACGACCATCGGCTACAAGCGTATCCTGACCTTCCCCGAAGTACACCCCGAGGCATTGCGGTTGAATATAACATCCTGCCGCACAGAACCTTATATCCGGCTCTTCGATGCATACAACATCGAACTGCCCACTGAGGTGAACGTGGAGCTGCCCGGGTACAGCGCGGTGGACACCGCCGGCTGGAGGGTTGTCGACGCTACCGGCGACGGAGCCGAAGTCATCTTCGACGGCTCGGAATCGACGGCGTGGACCTCGGCCAAGGGACCCGGCGAGAAGAGCGTGACTGTGGATATGGGCGCGGTGGTGCCCGTGGCAGGTTTCCGCTACCGACTTATGCCCGGCGACGACCTTGCCGGGACCGTCTACCGCTACCGCCTCGAATTCAGCACCGACGGCATCAACTGGGCCGTGGCGCCTACCCCGGGCGAGTTCAGCAACATCATGCACAACCCGCTGCCACAAAGCGTTTACTTCAACGCACCGGCCGCCGCTCGATTCTTCCGCTTCACCGCCACCGACGAAATCGAAGGCCGCGACTTTGTGACCATCGGCGAACTCGAAATGCTCCGGTAGTCGGTTTCAAGAGATTAGGGATTAAGAGATTAGGG